>JABAHS010127409.1_pt2 | contig 16851 bp, 33 predicted proteins | sample 7062111 | NCBI WGS metagenome assembly JABAHS01 (sample SAMN14534600, study PRJNA622989) | marine sediment metagenome | biome: marine biome [ENVO:00000428]; feature: marine pelagic biome [ENVO:01000023]; material: deep marine sediment [ENVO:00002113]; isolation source: pool of 4 deep marine... | reverse complement strand
GTGGTAGCTATCAGGCTACTGCTTATGATATTCGCGGGACTGTTTTTACTATGGGTGCTACTGGTGGAACTGCTGATAACATCAGTGTTTATATCAGGGATAACAATGCTGGTAATATTAGTGCAGGGATTTATCTTAATAGCACAAAGGCACAGGTCGCTTATTGTGAGGAAGCAGAAGAAACAGTCCCTCCTTCTTCTACTGGTTGGAGGACTTTGGATGTTGTAAGTGGTGGGACATTACTTGCTAATACTGAGTATGCTCTGGGTTTTTGGAATAATGGTAGTGGGATGCGGTTTTATTATGATTCTGATGCAAATTATAGTTTCCATGATAACTGTAATAAACTTGTTTATAGTGATTTTATAGCTGTTGATCCTGTTACCTATGACTCTACAAGCAGTCAGACTTATAGTATTTATTGTAGTTATACTGAGAGTGGTGGGGATCAGCGACAACCTTTCCAGGTGTTTAACAATTGGTTCAGTTGTGGTAATGGTAGTCTTAGAAACCCTGTTCAGGTTTTCAATAACTGGTTTGATTGTGGTAATGTAACTGTTAGAAATCCTTTTGAGGTTTTTAATTATTGGTGGTCTTGTGGTAATGTTACACTTAGAGAACCTTTTGAGGTTTTTAATTATTGGTTCGACTGTGGGAATATAACTATAAGGAATCCTACTCAGGTGTTTAATAACTGGTTTGATTGTGGTAATATTACAGTTAGGCAACCAATTAATGTTTTTAACAATTGGTTTTTGTGTGGTAATGTTACACAAAGGAATCCTGTTCAGGTGTTTAATTATTGGTGGGATTGTGGTAATGTATCTGATGAGGTGAGAAACCCATATATGGTTTTTAATAACTGGTTCAGTTGCGGTAATGGCAGCGTTAGGAATCCATATCAGGTGTTTAACAACTGGTGGCTTTGTGGTAATGGGACAGCGAGAACAACCATCCAGATATTTAACAACTGGTTTAGTTGTGGTAATGTTACCCCTCAGATATTTTTTATCAGTAACCTATTTCCATCCAATAACAGTATGAACATCCCTATTCAGCCTGTTATGTATCTGACCATTAATCATACATCAGGACAAATAATGAACATAAGCTGGTATTATGGACCGCTTGGTAATGAAAATATACTCCTTGGTATTGATACTAATTTTAGCAATAGCACCCAGTTTGAACAGAACTGGAACGCCAGTGTTCGTGCTACAGATTATTATTGGCGAATACAAATTGATGATGGCATAAACTATGAGAACTATAGTTATACTTTTATGACTGAGGGATATGGTGGTGGTCATATCATCACCAGTCCTTATGTCGCTATTGCCTTTGGAGCGATAGCTCTTATTATTGGTATAATTGTTTTCCTGTTCATCAGGAGGCGTAAATCATAAATTGGTAAATACCCAAAAATAATTATATATCTATTTACATTCTATGTTACAGAGTTTCATGCTGTCCTCTAAGAATTTATTTATTTTGCTTTCTATTCTAATAGGCGGACAACGTGGCGGTGTCGTATTATTTGATCCTGAACCTGGTAAACCAGCTGAGGGTTTGGGTTATTCACATGAAGAGGTTATAAGGAATATTCGGAAACGGAAAAAAAAGAAAACACAACCTCCAAAGACTGATAAAAAACCAGAGGAACCACCTGAACCTGAAATAATGGAACCTGAACCACCAGTTGAACCTGAAAAGATAGAGGAACCTGGTAAATATAAATTTTATACGGTTAAGGCATATCAGCAGTATTGGCGTGAACGGTATTATGAGGGTTTAGAGATTTCTCAGGGTATAGATCCAGAGGGTTTCTATGAATACCAGGGAGGGATACTCCAGGGTAAGGTCATTCAGGAAAAACTTAGACTTGAATATGTTGAACCTACTCGGAAAGCCTATGCTGAGAGTTTAACACTTGATGAAAGCCATACTATTTATAGGACTGGAACTGGTTTTGAAATAGGGGAACGGATGGTATCACCGCCTCCGAGTCTTAGCGGTTTCGGTAGCTTTTTTTTACATATTGGGGATTATGCCTATGCCAGTCTTACTGGTGAGGCATGGACACCAGGTCAGCCTCTTGAGAGTCCTACTATGAGGGAGCAGAGGATAACTGCTTATCATAGTGATGTTAAAGCATGGGAGGCTGGGGATGTTGGTTATTATGCTGGTGCTATACTTAGTAATCCTTATACTCTTGCTCTTACAAGTATGGGGATAGGTGCGACAACACAAGCTCTTAATGTCAGCCGTTGGGGTTCTGCTGGTTTTGCTGGTAGTTCTCTGGTCAGGCGTGGACAGGCTGTTCAAAGTTTCATGGGTGGTGCTGGTGTTGGTTATATGACAGGGATGGGGACAAGGATAGAACGTGAACATGGCATACAATCAGCAAGGGATTATTATGGTAAAATAGCTTTAAATCTCCCTGTTGTCATGGGTGGCTTTCAGATAGGGCAACAATATGGACAAGCTCTTGCTATCAAACTTGGTAAGTTGTCAGAAACATTCTACGGTTTACCAGGCGTGAAACAAGTTAGCGGTCAGATTACCAGTTTTAAGGAAACAGGGATGATGGCTAAGAACATTCGGATGCCACGAGGCATTATGGGAGAATACGGTTTAGACTCAGGCAGAGGTAATATTCTTATCAGTGATAAAAACATCAATAGAGAATATATAACATCTTGGGAGCAGATACGAGGGAAACGTCCTGATCCATTTAGAAATTATATGGCAACGGAACGCCTTGGGGGTTATGAGAGTAGCTGGGAGCTTTATCGTAGCACTCTTAATATACCAAAGACTATTTATCCTATTAAGCAAACATATTTCCAGCCAAGTAGGACTTATCTTATTCCAACGAAAACAGGTATTAAATTTATTAGCATAGGTGGAAACCAGCAATATGTTTCTTATGGTAACATTAGTCCTCTTGAAACTGATTTCAAGTTTAGTTCTATGGGTGTTGGAAAAAAAGGAGGCAACATCTATGGAGCTGGAGAGATTTCAGGGGATCCCAATAAGATGTTTGTAACTGGTGATGAGGCTTATCTTCATTATCCTACTAAGGGTAGTGCTACTATTTATGGTCCAAAGGGTGAAGCAACTGTTAGATTGTTTGCAAGTCCTGTTCTACGTGAAAGAAGTTTTTATGGGTTGGTATCCTCTCAGGATATTCCAGCTTATGGGACGAGTGAGTATTCCGCTATGTTCAGTAGTGGTAGCTATCGTAGTTATAGTCCTGGGACTGTTAAGTTTTCCAGTGAGATGCCTTTTAGTTTTGGAGGGCGTGTCTTTGGTGAGAGTTTTTATACTGAGAGCATAAGTTTTGTTAAACAGATGGGCGGTGGTTCACAGTTGATAAGAACCCGTATCGGTGAGGGTAATATCTTTGGTAGCAAAACCATTGAACTACCACGTATTGATTACACTAAGAGCTTTAGCGGTATCAAAGATGGGAACCCATTTAAGGTTTATACTGATACCAGTTTCACTCTTTATCCTGAACCGCCTAAGCCTAAACTTGATTTTGGAGCTGGTATGGGCGACTCTTCTTATGTGGTTAAAGCAGAACCGCCAGTAGGTGGCGGTCCAGTGGTTGATTTTAAACAGTATGTCCCACCACCATCTTATCCAAGTTTACGAGGTGGATTTAGCAGAATTGGTATTAGAACTGGGCTTAGTCAGATAGAACAATTTGAATCAGGGGTTTATACTGGTTCTGATCGTTGGATTGATATTTTCAGTGGTGTTAGACCAACACCACCAGGTATAGATGTTATTACTCCCAGTATGAGTTTTAGCGAGATTGGTAAACTATCTGCTATTGGTTCTCTTTCAGGTAGTTTAGAGTTATCAAAATCGTTAAATGTTAATGTTAATCTGCCAAAAGTTAGTAACGTGGTAGATGTTTCTCGTGTTTCTGATATTAAAACTGTTCCTGATATTGTTTCAGAGGTTAAACCTGATGTTATGCAGTCGCAAATTCAGGAACAACAGGTTAAGCAAGTATCTGGTCTTAGTCTTGTTACTGTTGCTCAGACTACTACTGTGAATGTGCCTACAGTTACATCGGTTCAGCCATCTCCTGTTGTTGAAGTTCCATCTCCTGTTTTTGTTTTAGATTTGCCTACTCCTACACCCATTGAGTTATTAGGTTTTGATTTTCCAGGTGGATTTCAAAAACGTGGGACAAGACGGAAAAAAAAGCGATTGGATGTTTTTAGTATGCCACTTTTCAAAATCCATCCTATTGAGATTAGCAGAGATATTTTGGAGGCTTATTATTGAAACTAAGGACTAATAACTATGGGAGTATGTATGGTGTCGGTGTTTTACTTGCTGTTCTCGGTCTTGCCAGTTTCCTTAGTTTGCTTTTCGGGCATATCCTTGAACCTTTCCTCAGCTTTATGCAAACAGGATGGGTTCGTGATTTCTTTTTGCTTATGTTTCCAAAGGGAATACTAATTGTTGTTCTTATAGCGATGGCACTTGCTACGCTTATGTATTATCAAAAATCCACTTATCAGCAAGGAGGTGAACAATGAAACGGATGATCCAGGCTACTATTTTCTTGTTTGTGGTTGTAGCCAGTTTCATAATGCTTTATGCTATCCTTGGTGAACCTTTTGGGATTATGATTGATGCCTTTAAAGATGTTGATACTGAAACAACCAGCCAAGTAGGCGATACAGCGGATTTCCTGGTATGGATACTGGGAGCTACTTGTGTATTTGGTGTTTTGGGTTTTTGTTTTGTGTATATACTTTATGCTCATAAAAAGGAATATGAACAATGACAAATAAAAAAATAAGATATAACAGGATGTTAATTCTTTTTTTAATATTGTTACTTTTAGTTAATATTCCTATTGTTTTTGGTGGTGATTGGGTTATAGAGGATTTAACAAGTGGATACGTTGAAAGCGATGCCTCTAACCGTATTGTTTTTAATGAAACACAGGTAAATATCACTAATATGGAACGTGGTGATAACAATATTTATCTGTATAAGGATTTCGTTGATCCTGTTACAGATTTTAAATTAAGATTTGATTTCAAGACACCCACGACTGGTATATCTCAATCATATTTTCGCGGTGGGTTAGCTGGTTGGAGCAATAGTTTAGCTGATATTAACGGTGCCAGTCCTCTTATTTGTGCTGGTTTCTATGTCAGCGGTGATGGCGGAGCTGGTTATCCGCCACGTTTATTGTTTTGGAACGATACAGTAGGTAATACCACAAGTAGTGGGACCAATCTCGCTGAGAACACATGGTATTATTGTAATTTTAACAGAACAGGTAGCACTATCGTATATGAGATATATACTGATGCAGAGCGGACAAGTCTAAAGACAAGTCATACGGTTACTGGTGTTATAACAACTGGTTTTCGTTATTTCTATGTAGCTCAAAGCTGTGATGATGGGATACAGGATACAGCCAAGGCGACATACTATACAAGGAACTATGCTTTTCTGACTGTTACTGCTCCTACCAATCCACAGGTTACTTATACACCGAGTGCTACTACTATTAATCTCACTTGGACCAAGGGGACTAATGCTAATAACACGGTTATTCGTTATGAATACCTCTGGTTATCCGAGTAGTGTAACAGATGGTGAGATATGGTATAATGGGACTGACACCTGGTATGAGAACAGTAGTATTAGCACAAGCACACATTATTATATTCGTGGCTGGAGTGAATATTACTGGAGTGGTCCCGATGATTTTGAACGTAGTAGCAGTTATACGGATTTCCCCTATGGCGGTATAACCATTAATGTTTATGATGAAAACACTACAAGTGCTATTTCTGGCTGGGGTGTGGAAATAAGCAAAAAGGATAAGACACCTCCTACCTATGAGAACAAATCAGCAACCAATCCATTGATTATTCCTATTGATGATCTGCCTTATGGTGTTGATACAAGTTTAAAGTTTAATGCCACAGGGTATAACAGCCGTTTGTATTATATGGACTTGTTAAGGAACAATGAATATACTCTTAATGTTTTTTTACCACCGAGCAATATAACTGAGTCCTATGTTTTACGTGTCCTTGATGATATAAGTAATCCTGTTAAAGATGCAAAGGTTCAGATCAAGAGATACATTAACAGCACCATCGGATGGGAGAACATTAGCATACTGCTAACCAGTCCTACAGGGTATTGTTCTGTTGATCTTGTCCCTTATGTCCATTACGGTGTTACGATTACTAAAACAGGATATGAAACAGAAACAAGTAATTTACATCCTATTCCTATTGTTTTTGGTGATGAGAGATACCATACCTTTCAGATAACTCAAGTTTCAACTGAATATGAACACCCACTTGAAAATATTACGTATAGCCTGGAACCAATAGGTAGGAACCATAACCAGTCCATTAGTTTCTTTTATAACATCAGCAGTCTTAATAATGATATTGAGTCTTTTCGTATCACGATTTTTTATTATGATGCTGATAATCTTACATGGGTGCAACTTCATACTGAAATGTCTACCTCTAATGGTGGTAGCCTTAACTATATAACTAATAATGTCCCAGGGATGTATGGCATCAAGCTGGAATTTGATAGGATTGGCTGGTCTAATTATATATTTGGCGGTGAATATGATTATATGTATCTTTATAACATATTTCATAATGCCAGTTTCACACCGATAATTAATGATCCTGATAATATCAATACGATAATTAACAATGCTGGTGGTGGTAGTCCTGTTTATTTGGATGCTACAACTGTTGTAACTTGGACTGCTCTCGGTGCCAGTCTTGTTATAACCATGTTCTTGTTTACGTTTTCATCATCACTTGGAGGTTTTGGTATTATGATAGTAGCGGTTATCCTTGGTGCTATGAAAATGCCACTTAACCTTTTATCTGAGGCTGATATTAGCACGACAAGCGTAGTATTGATATTTTTACTTGGGCTATTAACTTTGATTATTACTAAGAAAAAGGATTGATATGAGAGCATATAACCTTGCAGTTGGATTGATATTCATTAACTGTGGTTTTCCTATAGCGATAGCTTTGGGTAGCTTTGGGAACATTGAGAAACACCAAGGGGTTTATAATAGTCTTAGTTGGCTGGTAAACCCTGTTTTCAAAGTTGGGACTATTGAGGTAACAGGTAGTCATGCGATACTGGGTATCGCTATCCTTATGATAGTTGGAACAGCGTTACTTCTTAACAGCCGTGCCTTTTCAGCTCAGGCTGTGGCATATGGGACTTTTACAGGGATATTCTGGACAAGCGTAGCTACCAGCAGTGCAATACTTTTCAGTCTTAATGCAGAGTTTCCTGGTCTTAACATCTTTGCATCTATCTTGCTTTTGGCATCTACATTGATATTTGCTATAGCACTTGTTCAATTACCTACAGGGGGACAGAAAAGCCATGTTTAACTGGACGAATACCACGCTCCCAAAGATAATAGATGTATTGAACAACACCAGCCGTAACCCAGCAAGACTGCTGACATATGCCTGGGTGGATCTGTTCGGTGGCTGGTTTTTCGCTGGGATACTTGGTATCATAGCCAGTGCCTTGTATATTAAGACAAGGAAAGCGATGGCACCTATTGTTTTGTTCGTAGTTGGAAACCTACTACTGGGTGCTGTGATGCCTACGAACTTTATGTATCTCATAGGTCTTATCGTGGCTTTCGCAATTGGTTTTGTATTGTATCAGTTCTTTGTAAGTAAGGACGAATAGAAAATGTATGAATTTCATTTAAAGAGAAGTAGGCATAGTCCTGTTCCAAAGGATGTTGAAGAGGTTATAGATCGCATGATGAACCGTCCTTTTATCAGGATACCAGAGGGACAAACAACTAAGAAACTTGGTATCCATGCTAAGGAACTAAAGAAAAGGGGATTGCTCAAGATTTATAAAGGACCTGATGAAACGATTGCGTGTCTTACCATTAATAATTTTGTTGAACCTAATAGTATCCTAAAGATAAGTGGACGTTCCGTTAAATACAGGTTCAAAAACACTCTTACACCAAAGAATTATTTGGAACTACTATAAAAAACCTACTATGTTTTCTCGTTATAGTTGTTATAAAAAGTTATACTTGTTATAAGAGTATATTTATATATTATTAAAGAAAATACTATTTTTCTATGGCAAAACGCAGAAGTGGAGCCAAAGGAACAATAATCGGAGCTATTGGTGCTACCATGATTGGTGGTGCCGTATTGCTTTTTGTTGTTACAATGATTCTGAATAACTTGAAAACTGCAAATGCAGATCAAGCAGATTCAGATGATTTTAACGACACTGTGGGAACGATACAAACCATTCTTACGGTTTGTGTAATTCTCCTCGCAGTGATGGGTATTGTCCTTATTGGTTCTCAGATGATAGCCATTATAGGTGGAGGCTGGGGAGGCTAATAAGAAAATGCCTAAACTTGGTGGTAAAGCAAAAGGGACTATAGTCGGAGCTATTGGTGCTACCATGATTGGTGGTGCTATTCTCTTGTTTGTGGTTACGATGATTCTCAATAATCTCAAGGCTGTTGATCCTGGAGGTCCTGACGGTGCAGAAAAAAATGCGAGTTGGGCAGATTTCAACAGCACTGTAGATACTATTTCTACAATTCTTACGGTATGTGTCATTTTACTTGCGGTATTAGGCATAGTGCTTATTGGTTCTCAGATGATAGCTATAATTGGCGGTGGATTCGGAGGTTAGGTCCTCTAAGTCCATATGTAATCTTTGATTGGGGGTTTAATGTCCCCCAAAACTTTTATTAAACGATAATAGATTTAGTGGTATTATGAGTAAGCTCCCTTTATCTGATAAGCTGAATTTTGATGCTGTGAAAAGCACTCGTTTTCATGGTAAAAAGTGCGAGGTTTTGGGTAAGTTTAAAACTAAGGGTGAGGCTATATCTTTTCTTGAGGATTATAAGCGTAACAACGTGGTTAGTAGACGTTTTCCACCTTTTATTGATAGTTTGCTATTAACCAAGAGGCGTGTTTATGAATGGCGAGTTTATTTACCTATAGTAAAATAGTTTACCTATGATAAACATTAAACTGTTGTTTGTTACTGCGATCATTGGCATAGTGTTTGCTGTTACTATAAAGACACCTATTGCACCGTATAGCGGACTTATATTTTTTGTAGCATTGGCTATTTGCGGATTACAGGCTTACGACACAATAACATCTTAACAATTGTTAATCAAACCCATATGGGTTTTTTTATCATTTTTTTATTTTTATTATTATCTTTTTTTTTCATAAAATAATCACTTCTATAGCATAACACCTATACCCCCCAACCCCTTTAGCGTTGATGGAAACACAGAAAGGTATATACTAAAATAAATTAACAAAGTTAATTATTGGTTCTCAACATACCATACTCTAAAAAGGTAAACTAACAACTGATCTTTTTTTAAATACTTTGCTCTATCACTTTTGGGTAGTTACCCATTTCTGAGAAAATTCCAAACCTATTTAAAAAACTGGTATATATGTGTGTATCATGGCTATGAACCTCTTGAAAAGGATTGAACGGATAAGAAACTATCTTGAGGACAAGGGTTATAAAAAGGATATAGATGAGGATATTTTTATCCATGCTATTATGATCCTTGAGGGTATGACTTATAAAAAGGCTGTTGAATGGATGCACAATTTCAATACTACTGGTCTTATCACTATTGAGAAATGGAGGGTTAATTTCGTATGAACAATCAATCTCGTATGAAACATACAGATCATATCGCAATATCTATAGGTAAGAAACCTTTTGGTAAATACAAGGTCATATCTGATTATGCTTTTAACACGGATCTTACTACTCAGGTATTATTTGATGGTCAGGATTATATCTGGATACCCACCTGGAAAGAAGTAGGAGCTATCGTTAATGCTTTGTTTGTTACTGAGAACCTTAACCGTGTAGCACGTAACAAGAGGGAATTATCCTTTTATGAACATCTGCAAAAAATGGGACTTGATAATATAGATGATATAAAAGAGGTGAAATAAAAGATGTTAGATAAGAATATTAATTATAACGCTGGTGAGGATCAGATAACACTTGATAGGAATACTAAAGGTGTTTGGACTATAACCATTAAACATAACTGTAAGGTTGTAGATCGTGGACTCCGTTATCTTATGGATATTAAACCGCTTGTAAGACAAACACTTGATGAATACAACAAGATAGAATTTAAAGAACCTAATAAAAAATCATAAGGCTTATAATGGGTGATAACAATTACTACCAGTATGGATGAGGAATCCCATCCTATTTCCCTCAAAAGACTTGTTTTCTCCTCATCCAACTATACCTGTAACCCAAGGGTAGATACTGCAATTCCTTGTATCTCACCAGTCTATAACCCTCAAAATATTAAGACCTTTTTTCCGATCATAGACACCTTGTGGGTTAAAAAATTGTTTTTTGGTATCTACCTTTGGTTACAAAAAATTCAGAGTTATTTAAGGACCTGTTTTCATCTCCCTCGCATATTTTGTTTTTCATTTTTTATTTCCTATTTAAGCAGGTCCTTATTTAACAATTATAAATGGAGGTGTGGTATATAAATAATTACTTTGGGTGTTTTGATTGTTTTAGTCCTGGTCGTGGTTGTGTCAGGCATCTTATTATGTCTGGGACTTTTGGTGTTGATGATCTGTTTCGTGTGAATATTATGTTGGTTCAGGAGTTTGAGAATAATGGAAAATTGGGTGTGGATTCGAAAGATGATACGCATATCTTTCAGGGAGTTGGTTAAACGGATAAGGTAGTGTTTCATTATGTTGTTAATCATCAGATAGCTGTTGATATGCGGGATTTGTGGTGGAATGAACCAGAGGATTTAAATTAATATTTAAAGGTGGAAATGATGAATAAAATAAAGTTTAGTAGTGATTATCATAAATTACCATTTAATTCAAATGGAACTCAAGCAGTATTGATAGGAATATCTACAGCGAATGTAAAATATTTAAAACAAGCGTTACCACAATTTATTATATATGATACACGAAAAAGAACATCAAATAAGAAAACAGAACATTATAGTTTAGATTTTGATATGTGTATTGTTCTTACTTTTATTCATATTAATTCTGGATTGCCTTTTACTACAATTAGGAGATATACAAAACAGAAATATGATTATTATAAAGGTTTGGAATGGAAAACATTAGAGATAGTTATAAATTAAATTTACAGGGATAAAATGGAAATACTTTGGATAATGGTTATATGTGGAATATTAGCATCTGCGTATTTAATGAGTGAATTATTAACAGGTGGAATTGTAAATTATTAATTCAAGGAGAAAAAACAAAATGAAAATAGAAATTAATGGAAAGGATTTTGCTTTAGGGTTTATGAGTGGTATTCTTACTCTTATCCTTATTGTAGTTGGTGTATTCTTATGAAATTACCAATAGGACAAAAGTTTTGGTGTATAGTTTGTAACAAACCATTTATTTATGATGGAGCATCAAATGATACAACTATTTTTTGCAGTATTGAATGTGAAAAAGATTATAGAAGTTTAGATATATATGGATAAAAAATAAATTAATAATTCAACCTTTGGAGAAGATAAGTTGATATATATGGAAAAATCTACATATTGGATAAATAAAACTTTAATAGAAATTGATTGGTTGGAAAAGAAATTAAAGATTTTAAATTAATCTTTCAACCTAAATAGGATAGATAGAGATGTTTAAAAATAGAAATAGATTAACTGATATGCTTGGGAGTGATGCAGGTGCTGGAACACTAAAAACTCTATTGGGTGGAGTTAGGCATTCAATTCAATGTGTAGTTTGTTTTACTCCATCCAATAAATATTTTGGTGTCGTGATTGCGGCAACTAACTTGTAAATTGATAATGGATGGTTTGTTATGAAAAAACAAAAAGAAATTAGGCATCTTTTAAGAAAATGGATGTCGTTAAGTCAGATGTTAGATGAAGATGATGATGTTGTTTCAAGACAAGTAAAAAAACAAATTCAACCGATTATTGAAACTTTGAAATGGGTGTTAGAATAAATTAAAATTTAATGGTTTGAAATCCCGAAAACAAGATGTTGAGGTCTTGAAATCTGGGAAATCAAACCATAAATGATATAAACTTATAAGTCATATAAGTTTGTGTTGAGGTCTTGAAATGAGAAAATGTTTGAAGTGTGGAAAATTTAAAGCAAAATCAACAAATCTATTTAGTTTTGGAAAGTATCAACAATATTCTTGTATTAGTTGTGGGCATACTTTTGTGAGGAAAAAGTAATGAAAGTAATTACATTGTGTGGTAGCACAAAATTTAAAAATGAATATCATAAAATCAATAGGAAACTAACACTTGAAGGTAATGTTGTGATTAGTGTTGGTGTTTTTGGTTATGAGGAAGAAGATGAGATTAGAGAATTATTACAAAAGATACATAGAAAAAAAATAGATATGGCAGATGAGATTTTTGTTATTAATGTTGATGGTTTTATTAGTGTTCATACTCAACAAGAGATTGATTATGCTAAAAAGATAGGAAAACCAATTAAATATTTGGTGTCCTAAATTATTAATTCAGTCTAATTGAGGTATTAAAATGGATGAAATAAGTAAAGAGGTAGATGAATGGTATATACCATTGAACGAAGAAACAGGTTGTTTTCATTATTTCAAAGGTCATAATTTAGACAAAAACAAAATCAAACATTATCTGCAAGAAGAATATGGTGAATTGCCAAATGATAATTGGATTTTCAAAGAAACATATGCTCATTGGTGTATGGTGAATTATGATGGTGAACGACAAAGATGGTTGATGCCTAATAGGAAATATAAAGGAGTTCGTGGTGGATTTAAGATTACGGAAGTAGAATTGATATCATCTTAAATTATGATAACTATGAAACTAATCAGAAAAGAATGTAAAAATAAGGAAGGTAAATATTGTGATTACCTTTCGGTAGATGATGGACAACCATACTGTATTTATTCAGTTATTGAATGTAATCCATCATTCTAAATTAAGAGGGTATGGAAATGATACAACAAATTAGAAATAAAAAATATCCTAATGCAAAAAAATTGTTTATTATGGATGAAAAGGGAATACAATCAATTGTAAAATTTACTATGGATGAATTTGTATTAAAATTAAAATCTTAAATTAGGAATGAATGGAAATGAGGATAATTAGAAAATTAGGAGATTTGTTTGATAAGTTTGTTAGAAAGTATGGTAATACAAGGGGTAAACGATAGTATGAATAAACCGAGATGTTTTGGAAGTAAAATTGATGTTGGATTAGGTTTACTCTGTTCGTATTGTAGATATAAAGTTTCTTGTAGAAAATTAAAATGAATAGGTTATGTAATGAAGTTAAATGTACAAGAGATAGATCATGTTGTTTCTGGTGTGATTACTACTTTGAAGAAGAAAGGAGTAGCAAACATACAAGAGATTTGCAGATCAATAAACAATAGAGATTTTAAATGGTGTCATAAAAAACATGATAAATATCAACATATAGATGATCGTATTGATAATCAATTTGTTAAACAATGTAATGATTGTTCTTATCATTATAGAGATGTATATTCAATTGTTAGAAAAATGGAGAAAGAAGGAAAAATTAAAACTGAACTCCGTAGGTTTTATGATCGTATGAATGACGAAAATAAATATTATCCAAAGAAAAAAGATTTATTTAGATTCTGTTGGCTTGATGATCTTGTTTATCATAAAATGATATTAAGAAATACACTTGATGGATACCCTTAATTCTTGTAAGACAATTTCATATTATATATATTCAAGGAATAAAAATGTCTAAGGAGAGCAAAGTATTTAAAGAAATATTCAAAATTGGTGTTTACCTTGAACTTTCAACAAAATTCACGGGGAGTGTGATTGTCTAACATGAAAGTAGCACCATATATCAGAGTTAGCAGTAAAGGACAGGAGCTTGAAAACCAAAGAGCATTTTTTAAAGAATATATCAAAAAATCAGGTTGGACTGTTTTTAAATGGTATGAGGATGTTATCTCTGGTCAGGAAGATAGCAGACCTAAGTATGATGAACTGTTTAGGGATGCTCATAAAAAACTGTTTGATGTTGTCCTGTTTTTTGATATTACACGATTCAGTAGATCAGGAACATTGTTTACTTTGCAGAAACTTAAAGAACTTGATAATCTAGGGATCAAATGGCATAGTTATAATGATCCTTATCTTTCAACCGCAGGTCAATGGAAAGATATGATAATTTCTGTTCTTGCTACTGTTGCAAAGATAGAACGTGATAATATCAGCAGTAGAACCAAACTTGCTTTTACCAAAGACAAGAATAATAAAACAATTGCTCGTAAATCTGGGAAACGTGTTGGTAGAAATGCAATTCCACAGGACGTCATTGATGAAGTTAAAAAAAGACTTGTGAAAAAAGAACCTTATAGTAAGATACATAATGAGGTAACGTATAAAACAAAATTTGGTAAGATTCATAAAATCAGTAAAGCTAAAATTAGTGAAATAGCAAATCTTTGTTCAGAAATCGGGGGTGGGAAATGATAACAAGAATTTTGTCTGAAAATCTTGGTTTTAATATTGGTCGTTTTCTGAACATGTGAAATAATAAAAAAGGGATTCAAATGGTCAAGATAGAAAAAACAAAAGACATAATTCATGCACTTCGTAATAAATATAGTCCTGAAACAAGTGAATGGGCGTTCATGGAACAAGTTGGAAAAAACATCAGTGCAACATATAACAGATGGGCTGATGCAATTGCAGTTGGTCTGTGGAAGAGCAGAGGACATGAAATCATTGGTTTTGAAATCAAAGTATCCAGAGCTGACTGGTTAAAAGAATTAAAGCATCCTGATAAAGCACATGGTGTTGGAAAATATTGTCACTCCTGGTATCTGGTTGTTGGTGATGAATCTATTGTAAAAGATGGTGAACTACCTATGAACTGGGGACTAATGGTTCCACATACAAAAAATAATTTAAAAATCAAGGTTCCTGCGACTAGAAATAAAAAACCTGAACCCATCAATATTGGTTTTATGTGTGCGATTCTGAGAAGGGCAATGCAACAGTGTCTGCCAGAAAAAAGACTTCAAGCGGAGTTTAAAAGGGGACATAGTGAAGGATATGATATTGGAAAAAACTCAGCACAAAGAGAACTTGAATATAAAGAGAAACAAATCACAGGACTTGAAAAAAGAATTGAAGATTTTGAAAAAGAAGCAGGATTCAGCATTAATGAAAGTTGGAAGAAACCTGAAGAAGTCGGTAAGGTTCTAAAGATGATATTGGAAGGTAACTATGGGAGTTATGTATCTAGATTAGAAGACATGCAGACTAGGTTGAAAAACATGGGGAAAGTCATGAAGGATGAAATAACATTGCATAAGACTTTGCTAGATAAGAATGATAAAATTAAAAAATTGCAGGTGACTTGATATTATGACTTATAATGCATTGTGTAAACTGGTGAAACTTAAGAATAGGTTTTCTCCAAATAGATCACTTGTTGATTTTATTGAAAGAGAATTGGAAAATATAATTAAGGCTAAGAGAGGTTTTCCTTAGATGATGAGTAAAAAAATGGGGGTGTCATAAAATGGGAGTTTCATCTCGTGGGAGTGCCACAAATAAAACAAACGACCGTTTATTTACTTTAGTAAACTGTATACAGAAAACTATATATATGGTAAACTGTATACGGTATATTGGTGATAAAAAATATGGAAAAAACTTGGTTGGATGTTGAGAAATTGGAAAAGCGAGGAATAAACTATATTCAAAAACCAAAGGATTGTCCAAGATGGAAACATTTACCTACACATGATTGTGAAGAGTGTCCAGATGCTTGTGAAACTTGTATTATGATAACTGGAGAGTGGATTAATGAAATGTGAGAAATGCGGAAGGGAAACTGATATTATTAAACATATCAAGATACATGAAGATCAACAACTTCTATTTAGATTTAATAGAATATCAGTATGGAAAGGTCATTAAATGATTAACTGTATACAGGATGATATGAAATGCGATTGCACAGCTATAACTCCCAAGGGTGTCAAGTATCATCCTAGTTTGAAAGCTGTTTATGAACGCAGGGGTGCTAAGGGTGTGTTTACGAAGGTTGGTCTGCGTTGTCCCAAGTGTAAGAAATATATGGATCTCAATGGGGATAAATCATGAAAGGGGAACTTATAAAATCTGATCGGTTTGGTTGGTATTATTTTTTTCCTGCTGATGGTTCTGATGCTATTAAGTTGAAGGTGATATGAATATGGTTAAGCATAGAGTTTGTCCACATTGTGGAAAAGAGATAATACCTAAACCCAAAAAAATAGTTTGGCATTGGAAAACATATTCTTGTGGATGTGCTACTGATAAATCTAAATTAACTATAGATAAAAACAAAGTTAATTGTTGTAATTGTGTAAGTTTAATAAAGCAAGTTGAAGTTGGACAACATTTGATCTGTGATTGTGGTTTTGTTATTGAAAATCAAAGATGGAGTAAATATAAATTTTGTCCTGATTGTGGTAAAAACCTTAAACTGTGGTGATATGGTGAATGAACAAGAATTATTGGATTTAGAACGCTTTTTACAACAATATGATTTAAGCGGATGGGAACGAGATATACTTATTCAATTTAGTAAATCAAAACCGATTGATGAATTGATTAACAATATGCGAGAAGAAGATATTAACGATTTTTTAATTAATCTTGCTGATGGGATAAAACAATATAAACACGATTTGATAACTAAAAACCTTGAAGATGGGTGATATG
>JABAHS010034857.1_pt2 | contig 16857 bp, 16 predicted proteins | sample 7062111 | NCBI WGS metagenome assembly JABAHS01 (sample SAMN14534600, study PRJNA622989) | marine sediment metagenome | biome: marine biome [ENVO:00000428]; feature: marine pelagic biome [ENVO:01000023]; material: deep marine sediment [ENVO:00002113]; isolation source: pool of 4 deep marine... | reverse complement strand
CTCGAACAGTTCTACAAGGAGCTCGAGATCGACTTCGCGATTTCGGAGCCGGGCCTCGGCCGCTTTCGCGTCAACGTGTTCCACCAACGTGGCACGATTTCCATGGTGTTGCGCTACATCACGAGCGAACTGCCGAACCTCGACGAACTTGGCATGCCCGAGCAGCTCAAGGAGCTGACCATGTTGCGGCGCGGGCTGATCCTGATGGTGGGTGCCACCGGCGCGGGCAAGTCGACGACGCTCGCCGCGATGATCGATTATCGTAACGAGAAGACGTCGTCGCACATCATCACGATCGAGGATCCGATCGAGTTCCTGCACCCGAACAAGCAGTCGATCGTGAACCAGCGCGAGGTGGGCCTCGACACCAAGTCATACGGTCGCGCATTGAAGAGCGCCGTGCGCGCGGCGCCCGACGTGATCCAGATCGGGGAAATCCGCGACCGCGAGTCGATGCAGTCGGCGCTGAATATGGCGGGTACCGGGCACCTCGTGCTGACGACCTTGCATTCCAACAACGCGGCAGAGACGCTCGATCGCATTATCAACCTGTTCCCGCAGGACCAGCACTCGCAGGTATTCATGGACCTCGCCCACTACCTGCGCGCGATCCTGTCGCAACGCCTGGTGCGTGCGCGCAACGGCAAGCAGGTGGCGGCCGTCGAGCTGTTGCTCAACACGCCGCACATCAAGGACCTCATCCTCAAGGGCGATATTACCGCCATCAAGGAAGCGCACAGGGATTCGGGCGAGGCTGGCATGCGCAATTTCGATGTGGCGTTGCTGGAGCTTTACAGGGAAGGCACTATCACGCTGGAAGAGGCGATGTCTCACGCCGACTCGCGTGCCGACCTCGAAGCCAAGGTCAACTTCGGCGGCTAGGGCGCGACCGGCGTCAGAAGATCTTCCGATAGGCGTAAACGATCGCCATCACTCCGGCGACGAACGCTTCGCCACCGAGGTCGTGTATCGCGAGGTCGAAGCGTTGCTGCAACAGTGGGTCTCGATTCATGGTCGTGCGTCCTGAGTCACGCCGGATTCTGGAGACGCAATCGAGCCAGGCGCAAATGCACCCGCCGAGAAGAATCCCCGTCGCACGGTACCTGTCAGGAGCTTCGCTGGATCGTAGGCGCTCGCCGGAAGGGTGTCTGTCGTTGCTGACCCCTACGGGTCGGCCGCAACGGGGCCGGGCGTGTCACCAGGCGACGGTGGCGGCGTCGAACACCGGCCCGTCCACGCAGACACGCTTCATGGCGGGGCCGTCCGGCGTGTTGATCCGGACCGTGCAGCCGGCGCAGCCGCCCACCGCACAGGCCATGTACTCCTCGAGCGATACCTGGCAGGGCAGTTCGTAGCGGGCGGCGAGGTCTGCGACGGCTTTGAGCATCGGTGTAGGGCCGCAGGCGAAGATTCCGACCTGCGCGAGATCTTCCGGGCCGAGGGTTTTCAGCCAGCGGTCGGCCAGGTCGGTGACGTATCCGCGGTGGCAGCCCTCGTAACCCTGCAGGCTGGTCAGGCGCGCGGCGATGCCCCAGTTTTCGAGCAGGGGCATGGTGCTGCGCACTGCGCCGTCGATGCCGGGCACGTCGATCGACGAGCGTTCGAGGTCGAACGGGAACGGGATCTCGGAACCGAGGATGGCGAAAGGGCTCCATGCATGCTGCTGTTTGCGGAGCGAGTCCGCCAGGCAGACCATCGGCGGGATGCCGACGCCGCCGCCGATCAGCAGGGGACGGGATCGCTCCTCGCGCAGCGCGAACGGCTGGCCGATCGGCCCGAGCAGGCTCACCGCGTCGCCGCGCCGCTTGCGCGCCAGCAGATGCAGGCCTTCGCCGACGATCTTGTAGAGGACCTCGATCCAGTCGTCCGCGGCCCGCATGATCGAGAGCGGCCGGCGCATCGGCAGCTCCTCGTCGCAGCTGATGTGGATGAAGCTCCCGGGCCGCGCCGCCGCGGCACACTTCGGCGCACGAATGCGCAGGATGTACTGGTCTCCTGGCCAGGCGTCGTGACCGAGGACCTCGCCCTGCTCGACGAAGATCGTGCCGCGGTTGCGCTGCGCGTGTTGTTGCGCAGCGGTGATCACCGGCCGCCCAGCGCCTTCGCGACACGCTCGAGCACGGCCATGCGTACGGCCACGCCGTTGGTCACCTGCTCCGTGATGACCGACTGCCTGCTGTCGGCGAGGCTGCCCTCGATCTCGATGCCGCGATTCATCGGTCCCGGGTGCATGACGATGGCATCCGGCTTCGCGCTCTTCATGCGCTCGCGGCTCACGCCGTAGCTCGCGAAATACTCGGCCGTGCCGGGTATGCCGTCGAGATCGCTGATGCGCTCGCGCTGGATGCGCAGCGCCATGACGACGTCGGCGTCGGCCAGCCCTTCGTCGAGGTTGTCGTGGATCTTCGCGAACGGCATGTCGCCGGAGGGCGGCGCCATCGATGGCGGCGAAACCAGCCGCAGCTCGCCCACCCCGAGCGTGTGCAGGCCCCAGCCCGTGGATCGCGCGACGCGGGAATGGCGAATGTCGCCGACGATCGCTACGACCAGGTTGTCGAAGCGGCCCTTGTGACGGCGGATCGTCAGCAGGTCGAGCAGGCCCTGGGTCGGGTGCGAGACGTCGGACTCGCCGGCGTTCAGGATGCTGACGTGGTCCTTGACGTGCCGTGCGATGTACGCGGGCACGCCGGCGCTCGCGTCGCGCACGACCATGATGTCGCAGCGCATGGCCTCGAGCGTGTAAATCGTGTCGAGGATGCTCTCGCCTTTCTTGCGCGACGAGGTGTTGACGTCGAGGTTGAGAACATCGGCGCCCAGGCGTTTGCCGGCAAGGTCGAAGGAGGCGCGTGTGCGCGTGCTCGGTTCGAAAAACAGGTTGGCCACGGTGCGCCCGGCGAGGGCGTCGCTGCGCGCGGGCAAGCCGCCGGTCGGCGTCAGGTAGCGTTCGGCGTCGTCGAGGATATCGACGAGCAGCGACCTGTCGAGGCCTTTCAGGGTCAGCAGGTGGCGCAGGCTGCCGTCGTCGTTCAACTGCAGTCGGGCTTCGTCTTCCAGGATCTGTTCAGGCTCGGCAGCATTCATCGCGCGGGCATTCTACATTAACGTAACGCCAGATACCGTTCCGCGATGAAGACCGCGGCAGCGGCGTCGATATCCTGTTTCGAGATGCGCCCCCGGGATCCCTGTTTGCGGGCGTTCTTCAGCACCTGCTCAGCTTCGAGGGACGAATATCGTTCGTCCACAGTGCAGACGGGGAGACCGTACTGGCCGAGTTCCTCGACGAACGCATCGACCGCTGCGGTCATCGCTCCGGGCGACCCGTCGGCATGGCTCGGCATTCCCACGACCAGTGTCGTCGGATGCCATTCGGAAATCAGCGCCTTTATGCGCTGGTGATCGACGCCATTTTCACCGTTCGCGACAGTGCCCACGGGGCTAGCGGATGCCGTGACATCCTGGCCGACGGCGACACCGATACGCCGCAATCCGTAATCGAATGCCAGGATCGTCTCGGGCAAATCGGTATCAGGCGTGGCCGGCCTCCGGTGACAACAGGGTCAGATCGACGCCGAGCGCTTTTGCCGCCGCCGCCCAGCGGTCTGCGAACGGCAGGTCGAAAACGATCTCCTGGGTGGCTGACACGTTGAGCCAGGCGTTGGCCAGCATTTCCGCTTCGAGCTGGCCCGCCTCCCATCCCGCGTAGCCCAGTGCCACGAGCGACTTCTGCGGCCCCCTGCCGTCTGCCATGGCGTCGATGACGTCGCGCGACAGCGTAAGGCAGATCTCACTGGAAACAGCCAGCGAGTTTTCATAGCGGTGCGACGAATCGTGCAGCACGAAGCCGCGCTCGGGACCGACCGGGCCTCCCATCAAAACGGGATGGTCCAGTGCGGCAGGATCCGGATTATCGACGTGCAGCTGTTCGAACAGGCCGCCCAGTCTGAGATTGAGGGGACGGTTGACAACGATGCCGAGCGCACCCTCGTCATTGTGTTCGCAGATAAGAGTGACCGTACTGCTGAAGTTCGGGTCCGCCATGCCCGGCATGGCGATTAGCAGCTGATTGACCAGCGATTCGGTGGTCTCCATCGCAACAGTATCCGCTCTCGAGGCGAGCGGTACAACCGGTCCGGAATAACGCGGTGCCTATGGCCGGGCGATGCTTGCGGTGGCTGGAACAAATTCCTCGCTGAACAGCCACTTGTACGCAAAGCGCAGGCTGTCGTATTCGGCCCTGATCTCGGCGGGGAAAGGGTCGAACGGCGACGCGCGCCGCAATATGTCGAGAGCCGCCCGGTCGAGTAGCCGCGAGCCGCTGGACGTGCGAATGATGACCTCGGCGAGCTGCCCGGAAGCGTCGATACTGACTTCGAGCGTCGGGCTTCCGGTCAGGCCGTCCAGGTTGCCGAGTGTCGGGAAGTACTCGTCACCCACGGACTCGACGCGACGTTTCCAGCTGTCGAGGTACGCGGCGACCTCGGATTCGCGGGTATCCGAGCTGATGACGAGCTGACGGGGATCGTCATCGTGGATCAGCAGTGTCGCTTTCTCGTCCTGGGGCAGCGGCAGCGTCCTCTCGGCGCCGGATTCGAGTGCCAGTGCCGAGTGACTGTCTGGCTGCGGGTCGAGCCGCGGATCGTCGGTCACGCTCCGGTTCTGTTCCGCCGCCGTTGCGAGCAACTGGTCGGCGCTGACCTGATGTTCGGTCGATTCGAAGAAGCTGTCTCCGTCTTCTTCCCCCGGATTGTCGATCGGCGATGAATTCTCCGCTGGGGCGGACGGACGTACCTGATCCGCGGTGTTGCCACCGCCTTCCTGGCTCGCCTGCGCTAGGTACTCGGCGCGATCCGGGCGGTCGATGTCCTGGTCCGGGTCGGCGACGATGGTGACTTCGAGCGATATGGCGTCGCTGAAGTCCTCGAGCATCGCCGGGTTGAAGGTGACGCCGATGATCAGGATGCCGTGCAGCAGCGCGGCCAGGAACAGCATCGCCGGCAGCCGGTCCGGCTGCGGGTCAGCGAGCCGTCTCAGCTCGTCGAGCGGGTCCATTTGTCGTGCAATATCGGCCATAGGCAGGGATCAGGGTGTTGGCGCGAATGATGGTCCATACTTATCAGCAAAACAAGCGCTTAGGAGGAATAGTTACTGTAGGAGCGCGCCTGGGCGCGCCATCCCAGCTCTCTTACCGCTACTGTAAACGCGATTGACAGTTTATCCCGGCCGGGGCGAGCGGCCTGAGACCTGTGTCACCCCTTGCGGCCCAGACGGCGCTCGATTGCGTCGAACATCAGGCCCGCCGTATTGAGGTCGAATTGAGCATCGATCTCCCGCATTCCCGTCGGGCTCGTCACGTTCACCTCCGTGAGGTAGTCGCCGATCACGTCGATGCCCGCAAAGATGACGCCGGCGTCGCGAAGTACGGGTCCCACGCGGGCACAGATTTCGAGGTCGCGTTCGGACAGCGGCTGGCCCTTGCCGGTCGCGCCCATCACGAGGTTGCCGCGATTGTCGTCTTCGGACGGGATGCGTGCGAGTGCGTAGGGTACGGGTTCGCCGTCGAACAGCAGAATGCGCTTGTCGCCCAGCGATATCTCGGGGATGTAGGCTTGCGCCATGGCGAATTGCCGCCCGAAGTCAGTCAATGTCTCGAACACGACGTTGGCGTTCTTGTCGCCCTTCCTGATTACGAAGATCGAGCGGCCACCCATGCCGCCGAGCGGCTTGACCACGACGTGGTCATGCTCGGCGAGGAACGTCCTCATCTCGCCCATCGAGCGCGTGATGAGGGTTTGTGGTACGCAGTCGGGGAACCAGGCCGTAAAAGCTTTCTCGTTCATGTTCCGGAGCGCCTCGGGATCGTTCATGACGAGGGCTCCGGCGATCCTCGCCCGGTCCAGTATGTAAGTGGTGTAGATATACTCCATGTCGAACGGCGGATCCTTGCGCATGAGGATCACGTCGAGGTCGCCGAGCGCAATCTCCCGCTCCTCGCCGAAGTGCCACCAGCAGGTCCGGTCGTCCACCACACTGAGTCGCCGGGAACGCCCGAGCGCCGTGCCGGAAACGAGCTTGAGGTCGGACTGGTTGAAATAGTGGATCTCCGCCACGCGGCGCTCCGCCTCGAGAAGCATGGCTAGCGAACTGTCTTTGTAAGGCGTTATCGACTCGATCGGATCCATGACGATGCCGACGCGCAGCGGTTTCTTGGCCATCTTGGGTACTGGTTCCTGTTATTTGCGCAAGGCGCCAACTATACAGCCCACAGGACACAATCGTGCCTGTTTTGGGCGCATCAATGCGTCTGCGGCGCGCGTCGTAGCGGGACTTATGTCAATATGGTACAAGACAACTCCCCGAGCGAATTCCTGGTACCTGGCGACCGCCGTTCGGGAACTTGGGGATTTGGAAAGAGCGTGTCGCATAGATTCGCATGATCGTGAGGAAATCCGGTGTCCAGTAGTGCATCTCGAAGTCTCAACGGCCTCAAGATTCTGGTTGTCGATGACAGCAAGACCATCCGCCGCACGGCAGAGACCCTGCTGACCAAGGAGGGCTGCCAGGTCTTTACCGCGATCGACGGCTTCGATGCGCTGTCCAAGATCGCGGATCACCAGCCGGACCTGATTTTCGTGGATATCATGATGCCGCGGCTCGACGGCTACGAGACCTGCTCGCTGATCAAGCACAACAAGATGTTCAAGGAGACGCCCGTGATCATGCTGTCGAGCAAGGACGGCCTGTTCGACCGGGCGCGCGGCCGTATCGTCGGCTCGGAGCAGTACCTGACGAAGCCGTTCACCAAGGACGAACTGCTGGGCGCCGTATCGAACCAGCTCGGCTAGGGTGCGGCACACGTTGTCATTACTCTGCAGAAGGAAGCACTGATGGCAGTCATTCTCATCATCGACGATTCCCCGACCGAGTTGCACCTGTTTCAAAGCATGCTCGACAGGAACGGTTTCGACACGCTCGTTGCTGACAGCGGTGAGGAAGGGTTGCGCCAGGCACAGACTGCGCGGCCCGACTGCATACTGATGGACGTCGTGATGCCGGGCATGAACGGCTTCCAGGCGACGCGCAAGCTCAACCAGGATCCGAAAACGTCCAGTATCCCGGTCATCATGATCACCAACAAGGACCAGGAGACGGACAAGATCTGGGGCATGCGGCAGGGAGCCGTCGAGTACCTGGTCAAGCCGGTCCGAGAAAGCGAGCTCGTGGCGAAGATCAACGCGGTGATGGCCGACTGAATGAGTGCGCCCGCCGAGCTCGCGTCCCTCGTCAAGCAGCCGTTCGAGCTGCTGCGTGAGATCGAGCGCCGCAGCATGGCGGCGCATTCGGGCGCCGGCGGGTCGGCGATGCCGGCGGAGTGGGTCGGTATCGGTTTCCGCATCGGCGACGAGCAATTCGTGGCCAGCCGCGAACAGGTCCGAGAAGTGCTGATGCTGCCCGATTCGAAGACGCGTGTCCCCGGCGCAAAGCGCTGGCTACTTGGGATCGCGAACCTGCGTGGACACCTGCTGCCGCTGGTCGATCTCAAGCTGCTGCTCGGCAGCGGCAGGACGACGCTGCGCAGGACTACGCGCGTCATATCGGTCAACCACCGTGAAATCCCGGCCGGCCTCGTCGTGGACGAGGTCCAGGGGTTTCGGCGGTTCATGGAGCACGAGTTCTCGGAAACGCGGCCGGAGACGGCTGTGCGTTGCGGGCGTTACCTCACTGGCGAGTACCGCCGCGGCGACGAGAGTTGGCCGATCTTCGACCTGTTCGCGTTTGTGGAGAGCAACTTGTTCCTGCAGGCGGCGGACGAATGATCGTGGTGCCGACTGCACCGAGACGCCGCCGTGCTGGCGTCATTTACCGGGTTACACCTCATGGCCAAGAAGACTGACACAACCAACCTGTTCCGCATCGTAGCGCTGCTTGTCGCGCTTGCGTTACTTGCTGCGGCGGCGCTCGTTTATCTGCAGCCATCCGGGCGCGGTGCGGCATCGGCGGAGCTTGCGGCACTGTCGCAGGCCATTCCGGTGCGCACGGCGAACGCCCTGGCGGGTCGCGACGGTGCATTCGACGTGCTGAAGCGGGATCTCGACAGGATGGCCGAACTGCGGCGGAACTCGGGCGCGCCCGGCAACGCTGACGACTGGCAGCGGCTCGAATCCCGGGCGTCGGCGATCCTTGGCAGGCGCGCGGCGATCGAGGCCGCCGGCGGCATGCGCAGGACCGCCACCGACATCGTCAAGTTGTCCGACGAATTGCTCACGCGCTCCGGCTCGACGTCGGTCATGCAGGAGGCGCAGCAGCGCGCGAGCGATATTGCGAGTGCTGCATCCGGGCTGAGGGGCAGTGCGGACGTCGGCGCCGCCCTCGCCGCCATCGTCAGCAATACCGAGTTCCTGCGTTCCGTGAGCGATGCCCTCGCCGGAGAATCGAGCTCGCTCGACGTGGCGCCACTGGACGCGGAGGGGCAAGCCGCGGCCGTCGAACCGCTGAATGCCCTGATTACGGAGCTCGAGTCGCATACTGGAACGGTGCGCGATAATGCTGCCGGGCTGGCCAGCATCGGCGCGGCTCAGCAGGAGATTGCCGCTGCCGCTAATACCCTGGCAGAGGCGTTTCGAGGCAGCAGCGCGAGCAGTTCGCTGCCGGGGGTTCTCTCGAGTGGCTGGGTGCCGATCGGGCTGATCTTGTTTGCAGTCGCGCTGATAGTCGTGCTCGTCCTGCTGAACGTGCGCATGGCCACTTTCGAGCGCCAGGCGCGTGACCAGGGTCAGCAGAACGAGAGGAACCAGCAGGCGATCCTGCGATTGCTCGACGAGATGGGGAGTCTCGCGGACGGTGACCTCACTGTCGAGGCGACCGTCACGGAGGACATCACGGGTACGATCGCCGATTCGTTCAACTACGCAATCGAGGAACTGCGGAAGCTGGTTACCACGGTCAACGAAACGGCGATCATGGTCGACTCAGCAGCCAAGCAAACGGAGAGCGCTGCCGTCCACATGTCGAGAGCAGCGGAAAACCAGGCGCGCGAGATCAATGCCGCAACCGAATCGATCGTCTCGATGGCCAAGTCGATCGAGGAGGTCTCCGGCAATGCCGAGCGCTCGTCGGACGTCGCGCGCCACTCGGTCGAGGTGGCGCACAAGGGCGGCGAGGCGGTGCGGCGCACGATCGACGGCATGAACACGATCCGCGAGACCATCCAGGACACATCCAAGCGCATCAAGCGCCTCGGCGAGAGTTCGCAGGAAATCGGCAATATCGTCGAGCTGATCAACGATATCGCGGAACAGACCAACATACTGGCGCTGAACGCGTCGATCCAGGCATCCATGGCGGGCGAGGCGGGTCGCGGTTTCGCGGTCGTCGCCGATGAAGTCCAGCGCCTCGCGGAGCGCTCGACCAACGCAACCAAGCAGATCGAGGTGCTCGTCAGCACTATCCAGTCGGACACCAAGGAGGCCGTCGTGTCGATGGAGCGCAGCACGACGGACGTGGTCGGCGGTGCGCTGCTCGCCGAAAACGCGGGCGCGGCGCTCGACGAGATCGAGCAGGTATCCAACCAGATCGCCAGCCTGGTCCAGAACATTTCGGGTTCGGCGCGGGAACAGGCCGGTTCGGCCGCAGACGTGACGCGTCGCACGACCCGGCTGCGTGAAATCAGCGAACAGACCGGCAAGGCCACGACGGCGACTGCCGCTGCAATCTCCAAACTGTCGGAGTTCGCGTCGCAGCTTCGCAAGAGCGTGGCCGGCTTCAGGCTGCCCGATGAGGCTCTTGCCGGCACCATGCGTATGACGGCCACGTCCCCCAACGCAACGGGCGTGCAGCCGGGCAAAGAAACGGGCACGGGCTGACAGCCAGGAAATGATGACGGGCGATACTGGCACAACCAACGCACGCGAGCAGGACGAGATCACGGGTCCCGTCAATGCACTCGCCATCATCAGCAACGAGCTGATGGAGACGATCCGCAATGCGCACCTCGCCATCGAGGATTGCGTCGACGGGCGCGGCGGCTCGCAGGCGCTCGTTCGAGCCGCCGGCCTTCTGCACCAGGCCCGTGGCGCGTTGCAGCTTGCGGAGACCTACGGCGCGGCACTGCTTGCCGAAGAGATGGAGCTTGCCTGCAAACATCTCGCGGCGCTGCGGCCCGGCAAGGGCCGGGAGGACGGGCTCGATGCGCTGACGCGCGCGATGGTACAGCTACCGTCATACATCGAGCGCCTGCTGGGCGGCGGCCGGGATATCGCGCTCGTGCTGTTGCCGATGCTGAACGATCTGCGCGCGGCTCGCGGCGAACCGCTGTTATCGGAAGGCACGCTGTTATTGCTGAACCTGTCGCCGAGCCGCAACGAGACAGCGATGGCGCGTCCCGGAGCCGGCGCCGAGGACCCTGTCACCGCCGCAAAACGCCTACGGCCCAAGTTCCAGCTGGCGTTGCTCGGTTGGATCAAGGGCGGAAATACCCGGCAGCACCTCGGGACCCTTGCCAAAGTCGCGGCCGAGCTGGAAAACTCCGCCACCCGCGACGATATGTACCAATTGTGGTGGGTGACCGGCGGTGTGCTCGAATCCCTGCTGAACGGCGGCCTCGAGACATCGGTTGCATTGAAGCGTTTGCTGGGGCAGGCGGACAGGCAGATCAAGTTCGTGATCGATCAGGGCGTGGCTGCCTTTGAAAAGCACCCGGTCGACGACCTGCTCAACAACCTGCTGTATTACGTAGCCCGGTCGAGTACGGCGGGCGAGCGCATCGGCCAGATCCGCTCGGCATTCAACCTCGCCGAGTTGCTTCCTGGGGACGAGCAGGTGGAGCATGCCCGCGAAGCACTGTCCGCGCCGAGCGTGAAACTCATGAAGACGGTCGCGGCGGCGATCAAGGAGGATCTCGCCCGCGTCAAGGACGTGCTGGATATCTTCGTACGAACCGGCATGAACAAGTCGTCGGAGCTGGTGCCGCAGCTCGAGTTGCTGAAGAAGATCAGCGACACGCTCGGCGTGCTCGGGCTCGGCGAGCTGCGCAGCGACATCGACGGTGAGATCGATCGCCTCAAGTCCGTCGTCGAGCGCGGCGGCGCCACCAACGAGAGCGTCGTTCTCGACATCGCCTCCACGCTGCTGCGTGTCGAGGACCGGCTGGATCAGCAGCTCATCCGGCTCACCGTGCCTCAGGACGCGCCGGTGCCGGCCGAAACCGACATGTCACCACAGGATGCCGCGGACTACCGGCAGGTGGCCGAATCGGTCATGCGCGAGTGCATCATCAACCTCGCGCGGATCAAGGAGACCATCGGCCAGAGCCTCGCCTCGCGCGCGCCATCGCAGGGTCTCGATAGCATCCCATCGCTGGTGCGCGGCATCCGGGCGGGGTTGCTGATGCTGAACAAGACGCGCGCCATGGACGTCATGGAGCGTATCGGCAAGCTGATCATGCTGACGCTGCAGGGCGGAGGGCCTTCGCGACTCACGCAAAAGGAAACCGACCGGCTCGCCGACGCCATCGTCAGCATCGAGTACTACATGGAGACGGTGAAGGCCGGCCGTGCCGACCCGTGGTACATGCTGGACAACGCGGAAGCGTGCCTGGCGGTGCTGCGCGACGTCGGTGTGCGCCTCGAGCAGGAAGCGGCCCGCGAGATGGCGCAGACGACGCAAGAGCCGCCGCTGGCGGACGTCGCGGCACATGTCGTCGAACCGGAGGCTGAGAGCGCGCCTCAGGCGACGGCAGTCATGCCACTACCGGTCGTCGCACCCGATGCGGAGCACCTGGACCCCGAGTTGCTGGAGCTCTTCATCGAGGAAGCGAAAGAAGAAATCGCCTCGATCAAGCGAAACCTGCCCGCATGGACTGACTCGCCCGATAGCATGGAATCCCTGATTGTCGTGCGACGCTCGTTCCACACGCTGAAGGGCAGCGGCCGCATGGTCGGCGCGGAACGCATCGGCGAGTACTGCTGGGCCGTCGAGAACCTGCTCAACAAGCTGATCAATCGCACGCTTGTTCGCACGCCGCCGATGGTGGATTTCATCGTCAAGGCGGCGGCGGCGATTCCCGAACTCATCGAGCAGCTGGAGGTCGGCACCGAGCCGGTCAGCGACATTGCTCTGTTGGCGGCGCGCGCGCACGCTTTCGCCGAAGCGGACCCGAACGCGGCCGTGCTTACGATCGAGCAGCCCGCGCGTGCCGCTGAAGAAGAGCAGCCTGCCCTGGAAATGGACCCGGTGCTGTTGGATATATTCGCCAAGGAAACGGCCGGGCACCTCAAGGTGATTGTAGACTACCTGAAGGCCTGCGACGGGCGTCAGCCGCCGTTCGAAGTCACCGACAAACTCTATCGTGCCTGCCACACGCTGCACGGCAGCGCCAACATGGCCAATGTCGAGCGCGGCGTGGCGGTCGCCGGCGCGCTGAATCGATTCGTCAGGCGCGTCCATGACTACAGGGTCGGTTTCCAGCAGTCCGGTATCGATGCCCTCAAGGCGGCCGCGAAGGCGATCGCGACGATCGTCGGCGACATCAACAAGCCCGACCAGAAGCGCGCGGACTACACGGCGCTGGTTGAACACCTGACGAAGCTCGCAAATTCCCTGCAGCCTGGGGGCAGCGTCGAGGACGCCCCGAAGAAGGAGGTGCCGCAGCAGAAGCCGGAGCCTGCTGTTGCCGAAGCGGAGCACCTGGAAGCCGACTACGACAAGGAGATCGCCGCGATCTTCACCGAGGAGTCTGCCGAACTCCTCGAATCGACGGACAAGGCGTTCGGTCTTTGGGTCAAGGACAGGGATGCCAGGCAGGCCGTCCAGGAACTCAAGCGGCACCTGCACACGCTGAAGGGCGGCGCCCGGATGGCGGGCATTACCGCGATGGGCAACCTGAGCCACGAACTCGAGACACTGCTGATTTCCGTGGACGAAGGCCGGGTGCGGTCCAGCGCTGGCGTCGAAGATCTGCTGCAGCGAAGCATCGACGAACTGCACCGCATGCGTGACATGGTTATTGCGGGCAAGGCCGTGCTTCCCGCGACGGAACTCGAGAGCCGCATCCGCGATGCCAATGCCGGTTTCGAGGTGGCCGGTGAAGAGTTTGTCGAGCGGGTGCCCGAGGAAACGGGCGTGCGCCCAGCGGCGTTCACCATCAAGCCGGACGATACGGTGAGCATGGTCATCGTCGACTCGCCGCTGGCCGATGAACTTGCCGAGATCGGCGCCGCTGCGTCGGACGATGCGGCGCGGTCCGAGCCGGGCGTCGAGGCGGAGACCGAAGCGGAAATGTCGATCGAGCCAGAGCCGGAGCCCGAACCCGAGCCGGAACCCGAACCCGAACCCGAACCGGAGCCCGAACCCGAACCAGAGCCCGAAGTCGATGCGCGGCGCGAAGTCGAACCCGGGCCGGAATCTGCCCGACCCAGGGAGCCGACCCCTCGTCCAGCGGCGGAGCTGCCGCCGACCAGGAAGGCGGAGTCACCCAAGGAGTTCGCGCGCATCGATGCCGATTTGCTCGAAGACCTGCTCAATGCGGCGGGCGAGATCAGTATCTATCATTCGCGACTCAATCAGCAGGTCAGCTCGTTCGAGTTTCACGTCGAGGAACTGGAACAGACGGTGGCGCGCCTGCGCGAGCAGCTGCGCAAGCTCGAGATCGAGACCGAGGCGCAGATCATGGCGGGCCACCAGGACACGCTGGTGGCCAAGGACTTCGATCCGCTGGAACTCGACCGTTATTCGACCATCCAGCAGCTGTCCCGAGCACTGGCCGAGTCCGCAAACGACCTCGACAGCATCAAGGACTTGTTGCGCTCTCTGACAACCGAAGCCGAAAGCCTGCTGGTGCAGCAGTCACGAGTGACGGCTGAGTTGCAGGACGGGCTCATGCGCACGCGCATGGTGCCGTTCGAGCGGCACGTGCCGAGGCTGACGCGGCTGGTCCGGCAAGTCGCGCAGGAGGCTGGTAAACGGGCTGAGCTGACGGTGGAAGGCGCGTCGGGCGAACTCGATCGCCAGGTGCTGGAAAAGATGCTGCCGCCCTTCGAGCACATGCTGCGCAATGCCGTTGTGCACGGCATCGAGGAGCCGGATGTTCGCCAGGGCAACGGCAAGCCGGCGACCGGGCAGATCACGATACGTCTGCACCGCGAAGGCGCCGAGATGGTCATCGATGTCGCCGACGACGGTGCCGGCCTCGATGTGGAGGCGATCCGCCGCAAGGCCTACGAACTCGAACTGCTGCAGCCGGACAGCAAGGTCACCGACGAGGAGATCATGGGCCTCATCCTGACGCCCGGGTTCTCGACCGCCGGCAAGCTGACGCAGGCCGCCGGGCGCGGCGTCGGCATGGACGTCGTCGCCAACGAGGTCAAGAAACTCGGCGGGTCGCTGCGGATTTCATCGGTGACCGGGCAGGGCACCAATTTCACGGTGCGGCTGCCGTTCACCCTTGCGATCACGCAGGCGCTGATCGTGCGCACCGGCGACGAGGTCTACGCACTGCCGCTGCCTTCCGTGGAGGGCGTGGCGCGAATCCCGAGGAGCGAACTCGAGAACCTGTTGAGCCAGAGTGAGCCGAGTTACCAGTACGGGGAAGAGACCTACCGTTTCCGGCATCTCGGTATGTACCTCGGCGGGCAAGCCGCTGTCCTGCCCAAGGACGAGGCTTTCGTGCCCGTCATCCTGGTGCGCGCCGGCGAGTTTTCCGCCGCGCTGCTCACCGACGAAATGCTCGCCAGCCGCGAGATCGTGGTGAAGTCGGTCGGTCCGCAGCTCGCCAGCATCCGCGGAATTGCGGGTGCGACGATCCTCGGCGACGGCCGCNNCTCGGCGACGGCCGCATCGTGCTGATCCTGGACGTCAATGCGCTCGTCCGCGGCGGCGCACCGGTCGTCGAGCTGAAGAAGGCGGCACCCATTCCCGGGGACCTGCGCCCGACCGCGCTGGTCGTCGACGATTCGATTACCGTGCGCCGCGTCACGGAGCGCTTCCTGCAGCGTCACGGCATGCGCGTGCTGACGGCGAAGGACGGGCTCGATGCGATCAGCGTGATGCAGGACACGAAACCGGACGTCATTCTCCTCGATATCGAAATGCCGCGCATGGATGGCTACGAGTTTGCATCCCACGTACGTAATGACGAGCGCTACTCCGATGTGCCCATCATCATGATTACGTCGCGCGTCGGGGACAAGCATCGCGCTCGCGCCATCGAACTCGGCGTGAACGACTACCTCGGCAAGCCGTACCAGGATGCCCAGCTGCTCGATGCGATCCAGCGCCAGCTCGAGGACAAGGGGATTCAGCTACAGTGAATACCCAGGCCGACGAACTTTACAGCCTGCTGGTGCCGCTCGCCGGCGAGCGATTGATCGTGCCCCGGGCCTGCGTCGCGGAAGTGGTCCGGTACACTGCCCCGAAGCAGGAGGCGGGCGCCCACAGCTGGATGCTGGGCACCGTCAACTGGAATGGCCGTACTCTGCCCGTGGTGTCGTTCGAGGGCACGCTGGGCAAGGATGTTCCTGTCGCGACCGGCCGCACGCGTATCGTGGTCTTTACGGCAAGCACGGGCCAGCTCAAGACCGGTTACTTCGGTGCGATCACGCAGGGGTTCCCGCAGCTCGTGCGGGTGAATCGTGACGTGCTGCAGTTCGATTCGACCGAAGGCTGGCCGAGCGACGCCCCGGTGCTTTGCCGCGTCAAGATGATCAACGAATTCCCGCTGATTCCCGACCTCGAGCGCATGGAGGCCATGCTCGCGCGCGAATCGCTGCAGGCCTGACGACGCTGCGCGGCGTCAAAGGTCCCCCCAGAGCCCTTGCGCGATGGCGAGCGCGGCGACTGCCGCGGTTTCTGTGCGCAGAATTCGTGGTCCCAGCGACACCGCCTCGAAGCCTGCCAGTTGCGCATCGTCATGCTCGCGCTCGCTGAACCCGCCCTCGGGTCCGATGAGCAGGCAGAGCCCGGCCGCCGGAGCCCCGACATCCTTCAGCGACTTGCCCGCGCCAGGTGCGAGGATCAGGTTGCTGTAACCCGCGGCGCGGGCCCCACCGAACCAGCCGTTCAGGACCTGTGGCGCATCGACGCGCGGCGGGTTCAAGCGTCCCGATTGCTCGCACGCGCTTTCCGCGACCCGTTGCCAGTGCACGCGGCGTTTCTCCGCTCGCTTGTTGTCGAGTTTTACGACACCGTGATCCGTCAACACGGGCGTAATTCGATCGACACCCAGTTCCGTCGCCTTTTGCACGACGAAGTCCATGCGTTCACCGCGCGAGATGCCCTGTACGAGGTGAATCTCCAGCTGCGACTCGGCCTCATTCTCGACGGCGCCTTGGACCAGGAGCGTCACGCGATCCCGGTCGATCTTGGCGATCGTTGCGGACCATTCGCCGTCGTCACCGTTGAAGGCGTGCACGGTCTCGCCCGCGCGCAGGCGCAGGACGCGACCGAGGTAACGCGCCGCGTCGTCACCGAGACGCAATTCCACTCCGGTGTCGAGCCTCTCGGCCACGTAGAGTCTTCTCATCGGCATGTCTGCTGCGCCAGTCTCCATGTCGGCGTTGACAGCCAACGCCCACACGGAGGACTATCGTTAATCGACCCGCCGTTGGCAACCAATGATGCAGCCATTCACCGTTGATGCGGACACGGGCTTGATCGAACCGGCGCGCCTGCGCAGGAGCCCGAACCGGGACGCGCGCCCGCCCGGGCAGGAGCCACGCCTTATCGTCCTGCACGGGATCAGCCTGCCGCCGGGGCGCTTCGGTGGCCCCGAGATCGAACAGCTGTTCAGCAACGCTCTCGACTGGGACGCGCACCCGTTTTTCGACGACCTACGCGGTCTGGAGGTTTCCGCGCACCTGCTCGTGA
>JABAHS010098626.1_pt2 | contig 16869 bp, 10 predicted proteins | sample 7062111 | NCBI WGS metagenome assembly JABAHS01 (sample SAMN14534600, study PRJNA622989) | marine sediment metagenome | biome: marine biome [ENVO:00000428]; feature: marine pelagic biome [ENVO:01000023]; material: deep marine sediment [ENVO:00002113]; isolation source: pool of 4 deep marine... | reverse complement strand
CCTGTCCTTTGGCCGACAGGAACACGATGGGAATTGCGCTGGTGGCCGGATCCTCTTTCAAGTGACGACAGACATCGTATCCAGTCACCTTCGGCATGCGGACATCGAGGAGTATCAGATCAGGCTGCTCCAGCGGCGCTTGCTTGATGGCTTCGATGCCATCAGCGACAAGAACGACCTCGAAGCCGGCGAAGCGCAGCGTGAAGCCGATCAACTCACGGATATCCCGTTCGTCGTCGGCAACGAGAATCTTCGGCATGACGTTCTCCCTACCCCGCCCCCAAGCAACCGAACATCAAAAGGCCTTGCTCCCCTCAGACTGGCCATCCTCCCACAGAACTGTGCCAATCTCCTCCATCAGATAATCGACAGAGAACGGCTTGCTCATGAAGCGGGCAGCTCCCAGGGCGAGCACCTTCTGACGTTTCGCATCATCGATGATCGTGCTCCCGGTAAGTATCACGACCGGGATATCCCGAGTAACTGGGTCATTCTTCAGCCGTTTTAGCACAGCTTGCCCGTCCAGATCCTGCATTTTCAGATCGAGCAGTATCAGAGCCGGTTGTACCTCACGCGCCACGCGCAGGGCACGCAGGCCTCGGCTCGTCGTCCGCACGCCGAAACCGTTGGCGCGCAGGATCTCCCGCATCAGCGAGAGCGTATCCTTGTCATCGTCCACCACCAACACAGTGCCACGTCGCGCCAGTACTTTGCGAACCGCGCCCAGCAAACGCTGCTCTTCAATCGGCTTGGTCACGTAGTCCACCGCGCCCAGCCGCAGACATTCATCTCGATCCGGCAGCACAGAGACCACGACTACCGGTATTTCTCGCGTCGCGGGGTTTGACTTTAGCTCCTCAAGCACGGCAAAGCCATCCACATCCGGGAGCAAGATGTCCAGCGTGATCAAGTCCGGACGCTCACGCTGTGCCATCTCAACCACCTCGTCTCCCCGATGCGCAATCAACACGTCCTGCCCATTATCGGCCAGGTGCAGTTGGATCAGCAGGGCGATGTCAGGATCGTCCTCAACGACCAACACCTTCGTTGGGGGGCGCTCGGACTCCTCTGCAATGTGAGCCACGCGCCGGGTTTCCACGGTGGGGAGGGTAAACGTGAACGTGCTTCCCTCCCCCACCTCGCTCTCCACCCAAACCCGCCCCCCTTGCATCTCGACCAGCGACTGGACGATGCAAAGCCCCAATCCGGTGCCGGGCGCACCTTGCACCACCGCATCGTCGGCCCGGAAGAAGCGATCGAATATCTTCTCCTGATCCCCGGGCGCGATCCCGATGCCTGTGTCAGACACAGAGACGTGCAACGCATCGTCTCGCTCACAGGCCGACACCGTGACCTCACCACCGGGTGGCGTGTAGTAGTACGCGTTCACGACCAAATTGGTCAGAATCTGGGCCACGCGGTCCGGATCTGCGACGACCTCGGGGAGCCCAGGCGGCACATCCGCTCGCAGCGTCAGGCCCTTGTCCAGCGCGCGGGCCTCCATCGCCAGGATGACCTGATCCGCCAACGCACCGATGGACACGTTTTCAGGTGACAGCACCATCCGCCCGCTTTCTATCCGCGAGATGTCCAGCAGATCATCGACCAACTTGGTCAGACGGTCCGTGTTGTTCCTGACGATGGAGAGGAAGTGCTGCTGATCATCGGTCAGCACACCCACCGCTCCCATCAGAAGCAGATCGACGTACCCCTTGATCGAGGTCATCGGGGTGCGCATCTCGTGTGAAACCGTCGAAACAAACTCGGTCTTGGCGCGCTTGGCCTCCATCTCGGCAGTGACGTCACGGAATACGGAGACCGTGCCCAGAAATTCCTCACCCATTAGCACCGGTGCTAGGTGCACACTCACGATACGGTCTTCGATTTCCAACCCGGCCGCCAGGTATTCCTCTGCAGTGTATGCTTCGGGCTGCTGCGCCCACCGGTCTGCCGTGTCCATCCAGTCTCGCGCCTGACTGCCATACAGTCCAAGCATCTCGCTGATCGCCCGCCCGAGCGCCTCCTCGCGCGGCAGCTCCAGAATGCGCTCTGCCGCCGCGTTGAACAGCACGATCAATCCATCGGCATCGGCCACGATCACCCCATCCGCAACGGCCTCCAGGATGGCCTGACTCTTGGTCGCCTCGACCTGCCGAGCCTTGAGCATAGTGCCCAGCCGCTCTGCTTGATCGCGGATCAGGCCATAGAGCGCGGCGTTGTTTATGGCGTGAGAGACCTGGATGCCGGCAGTCTCCACCAGGAGCAGATGATCCTCGTCGAAGAAGTCGGGCCGAGCGTGGAACAGAATCAGCGCACCTAGCACATCGCCATTAGCCAGGAGAGGGACAGCCAACGCCGAGCGGTACTCCCGCTTCTTGTCGTGCTGCTCCAACCAACGGGGATCCTGTCGAACATCGCGAACGATAGCCGCTTCGCGATGCTCGATCACCCAGCCCGCCAGCCCCTCGCCCCGAGCCAACCGAGTGGGTACGCCGCCCAGTGGCAACTTGGCCTCTGTCCCCACAGACGCACGGTGGATCAACCTTCCAGAATCCGGCTCCGCCATCAGAATCGCCGCACGTTCGGCTCCCACAGCCCCCACAAGCAACTCCAGGGCGCGATTCAGCACGCGTTCCAGATCTAGACTGACGGCAAGCTGGGATGTAATCCGATAGAGCGTCTGGACCCGGTCCCGCTCCTTGGTCAGGTCCTCCATCGCCTCGGCCAACGCCCGGGTGCGCTCCTCGACGCGCCGCTCCAACTCCTGCGAGAACCGGCGCACCTGATCGAACAGACGAGCGTTTTCCACTGCCACAGCCACCTGGTCGGCCAACGCCGAAAGTGTCGCCATCTCGGCCTTCGAGAATCCATGAGTCTCCTGGCGATCCACGCATATCACACCCACAACCTGGCTGCCGACCGTGAGGGGAGCCAAGACCATGGAGCCTATTTCGACCTCCTCAGGGCCAGGCACGAAGCGCGGGTCCTGGCTCACGTCGTCCACTGCCAGCGGCGTGCCGCTCTTGGCAACCATCCCCGCCAGCCCCTCGCCGGGGGCGAAAGTGAGCGACGCGATCTGTGCCAGTTCAAGTCCGTACGCCGCTCTGGGCACGTACCGCCCGCTCTCGGGATCCAGGAGGAAGATGCTGCTGCGATTGCACTCAAGCAGTCGAGGCGCCATCTCGACGACAATGTCCAGGACTGCGCTCAGGTCCAGCTTGGCAGTGACCGAGCGACTAACCTCGTTGAACAACGCCAATGTCTCGGCACGACGCTGCAGCTCCTCCACCAGGCGGGCGTTTTCGATAGCCAGCGCTGCTTGGGCCGCGAAGATCTCCAGTGCTCCGACGGTGTTCTGACCAGGCGCGCGGCCATCGCGCGGCTGATCGACTGACAGGAGGCCCCACCGATCCCCGCCAGGCCCAACGAGCGGGACGAGCAACAAATCGCGAGGATGCCAGCGCCCAGCCTCACGTTCGACTCCCTCGAACCCGTCCTCACAATACGCATCCACACGACCCTGCCAGTGGGCCTGCTGTTCGGCCGGAATGTAGTAGCTGTGGCTGATGCGATACTCCTCGCTCATCACATCTGCCACGACGGACCACGGCTGACGAACCTGCCGCACGCGCTCGAATTCAGCAATGGGAATGCCAGCCGCGGCCACCCGGCGCAGCTCGGGCGGATCACCCGTCAACACACTGATGAGCACCAGATTGAACCCCACGCTTTCCTGGATCGCGTATGCAACTTCCTCCAGGACCTCCTCCAGGGGCCGTTCTGAGCGCAGCGCCTGACTCACCTCCAGCACCTTCGCGAGTTGGTCGGCCCGACGAACCAGCAATGCCCCACGCTCCAATTGCTCCTGGAAGCGCTGCGCGTTGCCGATCGCTGTGGCAGCCTGAGTAGACAATCCTTCTACGAACCCTAGCACTCCCTTATCAAACGTCTCCGTCTCAGTGCTCTCCAGCAAGATCAGACCGGCCAGAGATTCCTCATAGAAGATCGGCACGACAAGCATGGCACCACTCTCTGACTGCAGGCTGACTTGCCCCCCCTCAGTGACCCCATCCGCCATGAGTAGCGACCGGCTGGTGCGCAACACTTCATTCAGACCAGGATGCGTCTGCGGCGTCCGTAACACCGCGCGGATGCGAGCAGCCTCCGCATCCGAATACCCTGCACAGACCTCCAGCCGCAGCTCAGCACCCTCGCCCTCCCGCAGTATGATCGCGCCGTGCGTAGCCCGGCTCAGGCGCATCGCCTCTTCCAAAACCAAGCGCAAAATGTGACCCAGGTCGAGCGTCGCGTTGATCTCGCGGCTCACGCGCTGGAGACCACCCAATGCCTCCACCTGTCGCCGCAATTCCTCGTCCGTCTGTGCGTACAGCCGGGCATTCTCAATCGCAATCGCCGCCTGATCGGCGAGCGCGGTCAACAGCTCGACCTCCGTATCGGAGAACCTATGTGGGTCGACGAACACAGCCGACAGCATGCCGATGACGCGATCGGCTCGCTTGAGCGGAAGATCAGCGAAGGCGCGGAAGCCCTCCCGTAGCGACATGGGCGAGTAGGCCAGCAAGCTCGAGTCAGCCTGCACATCCGAGATGATCAGTGGTTCCCCAGCCACGGCAGCATGCGCCCGCCCTCCGCGCTCCAGCGCGAGCATCTGTGATTGTGCTGCGTACTCCTGGCTGAGCCCCTGGTACATAGCCAGCCGCAGCGTCTGTTGTTCCTCGTCCAACACAAAAATGGCCGAACGCTGGCAGCCCACCAACTCCAGCACCGCCGAGGCGATGGCCTGTAGCACGTGCTCTAGCTCGAGTGACTCGCTGACGGTGGCCGAAATCGCCGCCAGCAAAGCCAACTCGGACGCCCGCCGCCGCATCTGATCATACAGGCGGCTGTTCTCGACGGCGCTGGCGAAGTATCCCGCGACGGTCCTCAACAACCTCACCTCTTCGCGCCCGAACCCACCCCTGCGGTCACCCAGGTAAAGCTCACCGATGCTGCGATCCTTTAGCCGTATAGCCACGCCAGCGAAGTTCCGAACGCCGAGCGCCCTGATGTGAGGACGATACGCCGGGATGATGTTGGGGTCGCGCTCAGCGTCGTTGCAGAAATAACTCCCGCCACGGGCGAAGATAGACCGGTCAAACCCCTCGGCACTGGTGGGGATCTGGAACATCTCCACCGTCTCGCGGTCCGCTCCCGCAGACGACAGGTGGCGCGCTACCAGACAATCCCGCTCGGCGTCATGGAGCAATAGCACCCCCTTCTCTGCCTCCAGCAGCCGGATCGTCTCGCCCATCACACGGTCCAGCAGTTCATCCAGATCCAGCGTGGAACTGGCCAACGCAGCAATACCGGCCAGTCCCGCCTGCTGTTCCTCGCGCCGTCGAGTCTGTGCGTAGAGTTGGGCATTCTCGATCGCGACTGCGGCTTGGTTGGCGACGGCCTGAAGCACCTCCAAATCACGATCCGCCCAGACGTCCCTCTGATAAGTGGCCAACTCAAGGGTGCCGACGAAGCGTCCCCGGATTTGCAGGGGGATGCCGACATAAGAGCGAAATGGGTACTCGGGCGTGTCCAACACAGGACGCACATCGCGCCGGGCCTGAACGTCAGGTATGAACAGGATCTGCCGGTGGCGGGCTATCCAACCGGTATACCCATCGTCGAGAGAATAGGTGCCCCCTGCCTCCAGGGCATAGGCCTCATCCCCCCCCCATCCCTGGGTGACGCAGCACCGTCGCTCCTCGTCCCAGAGCGTAATCTCGGCAACGTCGTAGGCGACGAGTTGACGGGTGCTCGACAGGATGGGGTCCAGCGTCGACTTCAGATCGAGCTGGTCCCCGATTCCGGCACCGATGCCACCCGGCCCGGCTGGTTCGTTCGACGGTTGTGCCTGTCTAGGCATCCATTCGTTTCCTATGATCAATCCGGCCGGCAGAAATACACTCTACGCCACCGTACAGTCCACACCAAGAGCATGAGAAGCCCGGACCACAAACCCGACCGGGCGGGCTCCTCTCAGCGCCGCGCGCCAGCCACTACCTCGGTGATCTCACGAATGTCGGCGAAGGGGCCATCATCGGCCGTCACCACGCCGATGGCTAGCTTCATCAGGTCGACTTCTGTCTCATTGCCTGCCTCGTCGCGCACGATGAGGTGCCCCTGCTCTCGCGTCGACCAATCATAGTGCGTCCCCACATCTGCGTTGAAGCGCTCGTGCAGTTGTGCTACAATAGGCGCGATCAGCCCTTTTTCCGTGATGATGATGAAATCATCGCCACCGATGTGACCGATGAAGTCATTGGGTGTCCCCGCAGCATCCACGGCCTTACCCAGAACCATAGCGGCGAAGCGCAACACTTCATCGCCCGCCACGAAACCGTACACTTCGTTGAACGGGGCCGACCCTTCGATGCCTACGTAGATCACACCCCAATCATCTCGCTGCATCAACTCCCGCAACTGCTCCTCAATCAGCCGACCGCTGGGCAGACCGGTGGTGGGGTTGGTCAGGCTTTCATACTGCGCACGGGCCAACGCATTCTTGACCCGCAGTTTAAGCTCCTCCAAATCGAAGGGCTTGGTGATGTAGTCATCAGCGCCCAACTCAAGCCCGTGGATCTTGTCCGAACGCTCATCTTTCTGGGTCAGAAAGACGATCGGAATGTGGCTGGTGCGGAGCTTGCCTCGCAGCTCGCGGCATATGTCGTAGCCATCCATGTCCGGCAACATAATGTCAAGTACGATGATGTGGGGCAGTCGTTGCCGACACATCTCCAGCGCATCTTCACCACGCTGAGCTACCTCGACTTCGTAGCCCTGCGATTGAAAGTAAATGCGCAACATACCGGAGATGTCAGGATCATCCTCCACGATCAACATTCTGCCTGAGGACATATTCCCTTTCCCTCCTTGCTATCAGCCGATAGCCGATAATGTGAAGCCGTGCTTGCGAGCCAGTTGAGCGATTTCGCGCACCTGTTCGACTCGAACCTGCTTCCCCAACGAGTAACTTCGATACCGCCCCTCCAACGCCAGCACCATCGTCTCCGCCATGCAGGCGTACGCCTGGCCGGGAGGGAGCCCGAAATCGAAGCCAAAATCTGGCTCGCCGGGCACGTCTACCACCCCTCCCCTGATAACCAGCACATCGTCTCGCTCTGGAGCCACCCGTGGTGATACGTCTGATGGGCTGGCCACATCGCACACGACCGCCCCACGCTTGAGGTGCTCTGGCCCAATGACCGGCTTGGCAGCGCTGGTAGCGCTCAGCACCACGTCGGTCCCGCAGATGTCTTCAATGCGTGTCGAGCTGCGGACCAGGCGCGCGCCAGCCTCCCTGACCCGTGCCACTACCCCTGCGAGGCGAGACTCGCGCCGACTGACCAACACCAACTCAGCCACCGTTGGTGCGATCAACTCGGCACACGCCGAACCGATGTTCCCTGTCGCTCCAACCACAGCCGCGACGGACGACCCAAGCCGGATGCCTCTACCACGCGCGGCNNCGACGGTGAGGCTGCGCCCCGTGGTGACAGGAACGCCTAAGCGCTGAGCGATGGTCACTCCGCCGTCACCGATCACGGACGTGAAAGCCAGCAACCCCAGAATACCCGCCCCCAGGCTCTGCGCCATGCGACCGGCCCGCACAATCTTCTCATAAGCGATTTGAGGCGGCACCTGCACCATCCGTCGGGCGGTGAACGGACAGGCCAACAGCCACCCCTCGACTTCCTTGCCCGTAGCCTCCGAGCGGACTCCAGTAACGTGCGAAAGGTACAGCGGCGGCCAGAAACGGGAGAGAAAATGGATCAGGGGCGTGGGCACTATTCTGGCCCACAGCGGATACTTGCGCGCCACGTCCTGCTTGGGTTTGAGCGGATGAATGATCAAAGCGAAGCTGTCCATCTCCGTGGCCAAGATCAACGCTTGTACATCCTGGGGTGCAATCTCTCTCCGTTCTTGATAGCACGTTGGTCGCTGTCTTCATAATAGACCGTTCGATCGATCACGCGCCTCTTGGACGAAGCCAACAGGATCACGTCCGACTCGATAGCCCGCGCTGGATACACGATCATACCGGAGCCTACGAAGCAGTTGTGGCCCACACACCCGCCTAGCACTGGCATGCCTGTCTCACCCAATCCCCCACCTTGCACCACGCGGATGGGTCTGGGCACCAGTTTGAAATCGGTGAAGGTGCTACCTGCACCGATGAAGGTATCGCGTCCAATGCTGCAGAACTGCACGCAAGTGTTCTGCGCCACCATCGAATCTTCCATCATGACACTCATGAAGAGCGCCGCTCGAAAGGGAAGGAAACAGCGATCCGAAACCACGCTCCACTGGACCTGAGCACCTTGCGCGATGCTCACGTTATCTCCAATAACGGCGACATCGATGATAGCCCCAGGGCCGATATTGACGCCATTGCCAATATAGGTTGGCCCTTTGATGATCGCAGTGGGATCGATGCTGCAGTTGCGGCCTACGTGCACCACCCTCGATGAGGAATGGAGTTGTTTCCGTTCCAGGATCGAGCGCCACAACAGGCTGAGTTGCGTCCCTATGCGCTCAACGTCGCGGTCCAGCCGTGCCCCATTAGCCAGCACTCCAAAGATGACGTTGGCAGTGATGGTGTGAACCCAATGCTCAATAGAACAGAATGCCTTGGTGGGCACCTGGTACACCAGGTCCCCCCGATCATTGGACATATGGGTCGGAACGTGGTAGTACCCCATCTCGCGTGCCTGGGTATCCATCACAAGCGGACGCACATTGAGTTCACCACCGGGCGGGGAATACCACATATCGGCCACGTACACGTCTCCCTCGCGACGGATCCCCTGCTGCAGGTGCATGGCATGGACCGTGATCGCCCGGTCATCCAACGCGAAAGCGACTCGACAAGCTCCGCCCACCCTCCGAGCCCGGCGGATGAACTCATCCAGGAAGAACTGGTCAAAGAACAAATTATCTCGATAGACCAGAGTCTCCATCGGCCCGGGATCAACCTCGTCCAGCGAATCGACCTCACGTTCCTCCGTCACCCAGCGCGCCAACACGTCCCGCTGGTGGAGCCATAGCGGCTTGTTCAGCACGCGCAGGTCACGCGCCGGCTCGTTGAACGGAAATATCTTACGCCGATCCCGAAGAATGATCTTGCGCATCTGCTTGCTCAGTCGAGTGGACGCTTCCCGATCATGATGGTACAAGTACGGTCGCCAGTGGCAATGCACGACACCTCTTCGACGTAGAAGCTCTTACCACCACCAATCCAGTATAGCCCCTCCTCCAAGATGCCGACAGCCAGATGACAGCAAGGCGCGTCACTCTTGCGTTCCCAGCAAACGCCGCAACGCTCCATAATCCAGTGAAAATACTGCTCGTCCTCACCCAGTCGCACCAGATGATCGGTGAACTTATTGAAGGTCTGAGCTAGAACCTCAAAACCTACCTTGAGTTTGATCCCCAGGGGCAGCACACGAAATGTCAAATCCGCAATGCCCAGCATCGGCCCGAAGTCCTTGATCCCCAGCCTGAAACAGGCGTGACCAGCCCGCCGCGCCAAGCCACGTCCACCACGTGGCCCATACATCTCATCCAGCGCCTGCAGCAACTGCCCAGCCTCATCGAAGGCAAACTCCTTGGCGAAGTTGTCCGGCGGATAACTCCCAATGCGATGCTGCAGTCGTGCCAGATTCAGGATCGCATTTACTCCATTGCGGCCCATCACCTCTTCCATCGCCCGGAGTATGATCCGTCCCATCTTGTTGGGAAAGAAGAACTGCGGCGATCCTTGAACCAAGGACACAGGTCCATCGGTCACGCGCAGGTTTGCCCTCTGCTCAGCTGATGAGTCAATAGTCATTCCGATCACTCCAGTCACATCACCGCGGGGAAGACTGGTGATTCAGAAACTCGCACAGCGTCTGATGGAACCGTTCGGGCTCGTCCAACATCGGGAAGTGCCCTGAACGTTCGAAGTAGCGTATCTCAGCCAGAGGCATACTCCGCGCCAAGACCTCACCCTGCCCAGGACTCACGATACGATCCACCCTGCCGTAGACACCCAGCGCCGGCACCCGAATCTCCTTCAGGCGTGGACGCAAGTCCGTTTCGCGCAACGAAGCGATGCTATAGTGGAAAGACTCTACCGTAGTGCGCGAAAGATCGCGCTCAAACATCTTGTACCAGGTCTTCCAATCCCGTGCCAGGAGTGGAGAGAGGACCTTGACACCCAGTGACAGGGCACGGGGCACCTGGTAGGCCAGACGAGCCAGGGAACGCCGCGCCGCCAACTGCAGAAAGAGAGCCAGACCATCGCCTACAATGGGCGAACCGACCACCGCCATCTTCTGAACTCGCTCGGGGTGCTCCAGTGCCAGCCCGAGCGAGACAGTCCCCCCCATCGAGTGGCCTATGATGGGTGCCCGCTCGATCCCCAGGCGCTCCATGAACTGATCCACCATCTCGACGTAGTCCCGGATCGCAAAGCTTCCTCCTTGCTTCCCAGACTCTCCGAAGCCCCAGAAATCCAGCGCATAGGCCTTGAAGCTACGGCCCAGCGACCCCATGGTCCCCAGCCAGTGATCCCAGGACTCCAGCCAGCCATGCAGCAAGATCACAGGCTGTCCGCGGCCATAGGCCTCGTAGTGGACCAGTCCCCGATCAGTAACAATCGAACTCATAGGAATAGCACTCTCGGTAGCCGAACTGCCCCCTCCGATCACCGGAGGCCACTAGACCTCTGCAGACAGGAGTATATAGACCACCGCTGACACCTAATATATCATGAAACAGCCGTAGTAACATTGAGAAATCATTGCAGTTTCGTTAAAGTGAGGTTACAGTTGCTGCTGACAGACGACGGTCGAACCTGCTTGCCAGGTTCGACCGCTGGGGATACGTGATTCAAACATGCACGCACAGAATTTGCATCACCTCAACATAATACGTGCCCCGGCTCCAAGACAGTTTGCTTTCTAGCTTCTCCCGCGTTCCTAATCCTCCTCATCCAGCAATTCGAGGACCGAGTACAGGAGTTCCAGCACAACCAACTGGGCACTTCCTTGATCGATCGCCACACAAGGCACCACCTTGATATCCTCAGGGATGTGAAGTGCAATGCGTAAGTCTTCAGGCGACCACGCGTCCTCCAAGTCCTGCTTGTTGGCGGCAACGACATAGGGCACAGGAGCATAGGAGCGAAACGTATTGAGGATGCTGCGAGCCTCACGGAACGTCTCCGGCCGCACACTGTCGAGCAACACGACGAAGCCGAGCATGCCTTCTGCCAGAATTTCCCACATGAAGTCGAAGCGGCGCTGGCCGGGCGTGCCGAACATATACAACACCAGACTCTCGTCCACGGTGATGCGCCCGAAGTCCATCGCTACCGTCGTCTGGTCCTTGATACGCTCCTCGGGACGGGAAATCCTCCTCTCAGTCGCAACAACATCAATCTCACTGATCGTCTGGATGAATTGCGTCTTGCCTGCGGAAAAGGGGCCCGTTACTACAATCTTGACAATCTGCATTGTTAACGTCTCTGAAAGAAACCAATCAACCGCTCGACCACTCCACGCTTGACGACGGGACGGCGCATAGTCACGGGCACATGACCAGTAGCTCCAGGCCGCGCGGGCACGGCCGCTCCTTCCGGCCGCACCAACTCCACCAACCCCGCCTGCAACAAGCCGTATACAATCCTGCGAATCTCGAAATCACTCATGTTGTTGTAGCGCGCGATCTGCCGTATGGAATTGCGCGGGTTGATGAAGGAAACCACACGCCACTCCTCAACGCTAAGACTGATGTCCCGCAGGCGCGCCTCGGGTCGCCCGGCGAACTTAAGCGCCACGTCAAGATCGGGCAGTTCTTCCTGCAGCCGCTCCGACTCCTGCAGGCGACGACTGCCCTCCATAATCACACTCTGCAGATCAATGGGGATGGTAATGCGATCCTCAAACGGCAATACGTGCGCTTCGAAGCGAAACGTGCCCTCCGAATAGGTAAAAAGAGGATATACATTGTCCAATATATAGGTGCGGACGCTCCGCACAATATCATCCTGTTTCACGTAACCCGCATTGATCAGCAACAGGCCCAGTTCCTTGTCGCTCTTGACGTCAGCCCGAGACCGAATTGCTCTGGCCTGCTCTTCCGTGATCCTGCCCGCCTGCTGCAGCATCGAGGCCAGATTATCACCCTGCCCATCCGACGTCGCATAGATCAGCCTGCCCTCCTTGAAACACAGACGCGCCTCGGTTTCACGCGCACCAATCGTGAGCGTGCCCGTCTTGCGTGCCAGACTGATCAGATTGAGCAACTGCGCCGTGCCGAAATCCTGCAGGTTTCCCCTAAGCGCCATAACCACCTCCAAATTGCGACCGCGGAGGTCACAGACCCGAAAATCGATGCGCTCGACCGCACCCCAACTGATAGTAACAGGGGCCACCCCGCCCAGTCTTCACAAGGATTTTCTCAGCGACTGATTATACCTGCTATTGACATGCAAGTCAACCGCTGGCGAAACATAGCCTGCGCAGCACATAGGATGGTACGGCTGGCCCGATCTCCAAATGCGCCGGGGGCGCCTCTTGCTTGCTCGCCCCCGNNCTTCGATCGCCGGACGGGATCACACCGGCAGAGCTTTAGGCACAGCATCCAGCACGATGGGCACGACTGCCTGCCCACCGAGGAGCGAAGTGGTCAAACGACGACGTAGTGGCAAACGCTTTCGCCTGCTGATCTACGGGCGCATGTGGCGGCGATGGGCCTGGCCCTGTATGTTGATCATACCAGCCTCGATTGGCCTATGGTGGTTCGTGCCGCGCATCACGATCTTGTACGCGCCTTTCCGCCCACTGGCCATCGTCCCAGCTCTCGTCTCCCTCACCATCCTGGCATACACCTACCTGGCCCGACGATCGGCTTGGGTCCAATGCAGGCCCAACCATATACGCATTCAGACCCCTCTCTATCCGCTTGTCGTCTCCTATGGACGCATCAAGGTAGTACGCCCTCAAACCTTCGCCCACGTATTCGACCCGGTCCAAGAGAAGCAGGCCCGTCGGCGCTGGCTGCGCCCCTACTGGGGCCAAACCGCGCTCGTGGTGGATCTCACCAAGTACCCGATCAGCCCGACATGGCTGCGCCTCTGGCTCAGCCCTTACCTCCTGACCCCCGGAGCTCCCGGCTTCGTCTTCCTGGTCGAGGATTGGCTGGCGCTCTCCCGCCAGCTGGACGAGTTCCGATCCGCCTGGGACATACACCGCGCGGCGCGACGGCAGGCAGCGTCGTCTCGGCGGCCGCATTAGCCGCCGCTACTCCAATCCTCTATGCTACACTACCTCCACCGCGGAACCTTCCGCGGTCTTGGTCACCTCGATGCGCGTGGGAAACCCATCCTTCAGCTCGTCGATGTGCGTGATCACCAACACGCGCGCGAAGTCATCCTGTACCGCATTGATCGCCTCGACCAGACGCGCGCGGCCCTGTGCATCCTGCGTGCCGAACCCCTCATCAATCACCAGCGTCTGCAACTGCGCTCCCGCCCGCCGCGCCAGGAGTTTCGAGAGCGCGATGCGGATGGCGAAGTTGACCCGAAATGCTTCGCCCCCTGAATAGAGAGAATACTCCCGGGTCCCCAACTCGTCGGCAATCTTGATCTCGAGCGTTTCTCGCACTTCGCCAGCCTGCGTCTCTCGCTGAGTGTCAAAGCGCAGATGCATGCGGCCCCCGGTCATCCGCGCCAAGAGCCGATTGGCCTCCGCCTCGATCTCCGGCACGGCCGCTTCGATGATCATCGCTGGCAAGCCCCGGACGCCGAAGGCCGTCCGCAGCTCCGTGTAGATGGAATGCTTAGCGGACAGTTCATCCCGCCGCTTGATCTTATCCGTCCGCTGCCGCCCGAGGGCCTTACAGGCCTCCAGCCGCTGCTGCGCCGCGCCCAACCGCTGGCGAGCAGCGGCCTCCTCTCCGCGCACTCGCTGCAACTCCGCCTCGACCGCCGGTGCATCCTTCAGCCGTTCCCGCAGTTCCTTGATCTTCCCCTCCGCCTCCTCCTGACGCGCCTGCTCGGCCTCCATCTGCTCCCGTGCCCGCTGTTGTGCCTCTTCCAGGCGCTGGAGCGCCGCCTGCTCCTCTTCCACCCCCGCCTGCGCAGCGCTCAGGCGCGCCTTTNNGCCTGCGCCAATACCTGCGCCAATTCGGTCCGCACCTGGGGTGCGTAGTCCTGCGCCGTGAGGCGCTGCTCCACCGCGGACTGCTCTTCCCGGGCCGCCTCCAGCGCCTCGGCGGCCTGGCGTCCCTGTTCGACCCGCTCGGCCAGCGCCGCCTCCTGCCTCTGCAGCGCCGGCAGGTCACGCAACACCTGATCGCTCTCGACGATCTGGATCTCCAGCGCCCGCGCGCGCTCAGCCAACTCCTTCGTCAAGGCCTGGTTCGCGCGGTACGCGTGCCCCCTGGTCCGCCCATCGGCCTGGAACTGGTCCAGCAGCCGCACTCGGTGCTCATCGGTGAGAGACTGCGCGCAGAGAGGGCATTCAGCACCCGCACGCTCCAACAACGCGATCTTCTCGCTGAGCGCGTCCATGTCCACCCGCAGTGCCTCGTTCCGAGCCCGCAATTCCGCCTGCTCCTCGGCGATGCGCGCCAGGTCCTCTCGCGCTGCCTCGCGGCTCTCCGATAGCTGCACCCGATGCGCGATCTGCGCCTGTGTTTCCTCGTACTCGGCCAAGAGCGCTTCGTCGGGCAGGCGACCCTCCAGCTCCAGCACGCGCTGCGCGATCACCTCCTGCTGTGCCTGCAGGCGATGCCGCGCCTCCGATAGCTGTGCCTCCAGCGCCGCGCGGCGTTCGTCCAGTTCCACCGACTGGCGCAGTTTGGCCCCCAGTTCACGCTCCAGCTCAACGGCCTGTTGATAGGCCCCGTACCCGGCCTCAATCTCATCCACCTGCGCCAGTAGGACCGTGTACCCGGCCAGTCGCTCCTCGCGCCGGGCCTGTTCCTCCGCGAGCGTCGCCAGTTCCCGCTCCATCTGGGCGATCCGCGCGGTCAGTTCGGCGATCTGCGCCTCGACGTGTCGCAGCTCCGTACGCGCCTTCTCGATCTGCCCATAGGCCGCCTGGGCCTCTTGGAACGCCGCGCTGAGTTCCACCACTGCTGCCTGGGCAGCCAGGAGTTCGGCCTCGTACTCAGATTGTCGGGCCAATTCGGCCTCGATTTCCGCCAGCCGCAGTTCGATCACATCCGCCTCGGTCCGGATAGCCCGCAATCGCTCTTTGGCCCGTTCCTCGTACAGCGTCCAGCGATCGAGCCCTAGAATGTCTCCCAGCACGCGCTTGCGCTCAGCGGGGGTCTTGACGGTAAACTCGTCGGCCCGGCCCTGGCGGAGGAAGGCGGAGTTGACGAACGTCTCATAATCGAGCCGCAGCAGACGCTCGATCTTGGCCTGCGTAGCGCGGACGCCGCTTTCAGCGATGGAGCGCCAGCGCCCATCGTCCCGCACCTGAAAGTCTAGCAGCGTGCTGCCGCGTTTGCCGGACTTGCGTTGGCGCAGCACACGATACGTCTGCCCACTCAGCCCGAACGTACACTCGACCGCCATCTCATCTTCGCCCAGGTGGATCAGTTCGTCATCCCGCCTGGCCCGCGACCTACCCCACAGCACCCAGGTGATGGCATCAAGCAGCGCCGACTTACCGGCGCCGTTCTCGCCGGCCAGGCATGCGACGTGGATACCAGCGAAGTCCAACATCGCCTGGCGGTAGCACATGAAGTTGGTGAGGGAGAGTGTCTTGGGGATCATCTACCGGTAGCGCACCCAAGAGCAGGGCGGTGAGCGCATCCTCAACCTGCTTCCTGCCCCGTGCTCCCTGGCCCTTGTGACTGACGACTGGCGACCTGCTCCAGGATCTCCTCCGCGCTCCGGTATGCCGCCTCGCCGCTAGCGCCCAGCATCTGCGCCAGTTCCTCCACCCGCGCCTGGCCCTCCAACCGCCGGACACGTGTCACCGTGCGCTCGCCCGCCCCAGTCGTATCCAAATGCTTCTCCACGTGGAAGTGCACATCTCCAAAACCGGACAATTGCGGAAGGTGGGTCACGCACAACACCTGGTGCCGCAAGCCACCCGGCCCAATCCCCGCTGCCAGACCCCACAGCTTCTCCCCCACCGTCGCGCCCACGCGCCCACCGATGCCCTGGTCAATTTCATCGAACACCAGCGTCGGCGTCTCGTCGGCGCGGGAGAGAACCGTCTTGAGCGCCAGCATAAGCCGGGAGGTCTCGCCGCCGGAGGCGATCTTCACCATCGGCTTCAATGGCTCGCCAGGATTGGGGGAGACGAGAAACTCGATGTGATCGATGCCGGAGGAGTCGAAGGCCACTCTTGGCAAAGTCCCATGTTCTAGGTCCAGCGTTTCAAGCTGTTCAACACCAGAGCCCGAGACCCGAAAGCTGAAACCTGAGACTGCCTCATGCAAGGGAACCCCGTCGGGATCTGACCGCCATTGGAAGTCCACTCCAAAACGCGCCCCCTCCATGCGCAGGTCGCGCAGCTCGCCTTCGATCCCTGCTGCCATCCGCTGGGCGGCCTCGCGCCGCCGCACCGACAGTTCCATCGCCAGTTGGCCCAGTTCGGCCAGCAATCGTTCTTCCTCCGCGCGCAGCTCGACGATGCGCTCCTCGCTGTGGGTGATCGCGTCCATCTCCTGCGCGGCCTGCTCGGCGTAGGACAGCACGTCGGGGATGGTCGGCCCATACTTGCGCTCCAGCCGGCGGATCAATGCCAATCGCTCTTCAACCTCCTGCAGCCTCCGCGGGTTGTACTCGACCTGCTCACGATAGTC
>JABAHS010100320.1_pt1 | contig 16879 bp, 8 predicted proteins | sample 7062111 | NCBI WGS metagenome assembly JABAHS01 (sample SAMN14534600, study PRJNA622989) | marine sediment metagenome | biome: marine biome [ENVO:00000428]; feature: marine pelagic biome [ENVO:01000023]; material: deep marine sediment [ENVO:00002113]; isolation source: pool of 4 deep marine... | reverse complement strand
CTATAAGGCGATGGAATTTGTCGGGCCGGCGTTGGCGGATATGTCGATGGAGGCGAGGATGACGATGACGAATATGGCCATCGAGGCGGGAGGGAAGAACGGCGTAATCGGGTTCGATGATGTAACGAAGCAGTATCTTGACGAGCATTTGAAAGAGAAGACCGAATATACGGTCTATGAATCCGATGAGGATGCCGAGTATGTACAAACAGAAGAGTTCGACTGCTCGGCGATTGAGCCGATGGTAGCGCTGCCGCACCTGCCGAGCGGAGGCGTACCCATCGGAGAGTGCGCGGGCAAGGCGATGGACCAGGCCTATATCGGGAGCTGTACGAACGGGCGAATCGAGGACCTTAGAATAGCGGCGGAAATAATGAAGGGAAAAGAGGTCGCTATCAGAACGATAGTTGTGCCGGCGACGCCGACTATCTGGAAACAGGCGAAAGACGAAGGGCTGTTCGATATATTCTACGATGCAGGCTGCGTGATAGCAGCGCCGACGTGCGGGGCGTGCCTTGGCGGATTTATGGGTATATTGGCGGCGGGTGAGAAGTGCATCAGCACGACTAACAGGAACTTCGTCGGAAGGATGGGGCATCCTGAAAGCGAAGTGTACCTGGCCAGTCCGGCTACGGCGGCAGCAAGCGCCATAGAAGGAAAACTAACGGATCCGAGAACACAGATTTAGACAGATTAACACAGATGAAAATAGAGAATTGAAAAGAAAGGGTATCTCTGAAGAAATCCCAAGCTCTACATCTTAGACGAAATAAAATAGCAAAAATCAAAAATACCCGGAATAAGAAAAAAATGTTTGTAAACATCAAAAATTATTGACCGGCTCCGGTTCATAGGATTACGCAGATTAAAAGATAGGAGAAGTTATGGATGAGGTTAAGGCGCCGTCGATGCTCGTTGCAGTTTTGCTTACTATAGCGGCCGTGTGCAGTATGATGTCATTTGTGCTTAAGGCCACACACGGAAGAAGCGGCGGGCTGTTGATACTTATGCTAATTACGGCTGGATTAATGATATTTGCCGCAATAGCAAACTGGGTTGTATACTTTAGGAAATACGTCGACTACAAAGTTGAAAATAAGTTAAGAGAACAAAACAAGGAATAAAAAAGACAATCGTGGGAAAGTCCTTATTCAAAAAGATCAGGAAGCATAAAATAATTATCTTAGTGATAATAGTGGTCCTATTTATTCTGCTTATAATTCTGGGCTATACGATGGATCCCGATAAGACATGGAGACCCACAGGCAGATAGCAAAAAACCGAACACAGTGATAAAGAGACCAGTACCTTTAGTAAATTAAATATCAAAAATAAAAATGCAAAATGACAAATCAAAATTCAAAACAAACTTTTATTTGAGGTTATAGAAATGAGCAAAGCGCATGTATACGAACGGGATCAGTGCCTTTAGGCACGTAAGTATTACAAAAGAGAGATTTGACTTTATCTGAGGTGATAATAATGAGTGTAGCACATGTATATAAGAGAGATCATATCAATACGGATGAGATAATACCGGCGAGGTATTTGAATACGGACGATGAGGCCGAATTGGCGAAGCATTGTCTGGAGGATCTGGACAAGGGGTTTGTCGGTAAAGTGCAACAAGGTGATATAATCGTAGCAGGTGAAGACTTCGGCTGCGGCTCGTCCAGAGAACACGCGGTATGGGCCATTCGAGGGGCGGGCGTCAAGAGCGTTATCGCAAAATCCTTTGCGCGAATCTTCTACCGGAACGCCATCAATAACGGTTTTTACGTGATTGAAACGCCTGACGGATTAGCGAATATCAACGACGGTGATGAGGTGGAGGTTGATTTCACGGCCGGGCTGATTAAAAACAAGACAGCCGATGTTGATATAAAGTTTAATCCTCTGCCGGATTTTGCGCTTGAGATAATTAACGATGGTGGATTACTGGAACATATAAAAAAGAGCTAAATATCGGTTTCCAGTTGCCCGTTGTCGGGGAAGAGAAATCAAAAACCAAAGATTAAAATGAAAAAATACAAAGCAACCCGGCCGATACTCCTCGCACGTTACACGAGGAGGGGCGGCTGATTTTTGCTTTCGAGGAACCAGAAAGGAGTTACAATCATGTTAAGCAAAAAGAGATACAAAATCTGTGTTTTCGGGATCGTGGCCGCCGTGATTTTCGTGGTAGTCTCAGCCTATCGCGTGTCTGCGCACTGCGACACGCTTGACGGACCTGTGATTAAGGAGGCCCAGGCCGCACTTGAGAAAGGTGATGTTACGCCGCTTTTGAAGTGGGTGACTGAAGAGCATGAAAATGACATACGCAATGCGTTTTCGCAAAGCCTTGCCGTACGGACAAAGGGCAAAGCCGCCCGCGAACTGGCAGATCGCTTCTTCTTCGAAACACTTGTGCGTATTCACCGTGCCGGAGAAGGCGCCCCGTATACGGGACTGAGGCCTGCCGGTTCGATTACGCCAGCCGCTGCTGCCGCCGACAAAGCCCTCGCTGCCGGTTCTGTAGACGAACTTTCGGCCAAGATCGGCAATGCTGTGCGCGATGAAATACGGAAACGTTTCACAGAGGCCGCAGAGAAGAAGAAACGCGCTAACGACAGTGTCGAGGCCGGCAGAGAATTCGTTGAAGCCTATGTCGAGTACGTCCACTTCGTTGAGGGTATCCATAATATGGTAGCAAGGGGGCCGGAGCACAACCACGGCGGAAAAGATGAGCACTGAAATAGACGAACAAGATAACCGGTGTGGATATCAAGTTTAATCCACTGCCGGATTTTGCCCTTGAAATCATTAATGACGGTGGCTTGTTGGAACATATAAAAAAGAAATAAAATTAAGTGGTGCGAAAAATCGCACCATACGGTGAAAGTGACTATCCCCAAGCCTTTCAGGCTTGAGGCTGCCACCCCTTATTGAACAGGCACACATCCATTAATCTCAGGACAAGCGGACCGCATGGGCTTAAGCCCATCCTACTGTAAGGTATACTTCGTAGATTAGCTTGATAAAGAAGCTCAAAGGGAGTATAGTATGGGCAATTGGAACGAAATCCGCGTATAGCGCGGGGCTAAATGTGTTGATTCCCGCCGGCCGATGAGGAAAAGGGCGAGATTGGCGGGGATGACGATAAATATAGAATATAAAGAAAGGATGACAAAAGTGTACAAGATTGCAGTAATACCCGGTGACGGGACGGGGCCGGAAGTGACGGTCGAGGCGGTCAAGGTGTTAAAGGCGGCCGCGGACAAATTCGATTTTAAGGTGGAGTTGACCGAGTTTGACTTTGGCGGTGAAAGATATAAGAAGACCGGCGAGACCCTGCCGGACAGCGCGGTTGAAGAGCTGCGCGGATTCGATACCATTCTACTCGGCGCAATCGGGCATCCAGATGTTGCGCCGGGGATTCTTGAGAAGGGGATACTGTTAAAGGCGCGGTTCGAACTGGACCAGTATATCAACCTTCGGCCGGTGAAGCTTTATCCCGGAGTTGAGACACCCCTGAAGGACAAGGGGCCGGAAGATATAGATTTTGTCGTGGTTCGTGAAAATACGGGTGACCTCTATACGGGGACGGGGGGATTCAGCATGAAAGGGACGCCCAACGAGATAGCGGTTCAGTCGGCGGTCTATAACCGCTTTCAGGTCGACCGGTGCCTTAAATACGCATTCGAGTACGCGCGCAAGCACGGGAAAAAGGCTCGGGGTAAAGGAGATAAAAATACGCTGGCTTTGTGCGGTAAGACGAACGTGCTGACGTATATCTACGATTTGTGGGAGCGGGCCTTCAATGAAATGGGGGAAGCAGAGTATGGCGATATCGAGAGGGAATACTACCACGTTGATGCAACGTGTATGTGGATGGTGAAGAATCCCGAATGGTTCGACGTTATCGTGACGGGTAATATGTTCGGTGATATTATTACGGATCTCGGCGCGATAGTGCAGGGCGGGATGGGGATTGCGGCAGGCGGGAATATCAACCCGGAAGGGGTCAGTATGTTCGAACCGATAGGCGGGAGCGCGCCGAAATATACGGGCAAGGGGATTATTAATCCTCTGGCCGCTATCTGCGCAGCTCAAATGATGCTGGAGACGCTCGGTGAAGAAGAAGCGGCAGATGTGATGGAAAAAGCTGTGATGTTTGTCACGGGTAACAAACTAAAGAGCCTTCAGGCCGGGCAGATGGGTTACTCGACGAGTGAAGTTGGAGATATCGTAGCTGAGAAAGTTGCGGAATAAATGACATAGATTTTCACGATGGAGGCTATTGTAGAATTTTGATGGTTCCCTGGTTTCCGTCTACTTCTATGGTTTGGCCGGTTTTGATGATTTGAGTTGCGAAGCCCACGTTGACTACTGCGGGTATGCCGTACTCGCGGGCGACAATGCTGCCATGAGAAAGGATTCCCCCCTGGTCCATGACAATTGCGGCGGCGGTTACGAAGTAAGGGGTCCAGCCGGGGTCGGTAAAAGGGGCAACGAGTATTTCGCCGGCCAGGACCTGCTGGTCTGAATCCGCTCTTAGAATTACGCGAGCCTTTCCTGTGGCGACGCCGGGGCTGACCGGAAGGCCGGTCAATGTTTCAACATCGGTGTCAACGGATTCGGGGACGTATTTATCGGGGTCGAATTTTCCAAAGATTACATCGGGCGGTGAAATCAGGCTGTTTTTGTCGTATTCGGCGCGCCTATCTTTAATAACCTTATGGATATCAAAGTCGGCCTTATCGCGGGCCACGGGATCGAGCTCGGTCAGACGGAGGAAAAATATATCATCCTGATTTTTGAGCACGCCTTTATCGGCGAGTCTTTTGGCGAGTTCGAGAACCATTTTTCGCAACGAAACTATCAACTTTATGACCTGACTTTTTACGTTCTCACGAAAGATAGAGCCCTTTTGAGAACGAAACAGAAGAAGATTGAATATCATTCGCTTTAGAGGATTCTTTAGTTTTTTGCGACATTGCTGTTCCAGCTGTTTGCGCCGGTGTGCGAGGTCTGCGGCGTTTTGAACGGGGTCGGTTTTTCCGATTTGAGAGATGTAGTTACGGACGAGCCTGAGGATGTAATCGGGAGTTTCGGCCCATCTCGGGTTATACAGTTCCAATTCGGCGCGGCAATGATGGCCGTGGCGGTCCATAAAGTCGTTCCATGTTTTTAGAAATTCCTTTCCCGAATCGAATTGAGAGAGTTCAGGCTCGATTTCGGACCATTCGGCATCCGACAGTATCAAATCCCTGACCTTGGGGGCAGCATCGACGGCGACGGCCAATCGCCAGAGTTCCAGGCCGGCAACGGCATCGTCCATATCACCGGCTCCCGCCAGGAGACTGTTTGCGACGGAGCCATCATCGTCGAGCCATTTGGCGCAGACGAGATGAAGAAGCGGGAACGCCGCGAGCATACTTAACAAGTACATAAAGTGGTTTAACAACCGACTCAAGTCCATACGAAGGTGTTTGCAGGATGTCAGGATTTGTTCAGGGGAGAGGTTTGACACATTGAGTTGAGACCATTTTTCACTTTCAGCAGAAATCCATTTGATTATGCGGCGGCCTCTTTTTGGTGTGTTTAGAAGTAAACCGATAATTATAAGAGGTATTTTCAGAATGAATCGAGGCAGGCTGAATTTTATATCCGGCAGGTCCTCGTCGGGTACGGTTTGGAGCCTTTCGACCATTTCCTGCAGGTCCTTATGACCTCCGGCCAACTCCATCAAATCGATCCCCCAGTAGCCGGGCACCTGCCTGAAGACGGCGGCCCAAATATTTACATTAAAGTAAATTCGGCCCGCGATAGGGGAAAATACGGGGTGATCGCCTCGGTCGCAACAAAGTATTCGAAAGACCGGGTCAAACATTTCCTCTCCTATCGTCTCAAGGAGCATGGATAATGTAAAGGGTGTGACTACGTCGGGCATGACCTCTTTGGCGGGATTACTTGCCCAGATTTGTCGGTCTTCCCAGGACCTTTCCGTTGGGAAGCCGGTAATGGGCCTAGATTGGAGAAGATAGATTTTGCTCTTAGATACGGCCCATTCGATGTCCTGCGGGGAACCGAAGCCGATCTCGATTTTTTGCGCAAGTTTTGCCAGTTTCTTTATTTGCTTTTTCGGCAGAGACGGGGTAATCGCCCTTTCATTGGTAAGTGCCTGCTCTTTGACTATGCCGCCCGTGTCGAGAACACATTCGATTTTCTTTTCTGAGACTGCAGTAAAAAGCAGTTCCAAGGTTTTTCTATGAACGACGAATCTATCGGGTGTGACTTTGCCCGAAACAAGGGCCTGGCCGAGGCCAAAGCAGGCCTCGATAACGATGTGGCCTGAAGGTCCATATCGAGGATCGGCTGTGAAGAGCACACCGGAGGCATCGGCGGAGATGAGGGACTGGACGATAACGGCCATGTTCACCGCCGTGTGGTCAAAGCCGTTGTTTTGGCGATAGTCAAAAGCGCGCTGGGTCCAGAGGGAGGCCCAGCATTTCTTTACCGCTTCGAAGCAATCTTTCGGATTATGGAGACCCAGAAACGTATCATACTGGCCGGCGAAGGAGTGGCCGGGCAGGTCCTCGGCTGTGGCGGAAGAACGTACAGCAATGCGGCCAGCGTCAAGTGTCTGGTATTGATGCTCAATCTGTTTACGTAATTGGTCTGCGAGGGGCGCATCTATGATGGATTGCCGGAGGTCTGATAAGTTGGACTTTTTGTCTGTCTGTGAGTCGTTGGCGAGCCGCTCAACCGTGGATTCGATGCGACCGAGGAGATTATTAAGCTTTAGATGCTCGCGGTAGGCGTGTGCGGTTATACAGAAGCCTGGCGGTACGGTCAGGCCGATACGGCCCATACGTGCGAGACTTAGAGCTTTTGCACCAACGGCTGATATGTGGTCATCCTGGATAGTTTTTAAGAGGGTAACAAGTCCGTTTTTTTCCATAGAGGCCCAACCAAGCTTTTAAGACATATATAATAATCAATTGAGTTGGTATAATCTGAAAGGGAAAACTCGTAACATTAGCTCATAGAAATCGTCTTGGGAATTGAATATCTCATACAATTGTTTCCTAGTTTCAAATAAAGCCGCCGGCGGTGTAGAACCCTCAAATAGGGCTTGAAAGAAGAAATTAATAGTTTTTGTTGAAGAATCACCAGCTTGATTGCCCGTTATTGGGCCGAGATAATAAAACGTACCATTGCTTCGAAAAACCTCGATAAATTCAATGCTAACTCCAAGGTTACATGAATCAAAGTAAACTAATTCCTGTTTTTTACCTGAAAAGTTCTTTGGAACAATTTCTTCATCACCGAGCCTCATAACGTCGTTGCCCATATCGGATATTTGTCCGTGTGTACTAATCAGAATGAAGTCTAAATTCTCCATTTTTTCAATATCTTTGGGACTGATCGCCCATACATCGAAGTACCTAGAAGTTGGAAACATGGCCTTCACCAGCAAACAGCCTCTTTCCGGATCAGCAGTCACGTCCGAAGCTATAAAACCGGTCCAGTCCGGAGATATTTGAAGCTGATGGGGCTCGCTTTTCTGAAAACTGTAAAAAACGGGTTTGATAAGAAACAATTGATGTCCTTTATAGCGTAAAAGGTCCAATGGATATTTGATTAATTCTTCTTTGATAATAAGATTGATTTCTGATGCTGAGTTCAAAAAGTTTTCTATAGGTCCGTAGATACTTTCCCCTAAATCAGAAAGCAGATCATTCACATCCCCATATCTTTCTTTTTCAGATTTTTTCCCTTTTAATATCTTATAGAGATATTCAAGTTTTGCCGGAGCTTCAATATCAACCGGTGTTGAATATTCTTTGATGTCACTACCATATATTGCCTTAAGATTCAAGCTGTTTTGTGACATATCGATATAAATAATAAGCGTTTGAGCTTCCGTTTCGAAGTTATGAAGTAACTCAACAATTTCCGTACGACCTTGGTTACTTGCTATTGACAACGCTGTTCGTCCATTATTATTTTTCGCATTGACATCAGCACCTTTGGCTAAGAGGATTTCAACGATTTCTTCGTTGCCACGTATTGCTGCAATGTGCAAGGGTGTCGAGCCTTCATTGTCCTTCACATTGACATCCGCACCTTTCTCAATGATTAATTCAACCGCAGTTTTGTTTTCGAATCCGCAAGCCAAATGTAACGGTGTTTCTCCGTCCTGATTTTTCTCATTTACACTGGCCTCTTTGTCCAACAAGAGTTTAATGATTTCTTCATTGCCCCGTAGAGCTGCAATGTGCAAGGGTGTGAAGCCTTCATCCGCTTTGGCATTGATATCAACATTTTTTCGAATGAGCAGTTTTGCCACATCTTTTTGTCCAAACAGACACGCTACATGTAGAGGTGTTACCCCATCCTGATTCTTAGCATTTACGTTGTCACCTTTGGAAATAAGAAATTGACAAACATTAATCCGGCCGGTTGAGGCCGCCCACAAGAAAGGCGTCCAACCTATTGTATCCTTCTCATCAATATTGATACCTTTCTCGATGAAACTTTTAATTCCGGCCAAGTCACCCTTTGCAGCGGAAAGATGAAGAGTCGGATACATTGTTTCACCTGCTAAAAGCAGATCAACCAGATTTCCTTTCATATGGCCAATGGCATACTGTAACGGTGTCTTGTCCTTTCTATCCCCAGCGTTTATATCTGCTCCTTTTTCGACCAGAAGCTTTATCATATCCATGTCGGCGCTCCAGACGGCATAATGCAAAGGAGTACTGTTAGTTTCATCGAAAAGATTCACTTCGGCTCTATGACTAATGAATAGATTTGCCATGTCCACATTTCGCTGCCAGATGGCATAAAAAAGTGGAGTGTAACCATCGTTATCTTTTAAATTCACATCTGCGCCGTCTGAAAGAAGTAACTTGATTTTTTTAATATTATTTTGAGCCGCAGCTTTATGGAGATTTTGAAGTAGTCCGTTCTCCGGTACAGAATTTTGTTGAGATGACTTGTTTATATTTTGTTTCTTGTTCCTCGTTGCTCTATTGATATCAACCTCGCTGATTTCTCCTGATTCAGCGTTGTATGAGCCCGTGATAAATATTAACAGGAAAACTAATCGAAATAATTTGAACCGGGATCTGCTATATAACGTCATAATCGGTTCTCCTGTACGCGAGACGAAGAATAATACCACAATAAGGCCCTCAAATTCAACAAGTCCAGTCACCCATGTGGCCCCGAAGCCCGCCAGACAGGTTCCAAAACACGGTTCATTTGTCACGAATTACATGAGAAATCCAAGATAATATAATACAGAAAAAGGGACTATAATACAAGACGCTTCGAAGGGAGGCTTTACTTTAACACAGGCGGTAATAATTTAACAAATTCTACACAGGCCGCCGCTTATCATCAGAACAGCGGGAAATTAAGGGGTAAGTTAGTAAAAGCGGGGAGGTGTGTTATAATCACTTTTGACGGGATTTGATTTTGAGGTGATTATCTGGTAAATTACGTTTGAAATTATGCCAGCTAACCTGACACCGGAATATTTTAAGGCCGAGAAGTGGTATCGTGAGGCGACGACCACCGATGAGAAAATCCTCGCGCTTGAGCAGATGCTGAGCGTTATGCCCAAGCATAAGGGCACGGACCATTTGCGTGCGGACCTTCGCCGCAAGCTGAGCAAACTCAAAGAGGCGCCCGTTCAAAAAGGGAAAGGAAAACACGTTGACGTGTTTCACGTTCCCCGGAGCGGGGCCGGGCAAGTCGCTTTAATAGGGACACCGAACAGCGGCAAGAGCTCCATCGTGGCGGCATTGACGAACGCCAAGGTCAACGTGGCGGATTTTCCGTTTGCAACCACGGCGCCTGTGCCGGGGATGATGACGTTCGAGGATGTCCCGATACAATTAGTGGATACGCCTCCTATTACGGCCGACTTTATCAGCCCGGGGCAGGTGGGGACATACCGCAACTGCGATGTAATCGGCATCGTTATCGACCTGTCCGCCGACGTCGAAGAGCAGTTAGGCATCTGTCTGGACTTTCTGGAATCGAGAAGGCTGCTCATCGACGCCGAGGCTCCCGCGGTTGACTCATACGGCAACTTGCTGGCTAAAAAGGCCTTTTGTATCTGTACTAAAAGTGACATTGCTGTTGAGGGCGCTGTTGAAAAGCTGAAACAATCGTGCAAGTATCCATTTGAGTTCGTGGAGATTTCGAATACAACGGGCGCGGGCCTCGAGGAACTTTCCGCGATGTTTTTTAAGTTATTAGGTATCATCCGGATATACGCGAAGCCGCCGGGCAAGCCGGCGGACATGACGGATCCGTTTACACTGCCAGCCGGGTCAACCGTTATGGACTTAGCCACCGCCATTCACCGCGAATTAGCAGGCAAACTAAAATTCGCACGAATATGGGGGACGGGTGTCTATGACGGGCAAAACGCGCAGCGCAATCACATCCTGAGCGATAAAGATATTATTGAGTTGCATTTCTCCTGATTTTGCTTACAATACCTCTTTCAACATAACCATATATCCTTCGGTCAAATACAACTGGAAAGGGAATATTATGAGCGCAAAACAGTCAATCACAGTTCTGTTAATCGTCGGGATTTGTTTCGGAATGGCCCTTGAAGTATGCGAGGGGCGGAGCCGCAGCGGGAAACCGGGGCGAAAAATGAAGAAGGATTATCCCATTGAGCCGGTACCCTTCACGGACGTTAAGGTAACGGATGATTTCTGGTCGGGGCGGATTGAAACGAACCGGAAAGTCTCGATTCCTTACGCTTTCGGCAAGTGCGAAGAGACGGGGCGCATCGATAATTTCGCGATAGCCGGAGGGCTGAAGGAAGGCGAGCATCGGGGCAGCTATCCCTTCGACGATACGGACGCGTATAAAATTCTCGAAGGCGCTTCGTACTGCCTGAGCGTACATCCCGATGCCAAGCTGGATAAATACCTTGACGAACTGATTGTCAAGATTGCGGCGGCGCAGGAGGACGACGGGTACCTGTTCACTGCGCGGACGAACAAGGCCAAGCATCTGGTCAACTGGTACGGCAAGGAACGCTGGGAGAAACTTAGGGGCAGCCATGAACTGTATAATATGGGGCATCTCTACGAGGCGGCGGTGGCGCATTACCAGGCAACGGGCAAACGAAGCCTGCTTGATGTTGCGATTAGAAACGCGGAATTTTTGGGGACAGTTTTCGGGCCGGGCAAGAATGAAACAGCACCGGGACATCAAATAATCGAGATGGGATTAGCCAGACTCTATCGCATTACCGGAAATGAAAAGTACCTGCAACTGGCTAAGTTTTATCTTGATACGCGCGGACCGGGCGGGAATTCATACCATCAGTCCCATCAAAAGGTGGTCGAGCAAAGTGAGGCCGTGGGTCACGCGGTCCGGGCCTCCTATATGTATTGCGGGATGACGGACGTAGCGGCACTGACGGGTGACGAAAGTTACCGGAGGGCAGCAGACCGGATCTGGGAGAACGTTGTCACGAAGAAGCTGTACGTGACGGGAGGTATCGGGGCCAGAGGTTCTGGTGAGGCTTTCGGGAATGCTTACGAACTGCCGAACGGAAGTGCCTACTGCGAGACGTGCGCGGCCATCGGCAACGTGATGTGGAACCACAGGATGTTTCTTTTCAGCGGGCACGCAAAGTACATCGATGTATTAGAGCGGACGCTTTATAATGCTTTGATTTCGGGCGTGTCGCTGAGTGGGGACAGGTTTTTCTATCCGAATCCTCTTGAATCACGGGGCCAACATAAGCGAAGTCCGTGGTTCGGTTGCGCGTGCTGTCCCGGGAACATTACCCGTTTTATAGCATCGGTTCCGGGTTATATATATGCCCGGCGAGGAGATACAGCGTACGTCAACCTTTTCGTGGACAGCTCCACTAAAATCAAGATAGACAAGAACACGGTGGGGATAAAACAACAGACGGAGTATCCCTGGGAGGGGAAGGTGAAGATTGCAGTCGAGCCGGAACGTTCGGCGGAATTTACGATTGCGGTCAGGATACCCGGCTGGGCGAGGAATGAGCCTGTGCCGAGCGACCTGTATCGGTATATGGACGGCAGTAATAATAAAATCAGCCTTAAGGTCAACGGGAAACGCATAGAAGCGGACAGAGAAGGATGGTTTGTCTGTATCGAACGGCGATGGAAGAAAGGCGACGTTATCGAGATTAATTTTGGGATGCCGGTGCGGCGTGTGCTTTCCCACAAGAAGATTGCGAACAACAAGGGCAAGGTCGCGCTGCAGCGCGGGCCGATTGTATACTGTGCCGAATGGCCCGACAATGACGGTCATGTTCTGAATCTCGTTGTTGCAGACAACGCAAAACTAACAACCGAACATCACAAAGATATGTTGAACGGTGTAACGGTCATCAAGAGCAAGGCCGTGGCTTTGAGCTATGATAAGGACGGCAAAACAGTACTGAAAAAGGAGCAGGATTTCACAGCAATACCTTATTATGCGTGGGCGCACCGCGGGCCGGGCGAGATGGCGGTTTGGCTGGCACGTGATGATTCGGCTGCAAAACCGGTGACGCCAGCTGGTATAATACGGAATTCTTCATTCGAAGAGGCGGCCAATAATAATCCTGCGGGTTGGGAGAGGCGCACATATAGCGGAAGAGGCAAATTCGATTATGTTGAGGGCGGGCGGACGGGCAAGCGGGCGGTAATGCTGTCGTCGGAGAGCGGGGCTGATATCGGGTGGTTGACGTCGGTTCCGGTCAAGCCGCGGTCGAAATACAAATTGTCCGGCTGGATTAAAACGGAAAACGTCGAGGCCGGGTCCGGCAGGGGAGCGCTGTTGAATCTGCACAACATTCAGCCATCGCAAACACGGGCGGTGACGGGGACAAAGGACTGGACAAAAGTGGAGGTAGTGTTTGATACGGGAGAGCGGGCAGCGGCGGAAATCAACTGCCTGTTCGGAGGCTGGGGGCTTTCCACAGGGAAAGCATGGTACGACGATGTGCAACTGGAGCTGCTATCTACCAAAACCACGAAACTTTCGGTGACAATCGACGCAGGCAAGACGGGTGAACCGATTTCCAAGTATATCTACGGGCAGTTTATCGAGCATCTGGGGCGGTGCATTTACGGCGGCATCTGGGCGGAGATGCTGGAAGACCGCAAGTTCTACTACCCCATTACGGCCAATTACGATCCCTATCGCGCCGCCAGCGGGGTCTCGAAAGATAATCCTTTCGCGATAGTAAAGGCCTCTCCATGGCAAATCATAGGGCCTGCGGAATCGGTGACAATGGTCAAAGAAGGTTCGTTCGTGGGCGAGCACACACCGCTGATAGCGCCGGACGGCGGAATCGCACAGCACAATCTGGCTTTGCGCAAAGGCAAAGAGTACGTCGGGTACATCTGGATCAAGCCTGCGACAGGCAAGTCGGCGGTTCGAGTTTCGCTTCGCTGGGGCGATAATGGAGTCCAGAGCGAAAGGATCACCTGCACGGGGGATCGTTATATGAAGTCACCACTGCACTTTCGCGCGGTCAGCGACACCGAGCGTGCTACGCTGCAAATTGAAGTCATCGGGCGGGGGGCCTGTTTCGTCGGGACGGTCTCGCTTATGCCGGCGGACAATATCGAGGGTATGCGTGCTGATACTTTGAAAGTGCTGAAAGAGCTTAACGCGCCTCTTTACCGCTGGCCGGGCGGAAATTTTGTGAGCGGCTATGACTGGAGGGATGGTATCGGCGAACGCGATAAACGGCCGCCTCGGACGAATCCAGCCTGGACGGGAGTGGAGCACAACGATTATGGTTTCCACGAATTCATTCGGTTCTGCCGATTAGTCGGCGCCGAGCCACTTGTCACCGTTAACACGGGCTTCGGCGACGCGTATTCGGCCGCGGCCCAACTGGAATATTCCAATGGCGGGACTGATACGCTTATGGGCGCCCTTCGCGCGAAAAACGGTGATTCGAAACCCTTTGATGTTCGGTATTGGTGTATCGGTAACGAGATGTTCGGTTCGTGGCAACTCGGATATATGAGGCTGGAGCATTATGTTCTCAAGCACAACTGGGTCGTGGATAAGATGCGCGAGGTTGATCCCGATATTGTGCCGATAGCTTCGGGTAACGCCGGGTCGTGGAGCGAAGGATTGCTGCGTAGGTGCTCCAATCATATCGATATGATTGCCGAGCACTTCTACTGCCAGGAAAGAAAAGACCTGTTGGAACATACATCGCAAATCCCGGATAATATCAAAAGGAAGGTGCAATTTCATCGGGAGCTGCGCGATAAACTGGACACTCTGAAAGGCAAGGACATCCAAATCGCGATGACGGAATGGAACTACTGGTACGGGCCGCACGTGTTCGGCGAATTAGGGACGCGGTATTTCCATAAAGACGGTCTGGGGATAGCCAGAGGACTGCACGAATACTTCCGTCATTCGGATATTATGTTTATGGCCAATTACGCGCAGACGGTGAACGTCATCGGCTGTATCAAGGCCAGCAAGACGGCGGCCGCCCTTGAAACAACGGGCCTGGTCCTGAAACTTTATCGCGAACACTTCGGGAGCATACCGGTGGACATCACAGGCGATGCTTATCCTCTCGATGTTTCAGCGGCATGGACGAGCGACCGAAAGGCCCTGACTATCGGCGTAGTCAATCCAACGGAGAACGAGCTTGAACTGCCGATGGAATTGAAGGGAGTCAAACTAACCGGCAAAGCAAGGCTCTGGCAGATAGCGCACACAGATCCTATGGCTTATAATGAGCCAGGCAAAGAACCGAATGTAACGATTAAAGAAAAAACAGACTCAAAAATCTCCCGCAAGTTGAGTGTGCCGCCGCTGAGTATAAATCTTTACAAGCTGCCGATTAAGAGGTAAAATCCGAATAAAGTATTGTTTCTGTTTAAGAAGGAGACGTTAAAATATGGAATGTAAAAAAGAGCAAACCCTACAGAATTGCGGTTGTACATATTCGAGCTGCGACAGAAGGGGAGTATGTTGTGACTGTATAAGTTATCACTTGTCGAGCAAGCAACTGCCCGGCTGCTGCTTCCCACCGGAGGCGGAGAAGACGTACGACCGCAGCTTTGCCGCTTTCGCAAAAGCGTGGGGACTGTAAAGTCTCTCCATCCTGTCAGTGCAATACTACAAGGCCTTCATGAAAATGAGGGTAGTAAATTCATTCAAACGAATCACTATTATCAGCCAAGTAATCATTGACATAGGCGCGCCAGCGGCCAATAGCCTTCTCCTGCCAGCAAACAAATTGCTCGGGTTGGAATCCAAAATCCTGGCCCGTGAGCCTTTCAAGCAGCGTATTTGCGTATTTGCGTGTTGTTCTGTCCCTACTACTCAACCGGTCAACAAGGATGGGCAAGATTTGCCGCTTATACTCTTTAGCAAAGGCATAAGCATAATAGCGTCTATCATCACCTGTGTAAGAACCCTCAGGGCGGAAACAGCCATGACGGAGACTTTCAAGCAGCAGTGCATCCGTCCGATGCGACCGCAGATAGAGCAAAGGTTTTTGAAAGACTTCATCCGACAATCCCCACGTTCGTCCCCACTGAATCTCAATCTCAGGAACACTGCGCTCTGTGTGGTTTACAAAGTGTTCCAAGTATTCATAGCCCGTATCATCACCCAGATAGTAAAGCGATAAAGCCGCAGCTATTCTGACACTTATGTCAGTATCTTTGGACGCATAAAGCTCTTTTATTCGTAGAATAGCCGACTGTCCACTTAACCTTGCCAATGCCAAAATCGCATTTGTCTGCAGATTTTGGGCGACAAATTCGCCGAGACCGTACCGTTCGCAGGCTTCACGATAAGGCCGAATAACATCTTGTCGGGTAAACCTTTCCACAACCGGAATAACCGATTCATCACCAGCTGTGCCCAGAAATTTAATAACGCTGAGCAGCCCATATATGAATTCCGGATTGATCTTTTGCTTATCATCCTTATTGAAGGACTCCGGAATATAGCTGAGGGCAAATTCGATGGCTTCTTTTTCCTCACCGCAGGCAAAAAGTGCCTGAAGCAACAAGCCTGTAACTTCCTCTTCAAGAACCTCTTTGAGCACAGGAACGAAGCAAGGGTCGGGCAGCACTTCGGATATAAGAATCGGCACGATCCAGTCGCTCCTGACCGCTTCACGTAAAAACGGAATGAACTCGGTATCTTCCGCTTCCAAAAGGTCAATCATCAGGTCTACAACTGAACTCATTGAGGTTTTGCCCTCCCTATATTGACGGACCGCTTCCTGAATCTTCTCTTTACGTGACATCAATATCCGATCATCCATTCTATCGGTCGACAATTCGCTCTCCGGCCCTTTGGGCACCAAGCAGGCAATTTTAGAGGAAAACTCACGAGCAGAATCCCCGTTGAACACGCTCTTTGGGTCCGACATACCCTGTTGATATAGAACCAGAATACGCTTCGCCGTCGGCTCATCGGCCACTCGGATAAGCAGTCCAAGCGCTTCCTTAAGAAACTCAGTGCCCTGATAAACATCTCGCCTGAGTTTTTCCAAGTCCTTTTCTCCAAGAGTACTTTCACGTTCTGATTTTGTCATCAACAGTCTATAGTTCCGTTCAAGAGTGCTATAGTGGCGCTCGATGGCATCGGCAACGACTTCCGGCCCCACAGGCGGTTTCCCAACAGTAGCGAAGTACTCCACGGCAGTCCAGCTATCAGTAAGGTCATCGCTTTTCAATCTCGACAGCCAATAATCGAGGATCTTGTCAGAAGGTTGCCTACACTCGTGGATAGCATCGTAGAGGTCCATAATAAATTCCCAAGCCACATCGAGTAGTATCGGGTCGCCTCTAAAGCCACCAACCATGCCGGTGTTGGGATCAAGAGGGTATAC
>JABAHS010068808.1_pt1 | contig 16881 bp, 10 predicted proteins | sample 7062111 | NCBI WGS metagenome assembly JABAHS01 (sample SAMN14534600, study PRJNA622989) | marine sediment metagenome | biome: marine biome [ENVO:00000428]; feature: marine pelagic biome [ENVO:01000023]; material: deep marine sediment [ENVO:00002113]; isolation source: pool of 4 deep marine... | reverse complement strand
CTGTCGTTGATGTCCAGGAGAGCTAGCCCTTTTGGTTTCGCGCTGGAGGCTGGCGGCGCGAGCCGAATCTCGCCAATTTCGATCTCACTCCTGGCCCCGACCGCCCCACCATCGCGATAAGCTCGAACGGCCGGACTGCCGCCCGGCGCCGGTCAAAGAGGAAAGGTGGTCGCGATGGCCAGAAGTCTCTTCCTCTCGGTCCTGCTCGTCGTGCTCGCCTCGACGGCCGCGGCGCAGGACGAGGCGCGCTTCGAGTTCGACGTCGTCACACGGATCGAGACCACGCCGGTCAAGGATCAGGCGCGGACGGGCACCTGCTGGAGCTTTGCCACGACGTCGTTCATCGAGACCGAATTGATCCGGATGGGGAAAGACCCTGTCGACCTGTCCGAGATGTTCTTCGTACGCGTGACCTATCCCCAGAAGGCAGCGAACTACGTGCGATTGCACGGCAAGACAGTGTTCGGCCCGGGCAGTTTGGGTCAGGACGTTCTGCGGGCGATTCGGCGCTACGGCATGGTTCCGGAGAGCGTGTATCCGGGGCGTCGCTATGGAGCTGAGCGGCACGACCACTCGGAGCTCCACCGCGTGCTCGCAGCCTCTATGGACGCGCTGATCGACGGCCGGCGCCTGAGCCCGGTCTGGAACGACGCGGTGAGTGGCATCCTGGACGCCTACCTGGGCGCGATGCCCGGGGAGTTCAGCCGCAATGGTCGACGATACACCCCGGAATCGTTCGCCGCGGCGTACGGCGTGACGCCCGATCGGTACGTCGAGTTGACGTCGTTCACCCATCACCCGTTCGATACATGGTTCGCCCTCGAGATACCGGACAATTGGGCCCGCAACCTGAGCTATAACGTGCCGCTCGACGAGCTGATGGGCGTGATCGACAACGCTCTCGAGAACGGGTACTCGGTCGCCTGGGACGGCGATGTGAGCGAGCGCAGCTTCTGCCACGACCGGGGCGTAGCGCTCTGGCCGCAGACGGGGTGGGAGGCGCGCAGCGGAGCCGAGCGCGAGATGTTGTGCCGGGCGCCCGAGACCGAACTGGAAGTAACCCAGGAAGTGCGACAGGTCGGTTTCGATGACTACACGTCCTCGGATGACCACCTGATGCATATCGTCGGCATCGCCCGGGACCAGAACGGCAAGAGGTACTACATCACGAAGAACTCGTGGGGCGTGACCGGACTCCGGGACGGGTACGTCTACATGTCCGAAGCCTACGTTCGGGCGAAGACGATCACGGTACTGGTCCACCGGGAGGCTCTGCCGCGCGATTTGAGGGAGCGGCTGACGGACTGAACGGGGCGAGCGCAGCGTCAGCCTCAGTCCGAAGGCGCGGAAGGCTGGGCGTGCCCCCGGGCCCCGGACCGATTAGCTTTAACGAGATCTGCTCCGACAAATGAGAACGCTCCGCACCGTGTTCTACATTGGATCTGCGCACTAAGCTCGTCTTCGCTCTGGTCGTCGTCTCGCTGGGCAGCATGCTGGCGCTCGGCGCCGCTGCCTACTCCCTGGCCAGCGATCTGTTGACGGAGAAGACGCTCCGTCAGCTGAATTCGCTCGCCGAAGCGAAGAAGGAGGAGCTGGAAGAGGTCGTGCTCGGCTGGTACGACCGTGTGTCACTCATCGCCAGCCGAACGCAGCTGCGAATCAGCCTTCGCTCTTATAACCAGGCGCCGGACACGGGGCAGCGGGCTCGAATCGAGCGGATCCTGGAGGACGCTCGTCAGTCATCGTCGACTGTTGAGCGGCTCGCGGTATACGACATCGACAATCAGCTGGTCGCCTCGGTGGGAGCCGGATCGGCGCCACCGGAGAGGCTGCACCCGTCCCGGCTGCCAGGCTCGCAGCGGAGCATCGCTCTCCCGGAAATTTACTTCGACGACCAGGGCGAACCGCGCGCCAGCTTCATTTCCTCGCTCGTGCTCTATGGGCAGCGCGTGGGCGCGCTGCAGGTCGTGTTGAACGGGCGCGACCTCGATGAACTGATCCGGAATTTCACCGGGCTGGGCGAAACGGGCGAGACCATGATCGTGTTGCGTGACTCGGCGGGAACGCCGCGGGTGCTGCAGCCGGAGCGGGGGCGCGAGACCGAGCCGGTGGTGCCGGTTCAACCGAGAGGACCGGCCGATCCGGCCACCTGGGCGATCGAAGGCCGGGACACCGTAGTCTCGCGGGGGCTGGTGGACTATCGCGGCGAGCCGGTATGGGCGGGGACCCGCTATGTGCCGGAAGTTGGCTGGGGTGTGGTGGTGAAGTTTGACCACGAAGAAGAGATGGAGTCGATCCGCGAGTTCCGCAGCCGGCTCACACAGCTCGGCCTTTCGCTCTCCGCCTTCGCGATCCTTCTGGGCACGCTGTTGGGGCTGCGCTTCGCGAAGCCGATCCACGATCTCGCCGGCGTGGCGAATCGGATCCGGCTGGGCGAGTTGAATGCACGGGCTGAAATGAAGAGGGAAGACGAGCTGGGTCTGCTGGCCCGCACCTTCGATCAGATGGCGGAGGAGCTGGAACGCCAGATGACCCTGCTGCACGAGTACCAGATATACTTCGAAGTGTCGCGGGACATGTTGTGCATCGCCGGCACCGACGGGTACTTCAAGCGCGTCAACCCCGCGTTCGAGCGGACGCTGGGGTGGTCGGAGCAAGAGCTGCTGAGCCGGCCGTTCGTCGAGTTCGTGCACCCGGACGACGTCGCCAAGACGCACCGCGAACTCGAGAGGCTCGCCGAGGGCAAGCCCACCATCTCCTTCACGAACAGGTATCGTTGCGCTGACGGAAGCTGGAAGCGTCTGGCGTGGACCGCGCACCCCGAGCCGGAGACGGGCCGCGTTTACGCGATCGCCCGGGACATCACAGGATCGAGCGAGGCCGATGCTCTCGCCGTGGACGACGAGCTCGACTCCAACCGAAACGCGTAAACGTGACGCTGATCCATCTGTTCGGCGGCCTCGTCTACCTTCTGATGGGCGGCGATCTGCTGGTGCGCGGGGCGGTTGCCCTGGCCCGTCGCGCGCGCGTGCCGGCGGTGGTCGTCGCTCTCAGCGTCGTCGCCCTCGGCACCTCCTTGCCCGAGCTCGTGGTCACGGTACGGGCCGTTCTGGCCGGCTACCCGGCCATCGGCGTCGGCAATGTGGTCGGTAGCAACATCGCGAACGTACTGCTCGTGATTGGCGTGCCGGCGATGATCTACCCGATCGCCCACGCCGAGAGCTCTTCGCGACGCGACAGCGCCATCATGCTGGGCGTCAGTGGGGTGTTTCTCGTTTTCTGTTACCTCGGTGACCTCAGCCGGGCCGTAGGGGCCCTGCTCCTCGCCGGTCTGCTAGTGCTTCTGATCTATACGAGCCGCGAGGTGGCCCGTTCCCAGCGCGCCAGCGACCGCAGTTTGCCGATGGAGTGGGTGCTCGGTCTTCCCACGCAAACCTGGATGATCACGCTCTTCATCGTGGCGGGAACCGTCGGGCTGCCTTTGGGAGCGAACATGTTCGTCAGGTCGGCGGCCGAGATCGCGGCGCAGCTGAACGTGCCCGAGGCGGTCATCGGGGTCACGGTCGTGGCCATCGGTACTTCTCTCCCGGAGTTGACGACGTGTGTGGTCGCGGGGGTGCAGCGCCACACCGAAGTGACCGTGGGGACGGCCATCGGCAGCAACATGTTCAATATCCTGGCGATTATGGGGGTAGCCAGCGCCGTGAGCGGAACCCCGATCCCGATTCCACCCGGCTTCCGGTTCCTCGATCTGCCGGTGATGCTGGGTGCTTCCGCGGTGTTGACCGTGTTCGTCTGGCGCGGTCGACCCATCGGTCGCACCACGGGAGTGGTGTTGGTATTGGGCTACTGCCTCTATCTGGGAGCGCTGTTTGGCTTTGCCTGAAGGCGCGACGCGACGCCTCGTTACGCTGCTGTTGATCGCAGTGGCAATGGCGCTCGTGACGCAGCTGGCGATCTTCTACCTCGCCCTCGGTTGGTTCCTCCATTATGTCTGGGTCCTGGGAGGCCTGATCGCAGCGGCGATCACCTGGCGTGGCTGGCGACCCGGGCGGGGACGCATCGTGGCGCTTCCTCTGGTTCTGTTTGTGTACGCCGGTACGATCGTCGCCCTGGAATCGACGCTGGTAGGTCAAGAGGTCGAGCGAACGTTCGCCATGGAGTGGGAAAACCGGGGCGTGGAGAACGAGTTCAACGAGCCGGAGATCGTGCTGCGTTTCATCGATCACCCGGCTCATCTCTTTGGCATGTATTCGACAGAGCTGGCGCGATACCTGGAGGAAGCGGGCACCGATCGCGTGAGGGTCACCTTCGAGGTGACGCGGGATTACGGTTGCCTGCGTGGTTATCGGATGACCCGTGTCGGCGATCTCACCCGGTGGCGGTCGCGTTGGGGTTATGCCGGATTTCGCGGACGCGCCGCCGAAGCCCCGCCATGGGGGAAGGATCCCTTCTGGTGTCCCTGAGGAAAGGAGACTTGGGCGGGGTTTACGATCGACCCGATCTCCGGCATCTTAAGTAACCAAAACACCGACCATGTCTGACGGCCACCGGATGTCCGGTTAACCCGCCGGGCCGCGCATATATTCCGATGGGCTGTCGCGGTCGGCCCGATCTGCAGTCATTCATACCACCGATAGAGGGAGAGATCGAAGATGCGTTATGTAACGCCAGTCATCGCGTTGTTGCTCGGTGTCGCCGCCTGCACCGGCGGCGAGGGGCAGGGAGACGAGATGCGCATGGCCTCGGGTGAAGCCTCAGCGAATCGCGTTTTCGATTCGTCGGGCGCGCCCTTGGGTGCCGTACGGCTCACCCACTCGTGCAGCGATAACGCCGCGACGCAGCTCGGCCGCGGGCTGGCCCTGCTGCACCACATGACCTACGAGGAAGCGAGGGACGCCTTCGCGTCGGCGACGGAGGTCGATCCGGACTGCGCCATGGGTTACTGGGGACAGGCGATGACCTTCGTACATCCGCTGTGGTCCGATCCGCCCAGCGAGGGCGAGTTCGAGCGCGGGCGCGCTCTGTTGCAGGAGGCCAGGGAACGAGCCGAGACCGATCGCGTGAGTGCGTACGTGGACGCCGTCGCCGGTTACTATGAAGCGGGGCAGGGCGATTCGGAGCGGCCGAACCTGGTCGGGTTCGCGCGAGGCTGGCGGGCCTACCACGAGAAGTATCCGAACGATCCGGAGGGGACGGCGTTCTACGCCCTGGCGCAGCTGGGGACCGTCGATCCCAGCGACAAGACGTTCAGCGTGCAGCGGGCAGCCGGCGCGATGGCGAAGAGCGTACTGGACCAGATTCCCAATCACCCCGGCGGCCACCACTACGTGATCCATGCCTACGACAACCCGGAGCTCAAGTCGAAAGCGGTGGAGGTGGCCCGTAGCTACGGTGACATCGCGCCCGATGTCCCGCACGCGCTGCACATGCCCACCCACACCTTTACGCGTCTGGGTCTGTGGGACGAGTCGATCGAGTACAATCGCCGGTCGGCTGACGCGGCGCTGAAGCATCCGGTGGGCGAAGCCACCTCGCTCCACTACTTCCACGCGCTGGACTACCTGGCTTACGCCCACCTGCAGAAGGCACAGGACGATCAGGCGCTCGAGGTGCTCGCGGAGCTGGAGGCCGTCGAGCCGCCCTACCAGCCGCACGTCGCCAGCGCCTACGCCTTCGCCGCGATTCCCGCGCGCATCGCCCTGGAGCGGCACGATTGGGCAGCGGCAGCCGACCTGGAGCCGCGGGAACCGGAGGCGTATCCGTGGGATAACGCGCCGGCTATGGTGGCGATCACTTACTTCGCCCGGGCGCTGGGTGCCGCGCGGAGCGGCCAATTCGAGCAGGCGCGACAGGATCTCGATGTGCTGGCCGATCTCGAGATGCGGGTCTCCGCCGCCAGCCCCTATTGGGGCACGCAGGTGGAGATCCAGCGCCTATCGGCACAGGCCTGGCTACAGTTCGAGCAGGGCTCGCGTGACCAGGGGCTCGAGACGATGCGCTCCGCCGCCCAGATGGAGGCCGAGACGGAGAAGCACCCCGTGACGCCGGGCGAAGTGCTCCCGGCCCGGGAGCTGCTGGCCGACATGCTGCTCGAGCTGGAGCGTCCGGAGGACGCCCTGGCCGAGTACCAGGCCGCGTTGGAGCGGAGCCCCAATCGGTTCAACAGCCTGTACGGCGCGGGTCGCGCCGCCGAGATGGCTGGAGACGAGGCGGCCGCCACGCGCTACTACGAGAAGCTGGTCGAAGTGACGACCGACGCGGATACGGAACGGGAGCGGCTGAAGCACGCCAGGTCGTATCTCGCAGAGCGATAAGGACATCACGGCTCTTCGGGGCCGGACGATCTGGGGCTCGCATCATCGGTGACCCGATGGGCGTCCAGGGAACGGAAAGACAGAAGACAGGACGAACGGAGCCGGGTCGCGGGCCCTCCGAGGTGCGCGGCCCGGCTCGTTGCGTCGGGGTGTAGCGCCGGATAGATTGAGAATCGTTATCAGGTTCTCGTGTCACGCCGCCTGTCCCCGCTTCGTGGGGCGGCCCCAACCATGGCGGCCATGGAAGATCGAGCGCCAGGCGTAATTTCAGCACCCACCGGCCGTTTCGGCCCGCCACACCCGTATCCGGCATGACGACGATCGGTAAGTTCGAGGTCGTCGAAACGCTTGGCCGCGGTGCGATGGGGGTCGTCTACAAAGGACGCGACCCGTCGCTGAATCGGCATGTGGCGATCAAGATCATGACCGCGCATCTCGAGATGGACCCCGAACTGCGGACCCGTTTTTTCCGGGAGGCGCAGGCGGCGGGCAGTCTGCAGCATCCGAACATCATCACGGTGTTCGAGCTGGGCGAGTCGGACGGTCATCCGTTTATCGCGATGGAGTTCGTGCCGGGGCGTGATCTGGACGAGATCATCTCGGATCGCGAGCCGCTGACGATCGTCGAAAAGGTCGACCTGATCGAGCAGGTGTCCCGGGGCCTGTCGTACGCTCACGAGCGTCACATCGTCCATCGGGACATCAAGCCGGCGAACCTGCGGGTGACCGAGATGGGCCAGGTGAAGATCATGGATTTCGGCGTGGCGCACCTGATCACGTCGGATCTCACCGCCACCGGCTCGCTGATGGGCACGCCGTACTACATGGCGCCCGAGGTGATCAACGGCCAGGCCGTCGACGCCCGGGCCGACATATTCTCCCTCGGGGCGACCTTCTACGAGCTCTTGTCCTATTCGCGGCCCTTCCAGGCCGACAGCTTGCAGAGCGTCTTCCGCAAGATTCTGCAAGTCGATCCGGCGCCGTTGAAGGATCTGGGCATCGACGTGCCGCCGGCCATCCAGACGGTCCTCGACCACTCGCTGGCCAAGCGTCCGGAAGACCGCTACGCCGACACCGGTGATTTCCTGAATGACCTCATGTCGTTCTGGGAGACGTTGCCGGCGCCGGCGCAGGCCCGGGCGGCGGCGACGACGGCGTTGGGGCAGGCCGCATCCCGAGCCGCGACAGCGGCGCGGCGTCGGGCCCGCATCCGCCGCGCGATCCCGCTGGTGGCCGGAGCCGCCGCCCTGATCGCTGGCGGAATCATCGTGGGCAGCGCGCTGCTGTCCAACGGTACGTTCCTCCCCTTCGATTCATCGGACGCGGCCGAGCCGGCGGAGATTACGGCGGCGACCGACGAGACCAGGACGGTGGCAGAAAACGCCGAGCCGCAGACGGCTCCGGCGGAACCGGCCGGGGAAGCGGCGACGCCGGCGGCTGAAGAGCCGCCGGAGGCTGCCGCGTCGCCGCCGGAGACGCAACAAACGACACCGACGCCTTCTCCGGGCCCCACGGCAGCGGAGCGCCGGCTGGAGGCGGCGCGGGCCTCGTATCGAACGGCGTTGCGTTCGGCGGAGCAGGCGCGGGCTCAGGCGCTGGCGGCTGGGGCTGCGGACCTGGTACCGGCGGCTTTCCGGCGGGCGGAATCGCTCCTTCGGGATGCCGAGGCCGCCGCGAAAGCCGGCCGGTACGAGGAGGCGTCACAGGCGCTGGCGGGCGCGACGGGCGTTTTCGGTTCGGTCCGGACCTCCGCCCGGACCTGGCAATCACGACTCGACTCGGCGCGGGCCAGCGTCATGGCTCTGCGTAGGGAGGCCGACCCGACGGCCTCCGAGTACGAGCAGGCGGCCTCCATGTTGGAGCTGGCCCGGGAAGCGGAAGAGAGCGGGGAGCCGGGCGTGGCGCTGGCGCACCTGACGAGCGCCGCCGAAGCCTATCGGGCGGCCGCTGCAGAGACGGAGGCTGCGACGCCAGCCCAGCCCGAAACGCGCAAATCGGTCACGCCGGCGGAGCGGTCCCCGGCCGAGATCGTGGACGGCACGCTGGACGAGCTGCGCCGGGCGATCGAGGCGGAGGACCTGGCGGCGCTGGAGCGCGTCTGGATCGGCCTGAGCTCGGAGCAGATCCGAAACTTCCAGGCCTCCTTCCAATCGATGCGTGATCTCGAAGTCAGCTTCGAGGTCGTCTCGGTGACGACCGACGATGGGGACCGGATAGACGTCGCCGTCAAGACCACGTACGACTACCTGAACGAGAGCACCGGCCGGCGCGAGACGCAGAACTTCTCGCAGAGTTTCGAGCTCGGCCAGCGCTCCGGCCGCTGGGTGATCGTCGGGAGCAGAGGCTGACCGCGCAGCTCCTCGCCCACCCACTCAATCCCCACCTCCCCGAATCCCCGCCTCCCCGAATCCCCGAACCCGCTTCGACAATTCGGAGAGAACTGAGATTTCCCCGAATCAGAATCCCGACCTCGAATTCCGAACTCCCGAACTCCCGAATTCCCCAATTCCCATCAGAGCGAGTACTCCAGCCCGAGCGTCGGCGTCACCCCGGTCCGCAGCCCGCCGTCGTTCAGCGGTACCAGCACATTGGTGACGATGATCAGGCCGCCGCTCGTCCGGAACTTGAAGCCGATGGAACCGTCGATGATGTCGTCGCGCATGTTCGGGATGTTCGTGAGCGTCACCTGGCGTACGAACGGCTCCTCATACCGAACCGGCTCCGGGAAGGTGATCTCCTGTTCCCCGACCTGGAACAGCGTCAGCAGGTCGACGGCCAGCGTGGCCCAATTGGAGAGGCGGTGGTCGAAGCCGGCGATCAGCTGGAGCCGGTCCTGGTCGAAGTCGCCGCTCTGATACCGGTAGCCGGCGTTCACGTGCGGCGAGAAATCGGCAAAGGCCCCTGATAGGATCAGCAGACTCTTTACGCTCCATTCACCGGTGCCCAGGAAATCTTCCTCGCGGCCGGTAGGCGCACGTCCTTCCACCAGCGCACCCAGATCCCAATTCGAGCCACTGACCAGCAATGCCTTGAGGCGTCCCGCGATGTCACCGATGCCGGTGGTCTGGCCGAACGACCGTGTGGTCGCGACGAGCTCGGGATTGTCCTGCGTGCTGCCGAAGAAGTGGAAGGCGGGATCGGTGCTCGGGGTCATGGCCACACGCGACCGACCTCGGACCGACAGGTCGACCACCGGTACCGCGAACCCCAGATCCAGCCAGTCGAAGACGCCGAAGGTGGCGAAGAAGGCAAAGACGTCAGCGTCGATGTCGAGATTGAGCGAGAGCGACATGAGGTCGTTCTCGAACTGGGGAACGCCGTAGAGCGTGCAGTCCTGGCCTCCGAACGTGCTATCGCAGCCGGGGAAGTCCGAGTTCTGATGTACGAAGTTGAGCCGTACGTCGTCGAGCGCCACGCCACGAAGATCCGCGAAGCGGAGCCGCGAATAGTTGACCCCCGCGTTCAGCCGTCCGCGCCCGATGGTCTGGGCGCGCTCGGCGAATATCGGCCCGAAGCTGTTCGACGTCGGCGTCGGGACACCGTCGATGAACCGGAAGGTCTGGCTCGCGACGGTCGAGCTGAGAGGGAAGTTCGAGATGTTCGTCGCCAGCGCGTTGTCGAAGAACGTCAACACCGCCGAGTTCGCTTCCGACGAGGATGGGATGAAGTGCTCGCCGTGGACCGCCGTGGCCTCCTGGCCGGCGGTGCCCACGAGGAAGAGGGGATCGTCGCCCCCTCCGAATACGAACAGTTCGTCCAGCACCTCCTCCATCGTCTGGCCGTGGACGGCCACCGACGGTAGGAGCGACAGCACGAGGACAATACACGCGGACACCGGCGCGCGTGCGAGCATCAGCCACCTCCGAGGTAAAGGGGCTAGCCTGGGTTGGGACAACGGCTGAAACTCGGTCTTGGGAGGCGGTTCGTCAATCCTGAGCCAGGCGCGAGCTTTGACCCCTCGATCTCGAGGGCTAGATTGTCGGCTGTTTGCGGTCTCAGCCGCCTGGAGGTTGCGATGGCCCCGAAAGACCAGACGTTCAGGCCGAGCGAGCGCGTGAAAGATCAGATCGCCGAGGAGTTGCAGGAGGCGACCGGCGACGATCTGATCGTGGAGCGCTGGCTGGGCGGCGGCCGCACCGGTCTGGTCTTCCTCGCACGGCAGGGATCGCTCGACCGTCAGGTGGCGGTGAAGACCCTGCTCCCCCGGTACGCCGGTGATCGGACGGCGGTCGCCCGGTTCAAGCGCGAGTCCCGCGCGATGGCCGGCTGTCCCCACCCCGGCATCGTCAGTGTCTACAGTGTGGGCGAAACGCACAGCGGCATCCCGTTCTTCGTGATGGAGTACATCGACGGCGAAACGCTGGCCCAGCGGCTGGCGCGGAAGGGAAAGCTGTCGCTTCAGGAGACCGCCCGCATCGTGGCCTCGGTGTCGGAAGCGTTGACCTACGCCCACGAGCGCGGCCTCATCCACCGGGACGTGAAGCCGGCCAACGTGTTGATCGAACGGCGCACCGCCCGTACCCTGCTGACCGATTTTGGCGTGGCCAAGTCGGCGTCGGGCAGGGGGCAGACGTTGACGCTGACCGGAACGGGTGAAATCGTCGGGTCACCGGAGTACTTGAGCCCGGAGCAGGCCGAGGCCGGCGTGACCGACGCTCGCAGCGACCAATACTCGCTGGCCGTCATGACCTACGAGATGCTGGCTGGCCGGCTGCCGTTCGAGGGACCGGACCCCCAGGATTTCATCCGCCAGCATGTGGAAGCGACGCCGGTCTGGCTGCTGCAGGTCGAGCCGTCGCTCCCTCTCGAGGTCTCGAAGGTGGTTGACCGCGGGCTGATGAAGGAGCCGGGCGCGCGCTACAGCAGCGCCGAAGCGTTCGGCCAGGCCTTCCTGGCGGCCAGCACCGGGCCTCGAGTCAGCGACGATCCGGAGCGTCGGTCATCGCGAGGCTACGAGGTGCGGCTACTCCAGGTCGCCGCGGTCTACGCCGGCGTCGCCTGGGGCCTGCTGGAGGCTTCGAGCTGGATCCTGGAGACGTTTGATCTGCCCAGCGATTTGCGTCGCACGGCGTTGTGGATCATCGTCGCGGGGTTTCCCATAACGCTCGCTCTCTTCTGGTATCTGAGCCGCTCGTCGCGCGACGATCGTCAGCGGTCACCGTCCACCTGAGACGATCCCCCAACAGGTCACTATCGTGCATGCGGCTCTAGCGACCGTCGCCACGCCGGCGTTCTTCTCGGAAATCGCGGTCTTGATCGTCGCCACCGCGATCGTTGCCTACGTCTGTCAGCGCCTCGGGATCATGCCGATCGTCAGCTTCCTGCTCACCGGGGCCCTGATCGGTCCCCACGCGCTGGGACTGGTGCGCGACGAAGTTCTGATCGAGGCGGCGGCCGAACTGGGTGTTGTCCTCCTGCTTTTCACGATCGGGATCGAGTTCAGCCTCGGCCAGCTGGCTCGCATAAAGCGCCTCATCTTCATCGGCGGTGGGCTGCAGGTGGGTCTGGTGATCGGGTTGGTGTCGGGTCTCCTGGCGCTCCTCGGAGTCGGGTGGCCGACGGGGATCTACACCGGCTGCCTGGTCGCGCTCTCCTCGACGGCGATCGTCATGAAGTTGCTGATGAGCGCGCGCGACATGAGCTCGGCCGAGGGGCAGGCGGCGCTCGGAATCCTCATCTTTCAGGATCTGGCGGTCGTGGCGATGGTGATGCTCGTTCCGATGCTGGGCGGTCTGGGCGGCTCGGGCTGGGAGATCACTCTGGCATTGGCCAAGGCGGCTGCCATCGTCGCTGTCGTCGTCGTGGCGGCACGTCGACTCGTGCCCCCGCTCCTCGAGGCCGTCGCCAGGACCTGCTCTCAGGAGGTCTTCCTGCTGAGCGTGGTAGCGATCTGCTTCGGGACCGCTTTCCTGACCAGCCTGGCGGGGGTCAGTCTGTCGCTCGGTGCGTTCCTGGCCGGCCTGGTGGTCAGCGAGAGTCGGTTCAGCCAGCTGGCCTTCGGCGAGATCCTGCCGCTGCAGATCCTGTTCAGCGCCAGCTTCTTCGTTTCGGTCGGATTGCTCTTCGATCCGGGTTTCCTGGTCGCCAACCCGCTTCTGGTGCCAGGCATCATCGCGGCGGTCCTCGTCATCAAGGTGGTGACGACGGGTGCGGGGTTGCTCGTCCTCGGATACGGGACGACGGCGGCTGCGTGCTCGGCGCTGCTGCTGGCCCAGGTGGGAGAGTTCTCGTTCGTTCTGGAGCGCACGGGGCGGGAGATGGGGCTGTTTCCGGCGGGAGTGGAGGCGGGAGGCCCGGAAGCGTTCATCGCCGCGACGGTGGCGCTGATGATCGCGACTCCGTTCCTCTATCGCGCCGGCGAAGCCCTTCGGAAAAGGAGCGGCGGGAAACGATTCGACGCGGGCTCCGCGGGCGTGTCGAGCGGTCAGGTGGCCGAGCAGGACGGAGGGCGAAGCGGTCACGTCATCATCGCGGGCTTTGGCAGCCGGGGTCGTGCCCTGGCCCGGTCCGTCGCCGAGCAGGGGATCCCCCATCTGATCCTGACGCTCAGCCCCGAGGGGGCCCGTGAGGCCGAGGCGATGGATCTGCAGGTGCTGCGTGGGAACTACGCACGCCAGCATGAGCTCGGGTTGGCGGGCGTGTATTCGGCCCGCCTGCTGGTCGTGGCAGACGACGAGCCGGAGATGACACACCGCGTCCTGGCGGCCGCCCGGGCGCTGAACCCCGATCTGCCTGTGCTCGCACTGGCGGTTGACGACCGGGAAGGGGAGAAGCTGAAGTCGGCCGGAGCCGAGGAGGTCATCTCTTCGCACCGCGAGAGCACCGCCCGACTGGTGGCCCGGGTGCTGGAGCGGTACGACGTGGACCCGGCGGAGGTTCGCCGCTACCAGGACAGGATGCGCACCCAGCCTGCCGCGGCACGGCCAGGCTCGATTCAGCGTGCCCGGGAGAGCGAGGCGCTGGACGAGGGAAATGCCGAGATGGTTGTAACGCTTTCCCAGCAGCAACGCGCCGCGGCTGGATGTTCGCATACCGATGCGACGGGCGAGGTCAGGACCGACGCGCAGGGGTGCGAGGAATGCCAGAAGAGCGGCGACAGCTGGGTGCACCTGCGGATCTGCATGACATGCGGCCATGTCGGCTGCTGCGACTCGTCGCCGAACAAGGATGCGACGAAACACTTCCAGGCGACGGGTCACCCCATCGTCAAGTCGTTCGAGCCTGGAGAGACCTGGGCCTGGTGCTTCGTGGACGAGATCGTCCTGTAGGGCACAGGGGCCGGTGAGCCCGGGCCGGACCGGTGGAGCCTTGTCGGCCTCGGGGAATCGCATAGCTTTGGGAAGAAGTTCGGGTGCGACGCCCGATGTACAAAGAGCGATGAGCAGGCAACGATGGTCGCGATCGAGAAGATGATGACCAGCTTGAAATTCTCCTTTACGCGCCCCGGGAGCCCGTCCAGGGGAGGAGGGAGAGTTACGAGTTGATCTGACGATCGAGCCGCGGTTCTCCTGACTCGAGTGCACAGGCACCCCCTGGACGTAGTCCCGGGGGTTTTCGTTTGTCGGGTCGACTGAAGTCGGCCTCAGCAAAACGCCTGAAGCCGAAGGAGAACCGTGCCATGTATCGGAAGAGGATCATCAGCGGAGAAGAGCGCCAGCGAGCGCTCGACATGAGGGACCTGACGGACCCGAGCCAGGGGCTCCACGCGATACAGCAGCTGGTCGCTCGGATCGAGCGGCGACTGGTGGACGCCTGGGGGAGCCTGGTCATCCTGCATCGCGGACCGCGCGAGGTCACGATCGCGGACAACTACGATCGGCTGGGCTATTCCGCCGGGGCTGCGGCCCGAGACGCTCGCTACTCCCGCTATGTGAGCGACGAGCGGCTATTACGCACGCATATGAGCGCGGTCGTTCCCGGTCTTCTGCGATCACTCTCACGGTATCCGCCCCGCGACGCGATTCTGGTCTGTCCCGGCATCGTTTACCGGCGCGACTCGATCGACCGCCTCCACACGGGTGAGCCGCATCAGCTGGACGTCTGGCGGCTGGCGAAAGGGCGGAGCCGGGTGGGCGACCTTCGGCAGATGGTCGAGCTGATCGTCGAGTCGACGTTGCCCGGCGCCACCTGGCGCACGATTCGCTCCGAACACCCGTATACGACCGATGGACTCCAGATCGATGTCGAAAGAGGCGGACGGTGGGTCGAGATCGGCGAGTGCGGGCTGATCCATGCGCGAGTACTGGGGCTGGCGGGCATCGATCCTGAGCTGTATTCGGGCCTGGCGATGGGAATCGGACTCGACCGTCTCCTGACTCTGGTCAAGAAAGCCGACGATATCCGGACGCTCCGTTCGTCGGATCCGCGGATAGCCTGTCAGATGCTCGACCTGTCGCCGTATCGGCCGGTCTCGAACCAGCCAGCCATATGTCGCGATCTCTCGGTGGCGGTCTCCGAAGAGTCGAGTCCCGAAGAGATCGGCGACCGGGTCAGGGCGGCGCTGGGCGAAGAAGCGAACCGGTTGGAGGTGGTGGAAATCGTGTCCGAGACGGGTTACGAGGAGCTGCCCGAAGCCGCGCGGACTCGGTTGGGCATGAGCCCGGATCAGAAGAACGTGTTGCTGCGATTGGTCATCCGCCACCTGACGCGGACGCAGACCTCTGAGGAGGCGAACGAACTTCGCGACAGGGTCTATCGCGCGATCCACGAAGGGCGTTTGGAAGACTGGGCGCTCCCGTGAGCGCCTGCAAACCGGTCACTCGATCCGCATCGCCGTCACCGGGTCGATCCGGCTGGCCCGCACGGCCGGAACCACACATGCGGCCAGAGCGATGATCGCCAGGATCGCCGCGGTCACGAGATAGGTGGCCAGGTCGGTGACGTCCACGCCGAAGAGGAGACCGGAGATCAGGCCGGATAGCGCCACGGCGCCGACGAGGCCCAGGATCAGGCCGAAGGCGACCAGAAAAGATGCCTCGCGCAAGAACGACTTGATGACCTCGCGGCTGTCGGCCCCGAGCGCGATCCTGACGCCGATCTCGTGCGATCGGGTGGAAACCGCGTAGGAGATGACCCCGTATAGGCCCACCGAGGCGAGGAGCAGGGCGATCACCGCGAATGAGCCGACCAGGGTCGCGTTGAAGCGCGGCCGGACGACGCTCCGGGCCACCAGATCCGCCATCGTCCGGAACGTGCCCAGATCGAGATCGGGCTCCAGTGTCTTCAGCCGTGCACGGACCGATTCGACGACCGACGTGGGCTCGACATCGGTTCGGATGACGAAGAATGTTCCCCAGCGTGGCGCCTGGCGGTTCGACCAGTAGATCTCGGGCCGGGGCGCCCGGCCGGGCTGGATGGGCGGCACCTCGTCGACGACCCCGATGATCTCGAGAGCGCGATCGCCCTCACCGAGGAGAATCCGTTCGCCTACCGGGCTGCCGTCCGGCCAGTAGCGCCGTGCCATCGTTCGGTTCACCACCGCCACCCGCGGGCCACCCTCGACGTCGCTCTCCGCGATCCCCCGGCCGGCCAACAGCGGAATCCCCATCACCCGGAAGTACTCGGGCCCCACGTCGAACCAGCGTGCCGTGGGACGATCTTCGGGATCGACCGCCGGGCGACCCTGGATCTGGAACGCGGTGGACTCGACTCCGCCGAACAGGGGTCCGGCGGACGCGGTGCTCACCCTACTGATCCCGGGCACGTTGAGGAGCTCTTCTTCCGCTTGCCGCCAGAGTTCCGCCACGCCGGCGCTGGTCGTGTAGTCGGCAGGCGGCGCGAACGCGGAGACCGTCAGCAGCTGGCGGGTCTCGAACCCCGGACTCCAGGACATGAAGCCGATGAAGCTGCGCAGCAGCAGCCCGGCGGCGATCAGGAGAACCAGCGCCATGGCGAGCTCGGCCACAACGAGCCCGCGCCGCAACCCGGAGCCAACCCGACCCGCCAGACCCGGTCGGCCGACCTGCAGGATCGCCCGCAGATCGATTCGCCGCATACGGAATAGCGGGCCCAGACTGAAGATGAAGCTCGTGCCCAGCGACGCGGCCAGCGCGAAGAGGACTACGCTCGCGTCGAGACGGACTTCGCTCACTCGCGGTATTCCCGGCGGCGCGATCGACAGGAACACGTCGGTGGCCCACAACGCCAACAACGTTCCCAGCGCACCCGCGATCAGCGAGAGGAGAGCACCCTCCGTGAAGATCTGGCGAACCATGTGCGACTCGTCCGCGCCCACCGCGGACCGGACCGCGAACTCGGTCTCCCGGCGGGCCGACCGGACGAGCAACAGGTTGGCGATGTTGAAACAGGCGATGAGCAGCACCAGCCCCACGGCGCCGAGGAAAAGCAGCAAGGTGGGCCGTATGTCGCCGACCATGAAATCGAGCAGCGGCTCGGCTCGGACAGTCCAACCCTCGTTGGCGACGGGGTAAGCCTGGGTCATGCTCGCCTGCAGCGTCTCCAACTCGGCTTCCACCTGATCGATCTCGACATCCGGCGCCATTCGTCCGATCGCGATGAAGCCCCGCCAGGCACGAGTGTCGGGATCGTCTCGATCGAATGGGAA
>JABAHS010026119.1_pt4 | contig 16886 bp, 18 predicted proteins | sample 7062111 | NCBI WGS metagenome assembly JABAHS01 (sample SAMN14534600, study PRJNA622989) | marine sediment metagenome | biome: marine biome [ENVO:00000428]; feature: marine pelagic biome [ENVO:01000023]; material: deep marine sediment [ENVO:00002113]; isolation source: pool of 4 deep marine... | reverse complement strand
CCGGTCGGCCGACCGGCGACGCTGAGCTAGTCTTCGGGGCGCTCGTCCGGGCGTCCCGGCCAGTCCTCCCCTGGCGCGGCGCGGTACGTGCCAAACCCCGGAACCACCAGTCGGTGACAGTGCAGCTGCAGCCGAACGGCGCGCTGCAGGGGGTCCGTGGGCCGTCCGTACAGGTGATCGCCGACGATGGGGTGGCCGATCCAGGACAGGTGCACGCGCAGCTGGTGAGACCGGCCGGTTCGGGGAGCGAGCAGCATGAAAGACCTTTTGTGTTCGGTGGCGAGCGTGCGGAGCCGGGTCGTGGCGGGATGTCCGGCCTCGTCGGGCTCGTCCAGATACCAGCGGTGCTCGCTTCGGCGGATCTGCTCCCGCGGGCCCGCGACCCGAAAGCGGCTCTTCCGGCCGCGTTTCAGGGGCAGATCGATGGTGTGGGTCGATGTCAGCGCCAGGGAACCGACCACCCAGGCAACGTAGAACTTGCGCACGGCTCGCCGCTGAAAGGCGCGGGTGAGCTCACGCTGGGCGCTCCGCGTCAGGGCCACGAGCAGGACCCCGCTCGTGCCTTTGTCCAGGCGATGGACGAGGTAGGGGGATCTGTCGCCGAGTGCCTGCTTCAGCGCATCCCAGTAGCACGGCCCTCCGCTTCGGTCTGCGAGCAGCGAGACGTTGGCAGGCTTGTTGAGGACCAGCAGGTCGTCGCTGCGGTGAAGGACGTCGATCTGCGGTGTCATCGGCTGGCTCGAAAGGTCTTCGCTGGGTGGTTGGCGGCCTCGGCGGCAAAGTAACATACGTCCCATGAATCTGAGAGACCTCAAGTACCTGGTGGCGGTGGCCGAGCACCGGCATTTCGGCAAGGCGGCCGACGCCTGCCACGTCAGCCAGCCGACCCTGTCGACCCAGATCAAGAAGCTCGAGGAGGAACTCGGCGTCGTCCTGCTCGAGCGGACTAATCGCCAGGTCATGCTCACGCCGGTGGGCGAGCGGATCGTCGCCCAGGCCCAGCGCGTGCTTCGGGAGGTCGACGATCTGGTTCACACCGCAGAGGAGTTTCGCGACCCCTTCGGCGGGGAGTTCCGTTTGGGACTCATACCGACCGTGGCGCCCTACCTGCTGCCCAAGATTCTCGGCCCCATGCGGAAGTCCTTCCCCAACCTCAAGATCCGCCTGACCGAGGGGCAGACGGTGGTGATCAGCGAGCGGCTGCGCACCGGAGACCTGGACGCTGTGATACTCGCGTTGCCCCTGGAAGAGGAGAACGTGGTGGAAGCCGAGCTCTACAGGGAGCCGTTCTATTTTGCCGCTTCGAAGAACCACCCGAAGGCGGGCAAACGGGAAGTGGCGCTCAGCGATCTGGATCAGGAGCAGGTGCTTCTGCTCGAGGACGGCCACTGTCTGCGCGACCAGGCTTTGGAGGTCTGCAACTCTCAGAACGCCGTGGAGAACACCAACTTCCGCGCGACCAGCATCGAGACGCTGCGCCAGATGGTGGCGGCGGACGTTGGCATCACGCTCATGCCGGAGCTGGCCATACCGCAGAAGCACGGCGCGGTGCGATACATTCCGTTCAAGGGAAACGCACCGCACCGCCGCATCGGCCTGTGCTGGCGGGGTAGCTCCAGCCGGGCGGCCCTGCTGCAGGACATGGCCGGCGTGCTGCGCGAGGTCATGGCCGCCGGCTGACGGTGGCCGCGGGCGGCGTGTGGCGCGCCCGCCTGCAGCCCGCGCGGCGGGCCCTCCGGGTCAGACCAGGTCCCGCCGCAAGCTCTCCGCGCTGGCCGGGTCCATGGTCACTTCTCCTTTGAGCGAGGCGTGGTCGATGCCTGCCCGGATGGGCGCGCCTTCCTTCGCTGCCTTCACGGAAGCTTCGTCGAGCTCGAAGCGCAGAAAATGCACGGCCGCCGCCTTGCCTTCCTCGGAACGGGGCATGTCCTCGTTCGCGATCGCGTAGACGCGCTGGCCGTCACCGACCTGCACCCAGATGGTGTCCTCGATCCCGCCCATGGTGGCCAGCGCACGGCGCCGTTCCTCCACGTCCGGGTACTCGATGAGAAACGTCGCCTTCCAGTTGGCGCCGTCGGGAATCAGCGGGTTGTAGGCTGTCAGCTCCTCCTCGATCTCGGCGGCCTCGAAGATCTTCTCGACGCGAAGCATCTCCTGGATCTGGTACTTCATCGTGAGAGCGTCCTCGAAGCACAGCGTGGCATGGGGATCGATGGCCACGCGGCGGGGCTTCTTGTGAGCAATCACCTCCGCGCGGAACGCGGGGCGCTCCTCGGAATACTGCTCTAAGCTCCACAGATCGGTGCGGTTCAGTTTCTGCATGGTTCAAACTCCGTAGGCGCGTCGGACCATGGTGATCGGATGCTCGGAGACCCCCTCATCCTCCATTCCGTGGGCGATCAGCCGGCCTGCCATGGGGCAGTCAGAGCCGAACGTGTCGGCTTCGGCCTGCTTGACCCGATTGACCACGGGCCGGGCGATCTTCATGGCCTTGTCGTAGGTTTCACTTTTGACGGCGTAGGTGCCGTCATGTCCGGAGCAGCGCTCGATGGCGGTGACCTCCGTGTCGGGAATGAGATTCAGGAACTCGCGCGTTTTCATGCCGATGTTCTGTACCCGCTGGTGACAGGCCACGTGGTAGGCGATCTTGCCGAGGGGCTTGCCGAAGCCGGTGTTGATGAGCCCGGCCTTGTGGCGCAGCACGAGGTACTCGAACGGATCGAAGAAGGCCTTCTTGACCCTCGCGACGTCGTCGTCCTCGGGGAACATGAGGGGCAGCTCCTGCTTGTACATCAGCACGCACGAGGGGATCGGCGCGATGATGTCGTAACCCTCCTCGATGGCCTCCAGGAACAGCGGCAAGTTCGCGTCCTTCAGGCTCGCGACCTTGTTGAGATCACCGAGCTCGAGCTTTGGCATTCCGCAGCACTTGGCGTCCTTGAGGATCTTCACCGGAATCCCGTTGTGATTGAGCACCGCGATGAGGTCCTCGACCACCTGGGGCTCGTTGTGGTCGCCGTAGCAGGTGATGTAGATGGCGACCTTGCCCGTGGTCTTCTCGCAGGGGCGCGGCGTCATGGCCGTGCCGATGTCTGCGTCGAGGCGCTTGTGTAGCGGCCGGGGGGAGAAGTGGGGCAGGGGCGCTTCCGGATGGATGCCCACCGCCTTGTCACCAAGCTTGCGCAGGGTGCTGCTGCCCGCGGCGGCGTTGGCGAGCTGGGCCAGGCCGGGAACGCCGAGGGTGTCGAAAATCGGATCGGTGCTGGTAATCAGCCGGTCGCGCCACTTGGTGTCCTTCTCGCGAAATTTCTGCGCCTTGGCCCGCAGCATGAGATGAGGGAAGTCCACCGCCCACTCGTGAGGCGGCAGGTAGGGGCATTTCGTCTCTGCGCACAGATCGCATAGAAAACACTGGTCGACGACCTTCATGTAGTCGGCCTTGTCGACGCCGTCCACCTCCATGGTTTCGGATTCGTCCACCAGGTCGAAGAGGGTCGGGAACGAGTCGCACAGGCTCACGCAGCGGCGACAGCCGTGGCAGATGTCGTAGACGCGCTCGAGCTCGGCATTCAGAGAGTCCCTGTCGTAGAACTCCGGGTTCTGCCAATCCAGCGGTTGTCGGTCAGGTGCCTCGAGGCTGCCTTCCTTAATGGCCATCTTTGCTGCCTTTCAATCGTGTCGTTTTTTGATGCTTGAATAAAAAGGGGTCCTTGCTAGGACCCCTTCTCTCAGTTGGCGGCGAGGTCCGCTCAGCCCATTGCGTCCAGCGCTTTCTGGAAGCGATTGGCGTGCGATCGCTCCGCCTTGGCCAGGGTCTCGAACCAGTCCGCGATCTCGTCGAAGCCCTCGTCGCGGGCCGTCTTGGCCATGCCGGGGTACATGTCGGTGTACTCGTGGGTCTCGCCCGCGATGGCCGCTTTCAGATTGTCACCGGTAGAGCCGATGGGCAGGCCGGTCGCCGGATCGCCGACGACTTCCATGTACTCGAGGTGCCCGTGGGCGTGACCGGTCTCGCCCTCTGCCGTCGAGCGGAAGACCGCGGCAACGTCGTTCTCGCCCTCTACGTCGGCCTTTGCCGCGAAGTAGAGGTAGCGACGGTTAGCCTGGGATTCTCCGGCGAAGGCGTCCTTGAGATTCTGCAGAGTATTGCTTTCCTTCAGGTCCATTTCTTGATGCCTCGTAGTCGTTGTACGGAACAGAACCCGCCTGGGCTCGGTTAGCAAGCAGTATACGAGCTGGAATACCGAGATCCATTTGAAAGTTACTATCGGGGCAATAGGCGCGATCTATCAAAGTGGCCGTATTGCTAGGTTCTGCAAATGCAGATGAGAAGCGTTCTCAGGCGCGTTGCGGTGTCAGGTGGCGTCGCGCCAGGCGCGGGCGATACCGATAATGCCGGCGACCTGGGCGGCGAAAGCGATGCCTGCCACCACGCAAGCGCCGGTGACGCCAAGCCAGCCCAGCGCCAGGAGCCCCCCGCCCGCGATGTTCAGGCCCGCGATGCTCATCTGTATTCGCAGGGCCACGGCGGGTCCGGGCTTGCCGCGCCGGCGCGAATTCTGCGTATCGAGGTACAGGATCGTCCCGGCGATGAGGGAACCGCAGCCGGCCGCCAGCAAGAACCCTGCGGGTAGCGCAGGGTGCATGGCCGCGACGGCCAGGTTCATGGTGATCAGGAGGCCGAACGGGGCGATGATATCCAGCGCGGTGGGTTGCCTCAGATGAAGGTAATTGAAGCTAAGCGCGAAGCCCGACCACATCGACAGCGCGGTGGCCAGGACCATGCCGGTCTGGAGCCAGAACAGCCACTGCAGGGTGTCGGTTGCGAAAGGCTGCGGACGCTCCAAGTACGCGCTAAGCAGGTTTTCCAGGATCAGCGCGACCACTATGGACAGCAGCGTGAGTTGCACGCTGGCAAAGTGACGTCGCACCTTTTCACGATCTAGTTCCGCCACTGGGAAGCCCCGCAGGTGGTTGCATCGACGACGCTACCTTAAGGTAGCGGCCGTGAACATCGAAGTCTGGATCATCATCACCGTCGCCGCGGCGTTTGTACAGAACGTGCGATCCATGCTGCAGAAGCGCCTGACCGGCCGGCTCTCGGTCAACGGCGCGACCTATGTCCGCTTCCTCTACGCGCTGCCCATTGCCTGGCTCTACCTGGCCGCTTTGGCTTCGCGTCAGAACCTGCCGCTCCCCAACGCCGAATTCCTCCTCTACTGCCTGGCTGGCGGCGTGGGGCAGATTCTGGCCACGGCGTGCCTCGTCGGCTCCTTCGCGCACCGCAATTTTGCCGTCGGCACGGCACTTTCGAAGACCGAGGTGGTTCAGGCGGCGGTGTTCGGGCTGCTCGTGCTGGGCGATCCCGTCGGTTGGCGGGTAATGACGGGCATTGCCGTGAGCCTGGTGGGCGTGCTGCTGCTCTCCAACCGCGTCCGGCTCAAGGACGTTCTTCAGGCTGACCGCGCCGTCCTGCTGGGGCTGGTCAGCGGCGCGGCGTTCGCGGTAGCCATCGTCAGCTTTCGCGGGGCATCCCTGGCACTGCCGTCGGGAGACTACCTGATCAGAGCGGCTCTCACCCTGGCAGTGGCGGTTTCCATGCAGTCGCTCATCATGGGTGCGTACCTCGGGCTCTTCGAGGCGGGAGAGCTCCGTCGCGTGGTCCGCGCCTGGCGCCCGGCGTCCGTGGTGGGGCTGACCGGCATGCTGGCGTCGGCCGGATGGTTCACCGCCGTGACCCTGGAAAGCGCCGCGCTCGTGCGCGCGGTGGGGCAGGTCGAGCTGCTGTTCACCTTTGCGGCTTCCATCTGGTTTTTCGGCGAGCGGGTGGGCTGGCGCGAATCGGCGGGCGTCGTGCTGGTGGTGATCGGGATCTGGGTGTTGCTCTAGGCGCCGAGCGCTGCGGCGTGGTCGCGCAGGATGCGCTCCCACTCCATCAAGAACCAGGGCGTGAAGCGCTGAGGGTGCGTGTCGAGCTCGCGCTCGAGGTCGGCCCGGGCGATCCAGCGCCAGTTCCGGATCTCGTTGGTGTTGATGACCGGCGTCGCGTCGCTGTGGCCGACGTAGACGGAGCAAAGCTCGTGCTCCGCGCCGAGGCCACGGTAGTCGGCCTGGTACTCGAACTTGTAGAGGAACTCCAGAGGCGCGGTCATCCCGAGTTCCTGATGCAGCCGGCGGTGCACGGCTTGGTGCATGGTCTCGCCCCGCCGGGGATGGCTGCAGCAGCTGTTCGACCAGTAGTCGGGCCACAGCCGCTTGCCGGAGGCTCGCTGCTGGATCAGCAGCTCCCCGGCCGAGTTGACCACGAACAGAGAGAACGCCCGGTGCAGCACGCCAGCGCCGTCGTGGCACGCAGATTTGTCCAGATAGCCGACCTCCAGGTCATCTCCATCCACGAGGATGAGCAACTCTTCCTCGGAGGAGACGACGTCGGATGTTGTGGCGGGGTGAGACATTGAGACCGGCTTGCGCGCGACGGGCATCAGTTTAGCGGAATTGGTTACGGGGGTCTGCGTGCCTTGTCTGGCCTGCCGGCCCTCCGTAGCATGGTCACGTTGCGGCCATGGGCCGCGCCATCAGTCTTTCATGAGCGCATACGGACAGCCCAGGGAGCACCGGTTTCAGGGCTCCCGGGTAGAGCTTGCCTGGTACGAATGGGGCGAGGCGTCTCGACCTCAGGTGCTGCTCGTGCATGCCACCGGCTTTCACGCGCGCTGCTGGGATCAGGTGGTCGCTCACCTCCCCTCGGGGTTGCACGTGCTCGCCGTGGACCTGCGCGGCCACGGCCGCAGTTCCAAGCTCGGCCCTTACGTATGGAGCAGCTTTCTCGGGGATCTGGAAGAGTTTGCCGCCGGGGTGGGTATTGCCGACGCCGTGGGCGTGGGCCACTCTCTGGGGGGTCACTGCATCACCCAGCTGGCCGCACGGCGTCCGGGCGCCTTCGGCCGGCTGGTTCTGGCGGATCCGGTCATCCTGGACCCTGAAGCCTACGCCCGCCCCCGATATGCCGATCTGCGCTCGGCGGAAGATCACCCCATCGCCCGGCGTCGAGATGAATGGACGGGCTGGGAGGAGATGTTCGAGCGGTTTTCCTCAAGAAAGCCGTTTTCCGGCTGGAAGCGGGAGGTGCTGGAGGACTATTGCCGGTTCGGCGTCGAGCCCCGGACCGAGGGGGGCTGGCGTTTAGCCTGCCCGCCGGTGGTGGAAGCCTCCATTTACCTGGGCAACAAAGGTAGCGACGTGTACGGCATGCTCGGCAACGTCGACGTGCCGGTCACCGTGCTGCGGGCGCCGGGGCGGGACCCAGAGGATCACGACATCATGGATTTCTCCAAGTCGCCGACCTGGCCAGAGCTGGCGGGGAAGTTTCCCCGGGGGCGTGATGTCTTTCTGCCCCAGCTCAACCACTTCATTCCCATGCAGGCGCCGGAGCTGGTGGCCCGATTCATCGTCGACGGAGATGCCCACGCGTGAACATCCTTTCCTGGCTCCTTCTTGGCCTCGTGGTTGGCGGCTTTGCCAAGCTGATCATGCCGGGCCCTGACCCGGGCGGTTTCTTCGTGACCATCGGCATCGGGATGGCGGGAGCGTTCATCGGCGGCTACGGCGCGCACCTCCTGGGGTTCGGCGACGTGACCGGCTTCGACCTGACCAGCCTTGGTCTTGCCACGGCGGGCTCGGTGCTGCTCCTGGCGACCTACCGGATCGTTCGCGGCGGGTTCTGAGGCGCCGCCCTCGCAGCCCCGGGGGAGACGTACCCCCACAACCCGCTGCGCGCGGTTCCCACCACGAAGATGAGCAGCGAGATGACGATGCCTGGTAGCATCGCGGTCAGCGGCGCCGTTTCCGCGATCAACAAGCCCAGCAGGATCGAGCTGATGGGCGATGACACTACAAAGCTCAAGAGCAGCACCGAGAGGATCTGCGCCCTGTGGCGCTCCGGCGCCAGCTCCTGCACCGTTGTCCTGACCAGGGTGGTGGTGACCCCCATGTTCAGTCCCCACGCCACCATCAGCACGTAGAACAGCCACAGGCTCGGCTGCAGCCACAGCAGGCCGAGGATGAACATCCGGGTGAGCTGCAGCAGCAGGTAGAGCCTGCCGGGATGTTTGAGCGGCATGAAGGCCAGCAGCACCACGTTCGAGCCGATGCTGCCGATGGTGAAGACGATCATCACGTTGGCCAGGAAAGCCGCGTCCCCCGCATAGACCTCCTTTACGATGTAGGGGATGCCGATGATGTACGCGCCCGCGTTGAAAAGGCTGGAGGCGAAGTTGAGGGAGATGATGTTGCGGATCAGCGTGGTCTCCCAGGCAGCCTTCAACCCCTCGGCGAAGCTGGGCCGGCGCCGCGTGCGAGCGCTGATGCTGGGCAGGCGTGGCAGCCGGGCAACGGCGACCAGGCCGATGGCGAAGAGGGCCGCCTGTGCGGCCAGAACCGTCGGCAGGCCCAGCGTGTCCAGCCGGCCGCCGAGATAGAACCCGGCCAACCCGACGAGGGATGTGACCACCATCATCAGCGTCACGGCGCGCTGCAGGTCCATGCGTGCCACCCGGCTGAGCACGGCCTGCCTCGCCGGGTCGCTCAGCGCCTGAATGCTCGCCATGAGCACGCCGAACAGAACCACCCACCAGTAGCTAAGCGCGCCGTTGAGGTAGACGACGGCGATCAGCAATGGCGGGACGGCCATGAGCAGGTGCATGACGCCCAGATAGGACCGGTTGTCATAGCGGTCGCCGAGCAGGCCGCCGAGCAGCAGGACGGCCAGCGGGGGAAACTCGGCCAGGGATCTGGCCAGTCCCGCCTCGTCGGCGGGGCGCTCCAGAATGCCCACCAGCAGCCAAGTGAACAGGAATCCCTGCAGGCTCATGCCTGCCATCCACAGGCTCGAGCTGGCCAGGTACCAGGGGTACGCGGCTCTTGGGGGCGAGGTGGTCTCGGACAAGCGCGATCTCTGATGGTGTCTTTTGTGGGGCGGGCATCATAACCTTAGCCGTTCCCAGCGGCTCGAGTCGGTTTGTGACGGGCCGCGTGCGCAAGACCCGGGAGGAGGGCGAGATGAATATCGGTGCGGTAATGGCGTTCAACCACATGATGACTCCGCAGTTCATGGCGGACGCCGTGCAGATGGTCGAGAAAGCCGGGTTCCACTCGGTCTGGCTGCCGGAGCACGTGCTGTTCTTTCCCGAGTACGACTCGCGTTATCCGTACACCGATGACGGCCGCATCCCAGGCGATCCCGAAGGCGTCCTCGATCCGTTCACCGCGCTGACCTTCATCGCTGCGGCCACCAAGCAGATACGTCTGGGCACCGGAATCTGCTTGGTCCCGCAGCGGCAGCCTGTTTATACCGCCAAGATGGTGGCGGACCTGGACTACCTCTCCGGCGGCCGGGTCGACTTCGGCATCGGGATCGGGTGGCTGAAGGAGGAGTTCGACAACCTGCAGATGGACTTCAGATCCCGAGCCCGCCGCTGCCTCGAATACGTGGAGGTCATGCAGGCGCTGTGGAGTCCGGGTCTTTCCAGCTACGAAGGCGAGACGGTGACCTTGAAGCCCTGCCACTTCAACCCCAAGCCGGTTCAGCAGCCGCACCCGCCCATCTATTTCGGCGGCGAGAGCGACCCGGCACTCAAACGCGTGGTTTCGCATGGCCAGGGTTGGTACGGGTTCAATCTGAGCCCCGAAGGGCTGGCCGATCGCAAGGTGCGGCTGGCCGAAATTGCGGCTGAAGCGGGTCGCGACATGGACGACATCCGCATATTCATCGGCCCCAGCGGCAAGCCCATCACCCCGGACACCGTCTCCGAGTACGCGGACCTGGGCGTGGAGCAGCTGATCGTGCCGGTGATGGCCGGCAATCTCGAGCGGCTGGAACAGCGTATCGACAAGGCCCGTGCCATGACTGGGCTCTGAGCCGGTTCAAAGCGCCCGGGAGACAGGATCCTGCGGAATATGGCTGGTCCGGGAACTATCCGTAACAACTTCCCTACAGACTGGCCGGGGGCCACGCCGCACACTGGATCGACCTGATTAGCCGCCACCTGGCCACGATGAACGTAGGGCGACGAAACGAAAAGCCGAAAACCTGGTTCCGTTCCGAGCGCGTCTTTCTGAATGACGGCAGCTGGTTCTTCCGCACCCGCGAAGGCGTGGAGGTCGGCCCCTACGAGACCCAATCCGAGGCCAACATCGAGGCGGGCATGCTCCGCGAGCTCCTGCGCGACCGGGGGCAGGGCGGCAAGGGCATCGCCGTGATCCGTGAGTTCATCCGCGACTCCTACGCCATGGGTCGGCCCCTGACGCCCAAGTTCGACTGACCCCCTTAACCCGCCGCCCGCAAATGGGCGCATAATGATCCCTCGACCCGTGGGAGGAGGGTGACATGCCGCGTCTCAAGCAGATCAGCCGGGCCGATGCGCCGGATCACATACAGAGGATGTACGGTTTTCTTTTCGGCGACCGCGACCCGGTGGCGGAGCCGGGCACCGATACGGGCACGCCGGGGAACTGGTGGACCGTGTTCGCCCTGGTGCCCGACTGCTTCGATCACGCCGTGGCCGGCTTTCAGCTCTACCGTAGCCCCAAGCGTGAGCTTGAGGCGACGCTTCGGGAGCTCGGCCAGACCCGGGCCGGTTACGCCCGCGGAAGCCAGTTCGTCTTCTCGCAGCACTGCAAGTCGCTGCGTTATCTGGGTTTCACCGAAGCGCAGATCGAGGCGATCCCCCACTGGCAGGCGGCCGACTGCTTCGACGAGGTTCAAAGGCTCGTGCTCGCATTCACCGACTGCCTCGTGCTGGACGGCGGGCGGGTGCCCGACGGCCTCTTCTCCGCGTTGAAAGCGCACCTGTCGGACGAGGAGATCCTCGAGCTCACCTACATCACGTCCATGTACGACATGCACGCCACCATGTGCCGGGCGCTGCGCCTGGAGTACGACGACGTGGACGAGCGGGTAGCTGAGATCGCGGCGCCCGAGGGAGCAGGCGACATCCTGACGGCCGTGGACGAAACGGACGGGCGCGACGAAGGGGAGGAATGAGCAGGTGATTATCGACCACGTCATTCACGGCGCCGGCCCCAAGCGGGTGCTGGTGATGCACGACTGGAATGGCGACCGTAGAAACTACGACCCGGCGCTGCCCTATCTCGACGGGACCACCTTCACCTATGCCTTCGTCGATCTTCGCGGCTACGGCGGCTCGAAGCACATCGCGGGAGAGCACTCCGTGGCCGAGATCGCGGCCGATTGCCTGGCTGTGGCCGACGCGCTGGGCTGGGATCAGTTCCACGTGGTGGGTCACTCCATGACCGGTATGGCCACCCAGCGGCTCGCCCTCGACGCTCCGGGCCGGATCTTGAGCGCGGTGGCCGTCTGCCCGGTGTCCGCCGCCGGCATGGCCATGGACGAGCAGACGCGGGCGTTTTTCCAGAGCACCACCACGGACCAGGAGGCTTTCCGCGCGCTGATCACCATGGTCAGCGGCCCGCTCTCCGGAGGCTGGGCAGACGCCAAGCTGCGCTGGAACCGCCAGGTGGCGTCACCGGAGGTGCGGGTCGAGTACCTCGCCATGTTTGCCGAGACGAACTTTGCGGAGTCGGTGCAGGGGCTCGAGACGCCGTTTCTGGTCATGGTCGGGGAGCACGATGCCGAAGGCCTCGATGCCGCCGCCATGGAGAAGACCTACCTCGCCTGGCATCCCAACGCCGAGCTTACGGTGGTTCCGAATTGCGGCCACTACCCCATGCAGGAATGCCCGCCTTACTTCGTCAGCTCCCTGGAGTCGTTCCTGGGCAAACAGGCGCGCTGAACGTCGCGTCAGCCCCGGGCAGGGTCACGCTGCCGTGGCCTGCAGGTATTCCTCGATGCGCCCGAGGTGCCCGTCCACGTTGGTGGGCCCCGCGTTGTGGGTGGCGATGGCGAGGTGGGTGCAGCCCATTTCCCGCCACTTGCCCGCGTGGGATGCCCAGCGATCGGGGTTCCCGCCGGCGTACTGCGCCTGGGCCTGAATGCCGAAACCCTCCCAGGAAAGCCCGGCGGCCTCGCGGTGGGTCCGGATCGTGTCGATGCATTCCTTGGCCTTCGGGTTGGCTCCCATCAGAGGGATCCAGCCGTCGCCCAGCTCGGCGCAGCGCTTGAGTAGCGCCGCCGCGCTGCCGCCGAACCAGACGGGGATGCTGGTCCTTGGGCGCGGGTTGATGCTGGCGGCGTCAATGGTGTGGAACGCGCCTTCGAAGGTCAGGCTGTCTTCGCTCCAGAGCTTACGCATGAGCTCGACCTGCTCGGCCTGACGTCTGCCCCGGGTATGGAAATCCTCGTTCAGCCCGACGTACTCCACCTGGTTCCAGCCCGTGCCGACACCCAGTCGGAACCGGTTGTTGGAGAGGATGGCCACCTCGGCCGCCTGCTTCGCCACCAGGACGGTCTGCCGCTGGGGCAGGATCAGCACCGTCGTGATCATCTCCAGCTTCTCTGTCACCGCGGCGATGTAGGCGAAGGTGGTGAAGGGCTCGTGGAAGGCGACGTCCTTGTCGTACGCCCCCTTCCAGCCGCCGGGGCGGTCGGGATCCGCGCCGAGGACGTGGTCGTAGATCAGCAGATGGGTAGCGCCGAGGGCCTCGACCCCCTGAGCGTACGCCCTGATGGCGCCGGGGTCCGTTCCGATCTCGTTGTGCGGAAAGACGGCTCCGAATTCCATTGATATCCCCTCCAGTCCTGCGGCGAACGGGCGAGCTTAGTGCGCTACGGAATGCCGCGCAATGGCGTTACAATGCGCGGCCGTTTTCGACCGCATGATCCCAATGGCCGACCCAGCGCAATCGAGCTCAGCGTTTTCCTTCGTGGACATGGAGCACCAGATTCTGGATTTCTGGGAGCAGGGACGTGTGTTCCAGCGCACCCTGGAGAACACGCGGGAGAAGAAACCCTACATCTTCTACGACGGCCCGCCTTTCGCGACCGGCCTGCCTCATCACGGCCACATCGTTGCCAGCACGATCAAGGACATCGTACCGCGGTACTGGACGATGAAAGGCCGCTACGTGCTGCGCCGTTTCGGCTGGGACTGTCATGGCCTGCCGATTGAGCACGAGATCGACAAGCAGCTCAACATGTCCGCCCAGCAGGCCGTGGCGGAGATGGGCGTGGCGGGCTACAACCAGCAGTGTCGGGCCATCGTGCAGCGCTACGTGGACGAGTGGCGCCACACCATCACCCGCCTTGGCCGCTGGGTTGATTTCGACAACGACTACAAGACCATGGACGCCTGGTACATGGAGTCGGTCTGGTGGGTCTTGAAGCAGCTCTGGGAGCAGGGGCTCGTCTACCAGGGCGTCAAGGTGATGCCGGTTTCCACAGCCCTTGGGACGCCGCTGTCAAACTTCGAGGCCAACCAGAACTACATGGACGTGCAGGACCCGGCGATCACCGTGCTGTTCAAGCTGGTCGACGAGGAAGCCTACCTGTCGGCGTGGACCACCACGCCGTGGACGCTGCCGTCCAACCTCGCCATCTGCGTGGGGCCGGACATCGACTACGTTCGGGTGCGTGATGCGGATCTGGGCGCCGACGTATACATGGCAGCCGAGCGCGTCGCCGACTACGGCAGCTTCGAGGAGATGGAGCGCTTGAAGGGTCGCGAGCTCGTCGGTCGCCGTTACCAGCCGCTCTTCCCGTACTTCAGCGAGGCCCAGGACCAGGGCGCGTTCGTGGTCGTCATGGACGACTACGTCACCACGGAAAGTGGCACCGGGCTGGTGCACCAGGCGCCCGCCTTCGGCGACGACGATTACCGCATCGCGCGGGCCGCCGGCATCGCTGCGCTGGTGTGCCCGGTAACCGTCAACGGCGAGTTCACAGACGAGGTCACCGACTTCGCCGGCCAGTATGTCAAGGACGCGGATCGAGAGATCATCCGGTACCTCAAAGACCACGGCCTGCTCTACCGGCAGGAGGTGATACAGCACAGCTACCCCTACTGCTATCGCAGCGACACCCCGCTCATCTATCGGGCCATCCCGTCCTGGTACGTGCGCGTCACCGAGTTCGTTGACAAGCTTGTCAGGAACAACCAGCAGATCCGGTGGGTACCGGATCACATCAAAACCGGGCGCTTCGGCAACTGGCTGGAAGGCGCCATCGACTGGTCCATCTCGCGCAACCGGGTGTGGGGCACGCCGATTCCCATCTGGATCAACGACGTGACCGGCAAGGAGGTCTGCATCGGCTCCATCGACGAGCTCGAAGCGCTCACCGGGGTCCGGGTGGATGATCTGCACCGTGAGCACGTGGATCCGCTGAGCTTTACCCTGGAGGGTGAAGAAGGCACCTACCGCCGGATCGAGGAGGTGCTGGACTGCTGGTTCGAGTCCGGCTCCATGCCCTACGCCCAGCTGCACTACCCGTTCGAGAACGAGAAGGTCTTCAAGGCGGGCTTTCCGGCCGAGTTCATCGCCGAAGGGTTGGATCAGACCCGCGGCTGGTTCTACACGCTGACGGTGCTCGCCGCCGCCCTCTACGACAAGCCGGCGTTCCGCAACGTCATCGTCAACGGCATGGTAATGGCGGAAGACGGCAAGAAGATGTCCAAGCGTCTGCGTAACTACACCCCGCCCGATGAGCTGATGGAAACCTACGGGGCGGACGCCCTGAGGCTTTACCTCATCAACTCGGGGCTGATGCGGGGGGAGGAGCAGCGCTTTGCTGACGCGGGGGTGCGCGACATGACGCGCCGGGCCCTGCTGCCCTGGTACAACGCGTTCACGTTCCTGAAGACCTACGCGGAGATCGATCACTGGTCGCCAGACAAAGGCCAGCACACCGGCGACAACGTCCTGGATCAGTGGATCCTCTCGCGCCTGCAGACGCTCAAGGCGAACGTCGCCCGCGAGATGGAGGTCTACAAGCTCTACAACGTGGTGCCGCAGCTGTTCGACTTCATCGAGGACCTGACCAACTGGTACATCCGCCTCAACCGTCAGCGGTTCTGGGGCGAGGACATCACCGCGGACAAGATCGCCGCCTACAGCACCCTATACACCACGCTCTACGAGCTCTGTCAGGTGATGGCGCCTTTCGCGCCGTTCCTTGCAGAGCACGTCTATCAGCAGCTTTCCGCGCTGGGCGGTGGCCAGGCCAAACCCGAGTCGGTGCATCTTTGCGATTATCCGGAGCCCGAGGAGGCCCTGATCAGGAGCGAGCTGGAAGAAGCCGTCGACCGCATGCAGCAGGTGGTCCTGCTCGGTCGACAGAAGCGCGAGGAGGTCAAGATCGGGCTACGCACGCCGCTCAGGCGGCTTACCATCGTCAACCGGGACCAGGCATTGCTCGACGAGCTCGCCCGGCTGGAGGGCTACGTCAAGACGGAGCTCAACGTCTTGGCAGTGAGCTACGACGACGACGAAGGCGCGCACATCGAGGTGGTGGCCAAGCCGAACTTTCCCGTCCTGGGTAAGCGCCTCGGCAAGCGGATGAAGGCGTTTCAGGGTGCCATCCAGGCGCTGTCTGCGGAGCAGATCGCCGCCTTCCAGGCCGAGGGCGAGATCGAGCTGGAGGGCGAGACGTTCAACCTCGAGGAGATCGAGGTTTTGCAGAAGGCGCGAGCGGGAACGAATACCATCTCTAACAGCCGCATCGCCGTGGATCTCGACTGCGCGCTGGACGAAGAGCTCGTGCGCGGCGGTTACGCGCGCGAGATCGTCAACCGCATTCAGCGTCGGCGCAAGGAGCTGGAGCTGAACGTGGCGGATCGCATCGAGGTCTGCTTCGCGGGCGATGCGGCGCTGCTCGAGGCAGCGGCCGAGCACCGTGACTACATCGCCGCGGAGACGCTGGCCACGGGCTTCGCCGAAGGCGAGCCGGACGCGCAGGCGGCTGACGCCGAGATCGACGGCAAGGCGTTCCGTTTTTCCATCGTCCGCGCGGGGAGCTGAGCCCCGGCCCGACCTCAACGACCGTGGTGGGTATCCCCGATCGGCGCAGCCCGGGCGTCGCCGGCCAGCGCGCTAACGTTGCTGCCCGTCAGGGCCTTCAGAAAAGCGACCAAGTCGGCCCGCTCGTCGGTACCGATCGCCAGCGGGCCGATGCGGGGATCCTGCCCGCCGTGGGGGGCACCGCCTGCCGCGTAGTAGTCGATGACGCCGGTCAGGGTAGCGATGGAGCCGTCGTGCATGTACGGCGCGGTCAGAGCCACGTTACGCAGTCCGGGCGTCCGGTAGCGCCAGCGGTCCGCCGGATCCCCCGTGACGGCGGCGCGGCCGTCGTCCTCGATGTTAGGCGTCGCGATGTCCGTGTCGACCTCGATGATTACCCCGGGCGCGATCTGCATGCGGCGCGCTGGCGTGCCAGCCCGTGCGGCGGCCAGGTAGCCGATGCCGGTGTCGTGGTAGCCCCCGTCCGTGAAGGTGGCGTATCCGGTCTGCAGCTGATGACAACCCGCGCACCCGCGACCGACGAATGATCGGAACCCGCGTTTGGCTGCCGGGCCGACGGCGCCGCTGTCGCCTCCAAAATACCAGCGATCGAAGGGTGAGTTCGCGGACAGCAGAGCCGTTTGGTAGCTGGCCAGCGCGCGGCCCAGAGCCTGGGCGGTCACACCTTCCCCGAACACCTGGCGAAACTCGCCGTCGTAGTCGTCCAGGGCCGCCAAGCGTTCTACCACGGCCTCGCGGGACGCGTTGCCCATCTCGTTGGCAGCCAGCAGCGGGGCCCAGATCTGCCGGGCAAGGTCGTTCTCTCGCCCGTCGTGGAACAGGGCTTCGAGGTAAGCCACGTTGTAGAGAGCGGGCGCGTTGCGGTGCACGAAGCGGCCCTCGATGCCTACCGGGGTCTTCAGCTCGTTCTGGGTGAAACCCTGCTCGGGGACGTGGCACATGGCGCAGGACAGGGT
>JABAHS010000562.1_pt5 | contig 16897 bp, 15 predicted proteins | sample 7062111 | NCBI WGS metagenome assembly JABAHS01 (sample SAMN14534600, study PRJNA622989) | marine sediment metagenome | biome: marine biome [ENVO:00000428]; feature: marine pelagic biome [ENVO:01000023]; material: deep marine sediment [ENVO:00002113]; isolation source: pool of 4 deep marine... | reverse complement strand
GACGTCATGAAGAGCGTGGCACGCGCGGGCTACTTCCTGCAGCTTCCGCCCATCGAGCCCGAAGGCAAACGTCGGATTCAGTAGGCGCTCAAACGAATTTCTTTTTCGGCTCGGCAAACAGACGCCGCACCATGGGCTCGAAGTGCTCGAGCGGCAGGGTGTCGTAGTCCGGGTCGAACGCGCACTGATCCCAACGCTCGCAGAAGCGCGCGCACGCGTCATAGTAGGGATTGTCCTTGAAGCGATCCCGCGCGTGTCGATCCTGATCGTAGTGATGGAAGTAGTAGTAGCCCTGAAAGAGCCCGTGATGGGCGATGACCCAGGAGTTCTCCTCGCTCACGTAGGGACGCAGTATCGCAGCAGCGAACTGGCCGTGGTTGAACGGGGCGTAATTGTCGCCAACGTCGTGCAGCAGCGCGCACACGATCTGCTCCTCGTCGGCGCCGTCGCGCATGGCGAGGGTGGCCGATTGCAGGGAATGGGTCAGTCGATCGACCTTGTAGCCGAACGTCTCGCCGCCGAGTCCGACGAGCATCTCGAGCACGGTGCCTGCCAGCGCTGCGTCCCTGCCTTCCTCACATTCGCGAATGAACTCGTACTCCGCCCGGGTACCGTCCGCCATGTGGATGAAGTCGACGCTATTCATGCTCACGCCTTCTGGTAGACCTCCGAGCCCTTCTCCTTGAACTCCGCGGCCTTGTCCTTCATGCCCTGCTCGAGCGCCACCTCCACATTCTCGATGCCGAGCTTCTTGGCGTAGTCGCGCACGTCCTGGGTGATCTTCATGGAACAGAAGTGCGGTCCGCACATGGAGCAGAAGTGCGCGACCTTGTGGCCTTCCTTGGGCAGCGTCTCGTCGTGGAAATCGCGCGCCGTGTCCGGGTCCAGCGACAGATTGAACTGATCCTCCCAGCGGAATTCGAAACGCGCCTTGGAGAGCGCGTTGTCGCGGATCTGCGCGCTCGGGTGCCCCTTGGCGAGGTCCGCCGCGTGCGCGGCGACCTTGTAGGTGATGATGCCTTCCTTGACGTCGTCACGATTGGGCAGCCCCAGGTGCTCCTTAGGCGTCACGTAGCAAAGCATCGCCGTACCGTACCAGCCGATCATGGCGGCGCCGATCCCGGAGGTGATGTGATCGTAGCCCGGCGCGATATCGGTGGTGAGCGGGCCGAGGGTGTAGAACGGCGCCTCGTAGCAGTCTTCGAGCTCCTTGTCGAAGTTCTCCTTGATGAGCTGCATGGGGATGTGACCCGGCCCTTCGATCATGACCTGCACGTCGTGCTTCCAGGCGATCTTGGTGAGCTCGCCCAGCGTCTCGAGCTCGCCGAACTGCGCCTCGTCGTTGGCATCGGCGATGGAGCCGGGCCGCAGGCCGTCGCCGAGGGAGAACGCCACGTCGTACTGCTTCATGAGCTCGCACATCTCCTCGAAGTGCTCGTAGAGGAAGCTCTCCCGGTGATGGGCGAGGCACCACTTGGCCATGATGGAGCCGCCGCGCGAGACGATGCCGGTGACGCGATTGGCGGTGAGCGGCACGTACGCCAGGCGCACGCCCGCGTGGATCGTGAAGTAGTCGACGCCCTGCTCGGCCTGCTCGACGAGCGTGTCGCGGAACATCTCCCAGGTCAGCTCCTCGGCCTTGCCGTCGACCTTCTCCAGCGCCTGGTAGATGGGCACCGTGCCGATGGGCACGGGGCTGTTGCGCACGATCCACTCGCGGGTCTCGTGGATGTGCTTGCCGGTGGAGAGATCCATGACCGTGTCGGCGCCCCAGCGGGTCGCCCAGGTCATCTTCTCCACCTCTTCCTCGATGCTCGAGGTCACCGCCGAGTTGCCGATGTTGGCGTTGATCTTCACCAGGAAGTTGCGGCCGATGATCATCGGCTCGGTCTCGGGATGGTTCACGTTGCAGGGGATGATCGCGCGTCCGACGGCGACCTCGTCGCGCACGAACTCCGGCGTCACCTCCTCGGGGAGATTGGCACCGAAGGACATGCCGGGATGCCTTCGCCGCAGCTCCGGCGCAAGATGCTCCCGTCGCCGCATGTTCTCACGGATGGCGATGAACTCCATCTCCGGTGTGATGATGCCGCGGCGCGCATAGTGCATCTGGGTGACGTTGCCACCGCTGCGCGCGCGCCGCGGATTGCGCGTATGCGCGAAGCGCAGGCGCTCGAGCTTCGGATCCCCGAGGCGCTCTCGACCGTACTCGGAGCTCAAGCCGGCGAGACTCTCGGTGTCGCCGCGCTCGGCGATCCAGGCGGCTCGCAGCGCCGGCAGACCCTTGCGCACGTCGATCTCGACGCCCGGATCGGTGTACGGCCCGGAGGTGTCGTAGACGTAGACGGGCGCGTTGTGCTCGACGCCGCTGCTCGTATGCGTGTCGGCGAGGCGGATCTCGCGCATCGGCACCTGGATATCGGGGCGCGAGCCCTGCTCGTAGACCTTGCTCGAGTTGGGGAAGGGCTGAACCGAATCAGGGTCGACCTTCGCCGTCCGGCTCAGAAACTTGTCCGCCGCTGCGCTCATGCTGATGCTTCCCGTGACGCTGATAATCCGAATGACGCTATCCAATGCGTCGAACTATTGCAAGCGGCCCCCGGCGGGCGATTTGCGCGCTCCGCGTGCGCCCCCCGGAACCGCAGGCTCGTAGACCGGCACATGCTCGGCGGGCAGGGGCGCGATACCCCGGATCAGGTCGGCCACCTTCTCGGCCACCATGATGGTGGGCGCGTTGAGGTTGCCGCTGACAATGCTCGGCATGATGGATGCATCCACCACGCGCAGACCCCGAAGGCCGTGCACGCGCGCCTCGCCGTCCACGACCGCCATGTCGTCGGCGCCCATGCGGCAGGTGCAGGCGGGATGGTAAGCGCTCTCCGCCTTGGCCCGCACGAAGGCGTCGATTTCGGCATCGCTGCGCACCGCCTCCCCGGGCGCGAGCTCCGCGCCGCGAAACGCGTCGAAGGCCGGCTGCGCGAAGATCTCGCGGGTGAGCCGCACCCCATCGCGCATCTCCTCGCGATCGCTCTCCGTCGCCATGTAATTGAACAGGATCGACGGTGCCACGCGCGCATCCGCGCAGCGCAGGGCCACGCGCCCGCGGCTGGTGGGGCGCATCGGTCCCACGTGGGCCTGAAAGCCGTGCCCTTCGGCGGCCGCGCGCCCGTCGTAGCTGACCGCGATGGGCAGGAAATGGTACTGCAGATCCGGATGGCGAACGCCATCGTGGCGGCGGATGAAGGCGCCGGCCTCGAAGTGGTTGCTCGCCCCGGGCCCCTTGCCGAAGAGCAGCCACTCGAGCCCGATGCGCAGCCGACTCAGGGGCCGGGTGGCCCCGTAGAGCGAAATCGGCTGCGTGCAGGCATGCTGGACATAGATCTCCAGGTGATCCTGGAGGTTGGCACCGACGCCCGGCAGATGCGTGTGCACGTCGATGCCGAGCCTGCCGAGGGCGTCGCCGTCGCCGACACCGGAGAGCATCAGCAGCTGCGGCGAGTTGATGGCGCCGCCGCACAGCAGCACCTCGCGCTCGGCGCGCGCCGTGTGCCGCCGCCCGTTGCGCAGATACTCGACGCCGACGGCGCGATCGCCCTCGAAAACGATGCGCGTCACCAGCGCGCGCAGCTCGAGAGACAGGTGCGGACGGCCGAGGGCGGGCTTGAGGTAAGCCTGGGCGGTGCTCCAGCGCCGGCCCCTGCGGGTGGTCATGTCCATGGCGCCGAAGCCTTCCTGCTGGAAGCCGTTCATGTCCTCGGTGAAAGGGTATCCCGCCTGCACGCCCGCCTCGATAAAGGCTTTGAAGAGCGGATTGCGACACGCGCCGGTGGACACCGTCAGCGGTCCCGCCCCGCCGCGGTATACGTCGCCGCCCCTGACGCGCGACTCGGCGCGCTTGAAATAGGGCAGCACGTGGGCGTAGGACCACTCGGGCAGTGCATTGCCCGCCCATCGGTCGTAGTCGAGGGCGTGACCGCGCACGTAGCACATGCCGTTGATCGATGACGAGCCGCCGAGCACCCGCCCGCGCGGGCAGTACATGCGCCGTCCGTCCATGTGCGGCTCCGGCTCGCTCTCGTAGTACCAGTTGTACCTGTCGTCCTTGAGCGGCCAGGCGAAGGTCGCCGGCATGTGGATGTAGAGGCTGCGATCCCTGGGCCCTGCCTCGAGCACCAGCACGCGCGAGTGGGCGTCCTCGGTGAGCCGGCTCGCGAGAACGCTGCCGGCGGAGCCGGATCCGATGATCACGTAGTCGTACGCGGCGTGAACATTTTTCATCGTTTCGACGGTCTGCTCATGAGATGGCTATCGGGCTCGCCTGCCGATGGCTAACGTATCAATTCGCCGCGAGGCCGTCTAACCAAGGAGGATCCGACTCATGCACCCATCGACCCGTCGCTGCTTCCCGCGCGCAGCGGGACTCTTCGCCGTTCTCTTCTCGCTTGCCGCCGCCGCGGACAACCCGACGCCGTTTCCGGGCACCCACGTCATCAAGACCGGGCACTCCTACCAGGCCCTGGTCGAGAAGCTCCCCGAGGCGGTCGCCAGGAACAAGATGGGGGTCGTCGCCAAAGCGAGCGCCACGCTGGGCGCCAAATCCATCGGCGTCACCATTCCCGGCAACATGGTGGTGATGGTGTTTCATCCGAGATACGCCATCAGGATGCTCGCGGCGAGCGTGCCCGCGGGCATCGAGGCACCCTTGCGTTTTTATATCACCGAGGGGGCTGACGGCAACGCGACGCTCACCTACCGCGAGCCGAGCAGTGTTTTCGCGCCTTACGAAAACGCCGAGCTCGACGCCATGGCCCGGGAGCTCGACGCGATATTCGCCCGCATCGCCGCGGACGCATCGTCATGAGAACGCTCGAGAGCTGACGGGGCCGGTGGGACCCGGCCCCGTTGCCAGTGCAATACCGAACCGGAATCAGGTGGTCTTGCAGGGATTCTTCGCCGCGCACGGATTGCACGGGTTGCAGGGGTTTTTCGCCGCGCACGGGTTGCAGGGGTTTTTCGCCGCACACGGGTTACACGGGTTGTAGGCCTTCGCGGCGCACGGGTTGCACGGGTTGCACTTCTTCGCCGCACACGGGTTACACGGATTGCACGTCGCGGCCAGCAGCAGTGGATTCTGCTGCGCCGCAGGATTGACGCCGTCCGCGATCACTGCGCTCGATGCCGAGATGGCGAATACACCGCCAACGACGGCTGCGTACAGGGGCTTGCGATTGATATGCGTAGGTTTTTGCATCGATTCTTCCTCTGGTGGTGCTTATTTTCAGCCTCTCAATGTCGTAGACGCCGCTTGGGCCCCTACCCGAGCCTGTCCAATCAGCCGGCCGACACTTCCAGCCGGTAGTCCGGCGTGGGGTTGAGCGGACAGGAGTAAACGTAGCTTCCGGGCTCGAGCTCGATGGCGTAATCACGGCTCTTGCCCATCGTCAGCCCACCGCCGGAGACGCGCGGCAGTGTCGTGTAGCCGAGCACGCCGGAGCCCCGCAGGTAGAAACCGAGCATGTAGGGCACATCCCTGTTCGTGACCCGAAAGATGTACTTTCCCGGTTTCAACTGCAGAACTTTCGCATCCGCGAGGCGCTGCTCGGCGGTTTTCTGGTTGATGCCTTCACAGTCTTGCTTGCCGGCGGTCTTGTAAGCGTGATCGATACCGTTCTCGCTCTCCAAGAACTGGCATCCCGTCTGGGTGAGCACGATCACCTGCGGCTCCTCAGAGGCCCATGCGTTCCCCGTGAGGGTCACCAGCGCCGCCATCGCGGCGCCCAGGGCGAAACGGCGTTTACAACGATGCATAGTCACGGCTCTCTCCTCGATGTGAGTGTTCGGGTGCCGGCAGTGATTGCATTGCCGAGAACACGGTGAGCAGTATTCGTCAATCCCGGGGACCAATCCTCACGGAAGGTTCACATCCTTAGAGACCGGCTTGTCAGGCTTTTGATTTCAGCGGCGCGGCGGGGCCGCCGAGCATCAGGCGATCGCCGCGCGTACCGCCGCCAGCTGGTCGTCCACGGAAATGTCGAGCCAGCCGGTCACCTCGAGGTCCCGGTCCTCGAAGACGTCGACTCCCGGATGATCCCGTGCCCAGGCCTCGACGACCGCATCCCGGTGGATGAGCAGCGCCGCGATCTGCGGTCGGAACAGCCGCATCATCGCGGTGATCCACCGATTGGTGGGCCACGACGGGTTGGCGTGGTCGATGCGGAAGCGATCCACCATGTCGATGACGTCGTCGGCCCGGTACCAGGCCTCCGCGGTCACCCAGCGATTGGTGGCGAACAGCCCGATGGGAAAGCCACGGGCATCCATGGAGATGCAAATGAGATGCGACAGGGCCTCGTCGCCGCGCGGCCAGGGCTCGTCGCCGTCGTAGGGCACGGGCTGGACACCTTCCGCAATGGCGCCTGCGCGCAGGAAAGTGTGGAAGTGCCCGTGCTCGCCCTGCTGCTCCCGGTGCGCGTGGTAGTAGTACTGGGAGCTGAACTCCTCGTCGTAGATGTCGCCCTTGGGGTAATGGTCGTACTCGTAGAAGGTGCCCTGGCCCTTGAGGAGCTCGCCGACGATATTCAGACCCGCCTTGGTGAGCACCCGGTAGCACTCGAGGATCTCCTCGCCGGCGGCGAGCATCGCCTGCAGGCGCTCGCGCGCGAGGCTGTCGATGGCGGCAACCTCGGGGAGGCCGACGCGGCTGTCCACGACATCGTTCATTCACGCACCCGTCTGAATCCGATCACCAGTCTGTTCGAGCGTCACCGGTCGGCTGTGCCGCGCCGCCGGGCGGCACCCGCCGACGACGATGGCCCGTGCACCGCCCGCCGACGTCGCCGCCCGCGCGAACATCTGCCCGGCGACATCCAGTATGCCAAACGAACTGGTGTGTTTGGAAAAAGTTGCGATCGGCGTGGTGTCGAAGCAGCCGCGAGCGCGGCTGTTCAATCGCTCCAACCGACAGTCGTCACCCCGGGGGACGCGACGACCGTCGCGATCGCGCGCGGGCCCCCGGAGCGCGCCTTCAGGCTAGCTGGTCTTGCACGGATTCTTGACCGCGCAGGGATTGCAGGGATTGCACGGGTTTTTCGCCGCGCACGGATTGCAGGGATTGCAGGCCTTCTTCGCCGCGCACGGATTGCAGGGATTGCAGGCCTTCTTCGCCGCGCACGGATTGCAGGGATTGCACGGGTTGCAGGGGTTCTTCGCCACCTTGCAGGGGTTGAAGCCCCGCTGCAGCTCGGCCGAGTAGGCGGTGAGCGCGGCCAGCTCCCGGGAGCCCCACTTCAATGCCGGCGCCTTCATGGGCACCAGCATGCAGAATTGCACCATCTCGTCCAGATGGATGGGGCCGACGCCGGCCATCTGCGACGGCATCGCGACCTTGTGCGGATAAGGCTCGGCGAAGGTGGCGTTGAGCGCCGCGCCGTTGGCGTGACAGGACTGGCAGGAGAGCCCGCTGGTGCCGAGCGAGGTGTCGTTCCAGAGCGCCTTGCCCTGGCTGACCAGCGCCGCCGTGGATGCCGCCGGCGCGCCGACGCCAGCCGGTCGCACGAAGTCCTTGGCCGAAACCTTGGCGGCGCACGGGTTGCAGGGATTACATCCTTTGGCCGCGCACGGATTACACGGGTTGCACGCCTTGGCCGCGCAAGGGTTGCACGGATTGCAGGCTTTTTTCGCCGCGCAGGGATTGCACGGGTTGCACGCCTTGGCCGCGCACGGGTTACACGGATTGCACTTCTTGGCCGCGCAAGGATTGCAGGGGTTGCATGACGCCGCCAGCACGAGGGTGGGATTCTTCGCTGCCGGCGGGTTGGTCGCGGTGACGCCCGCCGCCAGCACCTGCGTCGAGGACAGTGCGACGATGCCTCCGAGAACGGCAGCGGCGATGGGATTGCGAGCAAAATGATTCGGCCGTGGAATGTCTGACATCGTTGCCTCCTGGTGCCGGGTCGATACGTGTCTGCGCAGCCGGCCCGCGCGCTTTGGCGTTTGCGTTGCGCGCGCACGGCGCCGTGCCCCCTAGCGCTTATGACCGGCGGGCGAACGGATTTATTCCCCCGGCTCTCCGGCTCGCTCCAGGCCGTCGGGGACGACGCTGTCTGCGTCGACCAGGGTGCGCCCGAAGAAATCCAGGATCTGCGCGTTGAGCCGCCGGTGAAAGGCCACGCGATCGAAACCGAGCCGGTCGCGGCAGATGTCCGGATCTTCCTCCATGAGTGCCTCGGGACACGGGGCCGTGAAGGCATAGTGCCCGGCGCCCTTGACGATGCGGTACTCGGGAACCACCGGCAGCGATCGCAGATAGGGCTCGACGTGCGTGTCCGCGCGCAGCAGGTTGTCCATCTCGGCGCGGTACAGCTGCACCCGGGCGCGCACCCGGCGCAGTCGATCGCTGTCGAAGAGAAAGCCGAAGGCCGGCGCCATCAGCACCGCCGAGAGCACCGGCTCCGCGTACTCGGGGACCTCCTCGGGCAACGAGTCCAGGGTGAGCTCCCAGTGCGGCAGAAGCGTCGGGTCCTGGGGATTCCAGTGCGCGTGGCTGGAGAAGCGCGCGAAATCAGGCCGCCCACCCATGAGCACCGCGACCGTATAGGCGCCCTCGGCGAAACCCATGGCCGCGAGACGCTGCGCGTCGATGATGCTTCGGTACTTGTGGGTGCCGAGCACGTAATCCTTGAGCAGCTTCATGTGGTGCGGTCGTCCGAGGAGCTGCTGCGCGCCCAGATAACCGCCCAGATCCTGGAAGTTGTCTCCGGGATGCGTCAGCGAGGCGACCACATAACCGCGCCGGGCGAGAAACTCGGCGCTGTCGTGGTGCGCGCCGTACCAGCCGCCCGAGCCGTGGGAGAGCAGCACGAAAGGATAGCTGCCGGGGGCCGGCATGGCATCGCGCGCCACCAGAAAAGACCGTGCCTGCTCGGTGACGAGCGCCTCTCGGGCCTTGGTCGGGTACCACACGCCCGCCGTGATGCGCCCGCCGCTGGCCGGGTCTCCCACCGTCACACGGCTGAATCCCGACGCGTACGGGGTTTCGCCGCTATCGCTCACCGCGGCATCCCGTGCTCGTGGCGGCGCGCATCGACCGGGACGGTGAAACGCACGTCCGCCGCCGAACGCATCGGCTGCGGCGACGCGACGGACATCCGGCGGCTGTCGTTCGCCTTGGTATGCAATCGCTCGAGCGCAGACACGGCCTTCCCCCGGGGCGCGGGCGCGGTTGATGCCACCGCTGCCGGCGAGCCCGCATTTTGCCAGAATTCCGCCCGTGAAGATCTACGGACTGCTTGGCATCACCCACGGCGCGGCCCGCGTGCTCACCGTCATGAGTCCTGCGGGCGCACGCGCCGCGCGCGCGCACATGAGCGCAACCCGGGATCTCGTCGTCAACGCCGGCGAGGGGCGCCTCACGCAATACGTCGAGAAACGCAGCGGCGCGCTCGAGCGACTCATCGAAACCTACGACGTGGAAGTGCTCACCAAGACGCAATGGGATCGCCGCAAGCAGGCGCTTGCCGATGACATCTGGGACTGATGCGCTGCCCACGGCGCGGCGCTCACAAATTCATCCCGCCAGTGCAGTGTCCGCTTGCCTGAGCGGACAGAGCGTGCCGGCAACAGATCCCGCTAGCCGCCCTGGATCGGCGGCATGATGGCCAGGTGATCGTTCTCAGCCAGCACCCGCTTGCCGCGCTCGCTGATCACCACGACCTCGCCGTTCAGGGATACCAGGTAGTTTTCACCGGTGGGCATGCAGAGCTGGCGCATCACGTCCATGGGCGTGGCGCCCTCGGGTACCTCGAGCTCCACCGTGTTGCCCTGGGTGCCCGGGGGCAGATGCTCGACGAGGCTGCCGCCGGTCTTGAATTGAATCTTCACGCTCACCCTGCCGCTCAGGCGCGCCTGCGGGTGCAATCCAGGTAGGCGTCCATGACGAGCAGCGGATCGCGCAGCAGCTGCGGTTTCCACTGCCCGAGACGCACGCGCGTCTGGATGAGCCCGCGGATCACACCCACGTGCTGCGTCAACCCGAGCGCCAGGGCGCCCACCAGACGATCCGCCTGGAACTCGAGGCGCAGGTATCGGAAGCGCTCGGCATCGGCGGCACGCGCCGTCTCGCCGCCCTCGGCGCCCATCCACAGACCGAAGGAGCTCGAAACCAGCCCGAGGGTGTTCAGAACGTTCATCGACAGGCTGCCGCGAAAGCGCGTGCGCCCGCCCGCCATGTTGAGCGCGGCGATGCGCCCGTGCTCGCTGGCGGTGGGCTGGATAGCGTGCACCCGGCGCTCGCCGGTGGAGAAATCCGGACCCTGGGCGACGTCACCGGCGGCGTAGACGTCGGCGACGCTCGAGCAGAGGTACTCATCGACGAGCACACCATCCTCGATGCGGACGGCCGTGTCTGCGAGAAAATCCACGTTGGGGCTCACGCCGGTGGCGCAGACCACCAGCTCGGCCCGCAGGGACTCGCCGCTGTCGAGCGCGAGCTCGAGGCCGCCGTCGGCGGCGCTGACGGCGCCGACGCGCGCACCGGTCAAAACCCGCACGCCCTTGCTCTCGCACCAACGCTTGATCATCTCGCCACCGACGTCGTCCATCATGCGCGGCAGCATGCGCTCGCCCATCTCGATGACCGTGAGCTCGACGCCGCGCTTGGCCAGCGCTTCGAGGACGATGCAGCCGATGAAGCCGGCGCCCATCAACACCACCCGCGCGCCGGCGCGTGCGCCGGCGGCAACCCTGCGCGCGTCGGCAAGTGTCCAGCAATTCTCGACTCCCTGCAGATCCATGCCTGCGATGGGCGGTCGCACCGCGTGGGAGCCCGACGCGATCAGCAAGCGGTCGTAGTCGAGATGGCCGCCGCCCGCGAGTGCGACGCGCCGATCGCCGACATCCACCCCGGTAGCGCGATCCCGGCGGATGTCGACAGCCAGCTTCGCGAAGTGATCGGCGCCGCGACGCAGATGGGTGCCCGCATCGCCAATGCTGCCGGTAAGCAGATAGGGGATCGCCATGCGCGAGTACGGCGGCTCGGGCTCGTCACCCACGACGGTGACGGTCGAGCGCGGATCGGCTCTTCGCAGCGTCTCGGCGGCGATGATGCCGGCGGGGCCGGCGCCGATGATGACGTGCTTCATGACCCTAGGTCAGCCCGAGCGAAGCCGATCCCTGCGCCGGCATCCTAGAGTCCCAGCCGTTTCCGGGTTTGCTCGCTGGGCACGCCGTCCTTGGTCCAGCCGCGCGCCTCGTAGTATTCGGGCAGCATGATGTCGAGCTGGCAGACCTTGCCCTTGGCGACACCGCTCGGCGCAGGCACCTCCAGCAGCCGCTTGGGCAGCGTATCGTCGGCGGCGGTGAGCCCCGCCGCCAGGTTGAACTGGCGCTCGAGATTCCAGGTACGCTCGCCGCAGGCGATGAGACGCTCCTCGGTCCAATCACCCTCGCAGGCGGCGTCGATCTGCTTGCGGAACTCTTCCACACCCCAGGCCGCCGTGGTGAACAGGCACAGGCCCGTCGAGTCGATCATGGCGACGCGATCCTGGGATTCCTTACAGGGCACCGCCTTGCCCCTGCCGCTCTGATCTTCCATGTCCTCGGCGAAAACATCGTGCTTGAGGTGGCACGCACCGCGGTTCGAGGTCGCGTAGCCGAGCCCCATGCCCTGCATGGCGCGCGAATCGTAGCCGGCGAACTCCTGGCCCTTGACCGACATCGAGATCTCCGGATGCCCGTACTTCTCGCACATGAGCCGCGAGCCGAGCCCGAGAATCTGGCCGAAGCCCTCGTACTTGCCGGTCTTCTCCGCCATCACGGTGAGCGCTTCGGCGTTTCCGAACTCGAGCGCGATGCCGTCGGTGTCGTCCTTGCCGATGACGCCCATCTCGTAGAGCTCCATGGCCGCCGCCAGCGTGCCGCCGAAGGAGATCGGATCCATGCCGTGCTCGTTCATGAGAAAGCCGGCGAAGGTGAGCGCATCGATGTCATCGACACCCACCAGCGGCCCGAACGCAAATGCGGTCTCGTACTCGAGACCTCCGGAGGCGTGCCAGTACTCCTTGCGATTCACGATGGTGAAATGACGCTCGTCGATGTGCGCGATGCGCCCGCAGGCAATGGTGCATCCGAAGCAGGCCTTGTTGGTGAGCAGATTGACGTGACCGTTCGGCTTCGACGTCATCATGGCGCGCGCGTTGACCCTGTCGGCGCCCTCGAACTGCACTTCATGGAAGTTCCGCGTCGGCAGACCGCCGAACTCCTGCATGGTGTCCATCATGGCGTTGGTGCCGTACTTGGTCAGCCCTTTGCGGCCACGGCTGCTCTCGAGCAGATCCTTGGTCTCGGCCACCGCCTTCATGAAGCGCTTCGGATCTTTGACGGTCACGCCGACGCTGCCGTGTACGGCCACCGCCTTCAGATTTTTCGCTCCCATGACCGCGCCGACGCCGGAGCGTCCCGCCGCGCGATGCAAATCGTTGACCACGCAGGCGAAGCGCACACCGCGCTCGCCGGCGACACCGATGGACGCGATCTTCAAAAGCGGATTCTGGTGGCGGGCCTTGATCCATTCCTCGGTCTGCCACACGGTGCAACCCCAGAGCTCGCGCGCAGGCAGAATCTCGACGTGGTCGTTGACGATATGAAGGTAGACCGGGTCGGGCGCCCTGCCTTCGAGGATCAGCAGATCGTAGCCGGCGAATTTGAGCTCGGCGCCGAACTTTCCGCCGGAGTTCGAGCAGGCGATGGCGTTGGTGAGGGGGCCCTTGGTGACCACCGCGTAGCGGCCGCTCGTCGATGCCATGGTTCCCGTCAGCGGCCCCGTGGCGAATATGAGCACGTTCTCGGGGCTCATGGCATCTGCCTTGGGGTCCATGCTCTCCATGAGGTACTTCGAGGCGAGACCGCGTTCACCCAGATAAGCCTTCGCCCACTCCATGTTGAGCGGCTCGATGGACGACGAGCCTTCGCTCAGATTGACGCGCAGGATTTTCTTCTGCCAGCTCATGGATTGTGTTCCTGTCAGGCCGACGGTTGACTGTGTGTCTTCTGCGCCCACTCGCGCATGCGGTCATAGCCGGTCCAGTCCGCATCCACGTAGGTGATGGCGCCCGTCGGACAGGCCGCCGCGCACTGGGGATCGCCACCGCACAAATCGCACTTGATGACCTTCCCCGTGTCCTGGTTGTAATTAATGGTGCCGAAAGGACAGGCGATGGTGCACACCTTGCACCCGACGCAGACATCTTCGGCGACCTCCTTGGCGCCCGTCTCCATGTTGAGGCTGATGGCCTCGACCGGGCAGGCGTAAAGACACCAGGCCTCGGCGCACTGGGTGCAGGTGTAGGGAATCGCCCGCCGCCCGTGCTCGAACTCGAAGATCTTGATGCGCGACTTCGCCGGATTGAACACGCCTTCGTGCTCGAAGGAGCAAGCCATCTCGCACTGCAGACAGCTGGTGCATTTCTCGGGATCGATGAGGAGTGATTTGTGCATGCTCGGCTCCTTCCCTCGGGACGCCCGACTCTAATCCATTTTCGGGATCGGGGCGAGGGACGCCCGCGGCTCGGGCCGAAGCGAGGCGCGAACACCATGGGCGCCCCGGCTGTCGCTGCGCGCTACGTCTGCCGGCTGACGACGAAGGACTCGTCGATGAACCACAGGCCGCCGTGCCGGGCGAGCACCTCGGCGGTGGCGTCCAGGTATGCGCTGCCGGTCATCGCCGCGGTGACCTGGCGGTCGTCGATTTGGGCGACGTAGACGGCCGCATTCCACGCCGCCAGCAGCGTGGAGGTGCCGATGTGCTCTCGAATCTCCGTAGGCATGACGTGCAGGCCGTAACGGAACAGGTTCGTGCGCTGCGTGTCGGCGCTGTAGCGCCGATCCGGGAAGCTTTCCGCGAGACAGGGCATCAGCGCCTCGAGCAGCATCGGGCCCGGAGTTTGGAACGGCTGCTCGCCCGGCCACACCGCGCGGATGATCTCCATGCCCGGATCCTGGCCGGTCGCTTGAATGGTGATCATGCGCCCGCCCGGAGCGAGTGCCGCAGCGAGCGGCGCCAGCACGGTGCGCACCTTGATCTCGACCGGGTGGCGCGCGCGGTAGGGCTGCGCGGCGATGATCAGATCGTAGTCGAGATCGCAGGCGCCGCGGCGCGGGATCACCGCGTCCAGCACGAACTTCTGATCGGCGCGGTAGAGCACCAGCACCGAGGGCTGCTCGTAGAGCGGGTTGCCGGTCTTGTCGCTGGTGCGCACCTGCCACCAGTCCCGCAGCAGCGGCCTCAAGGCGTTGATTTGGGTCTCGAACTCGTGGGAGGTGGAACCATCGAGGGCACAGTCGCGCCAGTTGAGCGCCGCCTGCTTCGCCTTCGTGTTGGGGCAAAGGCGCGGCGCTTCCGAGTAGTGCATGTTGGTCATGACCACCACCATCTGCGGATGCTCGGCGAAGCGGTCAGGCAGCTTCTCGAGCGTCAAGCGCAGATCCTCGAGGCTTATCTCCTTGCCGACGACCAGGAAAGGCACGTGGGGGAACGCCTCGTGCAGACGCCTGAGCGAGCTCGCCAGGACAGTGCCGTCACCGGTGCCCGCATCGAAAAGATTCAACGCCGGCGGGCGCGGCGAAATGTTCGCTATCTCACTACCCACCTGCTCCGCGATCGCCCATTTCTCGCCACAGGTGGTGACGAACATCAGGTACTTCTCGCGGTTGTCGAAGAAACGGAACGGCCGCTGCGTGGAATCGAATTCGTCACTCATCGATGAGCCGCCCATTCAGTCACCCAAATCATGCATCGCCCTCCAGATGCGCTCCGAAGTCGCCGGCATCTCGAAGTCGCGTCCACCGAGGGCGTCGACAACGGCATTGATGACCGCGCCCGGCGCACCGATGGGACCCACCTCACCGGCTCCCTTCATGCCGAGAGGATTGTTGCGGGTCGGCTCGCCGGTCAGGACCGACGTGAACGCCGGCAGATCGTCGGCGCGTGGCAGCGCGTAGTCCATGAACGATCCCGAAAGGAGCTGGCCGCTCTCCTCATCGTAGACGGTGCGCTCGAGGAGTGCCTGGCCGATTCCCTGCACCGCGCCGCCGATCACCTGCCCGGTGGCTATGGCGGGATCGAGGACGGTGCCCAGATCGTCGACACAGGTGAACGCCTCGATGCGCACGTGCCCGGTCTCGCCGTCGATGCTCACCTCACAGACGTAGGCGCCGTTAGGATTGGTGCCGTGCTCGCCCTCGAAGGCGGTCTCGCCGACGCACGAGCGCGGCTCCCCTTCGCGGAGGCGACTCGCGATCTCGAAAAGTCCCACGCAAAGATCGGTGCCGCTGACCGTGAAGCGTCCTTCACCATACTCGAGATCGAGCGCCGCCGCTTCGAGCATATCCGAGGCCGACGCACGCGCCTGCTCGAGCATTTGCTCGGTCGCGCGCACGATGGTCGTCGCACCGATAGGCAGCGACGACGACCCACCGGTGCCACCACCGCTGGCAATGGCATCGGTGTCGCCCTGGACGACGCGCACCTGCTCGATGGGGATCTGCAGGCGCTCGGCGACGAGCATCGCAAAAACCGTCTCGTGGCCCTGCCCGCTCGACTGCGTGCCGGTGCGCACGACGACCGCCTCGGCAGTCAGCTCCACCTGACTCACCTCGACGGGGCTGCCGCCCGTTGCATGCAGATACAGGGCGAGGCCGATGCCGCGGCGATCGCCGCGGGCCTGCGAGAGCGCGCGGCGCTCGGCGAAGCCGGCCCAGTCCGAGAGCGCCAGCGCGCGATCCATGACCGCCTCGAAATCCCCGCAGTCGTAGACACGCCCGAAGGCCGAGTAGGGCATGGCCGACGACGGCACGAGATTGATGCGACGCAGCTTGATGCGATCGATGCCGCTCTCGCGCGCGGCGCAATCGATGAGGCGCTCGACGGTGGTGACGATCTCCGGCTTGCCCGCACCCCGGTAGGCGTCTATGGGTGTGGTGTTCGTGAGCATACCCTCTACCCGCAGGTACAGGGCGGGAATGGCGTAAACATGGCCGAAGACCCGTTGCAGCCCATCGGTCGGAATCAACGGCGCGATGCTCGAAAGATAGGCGCCGAGGTTGGCCTTCACGTGAACGCGCAGGGCGAGAAAACGACCTTCGGCATCGAGAGCGATCTCGGCATGATGCGCGTGGTCGCGGCCATGGGTGTCGGTGAGAAAGGCATCGCTGCGATCGCCGACCCATTTCACCGGGCGCTCCAGGCGCCGCGCCGCGTACAGAGCGAGCGCCTGCTCGGGATAGGTAAAGATCTTCATGCCGAAGCTGCCGCCCACATCGTAGGTAACGACGCGCAGGCGATGCTGCTCGATACCGAGCACCGATTCTGCGAGCGCCTTCTGCAGCGAATGCACACCCTGGGACTGGGTGTAGAGCGTGTAGCGTCCCGACTGTGCGTCGTAGTCCGCGACCACCGAGCGCGTCTCGATAGGATTGATCACCACGCGGCTGTTGACGACGTCCATGGTGCAGATGCGCGCCGCGCGGGCGAATGCGGCTTCGACCGCGCCCGCATCGCCCTTCTCCCAATCGAAGCAGCGCTCGCGGCTCGCGCGCACGTCGGTGCAGGCATCCAGCGCCTCGTAATCGATCTCGACGAGCTCGGCGGCGTCGCGGGCGATCTCGGGGGTGCGTGCAACCACGAAGGCGACACCGTCGCCAACGTAGCGCACCACCGATTCCGCGAGCGCGGTGCGATCCGGCGCCTGCATCGGTGATCCGTCGCGCGAAACCACAGGCGTTCTGCACGGCAGCGCACCGATGCCGTCGCGCTCGAGATCCGCGGCCGTGTAGACCGCTTCGACGCCTGGGACAGCGCGGGCGGCCTCGACGTCCATCGACAGGATGCGCGCGTGGGCGTGGG
>JABAHS010014910.1_pt1 | contig 16934 bp, 12 predicted proteins | sample 7062111 | NCBI WGS metagenome assembly JABAHS01 (sample SAMN14534600, study PRJNA622989) | marine sediment metagenome | biome: marine biome [ENVO:00000428]; feature: marine pelagic biome [ENVO:01000023]; material: deep marine sediment [ENVO:00002113]; isolation source: pool of 4 deep marine... | reverse complement strand
CGGCGTCTTACCTCGTCACTGATTTCTCGGACCGTCACTACGCAAATCGGATCGGTCGCTCACTCGGCCTTGATGATGGCCTCGGCGATATTCGTCGGGGCCTCGGCGTACTTCTCGAACTGCATGGTGTAGGTCGCGCGGCCCTGGGTCGCCGAGCGCAGGTCCGTGGCGTATCCGAACATCTCCGCCAAAGGGACCTCGGCGCGGATAACCTTGCCGGCCGGCACGTCATCCATGCCCTGCACGAGCCCGCGGCGCCGATTCAGATCGCCCATGACATCGCCCATGTAGTCCTCGGGCGTCACCACCTCGACCTTCATCATCGGCTCCAACAACACGGGGCTTGCCTTGGCAGCACCCTCTTTGAAGGCCATGGAGCCGGCAATCTTGAACGCCATCTCGCTGGAGTCCACGTCGTGGTACGAGCCGTCATACAGTGCCACCTGCACGTCGACCATCGGGTAGCCGGCGATCACGCCGTTTTCCATTTGCTCCTGTACACCCTTGTCCACGGCCGGGATGTATTCCTTGGGGATCACGCCGCCGACGATCTCGTTGATGAACTCGTAGCCGCTGCCCGCCTCCCTGGCCTCGATGCGCAGCCACACATGGCCGTATTGGCCGCGACCGCCCGACTGGCGCACGAACTTGCCTTCCTGCTCGACGGGCTTGCGAATGGTCTCGCGGTAGGCCACCTGCGGCTTGCCGACGTTGGCCTCAACCTTGAACTCGCGCTTCAGTCGATCAACGATGATCTCCAGGTGGAGCTCACCCATGCCGGAAATGATCGTCTGACCCGACTCCTCGTCGGTGCGCACCTGAAACGACGGGTCTTCCTGGGCGAGCTTACCCAGCGCGATACCCATCTTCTCCTGATCGGCCTTGGTCTTGGGCTCGATGGCGATGGAGATCACCGGCTCGGGGAACTCCATGCGCTCCAGCGTGATCACATTGTTCAGGGCACACAGGGTGTCACCAGTGGTAACGGCCTTGAGCCCGACGGCCGCAGCGATATCGCCCGCACGCACCTCCTTGATCTCCTCACGGGAGTTGGAGTGCATTTGCACGATGCGCCCGACGCGCTCCTTCTTGCCCTTCACCGGATTGAACACCGTGTCACCCGAGCTGAGCACGCCCGAATAGACTCGGAAAAACGTCAACGTGCCCACAAACGGATCGGTGGCGATCTTGAAGGCCAGCGCTGCAAAGGGCTCTTCATCCGCGGCGTGGCGCTCGGCCTCGGTTTCGGCCGCATCGTCCAGCACGCCCTTGATGGCCAACACGTCGTTGGGCGCGGGCATGAGCTCGATCACGGCGTCAAGCATGGCCTGTACGCCCTTGTTCTTGAACGCAGAGCCGCACAGGCACGGTACGATCTCGTTGGCGAGCGTGCGGGCCCGCAGGCCTTGCCTGATCTCCTCGGCCGAGAGATCACCGCTCTCGAGGTACTTCTCCATGAGCTCTTCGGTGGCCTCGGCCGCAGCCTCGACCATATGCTCGCGGTACTCCTGGCATCGGTCCGCAATGTCGGGCGGGATGTCGCGCAGGTCATAGGTGGCGCCCACGTCGGCCTCGTTCCAATGGATGGCCTTCATGCGGATGAGATCGACCACGCCCTTGAAATCATCCTCAGCGCCAATCGGGATCTGGATGGGTACCGGGTTGCCCGCCAGACGCGTCTTGATCTGCTCGACGACGCGCAGGAAATCGGCGCCGGCGCGATCCATCTTGTTGACGAAGGCCATGCGCGGCACGTGGTACTTGTTGGCCTGGCGCCACACCGTCTCCGACTGGGGCTCGACGCCGCCCACGGCACAGAACACGGCCACGGCGCCGTCCAGCACGCGCAGGCTGCGCTCGACCTCGATGGTGAAATCCACGTGTCCCGGCGTGTCGATGATATTGATGCGATGCTCCGGATACTGCTGGTCCATGCCCTTCCAGAAGCAGGTGGTCGCCGCCGACGTGATGGTGATACCGCGCTCCTGCTCCTGTTCCATCCAGTCCATGACGGCGGCACCATCGTGCACCTCTCCCATCTTGTGAGAGATGCCCGTATAAAATAGGACGCGCTCGGTCGTCGTCGTCTTACCGGCATCGATATGGGCCATGATGCCGATGTTCCGGTAGCGCTCGATTGGAGTCTTACGTGGCACTTCTTACATTCCTAACCAAAAGCCTAACCAAAAGCCGACTGCTGTCGCCAGAAACTACCAGCGGTAATGGGCGAATGCCTTGTTCGCCTCCGCCATGCGGTGCGTATCCTCACGCTTCTTCACGGCGGTTCCGCGGCTCTCTGCGGCGTCCATGATCTCCCCGGCCAATCGGCGCGCCATGGACTTCTCGCTGCGCTTGCGTGCCGAGTCGATCAGCCAACGCATGGCCAACGCCGCGCGGCGCATGGGACGGACCTCAACGGGTACCTGGTACGTGGCACCGCCGACACGCCTGGATTTCACCTCAACCTTTGGGCTGACGTTGTCCAGGGCATTGTTCAAAATCTCGATCGGGTCGCCCTTGGCCTTGTCGGTGACCTGATCCAGCGCACCGTAGACAATCTGCTCGGCCACGGACTTCTTGCCGTCGACCATGAGCATGTTGATGAACTTGGCCAGCATCTCGCTCCCGTACTTGGGGTCCGGGAGGATGATGCGCTTGGGGACCTCTCTTCTTCTAGGCATCGCCTGTTCTCATTTCGCTAACCGGTTAAGTGACCGTTCGCCGCCACATCACGCCTTGGGCCGCTTGGCGCCGTACTTCGAGCGCCCCTGGCGGCGAGTCTCTACGCCCGAGGTATCAAGGCTGCCGCGCACAACGTGATAGCGCACTCCCGGGAGGTCCTTGACGCGCCCCCCGCGGATCAGCACCACCGAGTGCTCCTGCAGGTTGTGACCTTCACCGCCGATGTAGCTGGTAACCTCGTAACCGTTGGTCAGGCGCACGCGGGCAACCTTGCGCAGGGCCGAGTTCGGCTTCTTGGGCGTGGTCGTGTACACGCGCGTGCACACGCCCCTTCTCTGGGGGCAACTCTCCAGTGCCGGGACGTTGCTCTTTTCCCTTCTGCGCCTGCGCGGCTTGCGCACCAACTGATTGATCGTAGCCATGCGATCCCGAAGCTCCGGCTGCTGAAAATGCGTTGGAAAACAAAAGACAGGCCGGAACACTCCGGCCTGTCGAAGAAGCGGAATTTTAGGGTCAGACCGCCCGAGTGTCAAGCAGCCGGTCCCTGGAGGAGCCCTCCCGGGCTCCCTCCAGAGCCGCCCCGGGCTCACTCCTGGGTGGCGTTCTCCGGCGCGTCCGCAGGCTGCGGCTCCGCCTCAACCTCCTCCGGCCCGGCTGGCTGCTCAGCGACCTCCATCGGCGGGGCCACCGGCAGGCCCTCGGGCAGCTCGCGCTGGCGCCGCCGCTCGGCGTGATAGGCCAGCCCCGTCCCGGCCGGGATGAGCCGGCCGACGATGACGTTTTCCTTGAGCCCGCGCAGGTCGTCCCGAGAGCCGCGCACAGCCGCCTCGGTGAGCACCCGGGTGGTCTCCTGGAAGGAGGCCGCGGAAATGAACGATTCGGTCGCCAGAGAGGCCTTGGTGATGCCCAACAGCACCGGTGCGAAGGTGGCCGGCTCCTTGTCCTCCGCCACCATACGCTCGTTCTCCTCCAGCACCCGCGCCCGGTCGGTCTGCTCACCTTTGAGGAAGCGCGTGTCGCCCGGCTCGGTGATCTCCACCTTGCGCAGCATCTGGCGAATGATCACCTCGATGTGCTTGTCGTTGATCTTCACACCCTGCAGGCGGTAGACGTCCTGAATCTCCTTGACCAAGTAGTCGGCCAGCGAGGTCACTCCGAGCAGGCGGAGGATGTCATGGGGGTTGGTTTCACCCTCGGCAATTACCTCCCCCAATTCGACGTGCTCGCCCTCGAACACGTTCACGTGCCGCCACTTGGGGATCAGCTCCTCGTGCTGCTCGCCTTCCGCATCCGTGATGATCAGGCGCTGCTTGCCCTTGGTCTCCTTGCCAAAGCTCACGGTGCCCGTATATTCCGCCAGGATTGCCGGATCCTTGGGCTTGCGGGCCTCGAACAGGTCGGCCACCCGCGGCAGACCGCCGGTGATGTCCCGAGTCTTGGACGACTCCTGGGGCAGTCGGGCGATGATGTCGCCCACCTCCACCTTGGCGCCGTCCTCCACGCTCACGATGGCACCGGCCGGCAGATAATAGATTGCGGGGAGGTCCGTGCCGGCGATCTTGACATCCTTGCCCTGATCGTCGACCAGCTTGACCATCGGGCGCAGATCCTTGCCGGCCGCACCGCGCTGCTTCGGGTCGATGACCACCAGGCTGGACAGGCCGGTAACCTCATCGACCTGGCGGTTTACGCTGGCGCCTTCCAGGAAATCGTGGAACTTCAGATAGCCGGCCACCTCGGTCACGATTGGCAGAGTATGCGGATCCCAGTTCGCCACGATCTGGCCGGGCTCCACGGCATCGCCGTCATTGACCGTCAGCGTCGCCCCGTAAGGTACCTTATAGCGCTCGCGCTCACGCATGTGCTCGTCTTGGATGATGAGCTCGCCGGAACGCGACACCACCACGTTATGCCCGTCGCGGTGCTTCACCAGCTTCATGTTGTCCAGGCGCACGGTACCCTTTGACTTGACCTCCACGCTGTTGATGGCGGCCGAGCGCGAGGCCGCGCCGCCGATGTGGAACGTGCGCATGGTCAGCTGGGTGCCCGGCTCGCCGATGGACTGGGCGGCGATCACACCGACGGCCTCGCCGATGTTCACGCGATGACCGCGAGCCAGATCCCGTCCATAGCACTGCGCACATACACCGTAGCGGGTCGCACAAGTAATGGGCGAGCGCACCTTTACATGGTCAATACCCATGTCCTCCAGATGAGCCACCCAGCGCTCGTCCAGCAAGGTCCCCGCCTCGACCACGGGCTCATCGCTGCCGGGCAGGGACAAATCCTCTGCCACCACGCGTCCCAGCACCCGTTCGCCCAGGGCCTCAACGATGTCACCGCCCTCGATCAGCGGGCTCATCCACAGGCCGTCATCGGTGCCGCAGTCTTGCTCGGTCACGACCAGATCCTGGGCCACGTCGACGAGGCGGCGGGTAAGATACCCCGAGTTGGCGGTCTTGAGCGCCGTATCGGCCAAGCCCTTTCGTGCGCCGTGAGTGGAAATGAAGTACTGGATGACGTTAAGGCCCTCACGGAAGTTGGCCGTGATCGGCGTTTCGATGATCGAGCCGTCCGGCTTGGCCATCAGACCGCGCATACCGGCCAGCTGCCGGATCTGGGCCGCCGAGCCCCGAGCGCCGGAATCGGCCATCATGTAGATGGAGTTGAACGACTCCTGCTTGACGATATTGCCCTCGGCGTCCGGGACATCATCAGTACCCAGTTTGCCCATCATGGCCTTGGCGACCTGGTCGTTGGTGTGCGACCAGATGTCCACGACCTTGTTGTACCGCTCGCCGTTGGTGACCAGACCCGAGATGTATTGGTTCTCGATTTCCTTCACTTCGGCCTCGGCTCGGGTGAGGATATCGGGCTTCTGGTCCGGAACCACCATGTCATCGACACCGAAGGACACACCCGCCTTGGTGGAATAGTAGAACCCGGTGTACATCAGCTGGTCCGCGAACACGACGGTGGTCTTCAGACCAAGCTGACGATAGCAGGCGTTGATGAGCCTGGAGATGGCCTTTTTGTTCATGTCCTGATTGACCATCTCGAAGGGCAGGGCCTCCGGGACAATGTCATAGAGCAGTGCACGTCCCACCGTCGTGTCCTTTACGCTCACCCGCTCCTCGCGGTTGCCGCCGTCATCGAAGATGACCTCGCGAATACGGACCTTTGCACCTGCGTGCAGCTCGGCCAGACCGTTTTCGTAGGCGCGATGGACCTCACCGGTACCCGAAAAGACCATCCCTTCACCCTTGGCATTCACCTTTTTGCGGGTCATGTAGTACAGTCCCAGCACCACGTCCTGGGACGGGACGATGATGGGCTCACCGTTGGCCGGCGAGAGGATGTTGTTGGAGGACATCATCAGGGCCCGGGCCTCGAGCTGGGCCTCGATGGACAGCGGAACATGCACCGCCATCTGGTCTCCATCGAAGTCGGCGTTGAACGCGGTGCACACCAGCGGATGGAGCTGGATGGCCTTGCCCTCGATCAGCACCGGCTCGAACGCCTGGATACCCAGTCGATGCAGGGTGGGCGCGCGATTCAGCATCACCGGGTGCTCTCGAATCACCTCCTCCAGGATATCCCATACCTCGGCACCTTCGCGCTCGACCAATTTCTTGGCTGCCTTGATCGTGGTGGCCAGTCCGCGCAGCTGCAGCTTGGAGAAGATGAAGGGCTTGAACAGCTCCAGCGCCATCTTTTTCGGCAGCCCGCACTGGTGCAGCTTGAGGGTGGGGCCGACCACGATCACGGAGCGACCCGAGTAATCCACACGCTTGCCCAGCAGGTTCTGACGAAAGCGCCCCTGCTTGCCCTTGATCATGTCCGCCAGTGACTTCAGCGGGCGCTTGTTGGTGCCGGTAATCGCCCGACCGCGCCGACCGTTGTCCAACAACGCATCCACCGACTCCTGCAGCATGCGCTTCTCGTTGCGCACGATGATGTCGGGGGCGTTGAGCTCCAGCAGCCGCTTGAGCCGGTTGTTTCGGTTGATGACGCGGCGATAGAGGTCGTTCAGATCCGAGGTGGCGAAACGCCCGCCGTCCAGCGGCACCAGCGGCCGCAGGTCCGGCGGCAGCACCGGCAGCACGGTGAGCACCATCCATTCCGGTCGGTTCCCCGAGTCCAGGAAGGACTCGATGAGCTTCAACCGTTTTGCGATGCGCTTGAGCTTGGATTCCGAGTTGGTGGCGGCGATCTCCTCACGCAGCCGCTCCGCCTCGGCCTGCAGGTCGAGGGTGCGCAGTAACTCGAACACGGCCTCGGCCCCCATACGGGCGTCGAACTCGTCGCCGTGCTCCTCAATGGCCTCCAGATAGGCCTCATCGGAGAGCAGCTGACCGCGCTCCAGGGTCGTCATGCCCGGGTCGACGACCACGAAGGCCTCGAAGTAGAGCACGCGCTCGATGTCGCGCAGGGTCATGTCCAGCAGCAGGCCGATGCGCGACGGCAGCGACTTCAGGAACCAGATGTGCGCGACGGGGCTGGCGAGCTCGATATGCCCCATCCGCTCGCGCCGCACCTTGGCCAAGGTCACCTCAACACCGCACTTCTCGCACACAACCCCGCGGTGCTTGAGGCGCTTGTACTTGCCGCAGAGGCACTCGTAGTCTTTCACCGGCCCGAAGATCTTGGCGCAGAACAGGCCATCGCGTTCCGGTTTGAACGTGCGGTAGTTGATGGTCTCCGGCTTTTTCACCTCGCCGAAGGACCATGAACGGATCATGTCCGGTGACGCAAGTCCAATGCGGATGGCGTCGAAATCCTCGACCTGTCCCTGCTGTTTGATCAGATTCAAGAGATCTTTCATATCTATCACCTTGATTCGGTTGCGAGTAGCTAGTCGCTGGTACCTAAGAAAACCGGATCACATGTCGTATCCGTCGACGTCCCTAGCCACTCGCCACTAGCAACCAGCTACTTGCCTCAATCCTGCTCCAGCTCGATATTGATGCCCAAAGACTTGATTTCCTTCACCAGCACATTGAACGACTCGGGCATCCCGGCCTCCATGCGATGGTCACCGTCGACGATGTTCTTGTACATCTTGGTACGGCCATTCACATCGTCGGACTTGACGGTGAGCATCTCCTGGAGCGTATAGGCAGCGCCGTAGGCCTCCAGGGCCCAAACCTCCATCTCTCCGAAGCGCTGACCGCCGAACTGGGCCTTTCCGCCCAGCGGCTGTTGCGTAACCAGGCTGTAGGGGCCCGTCGAGCGCGCGTGCATCTTGTCATCCACCAAATGGTTGAGCTTCAACACGTACATGTAGCCGACGGTCACTGGGCGGTCGAACGGATCGCCGGTGCGGCCGTCGTACAGCGTGGCCTGGCCGCTTTCCGGGAGCGCCGCCAATTTGAGCATGGCCTTCACCTCGCTCTCGTTGGCACCGTCGAAGACCGGGGTGGCCATGGGAACGCCGCTGCGCAAGTTCCCGGCCAGTTCCGCGACATCCTCGTCGGAAAGAGACTTGAGGTCCTCCTTTTTGCCGCCGGAGTTATAGATGCTGTCCAGAAACTTACGGATTTCCGCGGTCCTTGTCTGGGTATCCAGCATCTGGCCGATCTTCAGGCCGAGCCCCTTGGACGCCCACCCCAGATGGGTCTCCAGCACCTGTCCCACGTTCATGCGCGAGGGCACGCCCAGCGGATTGAGCACTACATCGACCGGCGTTCCGTCGTCCATATACGGCATGTCCTCCACCGGAACGATCATCGAGATCACGCCCTTGTTCCCATGGCGTCCCGCCAACTTGTCACCGGGCTGGACGCGGCGCTTCACCGCCAGGTAGACCTTGACCATTTTCAGCACACCGGGGGCAAGGTCGTCGCCGGCGGTGATCTTGACCTTCTTCTCGCCGTAGCGCCGGTCCAGGTCCTCGCGCTGCGCCTTGAGCTGCTCGGCGGCGCGCTCGAGCTGCTTGTTGGCGTCTTCGTTGTGCAGGCGGATCTCAAACCACTTCTCCCGGGGGACCTCGGCCAGGTAGCCCTTGGTTATCTTGCTGCCCGCCTTCAGCTTGTTCGGTCCGCCATCGGCGACCTTGCCCAACAGCATACTTTCAATTCGGCGGTAGACATCGTCCTCCAGGATGCGGAACTGGTCGTTGAGGTCCTTTCTGATGCGCTCGAGCTCCGCCTTCTCGATCTCCAGGGCCCGCTGGTCCTTCTCCACGCCGTCGCGGGTAAAGACCTGAACGTCGACCACGGTGCCGTCCATGCCCGGCGGGACGCGGAGCGAGGTGTCCTTCACGTCCGAGGCCTTTTCGCCGAAAATCGCCCGCAGCAGCTTCTCCTCGGGGGTGAGCTGGGTCTCGCCCTTGGGCGTGACCTTGCCGACGAGGATGTCGCCCGGCTTGACCTCCGCGCCGATATACACGATTCCGGATTCGTCCAGCTTGGCGAGCGCGGCCTCACCGACATTGGGAATGTCGCCGGTGATCTCCTCAGACCCCAGCTTGGTGTCGCGGGCGACGCAGGTCAGCTCCTCGATGTGGATCGTGGTGAAGCGGTCCTCCTGAACCACCCGCTCGGAGATCAGGATGGAGTCCTCGAAGTTGTATCCGTTCCACGGCATGAAGGCGACCAGGAGGTTCTGCCCCAGCGCCAGCTCGCCCATGTCGGTGCTTGGCCCATCGGCCAGCACATCACCGCGGGCGATGACGTCCCCCGGGCGGACCAGCGGGCGTTGGTTGATGCACGTATTCTGGTTCGACCGCGTGTACTTGGTAAGGTTGTATATATCGACTCCCGCCTCACCCGGCACGGTTTCCTCGTCGTTGACGCGCACCACGATTCGCGCCGCGTCCACCGAATCCACCTCGCCGCCGCGCTCGGCCACCACGGCCACGCCCGAGTCCACGGCCACCGTACGCTCCATGCCGGTGCCCACCAGGGGCTTTTCGGCGCGCAGGGTCGGCACCGCCTGGCGCTGCATGTTCGAGCCCATCAGTGCGCGGTTGGCGTCGTCGTGCTCCAGGAACGGGACCAAAGCGGCGGCCACGGATACTACCTGCTTGGGCGAGACATCCATGAACTGCACCTTGTCGGGCGTCGACATCGTGAACTCGTTCTGATGCCGGCAGGACACGAGTTGATCGGTAAGCCTTCCCCTGGCATCCATCGCAGCATTGGCCTGGGCGATGACGTACTGGCCCTCCTCGATGGCGGACAGGTACACGATCTCGTCGGTGACCTTGCCCCCCGCGACCTTGCGATACGGTGTCTCCAGGAAGCCGTACTGGTTGGCCCGGGCGTACACCGCCAGGGAGTTGATCAGGCCGATGTTCGGCCCCTCCGGGGTCTCGATGGGGCAGACCCGCCCGTAGTGGGTCGGGTGCACGTCGCGCACCTCGAAGCCCGCCCGCTCCCGGGTGAGCCCGCCGGGCCCCAGCGCCGAAAGGCGCCGCTTGTGGGTGACCTCCGACAGCGGGTTATTCTGATCCATGAATTGCGAGAGCTGGCTCGACCCAAAGAACTCCTTGACGGCGGCGGCCACGGGCTTGGCGTTGATCAGCTCCTGGGGCATCAGGCCCTCGGACTCGGCCAGGCTCAGGCGCTCCTTCACGGCGCGCTCGACCCGCACCAGACCGACGCGGAACACGTTCTCGGCCATCTCGCCAACGGAACGAATGCGTCTATTGCCCAGATGGTCGATGTCATCAACCTGACCGTTGCCGTTTCGAATGTCGATCAACACGCGGATGGCATGGATAATGTCATCGCTGGATAGAACACCCGGCCCGGTGACCTCGCTGCGACCGACCCGGCGGTTGAATTTCATACGTCCAACGGCCGAGAGATCGTAACGCTCCTCGTTGAAGAAGAGATTGTTGAACANNGAGATTGTTGAACAGGTTCTGCGCCGCTTCCTTGGTCGGTGGTTCGCCCGGGCGCATCATCCGGTAGATTTCCACCTGCGCCTCCAGCTCCGTGGTGGTCGAATCTATCCGCAGAGTGCTTGACATATACGGACCGCGATCCAAATCGTTGACGAACAACGTTTGGGTGGACTTGATCCCCGCCTTTTCGAGCCCCTCGATCTGCTCCTCGGCAAGCTCGTCGTTCGCCTTGGCAATGAGCTCGCCCGTATTCTCGTCTACAACGTCGTGTGCAATGATCTTGCCCACCAGGTAGTTGCGCGGCACTAGCAGGTTCTTCAGACCCGCCTTCTCCATCTCGCGGATTGCGCGAGCCGTAATGCGCCGGCCTTCCTCGACGATAACCTTGCCCTTGGCCTTGATGTCGAAGCTCGCGGTCTCACCGCGCAGGCGTTCCGGCACCAGTGCCAGCTTCCAGCCGTCCTTCGTGTACGAGAACTCGTTCTTTTCGAAGAAGAGATCGAGCATCTGCTCGTTGCTGAAGCCGAGTGCGCGGAGCAGCACGCTGACCGGAAGCTTGCGGCGGCGATCGATACGCACGAACACACAGTCTTTGGGGTCGAACTCGAAGTCCAGCCAGGAACCGCGATAGGGGATGACTCGGGCGGTGAACAGCAGCTTGCCCGAGGAGTGGGTCTTGCCCTTGTCGTGGTCGAAGAACACGCCCGGCGAACGGTGCAGCTGGGAGACGATCACCCGCTCCGTGCCGTTGACCACAAAGGTACCCGTCGAGGTCATCAAGGGGATTTCCCCCATATAGACCTCCTGCTCCTTGATATCCTTGATGCTCGGGGTGCTTGCCTCCTTGTCATAGATGACCAGGCGCACCTTGACGCGCAGCGGCGCCGAGTAGGTCAGCCCGCGCATCTGGCATTCTTTGACGTCAAAACTCGGATCGCCAAAACGGAAACTGACGTATTCCAGCGCCGCGTTACCGGAGTAGCTGGTGATCGGAAATACCGACTTCAGAGCCGCATGCAGGCCAACCTCTTCACGCTCCTCCTCGGAGACGTGGCTCTGCAAGAACTGGTGGTAAGAATCGATCTGGGTCGACAAGAGGTACGGAACCTCAAGCGTCGCCGGGCGCTTACCAAAGTCGTTCCTGATGCGCTTTTTCTCAGTAAAGGTGTAGGCCATTGGGGTACCTCAGTCGTGCATCAACATCAATGTCCGGGAAAATCCGATTTGAAGCGGGCGAGCACGGGATCGACGTTCCCGCGCGGTCGCACCGCGCACCAGCCCAATATTTCGGTCCTGGAAACAGGAAAAGGCCGGCGGCGCAACGCCACCAGCCATCCTGTGATACAGGCTGCAGCCTCCGGCAACCTGCACCGGCGCTTACTTGAGCTCCACTGTCGCGCCGGCCTCTTCCAGTTGCTTCTTCATGTCCTCGGCGTCGTCCTTGGAAACACTCTCTTTGACTACCGAAGGCGCGCCCTCCACCAATTCCTTGGCCTCCTTGAGGCCCAGACCGGTGATTCCTCGCACGGCCTTGATGACAGCCACCTTGTTGGAGCCAAAGCTCGCCAGCGTGACGTTGAACTCGGTTTGCTCCTCAGCGGCAGCCCCCGCCTCGGCACCCGGCGCGGCGGCCGGCGCCGCGGCGACGGCAGCGGCAGCGGAAACACCAAACTTCTCTTCCATCGCGGAGATCAGATCGACAACCTCCATGACGGTCATGTTGGAGATGGTCTCCAAAATCTCTTCTTTAGACACGGCCATGACAGACACTCCCATTATGATCGATTCAAGTCCCTGCGTGCCGCCGAGATGGCTACGCAGCGCTCTGCTTCTCATCGCGGATTGCGGCAACGGTGCGAACCAGCTTGCCGGGCACCTCGTTCAGGGTGCGCGCAAGCTTGTCGAGGGGGGCTCGTATCAGTGCCATGNNGTGCCATGAGCTGGCTCAGCGCCTGCTCACGGGTCGGAAGCATCGCCAGCCGCTCAACCTCCGAGGCCGGTAGAAGCTGACCGCCGACGGAGACCAACTTCACCACGAGCGCATCGTGTTCCTTGGCAAACCCCCTCAATACACGCGCAGCGGACCCCGGGTCGTCCTGGGAGAACGCCAGCATCAGCGGACCCACGAAACCGTCCGACATACACTCGAAGTCGGTGCCCCGCACCGCTCTGCGCGCCAGGGTATTCTTCACCACCCGCAAGTACACACCCTCATCGCGCGCCTTGTCACGCAGCTCGGTCAGCTCATGCACCGTCAAGCCGCGATACTCGGCCGCGATTGCGGAGTGCGCCGTAGACGCGATGCCCGCAACCTCGGTAACGACGGCCTTCTTCTGTTCCAGCGAAAGACTCATTCAATGCCTCCTGGATACGGCTCTTCCTCCCCAACCATTCACCCCGGACCGGCGGATCTTGAAGTGAGGCACCCACCAAACGGCAGCCATCCAGGTAAAACCTGTCCGGGTACTGCCGTCTACGCAGGTTGACTTGCGTCGGATTAAGCCCCGCGAAACGCGGCCGGCCCTTGTCGGGCCGCCCGGCGTCCCGTGGGGCGCCTGCGGTCTTTGACGACCCCGCCGCATGACCATTCCCATGCCACACGGCGGGACCCAAAGCTCATTGTCGAGCGGCCCTCGAGCCGCCCCATGACCGGCCAGGGCCGGCCCTTCGTGTCCGCTATACCGCAAGCGTGTTGCGGTCAACCGCGATCCCCGGCCCCATGGTCGAAGACACAGTTACCTTTTCCATGTACACGCCCTTGGCGGCCGCAGGCTTGGCCTTTTGAAGATCGGCCAGCAGCGCCTGAATGTTCTCGCGCAGGGCACCCACATCAAAGTCGATGTTGCCGACCGCGCAGTGGATGATTCCGGCCTTGTCGGTGCGATACCGCACCTGGCCGCCTTTGGCATTTTTCACCGCCGTGGCCACATCCGGGGTCACGGTTCCCACCTTGGGATTGGGCATCAACCCGCGCGGACCGAGGATCTGGCCAAGCTGTCCGACTACTCGCATGGCGTCGGGCGTGGCGATGACCACGTCAAAATCGAGGTTGCCCGCCTTTACCTGTTCGGCCAGGTCATCGAATCCCACGAGATCGGCCCCGGCCTCCTTGGCGGCGTCGGCATTGGACCCCTGGGCAAACACCGCCACGCGAACCGCCTTGCCCGTACCGTTCGGAAGGACCGTGGACCCGCGCACCACTTGATCCGACTTACGGGGATCGACGCCGAGGTTGACCGCGACCTCTACCGATTCCACGAACTTGGCGCGGGGCATATCTTTGAGGAGGCTCAACGCCTCGTACAACGAATACTGCCTGGCCGGCTGCAACTTTTCGCGGATCGCCTTCTGTCGTTTGCTCAGTTTGGCCATGGCTCACGCCCCCTCCACGTCCAAGCCCATGCTGCGCGCGCTGCCGGCAATGGTACGGACCGACGCCTCCATGTCGGCAGCAGTCAAATCGGGCTGTTTCGCGCGCGCGATCTCCTCCAGCTGCTCGCCCGTAACCTTGCCGACCTTCGCGCTGTTGGGCGTCGCGCTGCCCTTGTCGATGCCCGCAGCCTTCTTCAGAAGTACCGACGCAGGCGGAGTCTTGGTGATGAACGTGAAGCTGCGATCGTTGTAGACCGTAATCACGACCGGTATGGGCAGGCCCTGCTCCATGGATTGGGTCTGGGCGTTGAATGTCTTACAGAATTCCATGATGTTCACGCCGTGCTGACCCAGGGCTGGGCCGACGGGCGGACTCGGGTTGGCCTGGCCCGCCGGGACCTGCAGCTTGATATATGCCTCTACCTTCTTTGCCATGATCTACTCCTATGGGTACAAGCGCCGTTAGGCTCCCCGGCAATCAGATACATGATACAAGTGACGAGATACAAGCATGCGGCCATATGCTTGTCACTTGTATCTTGTATCTCGTCTCTAAGCGTTAACCTTTCTCGACCTGCCCAAACTCTAGCTCCACGGGCGTCGAGCGACCAAAGATCAAGACTGCGACGCGCAGCCTGTTCTTCTCGTAGTTGACCTCTTCGACGACGCCGTTGAAGTCGTTGAACGGCCCGTCGATGACCCGCACCACCTCGCCGGGCTCGAACAGCACCTTGGGACGCGGCTTCTCGGCGCCTTCCTGCACCCGCTGCAAGATGGAGTCGGCCTCCCTGTCGGAAATCGGCGCGGGCCGATCGGACGTGCCACCGATAAACCCCATGACCTTGGGCGTATCCTTGACCAGGTGCCAGGTCTCGTCGTCCATGTCCATCTGCACCAGCACATAGCCAGGGAAAAACTTGCGCTCGCTCTTGCGCTGCTGGCCCTCCTTCATCTCCACGACCTCTTCCGTGGGCACCAGGATCTCGCCAAAGCGGTCTTCCATTTGATGGCGCCGGATGCGCTCCTCGAGCATCCGCTTGACCTGGCTCTCGAAGCCCGAGTAGGCGTGCACAACGTACCAACGCATCGCCATCGATCAATCTCCCTGGCCGGTCAAGAGCTTGACCGCCCACAACAAAAGCGAGTCCATGATCCACAAGAGGAGGCCCACGATCACGGTCATGAAGAGCACGATGAGGCTGGTCTGGAACGTCTCATTTCGCGTCGGCCAGACGACCTTGCGCACCTCGGTGCGGGCGTCCTTTACAAAGCCCCAGGCGTTGCGCCCCTGTGCGGTCTGCATACCGATCGCCAGCGCCACGCCAACGACCGCCAACATCGCGAGCACGCGCATCAGCAGGGACTGCTCCCCGTAATAGTGGAACGCGACCGCACCGGCAAGCACCAATGCCAGCGCCAGCACCAGCTTGGCCGTGTCGGCCTTGGACCCCTGCGCTTCGACCTTTGAGTTCATAAAAAATTCAGATACAAGCTCCGAGACACAAGATACAAGTTGAAGGGCAAGGACCGCTGCCGCCTCGTCCGACGATGCGGCTCATCGAAGCCGCCGTCCCCGGCGTGCTGACTTGTATCTCGGCTCTTGTATCTCGTACCTTCGACTAAAGTGGCAGGCCAGGAGGGAATCGAACCCCCAACCTGCGGTTTTGGAGACCGCCGCTCTGCCAATTGAGCTACTGGCCTAAATTCAGATACAAGTTTCGAGATACAAGATGCGAGTTGAAAGGCAGGGCCGCTGCCGTCTCATCCGGCGACGCACCGCGTCGAATCCACCGCCCCGGCTCAGCGACTTGTATCTTGTCTCTTGTATCTCGTATCTCTCACTCCAGGATCTTCGACACCACACCGGCGCCGACCGTGCGCCCGCCCTCGCGGATCGCAAAGCGCAGACCCTCCTCCATCGCAATCGGGGCAATCAACGATACCATCATCTTGACGTTGTCGCCCGGCATCACCATCTCCACGCCCTCCGGAAGATCCACCGCACCCGTCACGTCCGTCGTACGAAAATAGAACTGCGGCCGGTAGCCGTTGAAAAACGGCGTGTGACGCCCCCCCTCCTCCTTGGACAGGACGTACACCTCGCTCTCAAACTTCGTGTGCGGCGTGATCGAGCCCGGCTTGGCCAGCACCTGACCACGCTCCACCTCGTCACGCTTGGTTCCGCGCAGCAGCACACCAACGTTGTCTCCCGCCTGACCCTGATCGAGCAACTTGCGGAACATCTCCACGCCGGTGACCGTCGTCTTCGACGTATCGCGCAGCCCGACAATCTCCACCTCATCGCCAACCTTCACGATGCCGCGCTCGACCCGACCCGTCACCACCGTGCCCCGGCCCGAGATCGAGAACACATCCTCCACCGGCATCAGAAAGTCTCCGTCAATCGCACGCTCGGGCTCCGGAAAATATTCGTCCATCGCCTCGACCAGCTTCTCGATCGACGGCACTCCAATGTCCGAGCCGTCACCCTCCAGCGCCTTCAGCGCCGAGCCCACCACGATCGGAATGTCGTCGCCCGGAAACTCGTAGCTCGACAGCAGCTCGCGAACCTCCATCTCCACCAGCTCCAGCAACTCCGGGTCATCGACCATGTCGGCCTTGTTCAAATACACCACAATGTAGGGAACACCCACCTGGCGGGCCAACAAAATGTGCTCGCGCGTCTGCGGCATCGGACCGTCCGCCGCCGAGACCACCAGAACCGCCCCGTCCATCTGCGCCGCACCCGTGATCATGTTCTTCACATAGTCCGCATGCCCGGGACAGTCCACGTGCGCATAGTGACGATTGTCCGACTCGTACTCCACGTGCGCCGTGGCAATCGTGATCCCTCTCGCACGCTCCTCCGGCGCATTGTCAATCTGATCGTAGGCCCTGAACTCGCCACCGTAGCGCTCACCCAATACCTTCGTCAGCGCCGCCGTCAGCGTCGTCTTACCATGGTCCACGTGACCAATCGTGCCTACATTCACATGCGGCTTCGTACGTTCAAACTTTTCCTTGGACA
>JABAHS010056025.1_pt3 | contig 16943 bp, 12 predicted proteins | sample 7062111 | NCBI WGS metagenome assembly JABAHS01 (sample SAMN14534600, study PRJNA622989) | marine sediment metagenome | biome: marine biome [ENVO:00000428]; feature: marine pelagic biome [ENVO:01000023]; material: deep marine sediment [ENVO:00002113]; isolation source: pool of 4 deep marine... | reverse complement strand
CGCTCCTACGACGCCGCGACCGGCACCGAATGTCCTGGCCGGCTTCGAGCAGGCGGCGAGGTGAAGGGCGCTCGCGGCCAACGGCCGCTCCTACGACGCCGCGACCGGCACCGAATGTCCTGGCCGGCTTCGAGCAGGCGGCGAGGTAAAGGGCGTTCGCGGCCAACGGCCGCTCCTACGACGCCGCGACCGGCACCGTAGGAGCGAGCTTGCTCGCGAACAATGTCGGCTCAGACGGGCGGGCGGTGGCGCGTCCATTGCAGTGCGTCTTCCAGAGACTGGCCGATCCGCAGCACGCCCAGGTCGTCGAAACGCCGCCCGACGATCTGCAGCCCCGTGGGCAGACCGCTGCGGGTGAAGCCCGAGGGCACGGTCAGCGCCGGGCACTGACTGACCAGGTTGAACGGCGCGGCCAGGTCGAGCCCGAGGAAGCGACCCTGCGCATCTTCGGATACGAAGTCCAGGTCGCTCAGTCCCGTGGGAGCGGCCGCGGTGCGCATCGTCGGGCAGAGCAGGGCGTGACAGCGCTCGAGCACCGGGGCGAGCCTCTTCCACTGCTCGGTGCGCACGAACTCGAGCCGCTTGAAATCCACGGCGCTCATGGCCAGACCCCGCTCGAGGAGCGTCACCACGACCGGATCCATGTGCTCGCGCCAGCGCTCGAGGTGCTGGCCGAAAAGCGCCGCGAGATACACGCACCAGTGCTCGCACCAGGCGTCGCTCACGGCACGCGTCCAACCCAGCTCCACCTCTTCGATGGTCGCGCCGAGATCCCGCAGCACCTTCACCGCAGCTTCGGTGTTCGCAGCCACCTCGGCGTCGATGGCGTAGTGATCGAGATCCGTGCTGAGGGCCAAACGCAGTCCGCGCACGTCGCCGCAGGGCGGCAGGGAAATCTCGAGCGGCGGCGAGAGCGTCTGGATGTCGCGCTCGTCCGGCCCCTGGGCGGCGCTCAGGAACAACGCGGCGTCGGCCACGGTGCGTGTCAGAGGCCCGAAGTGAGAGAGCGAATCGAACTGGGTCCGCAGCGCGTCGAAGGGAATGCGCCCGAAGCTTGGCTTGAGTCCGACGATCCCGCACCAGGCCGCCGGGATGCGCACCGAGCCGCCCATGTCCGAGCCCTCGGCCAGCGGCACGCAGCCGGTGGCCACCGCCACGGCCGAGCCTCCGGAGGAACCGCCCGGTGTCCGTTGCGGGTCCCACGGGTTGCGCGTCGTGCCCCAGAGCGGGCTCTGCGTGAAGCCCGCGTGGGCGAATTCGGGCGTCGTCGTCTTGCCCACGAGGATGGCGCCCGCGCCCAGCAGCTTGTCCACGATGGCCGCATCGAAGTCGGGGACCCAATCCCGGTACACGTAGGAGCCCAACGTGGTGGTCTTGCCGCGGGTGGGGGTCAAGTCCTTGAAGGCGATGGGAACGCCGTGCAGCGGCCCCGTGGCCGCGCCCGCAGCCAGCGCCGCGTCCGCCGCCCGCGCCCGGGCCAGGGCCTCGCCGGGATAGGTGAAGCAGAAGCAGTTGAGCTCGCGATTGACGGCGTCGATGCGCGCGAGGCTGTTCTCCACGACTGCTCTCGCGGAAACCGTCCCCTCCCGGATGCAGCGAGCAAGCTCGAACGCGGAAGTGTAGCAAAGCTCGAGGTCAGCCATTGGTGCAATGTCCTGCGACGCAATCGAAACCGGCCCTGCCTTTGGCAGTCCGAGGCTCCGTGCCAGGGTAGTGCCTTTCTGCCACTTCGCTCATCCCCCGCGTCGGCTTCGAGCAGGCGGCGGGTGGGGATCGTCGCCGAGGCGGCGATCAGAGGGTACCAGGAACGCCACGGCCTGAACGTCGAAGGGGTTGCGCCCGAAGCGGCGCCGACACCTGCAGGCGCGCGGGTCCGAATGGCCTGACGCGTACGCGGATCGATCCCCGCGTGTCGCTGGAGCGCAGTGACGACCTCGACGCTACGAGCGCATCGAGAACGATCGCAGCGTGAGTCTTCCTAAAAGCTCGGAGGTGAGAACGCGAAGTGCGAGAAAAGAAGTCGTAGCGCACGACACAGTATCACGACCTCGGCTTCCCACGAGAAGATTTCCCGCAAGAGATAGCGTCATCGGCCGAAACATGTGGCGGGAACGGGACATTCCGTCCGTCCAATCTGCGCTCCTCAAAACCCGTTCCCTGCTCGCCGAGGGCGGTGGCCACACCGCCCTCGGCCCCTTTCAGCAAAAGTACGACTCCGTTACCGCCTATTGTACCCTCACTGCCCATCGAAGTCAGCGGTACGTGCGTACGATCTTTCGCCGCTTGGTGAGCGCACGAAAGCCGTGACTAGGAATGGAAGGTTGGTCGAGTCTGCCCGAGGTGCGCAAGGCTCGCAAGGCGGATTTTCCGGGAGAGGCGGTACGGCGGACGAACGCCCGTCGTGGTGATTCAGAAGCGCACCATAGCCCCCACATAAGGTCCGGCGAGGGTGCTGTCAAACAGGACACCGGACTCATCCACGTCGATGTTCACGTACCGATAACCGGCGAACACACCGACCAGGGGAACCGGAGAGAACTCGACCTGTACGTCGGCGTCGAGGAAGCTGTTGCCGCTCACCTCCAGGTATCCGACGCGGCCGACGACGCCGAAGTAGTCCGCGAAGCCCACACGCCCGCGGGCTCCGATGGTCGGCACCGGGACGGTGGCGCCGACGCGCTCGCTGGTGCCTCCCGCACTCTCCCGGATGGACATGTCGATGTCGGCAAGCTTTACGGCGAGCTCGGGACCGAGCTGCACCCGTGTGGATCCGTCGTCGAGGTTGAGCAGGTGAAAGGCGAAACCGAAGTCGTAGACGTCTATCTCGACGTCGCTCTTCACGTCGGTGCCAACCGTAAAAGTCTCTCCTCCAAAAGTGATGTCCTGGGTCAGCCTGCCGTCACCGGAGAAGTCGAGAGGCAGATACCCGGCCGACAGTCGAAACGGACCGAGCTGCACGGCACCCTCGGCGATGACCCCATCGCTGCTGTCGAAGCCCAGGTCGTCGTCGAAGTCGATCTCAGTGGCGATGCCGCCGTTCTCGCCGGCGAATTTCCCGTCCGGGTCGAGCGTCGCGTACCCGACTTTCAGAGAGAAGGTCTCGTCGGCCAGCACCGGAGAGGCGACGACAAATGTGAACAAAACGATCGGCGTAAGTCGGCGCATGAGCTCAAAGCTCCATAAGGCAGCATACGCTTTGATCGGCAGAAACCGCCGTAGCTTGACAGGCGTCTCGCTGCACCTCTCGCCAGGCGGAGCCTGTCCTGGGAGCGGGGTCTTCGCTCTCTCGCGCCGGTGGTTCGGCCATGGCGGCGCGGGAGCGTGGCGGGCGTCACCCGAACACGAAATAGAGGAGCACCAAGGCGACCACCGTGAGGATAATGCCCGCCCACGGGCGCCTGTGGCCGGTTTCCCGGCGGCGGGCTTTCTGCCTCTCTTGCAGCGCCACCGTGTCGATCGGGACAGTCTTGGGGATCTCGTCGATCTGCGCCCCGTTCCCTTTGGTCTGCGATGAGCCACCCTTCGTGGTCTTGACGGCGTCGTCGTTCATCTCGGCGAACTCTCGCTAGCTGGCGCCTCTGGGGCCGCACTCTGCGGAACGTTGTCTTGAGGAACGAACGGATGCACGGTCGCGCCCCGCTACGGCTGGTCGTTCGGCCGCAAAGGACGAACCTTTAGCTCGCATTTTTCGCCGTTCACGACTGGGTGCGGACGAGGATCTCCAGAGCCTCGCTTTCGGCACTGATGGGGCGAGAAAGAGGGGTTACCCGGTGCCTAAGGCCTTGCCGCGCGTCGCGTGGGCGGGGTGAATCGGACCTCGCTCGTCGGCCCGCGCCGGTGCAGTCACTGAGTGACTGGAAGCAGGGTCAATTCCACGCGACGGTTCTGCTGCCGGCCTCCCGGAGTTGCGTTCGACGCCACGGGGCGCGATTCGCCGTAGCCGTAGGCGGCGATGCGCACCGGCTGGACGCCCTCGGTGACGAGGTAACGGGAAACGGCCTGAGCGCGCTGCTCGGAGAGCGCCTGGTTGTAGCTCTCGTCACCGGTGCTGTCGGTGTGGCCGGCGGCCTCGACGACCGTCTTTTCATACTCGTCCAACACCAGCGCGACCGAATCCAACACTTCGTGAAAGGCGGGATTGAGGTTGGAGCTATTGGTGGCAAAGGTGATGTTGCCCGGCATGTTGAGGATGATGTTGTCACCGACGCGGGTGACACTGACTCCGGTTCCCTCGAGCTGCTGCCTCAGCTTCGCCTCTTGCTGATCCATGTAGGCACCCACGGCACCGCCTGCCAGCGCCCCGATACCCGCACCGATGGCTGCACTCTTGAGATCTCGCCCTGCGATGGCGCCACCCGCCGCACCGACGGCAGCCCCGACGGCAGCGCCCTTGGCCGTGTTGGAGGTCTTCTCCTCGCGCGTAAAGGGGTCGATGGTCGTGCACGAGCTCATCACCAAAGCCGAGAGCACCAACGTGGCGACGAAACGCATACCAGGCTGCATGACTGACTCCTGTGCCATCTGACAGACGTGCGAACAGAATGGAGCGCGAGCGGGTCGTCGGGCGCCCTCAACGCGTCGGTCCGACTGCGGTCGGCCTCGCAGAGCTCCAACCGATAAGCTGCTATCGGAAGCGCCCGGGTTTCCTTGAGGGACGACCGGACGGCCGGTCGGCGCCGGGCAGATCGCGTTCATCGGCCGCGTGCGAAAAACGACTCGCCCTGCTCGTCCACGATGCGCCGACCCTTCGTCATGGTCATGTCCACGGCGGTCTCCCGATCCGCATAGGTGTCCGCGCGGATGAAGGTACGCGACTTATGCTCGCCGTCGACTTCCTTCGAGATGACGCCTCGAATCCGCCATCCGGCGGGATCCCGCTGCGGCGCCGCCTCGATGGTGAACCCTTCGTACTGCTCCGATCGGGCCACCTTCGGGGTCTCCTCGGCCGATTGACCGGATGTCAGATTGCGCAGGAATCGGAAGATCATGCTCGACGCTCCAGGCGCACCGGCCCTCGGGGTTGCCCGCCACAGAGCCCGCCCACGGACCGCGTCGCCAAAAAAACCGGGGCTGGTGCCCCTTGCACCACGCGAAGGGCGCACCCAGCCACGCGTCTACCGCCCAAAGTGTATCGCATCCCCAGCCTGCATTTCTCACCGGTGCGCGAAGCGAGGGCGTCGAGGCGCACGAACGCAAGGGCACGCAGGCGTACCTCGACAGTACATCGGGGGAAAACGCCGTAGGTGCGAGCAGATCCGCCCCCGCGGCCGTGGACTGGTCAGAGAAATGCGGGGTCAGGGCGAGCGACGTCAGTCATTCGCTCAGCACACGCTCGAGCGCTCTCATTGCGCCCCCGAACGCCTCCCAACGCCCTTCCCGCAAGGCCTTCTCTGCCGCCTCGAGGGCCTCGCGCGCCTCGCTAAGCCGTCCGGGTCCGTGGGGCCTCGGCGGACCAGCCTCCTCGCGCGGTCGGTCGCCGAACACGGCGCGCAGGGATTCCTCGAGCGTGGGTTCCATCGCCAGGCGCTCGCCGTCGCTGACGATGACGCGCTTGAGCTGAGGCAGATCCGTGCCCTCGGCGATGAGAAACACGGGCTCCACGTAGATGAACGAGCGCTCGATGGGAATGACGAGAAGATTCCCGCGAAGGACGCGCGAACCGCGCTGGTCCCACAATGAGAGCTGCTGCGAGACGGCGGTGTCCTGGTCGATCATGGCTTCGATCTGCGTGGGGCCCACAATGAGGCGCTCCTTGGGCAGCTTGAACACCACCAGCTCTCCGTAGCCCGGGAAGTCGCAACGCGCCGCCATCCAGGCAATCATGTTGTCCCGGTTGTTCGGTGTGAGCGGCAACATGAGCAGGAACTCGAGACGCTCCTCCTCGGGCAGCTTCATGAGGACATAGTACGGCTTCATGCGGACCTGCTCACCGCCGAATTTCTCCCAGGGGGTGGACCACACATCCTCGCGGTTGTAGAAGACCTGCGGCACTGTCATGTGATAGATGCTGTACATGGCCGCCTGTGCTTCGAAGAGCTGTTGCGGATAACGCAGGTGCCCTCGCAGCTCTTCGGGCATGGCGTTCAGGGGGCGGAACAGCTTTGGTAAAGCCAACCGGTACACGCTGAGAACGGGATCCTCCGGCTCCATGACATAGAACCGCACGGAGCCGTCGTAAGCATCCACCACGACCTTCACCGAGTTGCGGATGTAGTTGAAATCGCCGGCGTAGGGTTCCGAATAGGGAAATGTGGACGACACGGTGTAGGCGTCCTGTATCCAGTACAGCCGACCGTCGCTCAGCACGAGATAAGGGTCGTCGTCGAAACGCAGAAACGGCGCCAGCCGCTCCGTGCGTTCGCGCACGCGCCGCCAGAACTGGATACGGCTCCGTGGCGTGATGTAGCCGCTCAGCAAAACGCTCGCATCGATCTGGTGCAGCGCGAACAGTCCCCGCTTCCAGGCGGCGTCGAGCGCAACGCCGCCGCGGCCCTCGTAGCGCGTGTAGACGTTCTCATCACCCTTGGGGTAGTCGAATTCCTTGACACCGGTCGCAACGATACGGTAGCCGCTCATCGTGTCCCCGTAATAGATGGCCGGCTGATGCACCTCCAATCCGCCCTGCGCCCGGGGCGGCAAGTCCTTGACCAGCAATAAGGGCGCGCCCTGCCCCGTCTTCTCTGCGGCCAGGCTTATGACCAGGCCGTAGCCGTGGGTGTACTGCAGGCGTCGATTCACCCACGTGCGGGTCTTGCCCTGGAGAACGTCGGAGAGCTCGCGGGCCGAGAGCATGACCTGTCTGTAGGCGCCGTCCACGCGGTAACGATCCACGTCAACGTCGTTGAATTCGTAATAGCTGCGAATCTGCTGGAGCTGACGGAAGGTGCGGCGCAGGGGCCCCCAGTCCCACAGGCGAATGTTCTCGACGGTGGGTCGGTTGCGCTCGAGCACCGCCAGCTCGAGCGGCTCGGTGGAGTCATGGAGCCGTTCGTCCACGTGCTCGAGCCCGAAGGCCGCGCGCGTGAAGGCGATGTTGTGCTCGAGGAAAGGGTGCTCGAGCTGGAGCTCATTGGGCTTGACCCGCAGCCCCTGCACGCTCCAGGGCAGTAGGACGAGTCCGAGGAACAGCAGCACCATGTAGCCCCCGAAGACGGCGAGGGCCCCGCTGCCCGCCCGCTGTACGCGCGGCGCCAGCACCGCCCCCGCCAGCATCGCGGTGACGACGGCGACCGTCGCAAGCGCCGGACGCAGCACGTGGACGTCAGTGTAGCCGGCGCCGTGGACCGCCCCTTCGGTCGATTGCAGGAGCTCGAAGCGGTCGAGGTAGAAGCCCGCGGCCAGCGCGAGGAGCAGGAGCGCCAGGTTGATCGTGACGTGCCAGCGTGCCGTGGAGATGCCTTGCAGGCCCCCGGCCCATTCGAAGCGCAGCGCCCCCGCGGTCCAATACACCCATGCCAGCAGGGCCGTCGCCAGCAGGAACAGCACCAACAGCGCATTTTGCAGCATTTCGACGAACGGCAGCGCGAAGAGGTAGAACCCGATGTCGAGTCCGTACACGGGGTCCGTTCTGCCGACGGGCTGCGCCCAGACGTACCGCAGCAGCGTGTCCCATTCGCCGGTGAAACCGAGGGCGTAAGCAAGCGCGACACCGACCGCGGCCAGCTTGAACAGGCCGGGGGTGACGGACGCCGGGCCGCGGGTGCCCATCCGTGCAAGACACGCAGCGAGAAAAAACATGTTGATCCACAGATAGATCAGCACGAGAAGGAAGGCTACGAGGAACAGCCCGAGCTTCACCAGTCTGAGCGTCCAGAAGACCGAGACATATCCGAGCGCATCGAACCACAGGTACTCGACCGCCCAACCGATCAGCTTGGACGACGCGATGAGCAGGGCGCCGGCGATCAGCAGCCATCTCAATGCGCGTGTGAACTCCAAGGCACGCTCATCCTCCGTTACAAGGCGACAGCCGCCAAACGCGCGGGCTACGGCCGCAGGGACCGCACCGATAAGTTAGCGCGTTTTGGGATGCTTCAGGGCATCTTTAAAAAGCGACCAGCGAATCCAGCACCCCCGACACCGACGCGTCCAGGCAGGTGCCTGCAGGCAATGCCCGCCATTCGGTCGCGGTACGTCAACGAAGTCGACTCGGCACTCACCTCGGCCATGGCAGCGGGCAGACGCGTGCGCAGGGTCCGCGCTCCGTCCCTCGTCCCGTCGCCACCGATGAAGTGATCCAGAATCACCGCGTCGGCGCTGGCCGCGATCTCGGCGAAGAATCGCTCCGGGTCGGCGATGGGCAGCAACGGGGAGACGGTGATGAGTACGGGGATCCCCGCCTCCTTGAGGCGTTTGGCCGCCTCCAGGCGCCGCCGCACCGGGCTTGCAGGGGCCGGCAACCCCGGGAGCCGGTCTCGATCGCTCTCGATGGAGATGTGCACGCGCAGAGCCGTACGTGCACGCAATACCCGGTAGAGCGGCAGGTAGCGCGTGACCAGGTGAGTGTGAGTCTGGAGGATGAGCGCCTCCGGCGGATTCTCCAGCATCGCCTGGAGGACCCGCTCGGTCACGCGAAAACGCTGCTCGTGCGGCACGAACGGATCCGTAGAGCTCGACATGAAGACGTTGAACGCCAACCCTTTGCGGTATGCCCACGCGCGCTCCTTCGCCTGTTGCGCGGTGTAGAGCTCGGCCGCGTTGACGCGCGCTTCGAGGAAGCTGCCCCAAGCCTGGCCACGGGTCAGAAACGCGTTGTGCTGCACGTAACAGCCCACTCCGCAAAGCGCGTTGCCGAAACTACAGCCCCGATACGGTTGCAGGGAATGGCTGGCCACGCCTTTAAGGTAGCCCGACGTGCGGGTGAGGATATTGCGTGCCCGCGTAGTCGTGACGTGCGCGGTCATACTCGACTCCGGCCCCACAAGAGAGCCGCTGGCTTCATCGGATGCAGGACCCGCCCTTAGTCGCGGCGCGGTCATCCCACACGGCCTCCGCTGCGAGGCGGCTACCCGCTCCGTCACTCGCAGCGCCCGGCGTGCCCCTTCGCGCGCTTGCGTCCCGGCGCGCGGATGCACACGGGGTACATGCAGTGCCGTCGCGCCCGCCGTCCGGGCGCCGGGATCGACGGCTTCTGAATACATCAGTATTATAAGTTCATGGGTTCACCGGCGTCGCGGGCGAGGGTGGGGGACACGGCGTGGCGGCGAGGTGCGTGCGTTGGTGCTCCCAGCGGCATCGTCATGCTCATTGAAGATCGCCTTGCTCTGATCCGATGAAGGTTCTTATCGCACTGCTCGTACTGATCGTCGCCATCGGGGCGTACTTGTACTTCAAAACGGACGTGTTCGACCCCCTTCTACGAGGAACCCCTCTCGAACGCCAGCCCGCCAGCACGTATCTCTACAAGTGGCGAGACGCGCGGGGCGAATGGCATGTGAGCGGTGAGCCGCCTCCGGCGGGGACGCCATACGACAGGCTGGAGTATCGAGAAGACACCAATGTGCTGCCGCGACCCAAAGAGTTGCAGGAGGAGTAGACGCTCGGCTGGACCAGCGGGGCACCACGATAGTGCGTGGAAGGAGCAGGCATGAAACACAGCCATAATCCGCGCTTCGTCAGCCGCCTCACGCGCGAGGCCATCGCCCTCATTCTGGCCGGCGGCCGGGGCTCGCGCCTGCACGAGCTCACGCGGTGGCGCGCGAAGCCGGCCGTCTATTTCGGGGGTAAATTCCGTATCATCGACTTTCCTCTCTCCAATTGCGTGAACTCCAACATCCGCCGCATCGGCGTATTGACGCAGTACAAGGCGCACTCGTTGATACGGCACCTCGTGCGCGGGTGGGCCTCGTTTCACCACAGCCTCGGTGAATTCGTGGAGATCCTGCCCGCCTCGCAGCGAACCTCGGAGAGCTGGTACGCAGGCACGGCCGACGCCGTGTACCAGAATCTGGACATCATCCACAACTACCGTCCGCGTTTCGTTCTCATTCTGGCGGGCGACCACATATACAAGATGGACTACGGGCCCATGCTCGCCTACCACATGGAGAAGAAGGCGGATATGACGGTGGGCTGCATCGAGGTGCCGCTGGAGGAGGCGCGCGGCTTCGGCGTGATGACCGTGAAAGAGGACGGCCGCGTGGCGCGTTTCGACGAGAAACCGGCCGAGCCGCAACCCATGCCGGGAAGCGAGACCCAGGCCTTGGCCTCCATGGGCATTTACGTATTCAACACGCGGTTCCTCTTCGACGAGCTGAAGCACGATGCCGCGCAAGCCGAGTCTACGCACGATTTCGGCAGCGACATCATCCCCTCGCTCATCGAACGGAAAAAGGTCTTCGCCTACTCGTTCCGCGATCCGGTCACCGGGAAGAAGGCGTACTGGCGGGATGTGGGCACCATCGACGCATTCTGGCAGGCCAACATNNAGGCCAACATGGAGCTGGTCTCGGTGTCGCCCGAGCTCAATCTGTACGACGATCAGTGGCCCATATTGACGTATCAGCTGCAGCTGCCTCCGGCCAAGTTCGTGTTCAACGATGAGGACAGGCGGGGTATGGCCACCGATTCCATGGTGTCCGGAGGCTGCATCATTTCGGGAGGACGCTTGAACCGATCCTTGCTGTTCTCGAACGTGCGCGTGCACTCGTACGCCCACGTCGAGGGTTCCGTCCTGTTGCCCGAGGTCCGGGTCGGGCGACGCTGCCGAATCAAGAACGCCGTCATCGACCGCGGCGCACACATTCCGGAGGGCATGGTGATCGGCGAGGATCCGGAAGAGGACGGCAAGCGCTTCCGGGTGACGCCGAAGGGCATCGTCCTGGTCACCGCGGAGATGCTGGGTCAGTCCGTGCATGCCGGGCCCATGGAAAAGCGAGCGAGCGGCCTGTAGAGCGGCACGTATCACGTACGCTCGCTGCGGGTTCAATTCCTCTGAGAACCACATATGGCCATCCGAACCGTCGATACGCGGCCCATCGAGGGGCAAAAACCCGGGACCTCGGGGTTGCGAAAACGCGTCCACACCTTCCAGCAGGAGAACTACCTCGAGAACTTCATCCAGTGCATCTTCGATGCGCTGCGGGAACACGTCGGTCAGACCCTGGTCGTCGGCGGCGACGGCCGTTACTTCAATCGCGACGCGCTACAGACCATCCTCAAGATGGCGGCGGCCAACGGGGTCGCACGGATGCGCGTGGGGCGCGGCGGCATTCTGTCCACCCCCGCTGCTTCGTGCGCGATCCGCAAGCACCAGGCTTTCGGCGGTATCGTGCTCTCCGCGAGCCACAACCCGGGAGGGCCGGAGGCGGACTTCGGCATCAAGTTCAACGCAAGCAACGGCGGTCCGGCTCCGGAGAAGATCACCGACGCGATTTTCCGGCTCACCCAGCGCATCCACCGCTATCGCATCCTGGAGGTGCCGGACGTCGATCTCGATCGGATCGGCGAGAGCCGCCTCGGAGACATGACGGTGGAAGTGTTCGACCCGGTTGCGGACTACGCCGAGTTAATGGAGCAACTGTTCGACTTCGACCGCATGCACGAGCTTTTCTCGAGCGGCCGCTTCCGCATGCGCTTCGATGCCATGAACGCGGTCACGGGGCCGTACGCGCGGGCCATCCTGGAAGATCGTCTGGGTGCGCCGCCCGGCACCGTGATGCGCGGCCAGCCGTTGCCGGACTTCGGAGGGGCACACCCCGATCCCAACCTGGTGCACGCGCAGGAGCTGGTAGGGATCATGTTCGGTCCCGACGCCCCGGATTTCGGCGCGGCTTCGGACGGGGACGGCGATCGCAACATGATCGTCGGGCGCCGCTTTTTCGTCACCCCCAGCGACAGCCTCGCGGTCCTCGCCGAGCACGCCCGCTCCATCCCGGGATACGCCCGGGGCCTGAAAGGCGTGGCGCGCTCCATGCCCACCAGTCAAGCCGTCGATCGTGTGGCGGCGGCGCTCGGCATTCCCTGCTTCGAGACACCGACCGGTTGGAAGTTCTTCGGCAATCTGCTCGACGCTGGGCGTATCACGTTGTGCGGTGAAGAGAGCTTCGGCACGGGCTCGGACCACCTCCGGGAAAAGGACGGTCTGTGGGCGGTGTTGTTCTGGCTCAACCTCATCGCCGTGCAGCACGAACCGGTGGGGGAGATCGTGCGCAACCATTGGAGCCGCCACGGCCGCACCTTCTACACGCGTCACGACTACGAGAATCTCGATGCCGGGCAGGCCCGGGAGCTCGTCGAAGCGCTGCGCCATCGGACGAATGGGCTCGCGGGAGAGCGTTTCAACGACTACGCAGTGCGATTCGCCGACGACTTCAGCTACAAGGATCCAGTGGACGGAAGCGAAGTGCACAAGCAAGGCGTTCGCTTGGGCTTCACGGACGGCTCGCGCATCGTGTACCGTCTCTCGGGCACGGGTACCGAGGGGGCGACCTTGCGCGTGTACGTGGAGCGACACGAGCCGGATCCCGCGTGTCACGAGGAGGATCCCCAGATCGCCCTCGGCGAGCTCATCGCCATCGCGGGCCGGGTCGCACAGATTCACGAGCGCACCGGCCGTCGCGCTCCCGACGTCGTCACCTGAATAGCCACGAGCCAAAGCTGCGCCGGGGCCAGCGGACCCCCGCTCCGGGTTGCAAGCCCAGGGTTCGCCGCCCCGGAGACGGAAGCTTTCTTTCACATCTTCTGATTCTTCTTCGTGAACTTCGTGCGCTTCGCGCTCCGCTTTTTCGAGGCCGTGTCCGCACCCGAGACCTTGCGCGGGCGCGGTGGCGATCGGTAGAGCTTCTGGATGTACGCCGCGACGGTATCGTCCCAAGAGAAACGGGCATTCGCCGCCGCTTGACGGATCGCGCGCCAGCGCCCCGCGCCCGTGCGCCGCAGCTCGAGCGCAGTGCGCAGCCGCGCCACGAGTCCCTCGGCCTGATCCGCCAGGCCCTCGCCGTCGAATGCAAAGCCGTCCACGCCGTCCTGCACCGTATCTCTCAGCCCACCGACGTCGTGCACCAGACATGGCTGCCCGGCACGCATGGCCAGCATCTGGCTGATGCCGCAGGGCTCGAACGAGCTCGGCATGAGGAACAAGTCCCCCGCGGCGTAGAGCGCGCGCGCGACGACGTCCGAGTAACCGCGAAGGAACACGAAGCCGGAAGCACCCGCGCTGACCGAGGTGAAGAACTGCTCGTACTCCGCAGCGCCGGTGCCGAGGAACAGATAGACACCGTCGTCACCCAGCGCCTCCAGCACGCCTTCCAGCGCCGGGCGGCCGTTCGCATCGGGCTCGCGCAGCAGCCGCACCTTCTGCTCGGTGATGCGGCCCACGCTGGTGAGAACCACGCCGGGAGCCTTATGCGACCACTCCGAGAGTCGCTGGTCGGCCACGAAGTGGGCGGAGCGAAGAACGGCCTCGGAGCCCGCCCAGCGCACCACCTGACGCCGCAGGAGCGCGACGAGATCGGGCCACGAAAGGGCCGTCGGGGATGCCTCGGGATACTCGCATCCGTTGAGTATTCCGAACAGACGTCCCGCCGAGTGTGCGTCGCGCAGATCCGCCTCCAGACCCTCGCCCCCGTAGTAGCCGCGCGTTTGTACCGCGCTGGGTTCCAGGATCTCTCGCGCGTACGTCGGCGAGACAGTGTGCACCGCGTCCGCCAGGCGGATGCCGACGGCCATGGGGTTCACGCAATGCGGCCAGCGCGGGTCGGCGAGGACGCTCGGATCGTATACCAGATCGGGGAACCAGCGCTCCAGCGAGGAAGCGTACCCCCGGAACGGGCGAATACCCTGCAGCGCCAGATTGTGTATGGTGAAGACGGTGCGCAGATCCCGCAGGCCGGCGTAATCCGAGTGGAATCGGCGCAGAGCCAGCACGAGCGCGGCGTGCCAATCGTGCAGATGCACCACGTCGGGGCGGACGATCACGCCGCGCGCAAGCGCCTGCGCGGCGGCGGCACCGAAAAGCGCAAACTTGTTGGCATCGGTCGCGAAGGGCGTGTCCGGCGGGTCGTCGCAGTAGATGCGTCCCGCACCGCAGGCGGCGAACAGGGGGTGATCGACGACGACGTGGCGGACGCGCGCGTGCGCGGTGCGTCCCCGCACCTCGTAGAAACGGAGCAGCTCCCGGGAGCCGCGGAAACCGACCGCGACCGAGCCCATCAGGCGTGCGTCCGGCAGTGCGGCAAACGCGCCGTAGGCAGGGGTGAGCACGGTGACCTCGCAGCCGCGCGCGGCCAGCGCCGGCGGCGCGTCGCGCACCACATCGCCGATACCGCCGACCTTGCCGCCGGGCAGGGCGTCGTTCTCCGCCGCCACCATCAGGATGTGAAGGTTTCCATTCATACAACAATTCGTTAGATTCTTGACGATGATAGCATCTGCGCGGACGCGGCGGCGTCATTGCCGATGGTCGACGGCGCAAACGCAGGCTGCCGGCATTCGCTGCGGACATGGTACTTCGCCCGTTCGAACACACCACCATGACCACTGCCACGCTTAATCTCGACATCGAGAAAATTCTCGGTGCGCGCCATCACGATCCCTTCGCGGTGTTGGGGAAACATCTGGAAGGCGACGAGGAGGTGGTGCGGGTATTCATACCAGGTGCCGCCGATGCGGAGATCGTGGAAAACAACATGCGCCTGCAGCGCGTGCCTAATACCGATCTCTTCGAGTGGCGCGGCAAGCGCGGCACGGTGCCGGATCGTTATCGAGTGCGTTGGCGCGACCAGGAGGGTGAGCACGTCGCGCACGACGCGTATGCTTTCGGGCCTCAAATCCAGGACTTCGACCTGCATCTTTTTGCGGAGGGCCGGCACTGGCACGCGTATCGTTTCATGGGTGCTCACCCGCGCGTCGTAGACGGTGTGGAAGGAGTGCTCTTCGCGACCTGGGCCCCGGGGGCCGAGCGGGTGAGCGTAGTGGGCGATTTCAACAACTGGGACGGCCGCCACCACCCCATGCGCAGCCGCGCGACCAGCGGCGTATGGGAGCTTTTCGTCCCGAACGTCGCACCCGGCGCTCTGTACAAGTTCGAGCTGCGCAACCGCGACACCGGCCTCGTGGTTCTCAAGGTCGACCCCTACGGGCAGCGCTTCGAGCTGCGCCCCGCCACGGCGTGTGTGGTCGAGGGGCAGAGCGAGCACGTCTGGGGCGACGAGACGTGGATGGAGGCCCGCCGGCGCGGGAACTGGCTGCACGCGCCGATGTCGATCTACGAGGTTCATCTAGGTTCCTGGCAGCGCGACGAGCACGGGCGTTTCCTCGGGTATCGGGATATAGCGGACCGCTTGGTGGACTACGTACGGGGGCTGGGCTTCACTCACGTAGAGCTGCTGCCGGTGAGCGAGCACCCGCTCGACGCATCTTGGGGGTATCAGTGCCTGGGCTTCTATGCCCCCACCAGTCGTTTCGGCGCGGCGGATGGTTTCCGCTACTTGGTGGATCAGTGCCACCAGCACGGTATCGGCGTGATCCTCGACTGGGTTCCGGGGCATTTCCCCAAGGATGCACACGGATTGGCGCGCTTCGACGGCAGCGCCTTATACGAACACGAGGACGTGCGTCGCGGCGAGCACCGAGAGTGGGGCACTCTGATCTTCAATTACGGGCGCCGCGAAGTGAGGAATTTCCTGCTTTCGAGCGCCATCTACTGGCTGGACGAGTTCCACATCGATGGTCTGCGCGTGGACGCAGTGGCATCGATGCTCTATCTGGATTACTCCCGTGGACCGAACGAATGGCTTCCCAACGTATACGGTGGACGCGAGAATCTGGAAGCCATCGAATTCCTGCAAGACATGAACCGTGTCACGCACGAGCAGCAGCCCGGGAGCGTCGTGATCGCGGAGGAATCGACCGCCTGGCCGCAGGTCACGCGGCCCACCTACCTCGGCGGCCTCGGCTTCGCCATGAAGTGGAACATGGGCTGGATGCACGACACGCTCGAGTACATGCGCCAGGATCCCGTCCATCGCCAGTATCACCATGACCGCCTGACGTTCGGATTGCTGTACGCGGGTACCGAGAACTTCGTGCTACCGCTGTCCCACGACGAGGTCGTGCACGGCAAACGTTCGTTGGTGGAGAAGATGCCGGGCGACCAGTGGCAGCGGTTCGCGAACCTGCGCGCCCTGTACACGTTCATGTTCACGTATCCGGGCAAGAAATTGCTGTTCATGGGCGGGGAATTCGCACAGTTTCGGGAGTGGAATTTCGATCAGGCACTCGACTGGTGGCTGCTTGATTATGCGCCGCACGAAGGCATCCGCAAGCTCGTCGGCGATCTCAATCGGCTCTATCGCGACCTCCCGCCGCTGCATCACCACGACTTCCAGGTGGACGAGGGTTTCGAATGGATTGATTGTCACGATGCACCACAGTCCGTCATCAGCTATCTGCGCACGGACGGCTCGGATACCGTGGCCGTCGTGCTGAACTTTACCCCGGTACCCCGGTATGGCTACCGAATCGGGGTGCCGTCCCCGGGTCATTACCGGGAGGTTCTGAACTCGGATTCGGAGCGCTATGGAGGAAGCAATGTGGGCAATCTCGGCGGTATGACCGCAGAGCTCGAACCATGGATGGGTCGATCCTATTCGGTCTCGCTCAGTCTGCCGCCCCTCGGCGGCATCATCCTGAAACCGCAGTAGCTGCCTGCTGCGGGCTTTTTAACACGAAGGAAGAGATAAAAGGTTTTCTGTTCTCGCGATTCCTACCTGCGTTCCGGAGCGTCTCGTGTTTCCCGTTTCCTTAGCTCCGTCACACGATACCGGGGGCTCATGTTTGAAAAGGGTTCGATCCAGCACGGAGCCGGCTCCACCCACGCAAACAGGCGGAAACGACGAAGAAGCACTTTTCCTCGTGTCCTTCGTGCATAGAGCGGCGTTTCTAGCCCGCATTTCTCACCGGTGCGCGAAGCGAGGGCGTGGAGATGCCCGTAGATACAAGGC
>JABAHS010031510.1_pt3 | contig 16951 bp, 17 predicted proteins | sample 7062111 | NCBI WGS metagenome assembly JABAHS01 (sample SAMN14534600, study PRJNA622989) | marine sediment metagenome | biome: marine biome [ENVO:00000428]; feature: marine pelagic biome [ENVO:01000023]; material: deep marine sediment [ENVO:00002113]; isolation source: pool of 4 deep marine... | reverse complement strand
CGCTGTCGATGAAAAGCGTATCCACCTCCATATGCCAGGTAAGTACGAAGGAACCGGTGAGATCAACACCGGCAAACTCGCGAAGCATGCGCCAGTCGACCGTTGCACTATCGTCGGGCATCGGCAGGGTCCTGCCCGATTGCTCTCAGAAAGCCGGCCTTGTCCGCCGGCGACACCAGGATCCGCCGTCTACCGTACTGGATTCGCAACCGGTCGAGCGACAGCGCCGGCGAGGACAGCGGGTTGCGCGTCGGCTCCACGGATTCTATAGCGTCGACGGGCACCTTCCACCGAAACGGGCCGCACGCGATGCGCAGGGTGTTTCCGTCCACCGTGTAGTGTGTGCCGATCAACATGGACCCGAGCAACCCGACGATCACCAGTGCCGCCATTACCAGGGTGGTCGCTTCGAGCGCGGTGTCCGTCTGCGTGGCCGCGACACTCATGACGACGACTTCGAAGACCATGACCGCAATCAGAAGGTAAAGCAGCCAGCGATCGACCTTCGACTTGAATCGTTTCGACGCCATAGCGGCCCATATTCGGCCGGCCAAACCCGGGCTGTCAAGCAGACGCAGCTGTCGCTGCCCTTGTTCCGGGAACCGGCTTCGCTCAGCACGCGAACTCGATGCGGTAGAGCCTGACGTCGTGATCGTCTCCCGGCATCCGGATCGGTCTTATGTAGCGCATGCCCAGCTTCTCGAGCAAGCCGATCGAAGCCTCGTTGTGCGGCGAGACGATCGCGGTTACACACGACAGTCCCAGCGCGTCTCGCGCATGCTCGAGCACGGTTGCGGACGCTTCGAAACCGTAGCCCATGCCACAGAAATCCGGCAGGATCGCGAAACCGATATCGGGCTCTTCGAGACCATCGCGGCGAAACAGCCCACAGATACCCATGTCCACGCCATCCGCGCGCCGCCGGACAAGAAACGGGCCGTACCCGTATTCCGTGTATAGACTGAGAGGCCCGGCTTCGACGGCCGCTCTTGCCTGCTCCAGGGAGCGGATGCCGCGGTCGCCCACGTAGCGCACGAACGCCGGGTCGTTCCAGACCGCGAACATCATCGGCGTATCGTCGAGCGTCAGCCAGCGCAGTTCGAGCCTCTCGGTTTTCAATACGGGACCTTGCATCGTCGGTTGCGGAGATTTCCCAGACGCGTCAGAGGAACTCGACCAGCCCGGTCGCGAGCGAGTATTCTGCACCGACAACCAAGAACCCGTCATTCTCGATAAGCCGCCGAATGGTGTCCGATCCGCTGCAAATGGACTCGACGGCATGGCGGACGTATTCGCGGCCGGCCAGTTGCGCGATCTCCGCGGAGTCGCGGCCACCGCCGAGCTCCACGGCACGCTCCGCTGCCGGCCGGATCTTCTCGATCAGCAGACGAAGGTTTTCGGGCTTCGGCTCCACGCCGGTTTGCACCGCGGCAAGCGCTGCATTGATGGCGCCACAGCCGGTATGGCCGAGTACGACAACCAGTCGCGCACCGAAATTCTCGGCAGCGAACTCGATGCTCGCCATCTGTGTGCAGGATATAACGTTCCCCGCGACTCGTATCACGAACAGCTCGCCCGGTCCCTGGTCGAAGACGATCTCGACAGGTACCCGGGAGTCGGAGCAGCCAACCACGATCGCGAAAGGATCCTGCCCCGCAACGAGCCGCTCGCGGGGTACCCGCTGGTGTTGCGGCCCGCGCTCCGGCTCGTCCGTCACAAATCGGGCGTTACCTTCCCGCAATCGCAGCAGCGCTTCCCGGGCGGTGATCATCCCTGCACCCCCAGGCAGCTGGACTCGATACCCTTTCGCGCGAGATGGAAACTGTCGGGCACTCGTCAATGCCTCCCGTGTGGCCTTACCCAGATCCAGCTCATCGCCACGACGATCGCAAACAGCGTATAAGCCACGGCGAAAACCCAGGCCGGAGCTCGATAGTATAGGATTGCCTCGAGCCAGTGCGAAACGAAACTGCCGGCGTACGTCGTATCGCCGGCCTTGTCACGCAGATACATCTCGAGCCTCGTCAACGGACAGATGACACCGAGCCAGGCCTGCAGCACGACGACGCCGATCGCGGCGAGATGGATGACGCGGAACCACCAGTTGCGCACCCAGCCCCACGACAGCAGCCTGCCCGCAAGGATCAAGAGCAGCCCGACCACGACGAACACGACGAACAGCACGTGTAAGAGAAGCACTGCGTCCGCTGCCAGCAGGTACGGCATGGCCGTCAGCCTAGCCTGCGAATCCCGATCCTGTCGCGAATCTCGGCGAGAAACGGCGCGGAGCGTGCGCGTGCCTTCTCGGCACCCTTCTGCAGCTCCGTTTCGACGATTCCGGGGTTGGCGATGAGCCGCTCATACTCTTCCCGCGCGGGCTTCAGCTGCTGGTTGATGTTTTCGAACAGCAGCTGCTTCATCTCGCCCCAGCCGATGCCCTCTGCGTATCGCTTCGCGATGGCATTCGTCTCTTCCTCGGTCGCGAACGCCTTGTAGATCTCGAACAGCGTGCTGTCCTCGGTCTCCTTGGGCTCGCCGGGCTCGAGGCTGTTGGTCTTGATCTTCATGATCAGCTTGCGCAAGCGCTTCTCGCCCGCAAACAGGGGGATCGTGTTGTTGTAGCTCTTGGACATCTTGCGACCGTCGAGGCCTTTCAGCACCGCCGTGTGCTCTCCGATAACAGGGGCCGGAAGCACGAACGTCTCGCCGTAGTTGTGATTGAATCGCTGCGCGATGTCGCGCGCCATCTCGACGTGCTGCTTCTGGTCGCGCCCCACCGGCACCTTCGTCGACTTGAACATCAGGATGTCCGCCGCCATCAGGATCGGGTAGCTGTAGAGCGCCATCATGACGCCCTTGTCGGGGTCCGCATTGCCGCGTTCCTCGTTGGCCTGGACCGCCGCTTTGTAGGAATGCGCGCGGTTCATGAGACCCTTGGCCGTCATCCCGGTCAGTATCCAAGTTAGCTCCGGGATCTCCGGGATATCCGACTGGCGGTAGAAATACGCGCGGTCGGTATCGAGCCCCAGCGCCATCCAGGAAGCCGCGATCTCGAGCGTCGACCCGGCGATCCTGTCGGGGTCCTCGTTCTTGGCGAGCGAGTGATAATCGGCCAGGAAATAGAAATGCTCCGTCGACGGATCCTTGCTTGCCTCGATTCCCGGTCGAATTGCTCCGACGTAGTTACCAATATGTGGCGTGCCGGTCGTCGTGATACCGGTCAGGTAAATGTCCTTGGTCATCTTCAGTAGCCGGCTGCCTGGCCGTCCTTCCTGACCTCCGAGGCGCCATAGTACACGCCCTGCACGGAATCGCGCAGGATCGCCTGGTAACCGCCGAAGCTCCCGTCGCTGTCCCCGAGCTTGTGGCCCAGCCCTTCGAGCGCGCTCCGCGTCTTCTCACTGAAACCGCGTTCCAGGTAAAGAGTGCCGCCATCCGTCATGCGCTCACCGGTCGGTTGCGAGGATCCTCCGTGGCGAACGCGGGCGGCATCGCCTGCTTCCTGCAGGTTCATGCCGAAATCGACCATGTTCACGATGATCTGCACGTGGCCCTGCGGCTGCATGGCGCCGCCCATCACGCCGAAACTCATCAGCGGCTCGCCGTCTTTCATGACGAATGCGGGAATGATGGTGTGGAACGGACGCTTGCCTGGCTGCAGTGCATTCGCATGGTCGGTCTCGAGGCTGAAGAGCTCAGCACGGTCCTGCAGCATGAAGCCCAGGTCGCCCGGGATCATGCCGGACCCCATGCCGCGGAAATTACTCTGGATCAGGGACACCATATTGCCTTCCTTGTCCGCGACGGTGAGGTAGATGGTATCGCCCTCTTCCAGCTTCGCATCGCCGGCGGGCAGGCTCTTCGCGGCGTGCTTCGTGGAGATCAGCTCGCGGCGCGCGGCAGCATAGTCCTTCGAAATCAGCACCTCCACCGGAACATCGGTGAAATCCATATCCGCGTAATACCGCGCACGATCCTCGTAGGCCAGCTTCTTCGCTTCCACGAAGAGGTGAATGTACTCAGCGCTCCCAAAGCCCATGGAACCGATTTCGTACGCTTCCAGGATATTGAGTATCTGCAGTGCAGCAATACCCTGGCCGCTCGGCGGCAATTCATAGACATCCCAGCCGCGGTAGTTCGTCGACACGGGGTCCACCCACTCGGAACGGTGGTTCGCGAGATCCTCGTAGCGCAGCAGGCCGCCCTGTTTTTTCATGAACGCATCGATCACTTTCGCGATCTTGCCCCTGTAGAACACGTCGCGGCCGCCCTCCGCGATCATCTCGTAGGTCTTCGCGAGCCGGGGGTTCCTGAAGATTTCGCCCTTCTTCGGCGTATCGCCGCCCGGCATGTAGGTGTCGGCAAAACCGGGGTACTTGGCGACGTAAGGCTTGTTCCGCGCCATGTAATAGGCGATTACTTCCGACACCGGGAATCCTTCCCGCGCATAGCGGATCGCCGGTGCCAGGATCTGGTCCATGGGGAGGCGCCCGTAGCGGCCGTGCAGTTCGAACCAGCCGTCGACCGCGCCCGGCACGCTGACGGGCAGCGGGCCGAGCGGCGGGATGGCGTCCATACCCTGCTCGCGGAAATACTCGATGGTCATCAGCGCCGGCGCGCGCCCCGACGCGTTGAGGCCCGCCAGCTGGCGATTTTCTGCGTCCCAGACGATGGCGAACAGATCGCCACCGATGCCGCAGCCGGTCGGCTCCATCAGTCCCAGTGCCGCGTTTGCCGCGATCGCAGCGTCCACAGCCGTACCGCCTGCCTTGAGAATATCCAGGGCAACCTGTGTTGCCAGCGGCTGGCTGGTCGCCGCCATACCGTGCGGCGCGATGACTTCCGAACGGGATGCGTGAGGCAATCCGGCAACGCGATCGTAGGCCGCAATACCCTCGGCCATGACCCCACTTCCCGACATCAGAAACAAGATTCCTCCCAGCCCATACAATCGCCTCATCAGGCCCTCCGCGAGATTCCAGAGGCCGACAATAATGCCTAGTTTGGGGTTCGATTTAAACTCGTACAAGCGATCGGGTGCCGGTATGATCGAGACCATGGAACTGGACTTCAGCGACAGGAACAACGAACTCGGGCACCTCTATCCGCAACATGTCGATGAGATCTGCCAGCGCCATGATCACGCACTGGATCGCGCCGGCGCATCGCACGCGGTTATCTTCTCCGGCGCACCGAAGTTTGCATTTCTCGACGACAACGCATACCCGTTTCGCGCCAATCCGCATTTCGTCGGCTGGGTGCCTTTGACCCGATTGCCGCTATCCTACATCGTCCATTCGCCCGGTGAGACACCGATTCTCATCTATTACCAGCCGCGCGACTACTGGCATCCGGTACCCGGTAGCCCTGACGGTTACTGGACGTCGCAATTCGATATCCGCATCGTGCACGAACTCGACGATGTCGTCGCGCACCTGCCGGAAGACCGTGAGAAATGCATTCTCATCGGCGAGGTCGAGGATGGGAAGCATGCATTCGGTATAGAGCGCGTAAACCCGAAGACAGCGATCAATATCCTCCACTTTGCCCGCGGTTCATCGAAGACCCCGTACGAACTCGCCTGCATGCGTCTCGCGTCGCGGCGCGGCGTGCTCGGTCACCTCGCGGCGTCCGCAGCCTTCGACGAAGGTCTGTCTGAATTCGCCATCCACCAGGCTTTCTGCAACGCGACCAGGCACGCCGAAAGCGAACTGCCTTACAGCAATATCATTGGCCTGAACGAACACGGCGCCATCCTGCATTACACGGACCTCGATCGAGAGCCGCCCCGGAAGTTGCGGTCGTTCCTGATCGACGCGGGCGCCCAGGTTCACGGATATGCATCCGACATCACGCGCACCTACAGCAACGGCGATGAGCGATTCTCCGAGCTCGTCGCACGCATGCAGTCGCTGCAGGAAAACCTCGTCAGCCGCATCCGGGCCGGCGTCGACTACCGGGAGTTGCAAATCGAAACGCATCGGCTCACGGCAGGCGTGCTGATCGATGCCGGGCTCGCTTCCGGTGACCCGGAACTGCTGTTGTCGTCAGGCGTCACCAGCGCATTCATGCCACACGGTATCGGCCACCTGCTCGGCATACAGGTTCACGACGTCGCCGGCTTCATGGAAGACGAAAGCGGCACGACGATCGACCCGCCGAGCGGTCACCCGTACCTGCGGCTGACGCGTGGACTCGAGGAAGACATGGTGCTCACGGTCGAGCCGGGACTCTATATCATCGACATGCTCCTCGACGAGCTGCACGGCACGCCCGCAGAAGCGCTGGTCAACTGGGACACCGTGGAAGCGCTGCGGCCCTTCGGCGGCATCCGCATCGAGGACAATGTGCGCGTCCTCGCGGACGGTTGCGAGAACCTGACCCGGGACGCTTTCGCCGAGCTCGGGTAGGCCCTCCGTAATACCCCTGTAACACGACCGATGCAGCATCGGGATTCGCGCGCGAAAATCGTGCACGGCTTTCGTACACCTGCGTAATCATGGTGCGCCCGGCGCAACCGCCAACCGGGTTAGCATTTTTTTCTTCATGTATTTCAATAACCTGGAAGGCGACGGGCAGCGTCGACCCCGCAGATAATCTGGTACGCATCCTGCAATCATCGGCCATGACTCCGATCAACCGAAACCTGTCGCTGCGCGGACTGCGGACCTTCTGTGTCGCCGCGGAGCACGAGAGCTTCCGCGAAACCGCCGATAAGCTGTTCATCACGGCATCGGCCGTCAGTCACCAGATAAAGAACCTCGAGGAAGAACTGGGCCAGAAATTATTCGAGCGCACGAGTCGTTCGCTGATTCTCACCGATGCGGGACACTCGCTGCTCCGCGACATCAAGCCGTTGATCACGCGTCTGGACGAGGTCGCCGCGCGGCACCGGGTAGCCGCAACGCGCAGCACCTTGAGCATTTCCGTACAACCGTTTTTTGCGAGCGAAGTGTTCATTCCCAGGCTGCCGGAATTCACTCGCGCCCATCCAGACATCGACATCAAGGTGGACACGAGCGACGAATCCGCGGAGAAGCACCCGACGACGGCGGACGTGTCGATACGGGTATTCCGTTCGGCGCCGGCCGGCTTCGCCTCCGACAGGCTATTCCCGCTGCGCCTGATACCGGCCGCCTCCCCCGAGCTCTGCGAAAAGATGGTAATCGACGAGACCTCGATATCCGGCGATGTACCGCTGCTCGTACACGACAGCCGACCTACCGCATGGCGGCAATGGTCGCAGTCATCCGGCATAGACGTACCGCGAGGCGCAAGCATCATCCGACTCGACTCTATGATCGCCATCGCACGGGCGGCGGAACGCGGACTCGGGGCGGCGCTCGTGCCCGTACAGCTCAGCGACGCCTGGTTCGAATCCGGTAGTCTCGTGCCGCTGTCCAATCACGAACTGCCGACACGCGATGCGTATTACTTCGTCTGCCGCAGCGGAGACGCAGACAATGAGACTATCCGGACACTGAGGCGCTGGGTGTTACAGAGTTTCGACGGTTGCCGGTGAATTTTTTTCACGGTTCGAGCGATTTTTTTTCGTTTGCGGCCTGCTGATGCCGGCCCTACTGTTTCCGCGACGAAATGGTTTGCGACCCTGAAGTCGCAAGAAATCCTCAAATCGTTTGGAGAGAAAATCATGAAACCAGAAAGGAAGCTCGGTCGCTTTACACGACTGTCTCGCCCGCTTGCGCTCCTCGCATCGCTCGTCGTCGCTGCACCGCTCAACGCCGAGGAGTCCGACCACGCCTACACGATGACCGTGATTGTCGACGCAGCGCACGGCAGCAAGGTGGCCGCAGGGAAGTACGAGCGCGCAATCGAGAAGATCACGGCTGCGAAGCGCAGCGGGGACATCTACTCGAAGCAGACCAATCTCTGTGTCGCGTATACGAAGACGGGCGCGCTGGACAAGGCGACCACAGCCTGCGAAGCCGCGCTCGCAATAATGCTCGACGGCGGTAAATCGCGCAGCACCTACTTCGCGCCTGCGAAGGCCGACAAGCTGGACCGCTTATACCTGGCCCTCGCCCTTTCGAACATGGGCGTCTTGCANNTTATACCTGGCCCTCGCCCTTTCGAATATGGGCGTCCTGCAGGCCGCCAAGGGCAGCACCGACATGGCACGCGAGACCTTCCTGGAGGCAGTTGGGTTGGATACCGGACTGTCAGCACCGAAGATCAATCTCGCGCGTCTTGCCAAAGGGTGAGTTAGACACCAAGTGCATGAGCAGTAACGATCATCGGTCCCCCAAGGACGGCAACGACCATCGATGATCATCCGGCGGCCCGCATCTCCCCCCTGCGGGCCGCCATTTTTTCAGGAGCCGCTTTCCGCTTCGGTCGCCCTCGCCTTCGCCTTGAGCTCTTTCTTCACGCGGGCGCCCCGGCGCTCCAGCGTCGGACGAAGCGCCCTTCCGAGCCACGGCATGAGGTAGCTTACCGTGGTCAGGACGCCGCTTATCGCAGGTATCGCCTGTTCGCGCTGGTTGTTACCGCACAGGTCGAGAATGACCTGAGCTACTTCTTCCGCCGAACTCATCGGCTGCGAAAACGTCAGGTCGGAAGTCGTGTCGATATCCGCCAGAATGAATTGCGTCGAGATCGGACCGGGCGACACCACGGCGAGTTTGACACCGGAATCCCGTATTTCCTCGGCCAGTGCAAACGTGAATGCGCGCAGGCCAAACTTGCTCGCAGAGTACGCGGCACTCCCGGGCACCGGCGTGCGCCCAGCGAGCGACGCAACATTGATAATAGCGCCGCCGCCAGCCTCGCGAATGTGCGGTAGCGCGAGGCGCGTCAGCATGATCGGCGCCCTGAGATTCACGTCGATCGTCCGGGCGAGGTCATCGGCACTGGTCGACTCGACGTTACCCCGCGCGTGGAAGCCGGCGTTGTTCACCAGCACGTCGATACGGCCGAATTCGAACTGCGTCTTCTTTAACAGGTCGACGCAGCCGCCCGCATCGGAAACGTCCATCGGAAATATCTCGACACGCGCCCTGTCGCGGAGTTCCGCCGCGACCGCCTCCAGGTTCTTGCGGTTGCGGGCCACCAGCATGAGATTCGCACCTGCTTGCGCAAACAGCCGCGCGGCTGCCGCGCCGACGCCCTCGGAGCCACCGGTGACGATGACCGTCTTGTCTTTGAAGATCATCGACGCATCTTATGCGATGCAGGGGCGATCTAAAAGCCGATAATGCGCTTCATCTTTCGCAGGAACGACGACTCCCAGCCATCGACTTCGAGCTGCTCCGGATCGAACTTTATGGCCGGCATCGTCGTATCGGGGCACACCGGCTCATTCGCCGCGGCATCCTCCGGCCGTAATTCCAGGCTGGCGTTGCGGCGGTCGGCGGCGTCGGTAAGACCATCGACCGCGAGGCTCAGGTAGGGCAACACCTCGTCATCGACGATGTCGTCAAGAAATACGGCATCCGGGTCGAAGGCGTCCTTCGACAGGATGACGCAATCATCGAATGACCTGTCCTTGCTGATCGTGTCGTCCCAGGTACGGCAGAATTCTCACTTTAGTGCGCCCGGTCATTATTGGCTGTGAGCATGCTCACAGCTGCGGGAATTTCTGGTCTTTTCTTATATTTCAATAAGTAAAGAAGTAACCCGGACTCCCGGCTAGCGTTATGTAAAACTGCTGGCTTGCGGCTTCTCTCGACCTCGCAGCCGGCTGCCGGCGATTGTAACGATTTGTTGTGCGTGACATTTTTCCCACCGTAAGGAGTAAACTGGTGTGTCGTTTTTGATTGTCGGTGTCGCCGCGCGACCGGTCCTACGTGAACATGCACAGCCCGAAGTCCATAACAACAATGATCTTGGCCCTGCCGCTGTTCGCCGCCTGCGACGACGAGCCACCAACCCGTCCTGCGGGCGGTTGGGGTGGCGCAGCGACGGTGGTGACGGAGCAGATCGACTTGCGTCCCCTGGTCGACGAGATCGAGGCGCTGGGCACCGCAAAAGCCAACGAGTCGGTCGAGATTCGTCCGCGAATCTCGAGCCTGGTCACCCGCATCCTGTTCGAGGAAGGTCAGTTCGTGGAAGAAGGCGACCTGCTCGTCGAACTGGAGAACAGCGAGATCCGGGCCGGCCTCGCGCTCGCGGAAGCTTCCCTCTCCGAAAGCCGCAGCCTTTACAACCGCAGCAAGGAACTCGAGTCGACACAGGCGATCTCGGCATCCAGCCTCGAAGCGCTGCACGCGCAGGTCAAGGTGGACGAGGCGAACGTCGAGGCCGCGCGCGCGAAGTTGAGTCACACCCGGGTCCGCGCGCCGTTCTCGGGGCGCATCGGCCTCAGGCGGGTGAGCCCCGGCAGCTTCGTGAACACGGATTCGGTCATCACGACGCTCGATGACGTCAGCGTCATCAAGCTCGATTTTTCGGTCCCCGAGACCTTCGTCAACGTCGTCAGGCAGGGTATGAACATCGTCGCCCACAGCCTCGTATTTCCGGAGCGGGACTTCAACGGCACCGTCGCCAGCATCGATACGCGCCTCGACCCGGTCTCGCGCGCGGTCGAGGTACGTGCCGTGATCCCGAATGACGATGGACTCCTGAAGCCCGGCATGTTCATGACCGTCGACCTGCAGCGCGACCGCGGCGACGTGATGATGGCCCCGGAGCAGGCGATCGTGCCGGAGGGGTCGCGGCAGTACGTGTACGTCGTCAGCGACGGCCTGGTCGAAAAGCGCCAGGTGCAGTTGGGACGCAGGATTCCGGGCTACGTGGTCATCGTCGAGGGCCTTGCCGCGGGAGAGCGTGTCGTGACGGAAGGTACCCACAAGGTGCGCGACGGTGCCCGGGTCGAGACCCTCGAAGCGAAGGCCGCTTTGAGCGAAGCGCCTGCCGGCGCTCAATAATTCCATGCTGATATCCGATGTCTCGGTCCGCCGTCCGGTTTTTGCCGCGGTCATATCGCTGATCCTCGTGATCATCGGTGCGATGTCGGTGGGCAGCATGCCGATCCGCGAGTTCCCGGACATCGAGCGCCCGATCGTGTCGATCACGACTGACTACCGGGGCGCGGCATCCGACATCGTCGAACGGCGGGTAACCCAGGTGCTCGAGGACCAGCTTGCCGGCATCGCCGGCATCACCAAGATCTCCTCGGTCAGCTACGACGAGCGCTCGATCATCACGCTCGAATTCACGCGCGACCGCGACATCGATGATGCCGCGAACGATGTCCGTGACCGGGTGTCGAGCGTACTCGGCATCCTCCCCGACGAGTCGGATCCGCCGCAGATCAGCAAGCAGGATGCCAGCGCAGAGACCTCTATGTGGATCAGCGTGTCGAGCAGCACGCGCTCCATCATGGAGGTCTCGGACTTCGCGGAACGCTACATCGTCGACGCGCTCTCAGCCGTGGACGGCGTGGCACGGGTTCGCAACAGCGGGCTGCGGCGGCCGGCCATGCGCATCTGGATCGACACCAAGCGCCTCGCGGCCCGTCAGCTGACCGTCGCGGACATCGAGGATGCGCTGCGCCGGGAAAACGTGCAGATACCGTCGGGCCGCCTGGAATCCACGGCGCGAGAGTTCACGCTGCGGACCAATACCGGCTTCCAGTCGGTCAGCGATTTCGAACAGCTCGTCCTCAGGCAGGCAGAGGGCGACTACATGATCCGCCTCGGCGAGGTCGCCGATATCGAGTTCGCGCCGGAGGACTCCCGCACCTACTCGGCCACCGACGGCGGTGCCGACATGAGCCTCGGCATCATCCCCCAGGCTCAGGCCAACCTGCTGCAGGTCAACACCGACGTTGCAGGACGTCTCGACGAGCTGCAGGCGTCGATGCCGCCCGACATCGAGCTGGGGACCATTATCGACACCGCGGTGTTCATACGCGCCTCCCTGCTGGAAGTCGGCAAGGCCCTGGCGATCGCGCTGGGCCTCGTGCTGATCGTGATCTATGCCTTTATCGGCACCGTGCGCGCGACCATCATCCCGGCCGTCACCATCCCGATTTCGATCGTGGCCGCTTTCACCGTCATGGCGGGTCTCGGCTACTCGATCAACACGCTCACGCTGCTCGGCTTCGTGCTCGCGATCGGCCTCGTGGTCGACGACGCCATCGTCGTGCTCGAGAACATCGTACGGCGCATCGAGGGCAAGGAGCCGACGCTGCTGGCCGCCGTCAACGGCAGCCGCGAGATCGGCTTTGCCGTCATTGCCACCACGCTGGTTCTCATCGCGGTGATACTCCCGGTCTCTTTCATGCCCGGCAACATCGGCGACATCTTCAACGAGTTCGGTATCTCGCTCGCGGCCGCCGTCGCATTCTCGAGCCTCGTCGCTCTGACGCTGGTGCCGATGCTGACATCCAAGCTTTTCCACGACAATCGCCTGCATCGCGGCCGCTTCGCTCGCTTCGTCGACAGCCTGTTCAAGCGGCTGTCGTCCGCGTACGAGCGCGCCCTGCGGCGCGTGTCGGCACACCCGGTCCTGGTCATCGCGGCTGCGCTGGCGATGTTCCTCGGCAGCCTGCTGCTGCTCGACAGGCTGCCGGCCGAATTCATGCCACGCGAAGACCGGGGCCTCGCTATGGCGTTGATCCAGGCGCCGGACGGCTCCAGCCTCGACTACACCGTGGGCTACATCAAGCAGGTCGAGGAGATCATACTTGCAGACAAAGACAAGGGCGATGTGCTGCGGGTGCTCGGTCGTTCCGGGAGCTGGCGCGCCGGTGCCGACGTAAATGTCGGCCGGGTCCTGGCGCCGCTCGAAGTCTGGTCGAAACGCGAGCGTTCCGCGCAGGAACTCGTTTCGAGCTGGAACCGCCAGTTTGCGGAGTTGCCGGGCGCGCAGGTCTTCGCGTTCGCGCCGGGCGCGTGGGCGATCGGCCAGAGTTCGCGGCCGCTCAACATCGTCCTGGGCGGAACGGACTACGACGAACTGGCGCAGTGGCGCGACATCGTCATGGAAGAAGCGGCCAAGCTGCCCGGACTGTCTAACCTGCAGTCCGACTACAACGAGCGCAAACCGAAGATCGACGTCTTCGTCGATCGCGACCGGGCCGCGGACCTCGGGGTATCCCTGTCCAACGTCGGCAGGACGCTCGAGACGATACTCGGCTCCCGGGTCGTGACGACGTTCATCCGCGACGGCGAGGAATACCGGGTCATCCTGCAGGGCGCCGATGAGCGCCGCCAGACGCCCAGCGATCTCGAGACCATCTACGTGCGCTCGCAGACCTCGGGCGCGCTGGTCCCGCTGTCCAACCTGGTGCGGCTGGAGGAAATCGCGGGCCCGGTCGACCTGCGGCGCTTCGACCGGATGCGCTCGATAACCATCAGCGCCAGCCTCGCGAACGACTACTCGCTGGGCGACGCGCTCGCCGCGCTCGAGCGCATCGTGCGCGACAACCTGCCGAACTCCGTCAGGCTGGGTTACGACGGCGAATCCCGCGACTTCAAGGCGACGGGCAGTTCCATCTACATGACGTTTCTGCTGGCGCTGGTGATTGCCTACCTCGTGCTCGCCGCGCAGTTCGAGAGCTTCAAGCATCCGCTGATCATCATGACGACCGTGCCGCTGGCCGTCACCGGCGCTTTGATAGGACTCTGGTTCTTCGGCTCGACAATCAACATCTACAGCCAGATCGGCGCCATCATGCTGATCGGTCTTGCAGCCAAGAACGGTATCCTGATCGTCGAGTTCGCCAACCAGCTGCGCGACCGTGGCGAAGACTATCGCGAGGCCGTAATCCATGCTGCCCGGACGCGGCTGCGGCCGGTGCTTATGACGAGCATGTGCACAGCATTCGGCTCGATCCCGCTGCTGCTCGCCTCTGGGGCCGGCGAACTGTCGCGCCAGTCTATCGGCGCGGTCGTCTTCTTCGGCGTTACGTTTTCCGTGCTGCTGACGCTGATCGTCGTCCCGACCGTCTACATGCTGATCGCAAAGAACACGCACTCGCCGGAGTACGTGTCGCAGCTCATCGACAAGCTCGCGTCGTCGCCCGGGAACCGCCAGGCATCGGAAACCTGATCCGGGGCGGGCCGCCAGTCGCAATGCTCAAACTGCTGCTCGCCGCCGTCGCCTGTTACGCCGTGCTGGCGCTGGTGGTCTATCTCATGCAGGCCCGCATGCTTTACCTCCCGGACGTTCCCGGACGATCGCTGGACCGAACACCGGCCGACATCGGCGCCGATTACACGGATGTCTCGATCCGAGCGAGCGATGGGGTCCGGCTCCATGGCTGGTTCCTTCCCGGCGGCTCCGATCGCGTGCTGCTGTTCTTTCACGGCAACGCGGGCAACATCTCGCATCGGCTGGAATCGATCCGCCAGTTCCTGCAACTCGGCCTGTCCGTGCTGATCATCGACTACCGGGGTTACGGGCAAAGCGAAGGCCGCACGACCGAGCAGGGCATATACCGCGACGCCGACGCGGCCTGGCAATACCTCGTGGAAACCAGCGGCACGCCGGAGGAGCGCATCCTGCTGTTCGGCCGCTCCATGGGCGCGTCCGCCGCAGCTTACCTCGCTGCACGTCACCGCCCGCTGGCACTGGTCGTCGAGTCGTCGTTCACGTCGGTGCCGGACATCGCCGGCGAATACTATCCGTGGCTGCCGGTGCGCTGGCTGAGCCGGCTGCGGCACTCGACCGAGACCTTCGTGCGGCAGGCCGACTGTCCGGTCCTCGTGATCCACAGCCGGGATGACGAGATCGTCCCGTTCCGGCATGGCGAGGCGATCTTCGCGGCCGCGCGGGAGCCAAAGGCCCTGCTCGAGCTGCGCGGCACCCACAACGACGCTTTCCTGCGGGACGAGCGGAATTACGTTGCGGGACTGCGCGCGTTCCTCGACGGGCTGTAGACAATTGATTCCGTGAAACAAAAAAGCCGGGCAACGCCCGGCTTTTTATCGCGCGCCAAGGCACGCCCCTGCAACAGGGCAGGAATTACTCTTCGGCAGCTGCCTTCGCTTCCGCGGCCTGCTCCGTCAGCATGACGATCGCCATCGGCGCAGCGTCTCCCGGGCGCGGACCCGTCTTCAGGATGCGCAGGTAGCCGCCCGGCCGGTCCTTGAAGCGCGGACCCAGTTCCGAGAACAGCTTGCCGACCGCTTCCTTGTCGCGCAGGCGATCGAAAGCCAGACGGCGGTTGGCCACGCTGTCTTCTTTCGCGAGCGTGATCAGCGGCTCGACGACGCGACGCAGCTCCTTGGCTTTGGGCACCGTCGTACGGATCGTCTCGTGCTTCACCATCGAGCTCGCCATGTTGCGGAACATGGCCTTGCGATGCGAGCTGTTGCGGCCCAGTCGACGACCGGATTTTCTATGGCGCATTTCTCTGTCCTTTCCTAGAGAGCGAGCTCGTGTTCCGGCCGCAGGCTGGCGGGCGGCCAGTTGTCGAGACGCATGCCGAGCCCGAGGCCGTGCCCTTCGAGCACTTCCTTGATCTCGGTGAGTGACTTCTTGCCGAGGTTCGGCGTGCGGAGCAGTTCCACTTCCGTGCGCTGAACCAGGTCGCCGATGTACATGATGTTCTCGGCCTTGAGGCAGTTCGCGGAACGCACCGTGAGCTCGAGTTCGTCCACGGGGCGCAGGAGGATGGGATCCACCTGGTCCTGTGCCTGCGCGCCGACGCCCTCTTCCTGGCCCTGCAGATCGACGAACACGGACAGCTGGTCCTTCAGGATGCTGCCTGCACGGCGGATCGCCTCTTCGGGATCGATCGTGCCGTTGGTCTCGATGTCGATGAGCAGCTTGTCGAGGTCGGTGCGCTGTTCGACGCGAGCCGCTTCGACGTTGTAGGTGACGCGGTGCACCGGGCTGAACGACGCGTCGAGCTGCAGCCGGCCGATCGGCCCGGCCTGCTCCTCGAACATCGGGCGCTGGGTGGCCGGCCGGTAACCGCGGCCGCGCTCGACCTTGAGCACCATGTTCAGCTCGCCGACACTGGTCAGGTTCGCGATGACGAGGTCGGGGTTCATGATCTCGACGTCGTGATCCAGCTGGATGTCGCCCGCCGTAACCGGGCCCGGGCCCTTCTTGGAGACCCGCAGCTCGGCAGTGTCGCGCGCGTGCATGCGAACGGCCACCTGCTTGAGGTTGAGCAGGATATCGACTACGTCTTCCTGCACGCCTTCGATGCTGGTGTACTCGTGGAGCACGCCTTCGATCTCCGCTTCCGTGATCGCCGCGCCGGGCATGGACGACAGCAGGATCCGGCGCAGTGCATTGCCGAGCGTGTGGCCGAAACCGCGCTCGAACGGTTCGATGGTGACCTTCGCCTGAAGATCGCTGACCGGCGTCACCTTGACGACGCGCGGCTTCAGAAACTCATGTACAGATTCCTGCATGGGACACTCCTGACTTACTTGGAGTAGAGCTCGACGACGAGGTTTTCGTTGATGTCCGGCAGGATATCCTCCCGATCCGGCAACGACTTCAAAACCCCGGTCATCTTCTTCGCGTCAACCTCTACCCACTCCGGCAGACCCACCTGGCCTGCAATTTCGATCGCGCTCTGTATGCGCAGCTGCTTCCTGGCTTTCTCACGAATGCTGATCGCGTCACCGGCGTTCACCTGCGCCGAAGGAATGTTTACGACCTTGCCGTTGACCTCGATGCTCTTGTGGCTGACAAGTTGGCGGGCTTCCGCACGCGTGGACGCAAAGCCCATGCGATAAACGACGTTGTCCAGCCGCCCTTCCAGCAGTCGCAGCAGATTCTCGCCCGTAGAGCCTTTCAGCTGGGCGGCACGCTTGTAGTAGTTGCGAAACTGGCGCTCGAGCACGCCGTACATGCGACGCAGTTTCTGCTTCTCACGCAGCTGCAGGCCGTAATCCGACAGGCGCGGCCGACGCTGCGGCGCACCACCGGGCGGCACTTCCAGCCGGCACTTCGATTCGAGCGGCCGCACGCCGCTCTTGAGAAACAGATCCGTGCCTTCGCGGCGGGACAGTTTGCACTTTGG
>JABAHS010013219.1_pt2 | contig 16960 bp, 14 predicted proteins | sample 7062111 | NCBI WGS metagenome assembly JABAHS01 (sample SAMN14534600, study PRJNA622989) | marine sediment metagenome | biome: marine biome [ENVO:00000428]; feature: marine pelagic biome [ENVO:01000023]; material: deep marine sediment [ENVO:00002113]; isolation source: pool of 4 deep marine... | reverse complement strand
TTGTATAGCCTCCATATCAATTCCTCACAATAAATCATAAATAAAATACCCACCAAGGGCAAATGAAATCATTTACTTTCTTCAGACTCTCCAACGATCAAACATAAAGGATTTATCTTGTCAACAATATCCATTCAAATTTAAGAATTGCAGTCAAAATATATAAGTTTCCAATTACTTAAAAATTGGAAAGAACCATCGGTGCTTGTCACATCAGATTGGAAAAGACACAGTTGACTACCTTCTGCGAGCGGAGACTTCCGATCTCTTAACATCAACACGCATTCTTGCAGGCTATTCCTCATTCGTTAAATAAATAATTTTTTGAAATATCGAGCTGATTTTCTTATCTTAAATTATGGAGGTGATAAATTATGAGCCAAATCTATTTAGTCCAACATGGTATAGCCAAATCGAAAGATGAAGCTCCGGAACGCCCTTTGACGGATCAGGGCAAGAAGGATGTCGAAAAAGTAGCCGCGTGGGCGGCACAAGCCAAACTTGAGGTCAGAGAAATTCGCCACAGTGGCAAGACACGCGCTCAAGAAACCGCCGAGATGTTCGGAAGTCAACTGAAGCCGGAAAATGGCGTGGTGGCCGTTTCAGGGATGGGTGCCACCGATGATGTGAACGCCTTTGCGGAGTCCGTCATCCCCGAAAAGCAGACACTCATGTTTGTGGGACACTTACCATTTTTAGACCGTTTCGCCAGTCGCCTCGTCCTGAATGATCCTGAGCGATCGCTGGTACAATTTCGCAATGGCGGAATCGTAGGAATCGTGGAGAGCGAAGGGAAGTGGTTGGTGAACTTGCTGGTGACTCCCGAAGTGGTTTAAAGGTAGGGCTTTGGCTCGAGTGATTCGGGGATAAGTTGTGAAGCGCAGAGCGAAAGGTGACAAAATTCGCCACTCCGCTCTACGCTTTGTGTTTTCCAAAGGCCTAAACTTCAGCCCTAAATGGTTCGCCAAGATAGGCTTTTGAGTAAAACTGCACAGTCCAACTCAAATTATAGACGCTTTTACTTCCTCACTCACTTGCACTCTCGTGCAGTGCGATGGGATCGCCAAGCTCGGCGGCGCGGAAACGGATGTCTTGAAATCCGTCCCCATTGTCGTCCGTTACGCGAAGATAGAAGCCCCAATCTCGAACGCTGTTTGTGACTTTGATGAGCAGTTTGTTGTTACCCGGATGTAAGAAGACAGAAACGATGTCATGATCCAACGGGACGTCTTTTTGACGATAAACCTGCCAGACGAGCTTGTCGTTCAGCCACAATTTGCACGACTCATCGGTGGCCAATCGCAGTTGAACTTTTCTTTTTTCCGGCGAATGAATGTACACAAGTCCATAGCCGACTGCCCAGGATGACGGCTGCAATGCTGTCCGCAAGTTCACGTAACCATCGTAGGTACCATCGTTCATTTTTTGCCATCTGACCTTTCGACCGGCGCTTTCATAAGTCGCCGTCAAATCGATGGATTCCTCCGGCGGAAAACGACGATGAAAGCCAGAACGATTTTCGAATGGACCGACGACTCGCCAATGCTCTTCGAGCGGAGCCCCTAATTCTCGATAGACGGATAACAGTTCTTGACTTTCGCCATATCTGGAAAAGTACTGTGCATTGATAAATCGCGCAATCACCTGGAGATCTTTTCGCCCCGCCTTTTTAGCAGCCTGGAAGAGATTAGTCACAAACGTTAAGTCCGGCTCCTCCTGCTTCGGCTCAAGTTGAACGGCTTCCACGATATATTTCCACGTGTTGCTCCAACCGTGGTTTGGAAATTGTACGAGCAGTCCAAAAAGCTCTCCCCGTTTTTCTTCACAATATTGCAGCGCTTCTTCATAATCTCCATTTCTGAGATGAAGAATGCTCAAAAGCATGCCGTATTGCAACTTGAGTAATTCCCGGGTCTCCGACCGATTTAAATTCTCGAGGATGGAAATGGCCTCTTCCGGAGGCAGATCCGCATTCATGCAAAAACGGAGAATTCCCTCAATCAAATGTGGATTTAAATCCTCTTTTTGGGTAAGTTCTTTACTCCGGTGGGCATACGATTTATAAAGCTGCTGCGCTGCGGCCGTATCGCCGATGGATTCATACATTTCTCCACCGATGAACACGGGGTAAACGGATGTGGGGTCCATTTCTCGTGCGCGCTGCAGATCTTTCTCTGCCTTACTTATTCTGCCAAAACGCCAGAATAAAGCCGCACGTTTCACGAAAGCCGAGGCCTTTTCGTGCTGATTAGAAGCTTGGGAAATGCGTTGATCGAAATACTCAAGCGCTCGGTCCAGTTCATCCAGTTCGCTGTATACATTGCACAGGTTCATGATCGAACTATGAAAACTGGGACGCTTGGCCAAAGCCATCTTGAATTGCTCCGCGGCCTCTTGCATGCGTCCGGCCATCATCAGCACTTCCCCTTTGCTATCATGTGGATTGGGCTCGTCCGGTGCGATGTTCGCATACTTATCGAGATATTTGAGGGCGGTCTTAAAATCGCCGCGGTAGGCATGAATGTAGGCCACCTGATTGTAAGCCAGCTTTTGTTTCGGGTCGATATCCAAAATCATCTCGTATTCAGAAAGGGCGCGATCATAGTCCTTCAAAAGCAAATGCAATTCTGCCAATTGCATTCGGGTCTCGGGGTCATTGGGCTCATATTGCAGCAATTGTTTCATGGATTCCAGGATGCCGTTGATGTCGCCCGTCAGTTCACATTTGTAAAAACTCAACCATATGCGATCGGGTTCGGAAAGCTTCTCTGCAAAGCGGTCGGCCTGATTTATGGCAGTTTGGGCCGCTTCTGAATCGCCCATTCGTAATTTCACTTTGCCCAAGAGCAAATAAGCTTTGGCAAACGTGCTGTCTATCTCAATGGCCTTGGTTAAGCAGGTTTCGGCTTCGGCATAGGCGAATTTGTCCATGCTTTCCAAAGCCTTGGAATAACAGCGAAAGGCTTCAACCGATTGAGTCATGGCTGCTAATGATTTTGTCTCGGGTGGGGCTTCCAGGTCGTGACGCAGATTGCTCCGGAGCCGATCCGAGAGGTCGTCAACCATGATAAAGATGCGCTCTAGGTTTGGTCCTTGCACATATTCTTTTCTCAGGACGTTTTCGGAGCTAACGTCCCGCAGCACTGCATAGATCTTAATTGCGCTTTCTTCCTGATAGAAAGAGCCGGTAATGAGCGTTTTAACATCGGCCTGTCGAGCTGCTTTCAGAGCCGTTGACAGATCAGAGATATCTTCGGTGTCATTATCAATTTGATTCAGACTAGCGTACAAACGAGTCATTGCGACCACATTTATGTAGTGTGACTGGGATAATTTTGTCGCAAGCATGTCCGCCAATCCGCGACTCAGCCAATCCAGGCTTTCATTCTCGGTAGCATTTTCAAATGGCAGGATGGCGATGGTATGCTGCTGCTCCGGCGTGACATCTAATACTGTGGCAGCGGCCTGTACGCTTCCGTTGCGATCGGATTCCGTGTTGGCTAACCTGATTTTGCGATCGTTCTGCTGCGTGCAGCTAGAAAGACCGAACAAAAAAATGCCGAGACTGAATAGACTGCAAATTCTACGACGATTCATACAGCTCTCCTATGTACTCTATTTCATAAATTCGGTTGACCTATTATTCGCTGCAGGGTCTTAATTGATGTTGGACAGGATTAACAAGATAAACAGGATGGAAGACATCCTGTTTATCATCATTAAGACTCCCTTTCTGATTATCCTCCAGCCCTCAACTTAAGAAAAGCTCGGAGGCTCTTTTCCTGAAATCCGCAAAAACTTAGTGATGATGGTTGACTTATCAGAAGAAATCTGTTCCCAAAAATTCATCGTTTAAAAAGTGAATTAGAATACTTGTTTAGCTAAAAAGATTGCCCCCTCACAAAAATCATTAGAATTCTCAATCCTGTGGACGGTTAATTCTATTTTTTCCGAATCCAATGTTAAGATAGAGAATCATTTTGAATGACAGGATTTTAAATTCTTTTATCCAGTTTATCTTGTTCATCCTGTCTAAATTTCTATGTGACCGTATTTATTTATGAAATCGTGTAGTAAGTTTTGAAAATCTTGTAAACTTTCCGATGCGCTCAACTTCAATTAATACGACATTTGACTTCATTGGTTGCATGCTCCATTCCGCTCCGCCAGAGGACTCGTCGGTTGATTGTCATTCATTTGCTATCCGGCACAATGCACGACGACCATGGTCAAATCGTCATGTTGTTTGGCGCCGTTTACAAACGTTTCGATTTCACCAAAGATTTTTTCGCGCAGACTCAGGGCGTTGGAGGCGCCATTGCTTCTTATTATATTCAACAGCCGGTCTTCACCAAACTCTTCTCGATTGTGATTCATCGACTCGGTGATTCCATCCGTGAAGAATAATAGATTATCACCTTTGTTAATCGATATCACCGATTCATCCAAAGTTTCAGCAAAAATGTCGCTATCGTCCAATCCGAGTCCAATTCCGGACGGCGTCAACAGGGCACAGTCGCCGCTCTCTGAAATATGAAGGAGCGAATTATGACCCGCACGCACGAAGGCAAAGGACCGTGACGTGACATCAAGCACCCCGTAGATCATCGTGGCAAACATTTTTCGATCCAAACTCATGCATAAACGTTTGTTCAATTCCTCAAGCAGTTTCTTGGGGGACTCGTAGACAGTCACCAACGTCGACATCATACCCTTGATTTCGGCCATGTAAAAGGAAGCCGAGGTCCCCTTTCCGCTAACATCTGCAATGACGATGCCCAATTTACCGGGTTGGATGTGGAAAAAATCGAAATAATCGCCCCCAACTTCAAGTGCTGATTGGCAAACTCCGTCAAATTCAAAACCCGGGAGGTGGGGCATGGCGCGCGGCAAGAGTTTGTGCTGGACTTCACGGGCAATCTCCAATTCGCGTTTGACTCGCTCTTGCTCTCGCAGTTCGTCGTAAAGCAGGGCATTTTCCAGAGCCATGGCCGCTTGACTGGCAAGAATGGAGGCAAAATGACGCTGGCTTTCATCCAGTTTTCGTGTATCTTGCTTCATGCAAAAAACAAGAACACCGAAAAGCTGTTTTTTTATCAACATCGGAATGATGAGTTCATGAGAATCGATACGCAAGTCTTTGAGTCGATTTCTAACCGGTTGCGGGGCACTCTGGAGAAAGAAACCGTCTGTTTGATTCTCAAGATATCCTCGAGACTGTCCATCAAGCTCCAACCTCTTATTTCTCGTGTCTACACCGTTTCCCGTTACAATTTCATAAAAGGCGCCTTCCTGTTTTTGTTGGCGCAAGAAAAGTCGGGCGCGCTCGGCGCCAATGGCCTCGCTCAAGCGATTCTGGACAAGATTGGCCATTCGCTCCAATCGAAAGGATTGGCTCAAATCTCGGCCGAGTTTCTCAATGATGTCCCGTTCACGCAGCCCTTCCACCATGTGATTAAACGTGTTGGCAAGCTGGCCGATTTCATCGCGATTTTCCACTTCCACCTTTTGGTCCAAATGACCCTTGGAAATCGAAGCCATGGCCTGGCTCAATCGCTCTAAAGGTCTTGTCAAACGACGACTGAGAAACACAGAAATTACACTATACAGAAGAATGAGCAAGATCGCCATCCCGATGTTCCGCATGACGCGGGAGCGAAGCTCGTTGTTGATTTCAATCAACGAGAATCCAACATGCACGCTGCCGAGCACGCGATCGCCGGATTGGATGTTGACTTTCTGCACGCGCAAGTCTTCTCGGCTCTCTTCGGCAATCGAACCGCTGTCGAGTTGACGCACCATGTCCGCTTGAACTCTGCGCGACAGCGGGCCTGAACGATCCGTCTCCACGAGATCGGTGTTCAACGTATGTGCACGTAACCAATTCCGCTCATCATAAATGGCGATGTAAACAATGTCATCGTTAAAGTCCATGAGGCGGGAAATGTAATCCTGATAGTCGCTCCAATTTTCTCGATCAAGAAGATTCATGGTGGCGATATTTTCGGCAATTCGCTTCATCTGCAATTCAAATGCAGACCGTTTATCGCGCAGTTGGCGAATGGTAAAAAAATAGGTAACATCCGCCATGATGAGCGTCACCAGAAGCACGGAGAATGCGATGAGCTTGGATCGCAGTGTGAACCTGAAATGGCTCAGCCAACCCTCCCCCACATGTTTTCTTAATGACTTAAGCATGCGTTATTGTCAACTAAATAGAATAGTGACTTTCGTGGAATACGACCCGTCGTTTACTTAAGTTCCGAAGTAGGCCGTTGCTGGCAACCCGACTTAAAGTAGGAAATATTCACATACTTTTGGCAAGGCCTTGCAAATCCTTTGTCAGATCGGTTATTGTCAATATCAACCTTCTCTCTGGTGACGATTCTTCCCACAAAAGCGATCTCAAAAAGGGAAATAGTTTGTCTCTTTTTGAACCTCCAGAAGCTGTGTTGGAGGCTTGTCTTTACACCAGTCTGAGTTCCGTAAATTCCCTCTCGGCGTCCGTGACGTATTTCTTTGTCCAGAACAGACCTTCTAGCAGCCCCCTGAAATTCAGTTTTTCAATACATTCCTGGTAAGGAAACCAGCCAAATGCAGAATGACTTGCCGTTAGTTTTGGTTTCGAGGGCTTTTGAACCTGGGCAGCATAAACAGTACAAATTTGGATCTCCTTGAACCGCCGATTATAAAACGTGTACGCGTGCTCAACCGCCCATAATGACCTGGCTCTTAAGTCGCATTTTTTTAAAACTCGCTGTAAAGCGGTTTCGATCTCTTCCTCTTCCTCAACAAAATCACTCGGAATTTGCCAGAATCTGGCACCATTGAACCATTTATCCGCTTTTTCTTGAGAGGTGTAAAGCAAAAGATAACGGGGCACGCCTTCCGCTTTGTGGTACACCCAAAGATCAAAAACATTCGGGTTGAGTTTCATAAGAATTGTCCTCAAGAAAGAATTGCTTGTTTGGTTGGAATTTAACATAAAAAATGCCTTTTTCCAAATAGATTGCAACTCACGACAAAATTTCATCAACTCACAACAATGCCATTCACTCTAAATGAAATTGACAATGCGCGATTGAACCGCTTGGCGACGAAGTCGGAGAGGGAGAAACGTCCACCAGCAAAATGGTTGAATTCCGCCCAGCGATCATCGAAGAATTGAAAATAGGCAACTTGACCATCGACAATCAACCTGTGGTCATCGTTAAAGATGCGGATTTGGGGTTCGAACTGTTTGGGCTGCCCATATTCAAAGCGGACGGAATCATTGCGTGGCTGGTCTTCAAAAACAGTGTCATCGAAATTGATTATAAAAACAAACTCACAACGATTTCGAAGTCGGTCCTGCAGAAGAGTCTAGACCGCAACCTTTTTTGCCTCGGGTATCCGATTGTCACGTTGAGAAGCCCGGAAGGCATCCCCCTGAACTTTGGGTTCGATAGCGGTTCACAAAGCACCAGCATCAAACACAACATTTTCAGGAAGATCGAAGTGGACCGAATCGAGAACGCAAGTGGGATCGTCATGGGTGCCGGCGGTTCGGAAACAGTTTCGAAGCAAAGAGCCTACGACGTGACCGTTTATCTGAATGACTACCGGCTCGATTCTGATTCCGTTTCCACCACTCAGGGAGTCAAAGGAACAGCGCTGCTTAAGCCGGACGGAAAGCCTGGCAGCAACATTGGTCTGGACGGAAAAATCATAATGGACCATCTGAATGGCCGGTTTGACTTGCGACTCGAAAAATAAGTCTTAAAGCGAAGAGCGAGAAGCCTGTCGATGACGCGTTTTCGTTCACCACTCAAAAACTTTACTGAACTTTGAAAGTTTAGCAAAGATTCTTGCTCAGCGAGCAAAGTCAAATATGGAATGGGCACATTTGGGAGAAAACCCTAATCCACCTCAATCGTGACACCGCTGGGAGGCGCAGGGGGTGGGTCGGACTTCGGTGGATCGTCGGCACGCCAATTATTGAAGTCGTAGGTGAGGGTCTTACCATGATACCTGATCGTCATGACCTTATTTTGCCAACTTATCATCTTGCCGTCCTTGGATATCGTTTCCATCCGCTCAAACGGAAACGCACAGTCCCCGGGCGAATTCAGTCCACAGTGTTCATCCCAGTCGATGCTTACCCCTTTTGAAGTCGTGTATGAACTCTCTGTTAAACGCGCGTTCTTTTTTACCGCATTTTTGAACGAGGTAAAGGAATCGTAATCCACGTTTTTAATCCCCAACTCAACCGAGGCGGAATTGTGGGTCGTCCCGATGGCAACATACACTTTGTTCAATCTCTTGAAGTACCATCCGCCGTCGGACAAATCTTCATCCCAATCCTGACGTTCCTTGGCCTCATGAAGGACCGGGTTTGCGCCAATTTGAGCGAACAGAGCATTTCGGTATTGATTTCCTGCGTTGCCTAAATAGCGCGTTTCGTTTTTGTCTTCAATGTGTTCCAGGTCATTGATCCAGAGGCGAATGAATCGACCGGGACCGTCGCCCCGAATGGTTACCTGCCAGCCACTGTTGTGTCCTCCAACATTCGAACCCAAATTGTATAAGGGGGTGACGTAATTCCATTTGCCTTTGCCCGAACGATGTTTCAGTCCGGAATTGTGATACTCCTTGTGGAAATGGAAGTAGTCGTCATCTTCGTCTGACAAAACGGCGATATCGATCAGCAAAGGCGGCGGCTCATAATCGAACGTGTACAGCACCTTGATATCCGGGCGGCCATCATCTTCTGTACTTTTTCCAAAATATTCATAAAATGGAAAATCGCTGACCTTTGCCATCCTTCTGAAATCAGTGCGGCCGATGGTGCCTCCCCACTCGGAGCCACCAAAGTCCATCATCGCATCCAGCATGGCGAGTTCAGCCCCCATCCGGGCCCGTTTCTGAAACTCCCTGTCTTCGGCCATATCGTAAATTAACAGCATGGAACCCACGAACGCTCGGTGGTAATTCAGGCTGTCCATCTCGCGATTTCCATCCAGAATCCAGAGGTTCAGCTTGTTCTTGATATAATCCTCAGTAAGCTGTTTGGCATTGTAGGGCCCCTGACCGAATCTGTACGTCCTGCCATCGTGGGAAAACGTCGGCCAATTTTGCTCCGCCAAATCCAGATGCTTTGGGTCGATGCCGCGCCTGTGTCCGTAGATAGGCAATTTGATATCTTTATCAAAGTAATGTGCGTAAAGGTAAATTCCGGCCATGGCCCACAGTTGCTTGTTGGGATTGAGATCCTCAAACACACCGGAATTGAGAATGAGGTCGTTCTCATATTTATTTCGGACGGTCATTTCATCATCGGAATCGATGACACGCAGCCCTTTGGAACCATACTTCACAATAAGCGCGATCATGTAACCGTGATGACTCCGGCCGCCCGTTAGCCAGAAATCGCCGAGAATGCTGTGAAGTGCATCGGACACCGCGGCATTGTAAATGCCCTTCTGTAACCAGGCACTAAAATAGAGTCGCTTTCGATGCTCCGACAGACCCCGCCGAGGTTCCGGAACACTTCTCAGCCATTTCTGTTTTCGCTGCACATATGTTAGGCCGTCTTCCCCTACCTGGGCGAACAATGTCGTGGTCATCAGGAAAATAAACAGTAGAATCAACACGTCTCGGTTCTCCGCTTCGAGTTCTTCGCTTGAGCTTCTGAGGGGGAATTCGTAGCACAAGTCGATTTGATTTGACTGTAAGTATCAACCACGAAATCAACCCCTTGCAACACCTTGCAACATTCTTACCAAATAGTAAGAATTTCTTCACAATTAAGAAAATTTTATCATTTATGAGGGATTCTTCGGAGAACCTTACCAATTGGATCAGTCAGCTTCCGGTAGTCAGCGTAAAATTTACTCGACAGAAAAGCTCAAATGTCGAAATCGTAATTACGAAAATGGAAGTACCTAATCGGGGAAAGCTGTAAAACGTTCAAATGGAGTGTAAAAATCAGCGAACGAAGCGAGCGTATTTTTTGATACAAATGATTTTTATCTATCTATTATATTGATTGCAGAGCTTATGACAAGCGCTATCACAAACTTGCAACTTAACCATTTACCATTGAGCTTTTAATTGTTTTGTCAAAATCATTTTGCCTTTAAAATAGAAGCCTTTCCTAAGCTCAAGAACTTGATATTTCAAGTTTCTCTGTTATATTAAAAACGAGCCGTTTGAAGTGAATTGGTTTTCTTTGAGGGAGGACTACTTCACCAGAGAATCGAAGTGTTTCGTGACCAAATCACGGAGTTCTAGAGGTGAAAACCGCTTCATCATGAAGCCTAAGATAGGCGTTTTCTTGATATCAAAATCGATGGTCTCGGGTGTTGATGCGCTAATTAAGAGAAATCGACACTTTCGGTTTTCTTTCTGTGCTGTTTGAATGAGTTTCAATCCATGGATGTGAGGGAGCCGAAAATCGCTGATGATCAGGTGGTATTTGATTTTCTGTAACCGTTCCAGGGCCATCCGACCATCCCTGGCGATTTCAAACTCAAAGATTTGACAAACGCGAGACCGTCCTCAACTATGGACACTTTTTGATTTGACATCTTGTTCAAAATGGTTTGGTTCTCCAACCGAAGTTATTTTATCCATCGACAAGTTTTAAGCAAGATTTAAGAATATGAAAATGATTTTTATCGAGGAGACACCATGGAATCGTTCTCGGAAACCATGAAAAAGGCCGCTGATTCCGTTTGGCAGGCCATTTTAGCCCATCCCTTTGTGGAAGGCATTGGCGACGGCTCGCTAAGTCGCGAACGCTATGAATTCTACCTGAAACAGGATTACGCGTATTTGATTGAATTTAGTCGCGTATTTGCCTTGGCCTCAGCAAAAGCTCATCAACTTGATGACATGGGGTATTTTGCTAAGCTGCTCGATCTGACATTGAATACTGAAATGGATCTGCATCGGCGCACGTGTGCGGGGTTTGGCATTACCTCAGAAGAGTTGGAGCAGACCGAACCTGCAATGATCACGCTGGCTTACACGAGCTTTCTCGTAAAAACCTGTTATGAAGAATCTTTGCCGGGAATTATTGCGGTGCTATTGCCATGTGCCTGGGGCTATGTGTACATTGCCAATGACCTCAAATCCAAGGGCTTGCCGGACACACAACATTATCGCGAGTGGATCGAAACCTATTCATCCGAAGAGTTTTTAGAATGGGCGGACTGGTTGCGGAACAGGATGGATGCCTTTGCTTCTGAGGCCCCAACTGTGGATAAGGAGCGTTGGAAAAATCTATATTTGCAAAGCGCTCGTTTTGAACTTCTGTTCTTTGAGATGGGTTATAAGGAGGAGATGTGGCCAGAGTTGCTACCGCAATAAACGACCAATTCAATCGTGACTTCGGTCGCGTTTCTAATTTTTTAGCCCGCAAAATAAGGCTTGATTTTAACTATCGAATTGGATATATTGAGCTTTGCATTTTCGTGATCATGTGGCGCATTCGTCTAGTGGCCTAGGACGCCGGCCTCTCACGTCGGTAACACGGGTTCGACTCCCGTATGCGCCACAACACTGCTGCGCCCGTAGCTCAATTGGATAGAGCGCTTGGCTACGGACCAAGAGGTTGGGGGTTCGAGTCCTCCCGGGCGTACGATATGAAGACGCATGAGACGTGGATGGAGTTAGCGTATCGTGAAGCCGAAAAAGCGTTTGAAAAGCAAGAGGTGCCAATCGGTGTCGTAATTGTGGCCGACAATCGGATCATCGGACGTGGCCACAATATGGTTGAATCATTACAGGATCCGACGGCCCATGCAGAAATCATTGCCATCACCGCCGCTGCAAACTCGCAAGCTTCTTGGCGGCTTGAAGATGCCACGCTATATGTCACAAAAGAGCCGTGTCCGATGTGTGCCGGAGCCATCTATTTATCCCGAATTTCTCATGTGGTTTACGGAGTGAACGATGTCAGCATGGGTGCTTGCGGCTCGGCAATGAATGTTCTCCAGAATCCAGCGCTTCGCTCAAACGTGCAAGTTACGTTCGGCATTCTGGAGGCGAAATGTCTGGGAATTCTACAAACGTTCTTTCGAAACGTCAGGACTAAGAAAAGCTGATACGGAGAGGTGACCGAGCGGACGAAGGTGCACGACTGGAAATCGTGTGAGGGGTCATAAGCTCCTCCCAGGGTTCGAATCCCTGCCTCTCCGCGTTTTTGCGAAAACAGAAATCGAAAATCAGTCGATATTCTGTGCTAACTTTTTTCGATATCCGATTTACGAATTACGCTTTTTTAAAGGAGAGGTGCCGGAGTCTGGCTAAACGGGGCGGTCTCGAAAACCGTTGTGGTCTTTCGGCCACCGGGGGTTCGAATCCCTCCCTCTCCGCCACGTTCGGAATTGGTAAATCGACATTCGGATATAGAAATTCGTATTCGTTTTTCGATTTGCGAATTTTGAAACCGGGGCCGTAGCTCAGTTGGGAGAGCGTCGCGTTCGCAATGCGAAGGTCGTGGGTTCGAATCCCATCGGCTCCACCAGGCTGTGCTAGACGGGGAGTTAGCGGTGCCCTATTTCCTGCAACCCGCTATAGCAGGGTCGAATTCCTGTCCGAGGCTTGCTCCCCCATGAAGTGGCCTTTGGTAAGCGATGCTGATGGCTCAAGTCCCTCGCAATAAAATAATGCCCAACCCCGTCAGGACCGGAAGGTAGCAGCGGTAAGCAATTATTTTATGTGCCGAGGGTTTGCTTGACCGGAGTCGCTTACTGAGAGTTGCTTGTGGGAAGGAAAAGTCGAAGCCAGGTGCACAGCCGATTGATTTTTAACAAAAATCGTGAGTTTATTTAATGTCTGAACGAAAACAGCCCTTTTAAGTCATTCCTGCAGGGTTTAAGCGGGAATCTCCGTGTCTAAAACAACGAGATTCCGGCACAAACGTGTCCCCGCAATCTTTAAGCGGGGAACATCACCGGAATGACGGTGTGCTTACGTTTTCGTTCAGACATTTAACGCGCGTATGAATCTCTAATCTGCGGAGGGGTTTTCGGATGTCTTACCTGGTTCTTGCAAGAAAATGGCGGCCAATGCAATTCGAGGAGGTGGTGGCACAAAATCATGTGACCACCACATTAGTGAATGCAATCAAGCAAAACCGCCTGGCATCCGCCTATCTCTTCTCCGGCCCTCGAGGCGTCGGTAAAACCACCACCGCGAGAATCCTGGCAAAAGCCATCAATTGCGAACAAGGGCCTACAACCACCCCGTGCAATGCGTGCTCGAGTTGCAAGGAAATCACCGAATCCCGCAGCCTGGATGTGTTTGAAATCGACGGCGCCTCCAACCGGGGCATCGACGAGGTGCGAAATCTCAGGGAGAATCTCAAATATTCCGCTACCAAAGGCAAACACAAAATCTACATCATCGATGAAGTGCACATGCTCACAACCGAGGCCTTCAATGCCCTCTTAAAAACGCTCGAAGAACCGCCCCCGAACGTGCTTTTCATTTTCGCTACGACTGAACCGCACAAAGTCCCTGCCACGATCTTATCTCGGTGCCAGCGCTACGACTTCCGAAGAATGCCGCTAAACGAAATTGTCCAACAGTTGCAAACCATTTGCGCCGAAGAAAACATCAAAATTGATGAGGAATCGCTCTACCTCGTTGCCAAAAAATCCGAAGGCAGCATGCGAGACAGTCTGAGTATTTTGGATCAGGTCGTCTCATTCAGCGGAGCCAAGGTAAGTATCAACGAGCTGTCGGAACTTCTGGGCATCATCGACCAGGAGCTGTATTTTGATTGTACCGACTGTCTGGTCAAAAAGGATTTGAATCGAGGCCTAACTCTGGTTGAATCTGTTTTCAAACAGGGGTACGATATCGGGGAATTTCTGAATGGACTTATCGAACATTTCAGAAACATGTTAGTCTTAAAGGCCACCGGAAATTTGAACCTAATCGAAGGCGGGGATTCCTACAACATAAAATACAAAGACATGACCGAGAAATTTTCAGAAACCGACTTGTTGCGCCTGATTCAGTTGGCTTCTGAAACTGTGTATCAGATAAAGCGCAGTTCGAATCCGAAGATGATGTTGGAAATTCTTTTGGTGAAAATGATAAAAATGGACAAGAGCGTTGAATTGGATCAACTCTTGAGCCACATAAGCGGTATAAAAAAAAGCCCAGTCCAGACAGTAAGCCCTAACGAAACAAACCCAGTCCCAAACGTCGTTGAAAAAGTAAAAGTCATAACCGGAGGCAAGTCGGGTGAAGCTGAAAGCCATAACAAGCAGCAGAATCAGACTCATCAAGCGACCCACAGCTCTAGCAACTCAAGTGAAACGGATTCTGCATCATTAAATAAGCTCAAGGCGTTGTGGCCTCAAATCATCAATGAGGTGAAAGGAAAAAAGATCCACCTGGGTTCGTTCCTGAATGAAGGCTATCCAACCGGACTTCATGGCGGGACGCTCGAGATTTCGTTTGGAAAAGAAAATGGATTTCATATCAACACAATTAATCAGAATAGGCACCTGATTCAAGAGGTGATCTTTGAGCACACAGGTTACCGCCTGAAAATTCAATGCAGGAAGCATGAGAGCGAAGAATTCCAGGACATTCTGGTGAAACATAAGCCTGCCAAAGAACCACAAATGGATCCGGAAGTTGATGAAAACACGCAGATTCCAATTTTGAAGAAAGTCATTGAATTGTTCGATGGCGAGATTGTCACACAGGCATAAAATACAATCTTTTAAGGAGTTAACTATGGCAAAGCCTGGTATGGGTGACTTGCTGAAGCAAGCCCAAAAGATGCAAGAAAAACTACAAAAAGTGCAAGATCAGCTTGCCGATTTGACTGTCGAAGGAAGCGCGGGCGGAGGAATGGTGACGGCAGTTGCAAATGGCAAGCAAGAGATAGTGGAAATCCACATCGACAAACAGGTGGTCGACCCCGACGATGTGGAAATGTTGGAAGACTTGGTGGTTGCGGCGGTTAACCAGGCCCTTGAGAAAGCCCAGGAAATGGCTTCCCAAGAAATGGGCAAAGCGGCGGGTGGCATGCTCCCCGGCGGCATGAAGATTCCGGGTCTTTAACAGTCGTTAAACCGCCATGCAATATCCATCGGTTTCAATGGAACGGGCGATTTCGGAATTCTCAAAATTGCCCGGTATCGGCAGAAAGTCCGCACAGAGAGTGGTTTTTTATCTTTTGAAATCATCGAAGTTCGAAGTGCAACAGCTCGCGGAAGCCTTGATTTCACTGAAAGAAAACGTGAAATTCTGTACGACATGTTACAACATCACAGAAGTCGACCCTTGTCATATATGCACGAACGAAAAACGGGACCGCAGTACCATTTGTATCGTGGAAGAAGCGAACGATGTGCTGGCATTGGAAAGAACCAGCCAATACAAAGGGTTGTATCATGTCCTTGGCGGCGCCCTCTCGCCCCTCGAAGGCATTGGCCCGGATGACTTGCGGATCAAGGAGTTGATGAGGCGTTTGAGTGACTCTGTGAGCGAAATGATCATCGCTACAAATCCGAATGCCGAAGGCGAGGCCACAGCCGTGTATTTGGAAAAGCTCATCAAGCCCATGAGCATCAAAATCTCGCGAATTGCCCGTGGCATCCCGGTTGGCGGGGATCTGGAATATGCCGATGAAATCACCCTGGCAAGGGCCATAGAAGGCAGAGTTGCTCTGTGAGGGAATTATCTGGCTGCCAGAGGTATCTATCCTTTAACTAAACGAGAGTCGTTTATGTCTCGGCCAAATCAGTTGACAGTCTTTCGCATGATCCTGACCCCGTTGTTCGCAACCATCTTAATCCTTACCAAGCACATCTATCTTAGGTATTTCTCCCTCTTTCTTTTTGTCTTTGCCTGCTTAACTGATTGGTACGACGGGTATGTGGCCAGGAAATCCGGTAACATTACGTTAACCGGAAAATATCTCGATCCGCTTGCAGACAAGATCCTGATTTCCACCGCTTTTGGTGTGTTTACCTATCTTGGATACGTGGATTTATGGATGTTCCTGGTGATTGCGTTGCGCGACGCTATCATTACGGCCTTAAGATCATACGGTATTTCTAAGAACCAACCGCTGGTAACGAGTACAAGTGCGAAGTGGAAAACCGCCTGCCAAATGCTCGCCATTTATTTGATATTTATTTGGATGATCCTCAAGGAGCAATACGCTGTCCGCGGAACTGAGCCTGAATTCGTATCCGCCGTGGAAGAATGGCATCTCATTCACTATTTGATGCTATTTGTAACGCTTTTTACCGTCTATACAGGCGCGAGTTATTTATATGAGAACCGCCGTCACCTCAAGAGTCTTGCAATTGCCTGCTACCGTGTTTTTGTGCCAACCAATGTTCGATAAATGCACTTAGTTTCCCGCGTTATCGCCACCGGGTTTTTTCTGGGATACACGCCGATCTTCCCCGGTACGGTGGGTAGTTTCCTGGGACTTTTTTTATATTGGATCATCCCTGAAAGCGAATCTGTTTACTTTCTCTTGTTTGTCGTTGGCTTATTTTTTCTTGGAGCCTGGTCGGCCAGAAAAGTAGAAAAAGACACGCAGATTCCCGACAACCAAGTCATTATAATTGATGAAGTTGTGGGGATGCTTATTACCCTAATCCTGTTCAAAAAAAAATTAATATGGCTTGCAATTGGGTTCTTTCTTTTTAGATTATTTGATATAGCGAAGCTCTCTCCCGTGAGTTATGCAGAAAAACTACCCGGAGGTTGGGGAGTGATGATGGATGACGTGATTGCCGGAATCTACGGTGCCCTGAGCTTGAGATTACTATATGCTGTGGTCAATGAAATTCTATGAAAGAAATCTATTGTAAAAATGATCATTTGCGCAAATCCATGGATTTAAGGCTATCCAAAAAGTCGACACAAGATCTTCACGTCATGTTGAGCGGAGTCGAAACATGGTTTATTTCAATTCCCTTAATCATCCTTC
>JABAHS010107211.1_pt1 | contig 16962 bp, 14 predicted proteins | sample 7062111 | NCBI WGS metagenome assembly JABAHS01 (sample SAMN14534600, study PRJNA622989) | marine sediment metagenome | biome: marine biome [ENVO:00000428]; feature: marine pelagic biome [ENVO:01000023]; material: deep marine sediment [ENVO:00002113]; isolation source: pool of 4 deep marine... | reverse complement strand
CCCATCGTAAGACAGACTATATAAGTAAAGTAAAAGTTATGGCCCATCGCAGGCGCAAGGGCGATAGGGTAGTTAGCAAGAAAAGCCATGAGCAGCATCCCGATTGCGCTTGCAAGACAAGTGGCCACAAGTGCAGAGCCATAGTCCATACCGGCAGCCGAAAGCACGGCGGGCTGGACGAATATTATGTATGAAAGTGTCGCAAAAGTAGTGAATCCTGCAACTATTTCCTTTTTTATATTTGTATTATTCTCATTTAATTTAAAAATCTTATCTAACATTTTCTGAGTCCAATATTGGGGTAGATAGTATCATAATATTAATTAGGTTATCAAACAGCGCTGAACCAAAATATAAATTCTGTATTACTTAGAGTTTATTTAGTATAATTGCTCCAGGTGTTTACCACCCTGGAAAGAGGAGAATATTATGGCAAATGATTATGATTCGATTGTAATCGGTACTGGTCAGGCAGGCCCTGCGCTTGCCGAAAGGCTTGGACAGGCGGGGAAAAAAGTTGCAGTAATTGAAAGACACCTTTTTGGAGACACATGTGTAAACACCGGTTGTATACCCACAAAAACACTTGTTGCAATCGCAAAGGTAGCCAATATGGTAAGCAGGGCTAAAGAATATGGAGTTGAAATAAAAGGTGACGTAACAATTGATATGAAAAAAGTTGAAGCCAGAAAAGATGAAGTATTTGGAGCATCTAATAAAAGGGTTGAGGGCTGGCTAAAGAATATGAAAAATGTGGATGTATATGAAGGACACGGAAGGTTTGTAAGTAATAATTCAGTAGAAGTTAATGGTGAAATATTAAAAGCGGATAATATCTTTATTAATGTAGGAGGCAGGGCATTTACTCCGCCGATTGAAGGACTTGATGAAGTCAGTTTTTTAACTAATTCCAGTATAATGGAAGTGGATTTTGTACCTGAACACCTCATTGTAATTGGCGGCAGTTATATAGGGCTTGAATTTGCACAGATGTACAGACGGTTTGGAAGTGAAATAACAGTTGTCGAGATGTCGGACAGACTCATATCTCGAGAGGATGAGGAAGTATGTGAAAACATAAAAGAAATCATGGAAGAAGAGGGGATAAATGTCAGGCTTTCTGCTGAATGTATAACTGTTGGCAAAGATGACAAAAAAATATTGGCAGGTGTGGATTGTGACAATGAAGATAAAGAAATTTCAGGATCACATTTACTGCTGGCTACCGGAAGAGTACCAAACACGCATGATCTGGGTCTGGAAAATACTGATATTAAAACAAATACAAGAGGCTATATAGAGGTCGATGATAGACTGCAAACCAATGTGCCGGGAGTTTGGGCAATAGGAGACTGCAATGGCAGAGGGGCATTTACACATAACTCTTATAACGATTTTGAAATAGTTGCATCCAACATCCTCGACAACGACCCAAGAAAAGTTACAGACAGGATTTTATGTTATGGACTTTTTATAGACCCGCCTCTTGGAAGGGTTGCTATGACAGAAATAGAAGCTAAAGACTCGGGTCGAAAACTGCTTGTCGGCAAAAGGAAGATGACCAGAGTCGGAAGGGCAAGAGAAAAGCGAGAAACACATGGTTTTATGAAGGTCATGGTGGATACAGATACAAAAGAAATCCTTGGGGCATCAATTTTGGGCGTGGAGGGAGATGAAGCTATTCACTGCATACTCGATGTAATGTATGCAAAGGCACCTTATACTACTATACAAAGGGCGGCACACATTCACCCAACTGTAGCAGAGCTTATACCGACTGTTCCTGGTATTTTAGAACCAATTAATTGATATAGAATAATAATATTAAATGAAAATTAATTCTTACAATTTAGAAAAATTTCAAAAAAAAATAGATGCCCAATTAAGCAGATTTAAGGATAGTAATATTGTTAGAAGGCTGTATGAGAAAGACCATACAATTTGGAGCGACAGCCCGGATGAAATAAGCAACAGGCTTGGATGGCTCGACAGCCCTTCTGAGATGCTAGAGAACGTCGAGGAAATAAATTCATTTGTTTCAGAATGTAAAAGTGCAGGGTTTAAGAAAGTACTCCTGCTGGGAATGGGAGGCTCAAGTCTTGCTCCTGAATTATTCAATGAAGTGTTTAATAAAAATGGAATGGGGCTTGAACTTAAGATAGCAGATTCTACTCACCCCGATAAAATTGCTGAACTTAGAGACTACTTCGATCCGCAAGAAACACTTTATATTGTGTCCACAAAATCAGGCGGGACTGTAGAGACAATTTCACTCATGAACTTTTTTTATAACCAGTGCTGTGATGCAACAGGCAAAGATAATGCAGGCACTCACTTTGCCTCTATAACTGACCCCGGCAGTAAGCTTGAAGAGATATCAGATGATTTAGGGTTTAGAAAATGTTTCCTTAATGATCCTAATATCGGGGGCAGATTTTCTGTGCTGTCTTATTTCGGTCTGGTGCCAGCAGCCCTTGTTGGAGTAGATATAAGGCAGTTTCTTACAGAAATTCTCAAATTCCAAAATAAGCTGGACACAAACACTATAGAGTTTAACGATCCAGATAACCCTATAAATCTTGGAGCTGTTATTGGATTATTTTCTAATGGAGGGATAGATAAGCTCACCTTCATCATGTCTGATGAATTAATAAACTTCGGCGACTGGCTAGAGCAGTTAATTGCTGAGAGCAGCGGGAAAGAGGGTAAGGGCATACTACCGGTCATAGAAAAAGAGATTGGAGATATTAAGTCATGTTCAAAAGACAGGCTGTATGTCTGTATAAGTTTAGACAGTGACACGGAAAATATAACAGCAGCCCAAAATATTAAAGATGCTGGATTACCATTAATTACAATCGAGCTTGAAGATGAAGTTGAGCTAGGGGTTGAATTTTACAGGTGGGAGATAATTACTGCCATTGCTTGTGCCGTGCTTAAGGTTAACCCTTTCGATCAGCCAAATGTAGAGTCAACAAAAGTAATTGCGAGGCAGTTTCTTTCAGAGTATAAAGAAAAAGGAGAAATAACCGAACCTGAATATATTGAAGTCGAGGGCAGAATCAGGATAGTATCAGAGCTCAATGCTGAAAACCTCTCTGAATCTATATCCGATTTAATATCAAATTATACAAAAAATAACTATATTTCGATTCAGGCTTATATTTCACAAAATTCAGACAATATAGATAAACTGGATGAGATGAAAATGAAGTTGCAAAGCCAAACCAGACTACCAGTTACTATTGGCTTTGGCCCCAGATTTTTACATTCCACAGGGCAGCTTCATAAAGGAGATAATGGAAACGGGCTATTCCTGCAGATCGTTTCAGAACCCGTAGAAGATATTGAAATTCCTGACAATGCCGGAGATAATGAATCTTCACTCAGTTTTGGAACGCTTATAAAAGCCCAGCATCTTGGAGACAGGAGCGCGCTTTTAGAGGCAGGGAGAAAGGTTCTTACGATTAACATTGGGAATCAAATTACTGAAGGACTAAGCAGTATTATAAATTTAATCGGCAAATAGCAATGGACATTAACAAACTCAAAGAAAAAGCTGCAGCAGAGGCTGTTAAAAAAATAGAATCCGGCATGGTGCTGGGCCTTGGCACCGGCTCGACCGCTAATTTTGCTATACGCCAAATCTCCCGCCTACTAAAAGAGGGTTCTCTAAGAGACGTAGTTGGAATACCAAGCTCTAATCAGACCCAAGAACTTGCAAGAGAGCTTGGCATACCTCTTATGACATTTGAGCAAAAAAGCGAAATAGATTTAAATATAGACGGCGCAGACGAAGTAGACCCTGACCTGAATCTAATAAAAGGCGGCGGCGGGGCGCTTCTGAGAGAAAAGATAATCGCTCAGGCGAGCAAAAGAAATATTATTGTGGTAGACGAGCAAAAACTATCGGACAAGCTTGGAACTAAATGGGCCGTACCCGTACAGATAATGGAATTTGCATATAGCCCTATAGCTAAATATATAGAAGGTCTGGGGGCAAAAGTAAATTTAAGAAAAAATCAGGACAGGAAAATTTTTAAAACGGATCAGGGTAACATTATTATTGACTGCAATTTTGGACAGATAGAAAATGTAGCCGAGTTAGATCAAGCACTTAATATCAAAGCCGGAATAGTTGAACATGGGCTTTTTATAGGCATCGCAGATGAAGTTATTGTTGGAAGAGCCGATACTGTAGAACACTTAACTAAATAGATATCCTCAAATGACAATCTATAACCTAATAAGTTTTGGCGGGCTTTTTGTACTCCTTGGCTTTGCATTCTTACTATCTAGCGATAAGAAAAACATTAATTACAGAGTTATAATCTGGGGCGTTTTAATTCAGCTTATATTAGGATTTTGCATATTCCTTGTACCTGCCGGAACAAAGATATTTCTCTATTCAAACGATGTGGTAGTGCAGATTATGAACTCATCTGCCGAGGGAGCCAATTTTCTTTTCGGAAGGCTTGCCCTTCCCCCCGGAACTGAGGGAGAGAACGGTGAAACTTCTCTCGGTTTTTTTCTCGCGTTTCAGGCACTGCCAACAATTATCTTCTTTTCGGCGCTAATGTCCATCCTCTATTACTATGGAGTAATGCAAAAGCTCATAAAAGGTTTTTCATACCTTTTTACAAAATTCATGAGAATATCCGGTGCGGAATCGCTGAGTGCAGCAAGTAACATATTCGTGGGCGTGGAATCTGCTTTTACGATAAGACCATTTCTTAATCAGATGACAAGATCGGAGCTCTGTACGGTTCTTACTGCCGGCATGGCTACGGTTTCTTCAAACATCCTTGCGCTCTACATTTTTATTCTGATTAAGGAGTTTCCCACAATAGCTTCGCATCTTATATCAGCTTCGATTCTTTCTGCTCCCGCTGCGATCGTTATGTCTAAGATTCTGCTCCCTGAGTCAGGAAAGCCCGAGACTCTGGGCCTTAAGGTAAATCCTTCATATGAAAAGGAGAGCTCTATTTTCGAATCTATTATAAAAGGGGCAAACGGCGGGGTAAGACTCATCGCGGGCATAGCCGCACTTCTTGTAGCAGTTCTCGGGCTTGTTGCTCTTGTTAATCTTTTTCTAAGCTTAATCGGGACATCAATGAACTCGGTCTTTGGAACCGACTTTACTTTATCACTGCAGAATATATTTGGTTATATATTCTATCCTTTCACTGTGATTTTGGGAGTACCGATTGCCGATGCATATAACGTATCTAAAATTATAGGTGAAAAGGTAATTCTTACCGAGGTTGTAAGCTACCAGGATTTGGCAGCAGCTATAAAAAATCAGACTATCACAAACCCAAGGTCAATAGTAGTTACCACTTATGCCCTGTGCGGGTTTACTCATCTTGCCTCACTTTCAATCTTCGTAGGCGGCATATCGGCTCTTGCCCCGGATAGGAAGAGTGAGATCGCTTCAGTTGGTTTCAGGGCACTAATAGCTGCCACACTAGCCTGTCTTATGACCGCTTGTGTATCCGGAATTTTTTTTACAGGTTCTTCTATACTGATCCAAAATTAGTTGAATCATAAAATTTAATATTTTAAAAAAATGCTTGACTTATTTTTAATAGGTGTATATACTCCTAATCAAGATGAAAAAAGAAAATAAACAATTTAATTTATCAAATGTAAGAGAATGTACAGCATGCGCTGGATTTAATACTCGTAAACTCAATAGGGTTATAACACAAATATTTGACGATGCATTCAAAGACATAGATTTCAGAAGCACTCAATTTACCCCACTTGTAATGATATTCGCTAATGGTCCGATTACAGTGAACAAGCTATCTGAGAACCTGGTTATGGATAGGACAACACTGGGAAGAAACTTAAAACCTCTTGAGAGAGATGGCCTAATTAAAATAGAACCCGGGATAGATAAAAGACAAAAACTGATTTCTATAACGGATAAAGGAATAAAACTTCTAAACAGAGCATATCCTATCTGGCAAAAAACACAGAAAAAAATATTGAACCAAATTGGAGAAACTAATTGGCAGGGAATGCTTAAGGAAATAAACACCCTGCTCCCAAAACTGCAAAAAGTAGAATAAAAAAATTTGAACCTATATGTGCATATGCACATAGATAAAGGAGGCAATTTAAATGAGTAAACCAAAAATATTAGTAACATCGGCTGCAGGACACACGGGGTCGGTAGTAGTAAAACAACTACTGGAAAAAGGATTTCCAGTGCGCGCTTTTGTGCGCAGAGAGGATTCCCGCTCTGAGGTTCTAAGAAAGGCAGGTGCAGAAATCTTTGCAGGAAACCTTTTTGATATGAGAGACCTGCGGACGGCACTTATTGACGTACAGCGCGCTTATTATTGCCCGCCCTTCGCTCCAAACCTTCTGCACGGCTCCATGCTGTTTGCGCTAGCCGCAGAGCAAGCAAAGCTCGAAGTGGTTGCACTTATGAGCGGCTGGAACCCGCACCCTACACACCCCTCGGTCATCACACGCGAGCACTGGCTTACTAATAATATCTATCAGTGGATGCCAAGTGTAGACGTAGCCTATGTTAACCCCGGGCTGTTTGCATTCACTTATTTCTTCGGACTCCCTGCNNCACTTATTTCTTCGGACTCCCTGCAGTTGTTAACTTCGGAAGACTAATGCTCCCTTATGGAGAAGGTTTGAACGCGCCGCCATCAAATGAAGATATTGCATCCGTTGTTAGTTCTATCCTTCAAAACCCTTCCCCACACATTGGAAATAATTACCGCCCTACAGGACCAAAACTAATTTCAGGTCATGACGTTGCTGAAATTTTTGGCCGCATTCTGGGCCGTGATGTGACCTATCAGGACGTACCAACCTGGATGTTTACAAAGGCAGCCAAGGCACAGGGATTCTCTAATTTCGAGATAGCTCAGATTAGGCGCTATGCAGAAGAATTAAGGGGCGGCACCTTCTCTGTCGGAGCGCCAACGGATCATGTGGAAATAGTAACTGGCCGTCCGGCAGAAGATTTTGAGATAACCGCCAGGCGTTATATACGAAACCCAGAGCTTGTAATTCCTAACTTTAAGATAGGCAGCAAGCTCGGCGCTGCCTGGCTCATGATGAAGACGATGTTTACGCCGGAACCAAACCTGGACCAGTGGGAATCAGAGCGGGGCTATCCATTATTAGATGAGCCTGTTCTTGCCCATGACAGTGATGAATGGCTATTAAGCGCAAGAAATAAAAACCTAGCTCTTTTAGACCCAAAACATTCAGGTCTAAGAGCCGTTGTCTAAAAAATGAAAATCAAATGTTGCAAATAAAACTTAAATAAATATGTGGAGGTAAGTAAAATGAGTAAAAAGAGATTTGCGGACAAGGTAGTCTTGATCACAGGCGCTTCTGGCGGTATCGGTAGAGCCTCGGCAGTAGATTTTGCCAAAGAAGGAGCAAAGCTTGCAATTGTATCAAGATCAAAAGAGAAGCTTGATAAAGTAGCTGAAGAAATTAAGCCGTATACCAGCGAACTGTTAGTAGTACCCACAGACGTTTCCGATCAGCATCAGGTAAATGAGATGGTCTCTAAGGTTATTAGCAAATATGGAGCAATCGATTACCTGTTCAATAACGCCGGAAGCTCTTATGTAGGCGGGGTGGAAAAAGCCGACTTTGTAGAAAATGTAAAGAAAATGTTTGAGGTCGATTATCTTGGAAGCGTTTATACTACCCAGGCAGTGATTCCTTATATGAGAAAGCAGGGCTCAGGGCATATAATGAACATGTCTTCTGTTGTGGGTAGAAAGGCATTTCCGAAATTCGGCGGCTATTCCAGCATTATGCATGCAATCACAGGATTTTCTGCTGCATTGAGACAGGAGTTAAGAGGCAGTGGAATACACGTATCAACGATTCACCCTGCCCTCACGCAGACAAACCTTCTCGACCACGTAAACCCGGATGATATGCCTCCGCCGTTCAAGAATATGACTCCAATGCCTGTAGAAAAAGTATCAAAAGCCGTGCTTGATGGTTTTCATTATAACCACACGAGGATTGTCGTTCCATTCCAGCCCAAGCTTGTACTTTTCTGGGATGCGGTCTCACCGGCTATCGGAGATCTTTTTGTAAGGCTGTTATCAAAACGCTATTTTTCTCGAATGATTGGAATGTACAAAGGATCTCTTTATCAGCATGACACGGCAGCATAAACATATATAATGATTCTTCGAATCCACAGGCTGCAAACCGAGGAGATTATAAAATGGATCTGGAAATAATATGGGCAAGCGGAAGCCCCTATTCATGGAGCGTCCTGCTTGCCCTCGAGATAAAAAAACTGGAATACAAATCTACACTCATCGAGCTTCTTAAGGGTGATGGCAGAGCACCGGAATTTCTAAAGTTAAATCCAAGGGGAAAGGTTCCAGTATTAATAGACGGTGAGACACATATTTATGAATCACAAGCCATATTAAGTTATCTGGACAGAAAATATCCTGACATCCCTTTATTTGGAGGCTCCCCTGAAGAAAATGCGGGAATAATGAGGATTATAAGTGAATACACAAGCTACATAGAACCGCATATAATGCATCTTATCTCTTCTGCTTTCTGGAGTGACTCTCCGAATCAGGTCAGCCTGGAGCAAGCTAAGCAGGTGCTCTTTTACGAGCTGTCGAATCTTGAAAAAACTCTAACCGGTAACAGCTGGCTTACAGGAGAAGAAATAACCGCAGCAGATATAGTTATCTTCCCGTTTATGCAGCTTCTTAAAAGAACGGAGGCCAAACTTCAGGATGCCGTGGGTAACACTTTAATGTATAGTCATCAGCGTTTTCCTAAAATGTATGAGTGGATGAGAAGATTTGAAGCTTTACCTGGATATGAAAAGACTTATCCTCCGCACTGGGAGCAGGATAAAGAGATCAATCATTATATATCTTAAAAAATTATTATTTAAATTATTGAATGATATTTAATAAATTATCTCACTGACTATGTTACTGCCTATACTGTAGAATGATCTGGAAAACATAACAACTATAGTCTCTGGGTTATCTTGCATCACTTTTACACTTTCACACTCGGGATCGTAATACCCTTCTTGTTTTTCCCAGAGCACACTATTGTCCTTTAACAAAGTTATCTTGGATTTAAAGGCTATCCATATCCTTATTTGATCACTTGCAGTATATTCATCAATTGTTGGTTTGATGGGCGAAAGTTCTTAACCTACCATGTTTTAAAATTTATAGAGAAAGTAGATATATAGAGAATATGACCTGTACTTGAACAGTTGGTTTCCGATAAGTGTATTACTAACTAAGCATTACAGCGCAAGCCACAATCATAACACCGATTACGACGTTTACTCTTGCAAGCCACGTTAAGAGCTTCCTTTTATTATTTAGTTTTGATATCGATTCTGGATTAGATGCCTGAGCTTGCTGCAGTCTCAGATGTCTCGGGCCTAAAATAAAGTCATGCAGGATGCTGAGCGATATCATAGCCGCAAACAAACATAGTTTTATTACCAGAACTTGTCCAAATTGAGTTTGTAAAAGCGCGCCCGAAAATACCATCTCGTGTGAAACCCCCCGGTTTATTATGTTTATAAGCCCGGTTATAAGAAGAATTGCTTGCAATCCAGCCTATCTTTCGGAACCTGGTAGCGGTTGCAGAAATGACTTCGGTGCGGTTTTCTTTGGGTTCAAAATTTCTCAGTGCAGGAACAACTACAAGTGCAATGAAGAACATACCTCCAAGCCACACAATTGCAGATAAAACATGAATAAAAACAAATAATTTATATAAATAGAACATAATCCCTCACTTATCGATGGCACAAACTTGAACCATAATAAAGTTAACCCTTGTTCTTCTTAAACAAAGAAAGGAATGCAATTTTTAATACTCTAACAAAAACACGAGGTTTTAAAAAGACTTTCGTAAAATACCATAAATCATCATTACTCAGGACTATACTTCCAAACCATACCCCCATTTGTGCGTTCAGTGCAACAACATCTTTTTCAACACTCACATCACTTACAATTACATCAAAAGTGCCTGATTGCGTAAACACTTTCACAATTACTACACCTCCTGATCCGATTTAAAGTTGGTTGATAAATCATTATTAATACCCACTGGGAAATAAGAGGAATACTCCATAAAATAAAAGGCGAGGAATCTCGCCTTTTGGGACGGTCCTTCAGAACCAAAGGATCCATCTCTAATACTTCCTGACTCTCCCACCCAACTGCTTCCCTAACCTCCATTATTAATATAATCATCTATCTGGTCAGTTCCAGATTATAATCTGATTTCTCAAAGAATAATTCACAGATCTATTTATCCTTTGGAGCAATAAACTCCGGAACCTTATTCTCAATAGGTTTTAATGACATTAAATACGCGTAAATAGATTTTAAATCTTCTTCTGGAAGCTGAGCTAACTGGTGTATCGGCATAGGAGGCAGTATTTTTCTCCCCGTACCCTTCCTCTTTCCCGTTTTCATAGTGTTTATAAAATCTTCTTCGGTCCAGTTTCCAATGCCCGTTTTTTTATCCGGAGTTAAATTTGCCGCAAAGCTTACACCCCAATACCCCGCCCAAGAGGTTAGGTCGGGAGTAAAAAATCCTCCCCATTTATCCGTACCAAGCAGTTCATAAGGAACTTCAGGGTGTACCGAATCTGACGGATGGCCGGACATGAGCCTGCGAGGATCCTGCATCTGCCCTTCTACGGTAAATACCTTGGGTGAGTGGCAGGTATTGCATCCCCACTCCAGTACAAGCGTTTCACCCCTTTTAATCACCAACTCATCGCTGACCCCGGAAAGCTCCTGAGAAAACGAGTTATGCGATAGAAATGATATGAGAACAATAATAAATTTTATAATCCGTGACAAAAAAGTATATGCATTCATTTTACAACCATATAAAGCTGTGTCCTTATTTTTTTATAATTGCAGTTTACTTAACTCTTATTACAATTTTTATACCAATTGAGCAGTTGTAAGGTCTTTATATCATTAACAAATAATACTAATCATTGCTCACCCAAGTGTAATATGTTGCAAAATACTACAGTTATTGGCTCATTAATTATCAAAATATATTTTATATAAAATTCCCTGAATCCTTCTATATAGTTATTTATCTAAATATGTAAATACTAATCAAGGAGGTAACTGAGATGAAAAAGTTACTAACATTAACGGCAATTGCATTATCACTGGGGCTTAGCTCACTTGGCTTTGCAGATTCTAAAGTTTTTGGTGTGGACACGCCGGTAACAAAGAAGGAAATAAAGAGCAATGTAACAGGAAGTAAAGTGCAAGATGGACTTAATGACCTTTATTTGTACTCCAACGATAGAGTTGAGATTGGTTATCAGGAAGTAACGAGTGACTCGGCTGATGACCACAACTACATCTTCGGAGTAAAAATTAATGTTTAAAAAGAGCAATATCCTCCATCCTCCTTTTATGAGAGCCAGGGGCAGAATTAACTATTTTGCCTCTGGCTTTTTGCTTTTTATTTAAGTTGACACCAATATCAAAAAGTGCTACCTTTTCGCTATGTTAGCTGTTGTATTGTTCCAAATTAAGTTTACCTTTTGGGGTGATGATCAATATCTGACAAAATACATTTTTTTAAGTTAAGGAGTATTTTAGGTTATGGCAGAACGCGAAGTAGGAACCGTTAAATGGTTCAACTCCACCAAGGGTTTTGGGTTTATAGAACGTGAGGGTGGAAAAGATGTTTTTGTACACTATAGCGCACTCCAGGGGGCAGGTTATCGTTCTTTGGAAGAAGGACAGAAAGTAGAGTTTACAGTAGTTGAAGGTGAAAAAGGCCCACAGGCACAAGATGTAACCACAGCTTAATTTATTTCACTAAGCCGTCTTTTATCTTCTCTTTTTATCATAATTCAAATTTGATTCCTAGTGGATCTGCGCCTATTTTACCAAAAAGCTTATCTGCTTTGTCTTTGCAATATTTTTACCATCCCGCAGCACCTCGGCGCTGAGGCGGTATTTACCCTTTTTAACAGTCCATAAATGTTTACTGCCTTTATCAAAAACTCTTTTATCATTAATGTTCCATAACACCTCGTCATTATCCTGCACTCCACGAATATAAAATTCTAGCACTTGGGAGTCTGCAGGAATACGCGGATCATAGGCAATATGCAGGTTATTTGACGGGACATGTATTCTGATTTCTTCCTTTTGGTCTTTATTCTTGGAAGAGTGGGGAACAGCGCCGCTGGCAAACCATTCTGTTTGTACAATGCAGCTTTTATCATCCAGAGAAAGTTCTCTATCGTTAATACAAAAATCAAATCTTGTAAGCTTTGGGCTTAAATACAGCGGCTTTGTTTCCTGATTTTTCGTAAGCTCTGAAAAAATGCTTCTAAGAAGAAGGGCAGGCCCTGTAGAACCCGTAAGACCTTCAGTAGGAGTTTGGTCGAGATTACCCATCCATACCCCCACAGTGTATTTATAATTAAACCCTAAAGCCCAGGCGTCTCTATAATCACTCGAAGTCCCGGTTTTCACAGCTGTCTGCACCGGGATATTCAAAACACTGTTTTGTCCAAATTCCAGGGTTCTGGCTTCATTGTCTGATAATATGTTTGCAATAAGAGAAGCCGTCTGCTGAGAATACACTCTTCTATGACCCGGAGCATTTGCAGTATCATAAAAAACTCTTAAAGGCTTAAATACTCCTTTGCCGGCAAGAACGGAATATGCCTGCACAAGGTTATATAACGAGACCTCTCCATTGCCAAGAGATATACCGTCACCATAGTAATCGGGATGCCCGGACAATTCAGTAAATCCCAGATTGTAAAGAACAGAGAGATAATTTTCTGCCCCTACATATTGCAGTGTTCTCACTGCCGGTATATTCAGTGAATTTGCAAGGGCCTGCCTTAGGGTAACCTGGCCATAAAAACTACGGCTGTAGTTATTGTAACTATGAAGCCCATGGCCCACAGACTCGGTGAGCGGAGAGTCATCTATTATCGTTACGGGGCTCCAGCCTTTTTCCAGCGCAAGAGCATAAAGGAACGGCTTAAGTGCAGAGCCGGGCTGCCTTGGGGTTGTAACGGCATCTATGAAGCCTGCCGGTTTGTCCTTGTTGTCACTGCCTCCTACTACCCACGCCAAAACCTCTCCTGTAGTATGATCGGCCACTAAAGCTGCGCAGTTGAGCACATTTTTAGAAAAGAGGTTTGCCAGGTGTTTATCCGATAAATACTGAATTCGTTTTTGCAAAGAGGAATCGAGGGTTGTATAGACTTTATTCGATGTGGAGTTATTTAAGTCAGGCTGTTTTTTTATATAACGCACAAAATGAGGGGCAGAGACATCTATGCCGGGTTTTTGAATCTCANNAGCTCTTTCACTACCTTTCATGACCCCCTCATCCATAAGTCTTTCAGTAAGATTCAAAAGAGAGGACCTAACACTCTTTTTTGAACCATTATATAAATCCATCCTTGAGGGCGCCCTTACTAAAACTACAAGCGCAAGCATCTCTTTTTTGCTAAGCGTATTCAAATCGCGGTCAAAATAGTATCTGCCAGCCTGTGCGATTCCTCTTCTGTTCGATGCATAAGGAACCTGGTTTAAATAGAATTCCAGTATTTCACTTTTATCAAAATGCCTCTCCAGTTCTGCAGCTTCGAATCCTTCGATCCACCGCGACCATAAAGTGCGCGGCCTCTCATTTATCATACGCAAAACCTGCTCTGTAATTGTACTTGCTCCGCGCACAGCTCTCATTTTTTTCAAATTAACAAAAACGGCAGAACCTCTTGCAAGCCAGTCCACCCCACTGTGCTCGTAGAAACGCTTGTCTTCTGAAATAATAAACGCAGTCTTTAGAAAATCAGGAATCTCATGCAGCTCCTTTGCATAATGAGTATTCCATCTACTTTGATAAGTAATGTTTAGAGGCTCCCCATTACGTGAGATTATTTGCTTCCCGGCGGTAGAAGATAAAATAGTCTCAAACGAATACGGCACGTCCCTTACATCCCGATGAGTTTTGTAAACAAGTACAGCCAGGCTAATTATTATTATAGTAATGATTGCCAGCACAGATTTTTTAGTACCCATTATATTAATTGCCTACCTCCAGCCTGCCGGGCAGCCCCTTGCCAAATACATCGGGGTCATACATCTCTTCAGCATGTACAGGCATCTTTGTAAAACTTCCTTCAGCTATTGCCTGAGCGGTATAAGACAAATGATAATTACCCGCAGGCAGGTAGTCAGAATAAAACCTGGCAGAGTCGTGCCTTAGCTCCTTATGATAAAAACTCCAGCGGGACACATTGTAATAATGCCAGTCACTATACTTAAACCACCATGAACCTCCGGCTGCTTTAAATGCCCCCTTATCCGCATCAACTGTTGAAGACGTAGCCAGATCGCGGTTCACAGGCTCAAGGCCCCCCGGTACAGGATCGTCCACAACGACAAAATTACGGGCCGTTGGTAGAGACAGGAATATATCCACCCTTACAAGTTCTCCTCGTTTTATTTCTGAAAAATTATCGAGCACTGTCCATTCACCATCTCGCTCTACACTATACTCCTTTCTTATATCTATGCCGGCATTAATTCTCAATGCGCTGTCGGCAAGAGGCGCATAGCGCAGCGTGGTTGAATAATAAAGCCTCCCCTCACCCTCTTTATTGATTGAAACGGTTTTCTTCTTACCGGGATCATCTGTTTTTATAGGTCTTTGTACTGTTACGAGATCGTCTCTAAGACCGCCAAACTGTGCCGAGCCTATAGCGCTACTGTCCAAAGTAACGTCTACTTTAAAATCCGGTTTAGCGTTTTCATACTGTCTGGAATAATCGATCAGGGAATTCATGCAGAACACATTTTCCTGAGTATTTTCCCAGTGATCTTTTTTACCTCTTGTTTGAGTTATAAAGCGTACAAGTTTAAAAGGAACATCGCCCACAAGTTCCTTTGCGCTTTCATCCTTTTCCAGTTTGACGAGGCTTGATAAAATTGCGCAGTTTGCCCTCAGAGGGCTTGCAAGAATCCGAAGGTAGCTGTCGTCAAGCTCTTCGTTGAATGAAAACTTTCCGGCAGACTGCACTGAATGTGAGATGATGGTTTTTGAAACCTCATCCACAATTTGTTCTGCCTCTTTAATCCTGAGTGCGGCCTGAAGGTAATTAGTCTTTCCGAAGAGGCTCATGTACTGAACGTGCGGAAGATACCTGTTGAGGTCATTTACTGTCACTTTCCCATGCTCTGCCAGTGCAGCGAGAGCAACAGCCCTTACAGTCGAAGACATCCCCTGAGAATAGAAAGTCGGAAGCACATCTTTTCTTAGTAAATTTTCAAGATACCCGTGCAGCTTGTTCTCAACGTCAACAGGAATCTTGTATCCGCTTTCCCTAAGCCAGTTAAAAGCAAGATCGGTATATGCGCTTAGGTATGGGCTTACATACGCATCTACGGGAAGGAAATAAACCATACCCCCATTTGGCGCCTGAAAGTTTGCGGCCTGATCCAGGGTTTCCTGCGCGAGGGTTTCACTTCCTTCCCACCTGAAATCATCCGGCATATAAGATTTAAGGTTAATAAAATGTGACGCCATAACTCCCTTTGTAAGAATTTGCTCCCAGCAAATATAGGGGTAGTCACGCATGAATCTAAAAGCGCCCGGCACGTTTCCTATTACTGAGGGCGCAAGGGTTACGGATACATCGCCCACATCGGAATATATATCTTTAGGAAATAACACTGATTCGGTAACCTTATCCCCAACAGTTGTCCCATAGTTGGCAGCAGTCTCAAAAGAGCGGCGTTTGTTTACCGGCAGATTGTGCATTATGCCGTCACCATCTATCTTATCGAAGGCTCTAACTGTAAAAGTTATCCTGCCGGCGGAGATATCTCTGCTTTGATCGACACTGGAAGTTTCAACGGGAATATATACCGTTGTTCTTTTGTACGGTTTAAGATTGACTTGCGTCTCATATGAATCCTGTGACTTAAGGTCTCCGCTTGCTTTAATGGTGACTTTTATATTCCGCTGTTTGTCCGTGCGGTTCATCACACTAAAACCGGCCCTGAACGCGTCACCCTCTGTGACCTGGTTTGGCATCACAGGCCTTACCTCGGTCGGTCTGTTTACCTTAATATTTGCATCCCCAAGGCCCATCCTGTCAGATGGGGTAACGGCAAATGCCAGTATTCGCCAGCCGGTGAGGTTATCCGGCAGTGTAAATTCAATCTCTGCATTTCCGTTTTTATCCGGTGTTATGGACGGGTTCCAGTAGCTTACGAATTTAAAGATAGACCTCATGCTGATAGATGCTCCCCCGTCACCTCCGGGGTTAGCACCTTTTTTCTCAAATTTCTGCCTTCCCACCAAACGGCTCAGCAGACTGTAGTTAATTAGGTCCAAGGGTTCGAGTTTATAAAACCCCTCATAGGGATCAAAATAGCTTTTCCCGCTTTGAATAAGATCGAGCACTGCTTCATCTAATACTGCTACCGCAATCTCTATAGGTTCTGTCTTGTCCTTATTTTTTGGTTCTGCATGAATAAGGGCTTTAACACTGCCTCGGGGTTTATAAACTTCTTTATCAGTTTTAATTTTAATATCGATCTGTTTATATGAATCTTTAACCGGCACCTTTACGTAACCCATTTTATAAGCGGGTTTGCCCAGATCAACCTGTCCAAACTCCGGCGGAGCAGACTCTACCCTGGGAGAAATAACTGCGACAGAAAAGTAGAAGCCGGGCATATAGTCCTTATCAATAGCAAACTCAATCACGGGCGTGCTGCCCTCAAGCTTTTGAACCCAGTGCTTGATCACACTATAACGCTCAACCGTGATAAGCGCTTGCGCACCAGGGTACGGATTTTTAATAAGATACCTTGCTGTGTCACCTATATTATAAGAATTCTTTTCAGGGATGATCTGAAGGGAACT
>JABAHS010027365.1_pt1 | contig 16967 bp, 17 predicted proteins | sample 7062111 | NCBI WGS metagenome assembly JABAHS01 (sample SAMN14534600, study PRJNA622989) | marine sediment metagenome | biome: marine biome [ENVO:00000428]; feature: marine pelagic biome [ENVO:01000023]; material: deep marine sediment [ENVO:00002113]; isolation source: pool of 4 deep marine... | reverse complement strand
GGCGAGGCGCTTGCGCACACCTGCAATGCCGGCGACCTCGGGCAGATCAGGGCGCTGGTGGAGTTCGTGAAGGATGAATGCGGCCGGCTCGATATCCTGATCAACAACGCGGCCGCCAATCCCTACTACGGTCCGGCGACGGACCTGCCGCCGGAAGCGTTCGACAAGACCGTCGCGGTGAATCTGAAAGGGCCTTACTACTTCATGAGCCACGCGGTGCCGCTCATGATCGAGTCGGGCGGCGGCGCCATCGTCAACGTCGCGTCGATCGCGGCGTTGCTGTCGATGCCGGGGCAGGCCGTCTACTCGATNNNTTCGCCGAGGCGCTCACCGCTGACCCCGGGGTGCAGAAGTGGCTGAAGCGCCTGCCCATCGCGAGGGCGGGGCAACCCGCCGACATGGTTGCCGGGGTGCTGTACCTGGTCTCCGACGAAGCGGCCTACACGACCGGCACGACGCTCGTCATGGACGGCGGCGCAACGCTCGGCTAGTCCATGCGAAACACGACCTTGCCGCGAACGCGGCGGGCCGTGATGGCGCGAAACGCCTCGCTGAACTCGTCGAGTGCGTAGGAGCCGGTGACGCGCGGGTTTAGCAGTCCCTTGCCGATCATGTCGCCCATCGCGGCCAGGTTCTTCGCCTGCAGTTTCGGGTTGCGCATCGCCCACGGACCCCACCACACGCCCATTGCGCTCGCCTCCTTGAGCAGCAGCAGGTTGGCCGGGAAGTTCGGGATCGCGCCGCTGGCGAAACCGATCACCAGGTAACGACCATCGCGCGCGATCGCGCGCAGGGCCTGTTCGCCGATGTCCCCGCCGACCGGGTCGTAGATGATGTTCGCGCCCTTACCCCCGGTGATGTCGCGGACGGCGTCTTTTAGCGGCACGTCCGAATAGTTGATGGTGTCATCAGCGCCGGCGGATCTGGCGAACTCCAGCTTTTCATCGGTGCTTGCCGCGGCGATGACGCGCGCGCCGAGCGCCTTCGCGATCTCGACCGCGGTAACGCCGACGCCGCCGGCCGCACCGAGTACGAGCACGGTTTCACCTTGCTGCAGCGCCGCGTGCTGGCGGAGCGCGTGATAGCTGGTGCTGTAGGTGATCGTGAAGCCTGCCGCCTGGCCGAAGTCGAGGCCGGCGGGGATCGGCATCGCGAGTTGCTCCGGGACCGCGCAACGTTCCGCGAACGCGCCGGTCGGCGGGGTGACAATGACCCTGTCGCCGACATCGAAGCGTTGCGCGCCTTCGCCCGTCGCGGCGACGACGCCCGCGGCTTCGTGGCCCGGGATAAACGGTAGCGGCGTCTTGACCTGGTACTGCCCGCCGATCACGAGCACATCCGGGAAGTTCAGTCCTGCGGCCTTGATGTCGACGACGATTTCGCCGGGGTCCGCGACCGGGTCGTCCCGTTCCTCGATGACGAGGTCGTCCGGCGATCCGTAGTCCCTGCAGACCAGCGCCCGCATCAGGCGATCTCGAACAGCGATGCCGCACCCTGTCCGCCGCCGATGCACATCGTGCATACGACGTACTTCGCGCCGCGGCGCTTGCCCTCGATCAAGGCGTGGCCGACCATGCGGGCGCCCGACATGCCGTACGGATGGCCGATCGATATCGCGCCGCCGTCGACGTTGAGTTTCTCGTTCGGGATGCCGAGCTCGTCGCGGCAGTACACGACCTGCACGGCGAAGGCCTCGTTGAGTTCCCAGAGATCGATGTCGTCCATCGTCAGGCCGGCACGCTCGAGCAGTTTCGGCACGGCAAACACGGGACCGATGCCCATTTCATCGGGCTCACAGCCGGCGACGGCCGTGCCGCGATAAATGCCGAGTGGCTCGAGGCCGCGCTTCCCGGCCACGCGGGCTTCCATGACTACGGCCGCGGACGCGCCGTCCGAGAGCTGGCTTGCATTGCCGGCGGTGATGAAGCCGTCCTCGCGGACCGGCGGCAAACCCTGCAGGCCCTCGAGCGTGGTCGAGGGGCGGTTGCCTTCGTCTTTCCCGAGTACCACGTCCTCGAACGTGATCTCGCCGGTCTCCTTGTTCATGACCCCTTTGTTGGAGGGCAGGGGCACGATCTCGGCGTCGAAACGCCCGGCTTCCTGCGCCGCCGCGGTGCGCTGCTGGCTCTGCAGCGCGTACTCGTCCTGCGCCTCGCGGCTGACGCCGTAGCGCTTCGCCACGACTTCGGCCGTGTCGATCATCGGCATGTAGAGGTGTTCGTGCATCTCGAGGAGTCGCGGGTCCTGCGCGCGGAACAGGTTCATGTGCTCGTTTTGCACCAGGCTGATGGACTCCAGTCCGCCGCCGACCATGATGTCGACGTTGTCGACAACGATCGTCTTCGCGGCGACGGCGATGGCCATCATCCCCGAGGAACACTGGCGGTCCACGGTCATGCCGGCAGTCGTGACGGGCAGGCCGCCGGCGAGCGCGGTCTGCCGCGCGATGTTGTGCCCCTGGGTGCCCTGCGGCAGGGCGCAGCCCATGATGACGTCCTCGATCTCAGCCGGGTCCAGGCCGGCACGCTGCACGGCGTGACGGACGACGTGGCCGCCCAGCGTAGCGGCCTCCGTGTTGTTGAATGCACCGCGATACGCCTTCCCGATGGGTGTGCGTGCAGTGGAGACGATTACAGCTTCGCGCATGTCGGGTTCCTTGTGTTTCGTGTTCAGAAGATGTACATCGCCAGCATCTCGGCAATGAGTGCCGGCTTGTCTTCGTTTTCGATGTCGATCGTGATCTCGGTCTTCACGAGCCAGTGACCGGGTTTCTTCTCACTGACGTCGATGATCCTCTGCCGTGCGCGAATGCGCTTGCCGACGCGCACAGGCGCCAGGAATCGCACCTTGTCCGAACCGTAGTTGAGCGCCATCTTGAGGCCGTCCGGCCGTACCGCGTTCTGCTGTGCGAGGTAACTGATCATCGACAGCACCAGGAAGCCGTGGGCGATCGTTCCGCGGAACGGCGTGAACCGGGCGCGCAGCGGCTTTACGTGGATGAACTGGTGATCGTTGGTAGCGTCGGCGAACTGGTTGACGCGTTCCTGGGTGATCTCGAACCAGTCCGAGGGTTCGAGCTCCGTTCCCACCAGCGACGGCAGGTCCTGTGCTTCGAGCGAGGCCTTCACTCAGCCTTGCCGCGGCTTCAGGTAGCGGCGCAGTTCACTGCGCGCGACGACCATGCGATGCACCTCGTCCGGGCCGTCGGCGAGCCGCAACGTGCGGGCGTTCGCGTACATGAAAGCGAGCGGGAAGTCCTGCGATACGCCCGCCGCGCCGTGCATCTGGATCGCGTCGTCGATGATGTCGATCGCGATCCTGGGTACGGCCGCCTTGATCTTGGAGATCCATACCTGGGCCTCCGGCACGCCGGCCGTGTCGATCGCATGGGCCGTACGCAGCGTCAGGAGCCGCGCCATGTCGATGTTCATGCGCGCTTCGGCAATGCGGTCGTAGTTGCCGCCGAGCTTGGCGAGCGGCTTGCCGAATGCCGTCCTCGATACCGAGCGCCGGCACATGAGTTCGAGCGCCCGCTCGGCCATGCCGATCGCGCGCATGCAATGGTGGATCCGGCCGGGGCCGAGGCGCCCCTGGGCGATCTCGAAACCGCGGCCCGGTCCGAGGATTACGTTCTCCTGCGGTACGCGCACGCCGGTGAATCGCAAGTGCATGTGTCCATGGGGCGCATGGTCGTCGCCGAAAACGTCCATCGGTCGAACGACTTCCACGCCCGGCGCATCCATGGGCACCAGGATCTGCGAGTGTTGCTGGTGGCGATCCGCATCGGGATGGGTGAGCGCCATGCAGATCAGGATCCTGCAGCGACGGTCGCCGGCCCCCGAGATGTAGGTCTTTTCGCCGTTGATGACCCATTCGCCGTCTTCGAGCACGGCGGTCGTCGAGATGTTGGTGGCATCCGACGATGCGACGCCGGGCTCCGTCATCGCGTAGGCGGAGCGGATCCTGCCGTCGAGCAGGGGTTCCAGCCACTCGCGTTTCTGTTCTTCGGAGCCGAAGCGCTCGAGCACTTCCATGTTGCCGGTGTCGGGCGCGCTGCAGTTGAAGGCTTCGGCCGCCAGGTGCGAGCGCCCGGTCTCCTCGGCGATGTAGGCGTATTCGACGGTGGTGAGCCCGTGTCCGCGGTCGCTGTCGGTCAGCCAGAAGTTCCACAGCCCTTGCGCGCGCGCGTCGTCTTTCAGGCCCTCGAGAATCGCCTGTTGACGCTCGTTGAGCGCCCATCGATCGCCATTCTCGACTTCGGCCAGGAACTCCTCCTCGACGGGCTCGACTTTTTCACGGATAAAGGTCCTGACGGCCTCGAGGACCGGTGCGAGGCGGTCTGTGATCCCAAGATTCATCGTTGTTGTCCTTCTTGCGGGCGATGGCGGGCCCCGGGCGCACCATTGTGGGCGCTCACCCGCCGAGATGGAAGGCCTGTTACAGGGTTGCCTGCGACGCCAGCTGCCAGAGGATGGCCGAGCGGGTCCCGGTGCGGCAGTAGCCGAGGACGGGGCCTTCGGCGTTCCTCATGACGTCCAGGAACTGCTGCACCGTGTCGGGCTCGACCGCGGGGCCGCTTATCGGCAGCATGTGGAATTCGATGCCGTGTTCCTCGCAGGCTTCCCGGATCGAGGCGCTGGTGGGCTGGCCGAAGTCCTCGCCGTCAGGACGGTTGCATACGATGGCCGTAAACCCTTCGCCCGCATAGAAGCCGACGTCGTCCGGATCGATCTGCATGGCAACGGCGTAGTGGTCGGAAAGTTTCGTGAATCTCATGGCAAGCGCCTTCTCAAGTCTGGAATCCCAGCGCGCCAGGCAATGACCGTGCAAGGATATAGATTCCCATGACGATGAGGAAGTAACCGAACCAGCGCTTGAGCCTGTCCTGGTGGATCTTCCTCGCCAGGCGGCTGCCGGCGACGCTGCCGGCGATACCGAGTACCGTGACCAGTCCCAGCACGGGCCAGTCCAGGCTGAGCTCCTGCTGATCGAGGACATCGAGGTACTTGTAAAAACCGCTGTAGGACTTCAATGCAATGATGACAAGGCTGGTCGCGACGGCATGGTGCATCGGGAGGCCGCCGAGCAATACCAGCGCAGGAACGATCAGGAAGCCGCCGCCGACGCCGACGAGCCCGGTGATGATGCCGACGACGAGGCCGTCGGCCGCGATTTTCCACAAGGCGCGCGGGGCGCGTGCCGCGCCGGTGAGCTCGATCGGCCGCAACATCAGGTAGGAGGCCAGCAGCATGACGACCGCGAACAGGGCGAGTTGCGTCAGTCCGCTGATATACGCCGCTATTGCCGCGCCGAGATAGGTGCCGGCCATCCCCGGAGCACCGAATATTGCGACGGTTCGCCAGTTGATGAATCGTGCGCGGACATACTGCAGGCTGCCGGCCAGGGCGATGCTGCCGACGATGAACAGCGATCCCGCAATCGCGACTTTTTCGTCCTGCCCGACGAGGTAGACGAGCACCGGCACGGTCAGGATCGAGCCGCCGGAGCCGAGCAGGCCCAGGCTGACGCCGATCGCGATGGCGCCGGGCCATGCCATGATGGATGCGAACATGAATGGCGATCCCGGGCGGACGGCCCCGCTCTAGAGGGCGTCCAGCGGGATCTTCAGGTAGCTTACGCCGTTCGCTTCCGGTTCCGGGAGGCGTCCCGCGCGCACATTGACCTGGATCGAGGGCAGGATCAGCTTCGGCATGCCGAGCTGCGCATCGCGCTCTTCGCGCATCGCCACGAATTCATCCCGCGATATCTTGCTGTTGATGTGCACGTTGGTTTCGCGCTGCTCGGCGACCGAGGTCTCCCAGGCAAACTCGTCGCGCCCCGGCGCCTTGTAGTCGTGGCACATGAACAGGCGCGTATCGTCGGGCAGGGCGAGGATCTTCTGTATCGAGTCGTACAACAATCCTGCATCGCCGCCCGGGAAGTCGGTTCGTGCCGTGCCGAAATCCGGCATGAACAAGGTGTCGCCGACGAAGGCAGCATCGCCGACGACGTAGGTAATGCAGGCGGGGGTATGGCCGGGGGTGCCAATGACAGAGCCTGCAATGCTGCCTACCTCGAATTCGTCCCCGTCATCGAACAGGTGGTCGAACTGGCTTCCGTCCGTCGCCAGGTCGTCGATGTTGAATACGCCTTTGAAGGTCTGCTGTACCGCGGCGACGTTCCTGCCGATAGCGACCTGGCCGCCGAGCTTGTCCTTGAGATACGGGGCGGCGCTGAGATGGTCCGCGTGCACGTGGGTCTCGAGGATCCAGTCCACGGTGAGCCCATTGTCGCCAACGAACGCGGCAACCGCGTCGGCGGAGGAGGTAGACGTGCGCCCCGACGCCGGGTCGTAATCGAGGACCGGGTCGATGATCGCGGCATGCGCCGACTCGGGGTCCGCGGCGACGTACGTCACCGTGAACGTCGCCTCGTCGAAGAATGCGGTGACGGATGGCACGCTCATAAGGCGCCGAGAACGCGCTCCAGTCTCTGCTTCACCTCTGCTGCCAGGGGCTCGACGTCAGGGTTGTCCACGAGACCGAGAACGCTGCCGGGATCCATGAAGCTCACGCGCACCTTGCCTTCGTCATCTTCACGGACGAGCACGTTGCAGGGCAACAGCAGCCCGATTTCGGGAACCGCCGAGACTGCCCGGTGAGCCAGCGGGGGATTGCAGGCACCGAGGATCTTGTAGGGCCGCATGTCCTCGCCGAGCTTCTTCTTCAGGGTGGCCTGGACGTCGATCTCGGTCAGTACGCCGAAGCCTTCCTTGCCGAGCTCCTCGGTGACCGTCTCGACTGCTTCCTCGAAGCCGAGGTCGACGGTCTTGCCGAATCCGAAACGTGTATCCATCAGTGTCTTTCCTTTTTCGCGGCGGGATCGCCTGTCCCGCAGAAGATGTCGTGAAGTACGTTGATGACGCGGTCGGCCGGTCCGTCGCAGAGCGAGTAGTGTATGACCTGTGACTCGCGCCGCGTCTTGACCAGTCCCTCGCGACGCAGGCGTGCGAGCTGTTGCGATAACGCGGACTGGCTCAGCGGGATGATCTCGTTGAGTTCGCCGACCGAGTGCTCGCCCTCCGCGAGCGTGCACAGGATCATCAACCGGCTCTCGTTGCCGAACGCCCGCATAAGGCTGGCCGCATCTGCCGCGTGTGCCTGCATTTCATGAACCTCCGATGCCGTCGTTGGCGGCTTGCGAGCCGAATCGTTGTCCCTTTTCATTCGTCTCCCCGCGCAGGGTGCCGACCTGCGACTACTATAGCGAATAATAAATTAGAAATCTATAAATTAGGTCAAACTAATATAATTACGACTGATATCGCCTTGGCCGGTCCGGTGAAACAACAACAAGGAGGGGNNGGACACCGGGGGCCTGACCAATCCGCGCCGCTTTATCCTCATCGACGAACACCCGCGCAGCCGACATTCAAGAACATCGATGCCGGTGGCGCATGCGTCGCAATTCCACCGGTCGAAGCGACGCCGGTATCCATCGGAGCAGCGAAAACCGGGCCGTACTACGAGAAACTCGTTCTGCAGATGGTGGGCGCACAGCGTCTCACGGAGGATTGACGTCGTGCCAGCTTGACTTGGGCCGGCAATGTTGGTCAGGTTTCGGCTTCACCAGGAATTCGACAGGACCAACGATGACCGGAACGAGAGAAACCTTCATGCGGCCGGCCGGCCTGGGCCTGCTACTGTGCGTTCTTGGGCTGCTGTCGGCGGGCGTATCCGTGGCCGACGAGCGCGCCGATGAGGCCGCGGGAGCCGACGGGTTCTGGGAGATGAGTGATCTCCAGCTCAAGCTGCGGGCCAAGAATGCAACGTCGGCGTATAGCATGCCGGTTACACGAGAGATGGAGACCCTGCTGCTGCACACCGTCGATCCCGATCGGCCAGGCATCGCGTTCCGCTGCGAGAAAGGCCACCTTTACGTGCTCCTGGCCGTGCGCCCGGTCGACCTGGAGAAGGCGCTGCGCGAGGGCGTGCGCCGCCCGCGTGACTGGCAGCTGACCTATCGCGTCGACGATAGCGAGCCGGTAACCGAGGACTGGGTGTCGATGTCCAACAACCGGCTGTTCATGGCGCGCGAATTTGCGAGCACGGCAGCGATTTTCCGCGTCGCCCGGAACGGCGGCGCTCTCGAGGTAACCGTGAAGGGCTGGGATCCGGTCACTGTCGAGATGCCGGAGAGTGACGATGCGCTGTTCGATTACTATATCGAGAGTTGCGACCTCGACCCGGACAACAATCCGAACGCCGAGGGCTGAGGCCTTCAACGGGTCGCTGTTTTTCGCCTGGATGCTGCTGGCGGTGACCGCTGGCGCGGCCGCGCAGGATCGCCCGGCGCTTGTACAGCATACCGGGGTGGCGCCGCTGCCTGTTCCCGTCAGCAACAACGCGGTAGCGATGGTGAAGGCGGGTCGCAGGGAATACCTGGTCAGTTTCAATGGCCTGGGCGAAGGCAAGACGCACGCCGATGTGCTCGCGTCGACTTTCGTGTACGACTCGCGCTCGCGAAGCTGGGCCGAGGTCGATCCCGTACCCGGTGGCGTGGGACGGCTCGCGTCGACAGCCGCGGCGGCCGACGGGCGCATCTACGTTTTCGGCGGCTACACCGTTGCAGCGGACGGCGCCGAGGTCTCTACCCGGTGGGTGCATGTGTTCGATCCGCGCAAGCGCACTTTCGAAGAACGCACTCCCATGCCGGTGCCTGTCGACGATGCCGTGGCCGTGACTTTCGATGACCGCTACGTCTACCTGGTCAGCGGCTGGCACGACCTGGGCAACGTGAACCTCGTGCAGCGCTACGACACGCGTAACGACGTATGGGTACAGGCAACTCCGATACCGGGTCCGGCCGTTTTCGGCCATGCCGGCGGCNNGCGTGATTTCGTAGCGGTACCGGACTGTTACCTCGGGATCATCGACACGGAGGATGGGCGCCGTATCGACTGGCGCAGTGTCGACTACCATCCCGGGTTGCCGCGTTACCGCATGGCGGCAGCGGGGGTTGCCGAAGTGAATGGCGTACTGTTCATCGGCGGCAGCGAGAACCCGTATAACTATGATGGCATCGGCTACGATGGGCGGCCCTCGGAGCCGGCCGCCGATGCGCTGTTATTCGACATCGACACGCAGAGCTGGCGGGTGCTCGAGTTCGAGGGCGAAGCGTCGATGGATCATCGCGGGCTCGTTCCGTTCGCAGGCGAGTGGCTCACAATAGGTGGCATGGCGACCGGGCAGCGAGTCACCGGTCGCGTGGCTTCTTACGTGTTTCAGTAAAAGAAGGCGGGCCATGAGGCCCGCCGAATAGCCGATGCTGTGACCGGCATGAGGGGAATTCGGGTTGAGCGGCCTCCCGGTCCGGACGATCCCGTCAACCGCATACTGTCGACTGTTACGTTTCATAGCGTGTCCGCTCTCGAAGAGATTTCCAGAACCCTGTCCGCGTAATCGCCGGCGCGTGTCTCCAGTTGCGCGACCATCACGGAAAGTTCCCGTGCACGCTGCTCATCGAGCAATGCAGGGAGTCCACAGCGCTGCCGCGCGAGGTGCTCGTGGAAGGCGTACATCATGGACCGGAGCGCGTCGGCCATGTCCTGCGCGACGTCCGGGTCCTGCATCAGGATGCCCAGGGCGACCGCCGATACTTGCGCATCGACGCGGGCACGCTCGAAACGTGCGCGGATCGTCACCCAGACGAGATCCAGCTGGTCGTCGGAATGCGCGAGTTCGTCGCTGAACAGCGTTGGCGCCAGGTACGCGACAGCCGTGCCGAGTTCGCCGGATACGCCAGGCTCGCCGGCCAGTACCCGCAGCGATGGGTCGGTGCTGCTTCCGCTGACAAGAAAGATCCCCGTCTGCGCTTCCGAGTCGATCTCGCGGATCAGGTTCTGGTAGCAGTACTCGACCGGGTCGCCGGCCGCATGCGCGAGCTCGATCTTCGTCAGGTTTTCGAGCGTGACTCTGCGCTGCGTCCACCTGTCGACATTGGACAGGAGCCCGTTCTCGGCGCTGAATGCCTCGTACAGTACGCGGGACACTTCGGCATGGATCGCCTCGGATCGCGCGTAGCGCTTGGTGTCTTTGGGGACGGGGCTGAGCATGTGTCTCTCCTGCGGGACCAGGCGTTCACTCTAGGCCTGCAGGCTGGCGCGGTCTGGTCAATACCGGTCAACGATTGTGCAAATCGCATCAGCCGGCGAAACGGCTTGAGCCGGCACCGCTATTGGGGTTCACTACCGGTAGCCATGCTCTACGAACCCACGACACTGGCAAACGTCGCCCGGCTCATCGGCGAAACGCTGCAAAAGGACTACGGCATCGATCCGGCGCCGATATTCGAGCAGGTGAAGATCGATACGAGCAAGTTTCGGCGCCCTGGNNGGGTGCGCGGGCAGAGCCCAGCGACTTCTACGTGCTCGGGCACGCCTGGCTTGCCAGCGCGACGCTGCGTGGCGCACTGGAACGTCTCAGTCGTTATGCACACGTGCTTTCGACGGCGATTGCCAGGTCGGAAGTCGTGGAGCAGGACGGCATGATCGTGTACGTCGAGTCCTTTCCCGACCCCGGGATCGTTATCAACCGGACCGCCGACGAGGCGGGAATGGTGGCCTTTTTCAAGCTCTGCGAGATCATCAGGCGCGACCGTGTGCGGCCGCTCAGGGCGGAGTTGATCTTTCCCGCGGATACGGCGCGCGGTTATCTCGAGGAATTCCTGGGCTGCCCCGTCACGTACGGTAACGAGCGCGAGAAGTTCTATTTCTCGAAGGAGGTCTTCGAAGAGCCCCTGCCCGGCTACATTCCCGACGTACTGGATTCCACGTCACGGATCGCGGAGCAGTACCTGGAGTCGCTGGACCAGAGCAAGGTGGCGACGGAAGTCAGGCGCCTGCTGGTGCAGATGCTGCCGTCGGGTAAGGCCGACCAGGACAACGTCGCCGGCCGCCTTTACCGAAGCACCAGCACCCTGCAGCGCCAGCTGAGTGCCGAAGGCACGAGCTATCGCGACATCCTCGAAAGTACCCGCCGCAGCCTCGCGGAAAAGTACCTCAGGGACGGCGACTACACGCAGGCGGAAATCGCCTACATGGTCGGGTTCTCGGACCAGAGCAATTTCGCGCGGGCCTTCAAGCGCTGGACGGGCATGAGCCCGGGCCAGTTCCAGAAGACGGCCTGAGCCGGATTCAGCCCGACAGCACCGACTCGCGGATCTCGTCGATCTGCGGCCTGATGGCGCGGGGCCGCTTGCCGAGGCAATGCTTGTCGCGGGGGCATGCCGAGCTTCGCGGACAGATGATCGTGGCCTCCCGGTCTGCGCCGTCCGCAATCCAGCCGATATTCAGAATCCTGCCGATGCTCCGAAGCTGCCGGCGCGCCTCGGCCGGTATCGGCCCGGAGCCGCCGTTCGCATTGCAGCTGGACTCGATCATGTCGATGGTGGCCGCCGGATCGAAACCCTGCGATTCCAGTGCCGGCGACAGGTCGACGCCCGCGCACAGCACGTGGCGGTTGCCGGCGGCATCGCGGCTGCGAATCGACTGGCAGCAATACAGCCGCTTGTCGTCGCCCGCCCGCAGCACCGAGATCTGCGATGCAGGCTTGTTGGAGCGGCTGTGCAGCATGCGGAACACGGCCCAGTGCTGGCAGGGATCGGAGATCATCGACATGTTGCCCCAGGGCAGCGGGATGCCGTTGCCGCGGTAGACGGCGCGCAAGTTGCCCGGCGGGTAGGCATCGAAGTAATGCCAGTGAGGGTAGGGCGAGACGCTCGGCATGCGGCGCATGACCAGCGTCGTCGTCAGGTCGACCTTGTCTCCGCAGTTGATCTCGTAGGAGTTGCGCGCGAGGAACTGGCGGAACGGCGTCTTCGGCGCCAGCAGCGCCGCGGCGAAGTAACTGCACTCGAAGTCGCGCCACGCGTAGAGTATGTCGCGGGCGTCGACGTTGTGTGTCCGATCGTCGACGGCTCGCGTCGATGTCCTGCCGCCGGAGATCTGCGGGATACGTGCGCCGTCGCCGTCGTGAAGAACCTTGTGAGCAACCTGGTTGGCCAGGTCGAATTTCAGCCTTGCCGGCGCTTTCTCGAGCGCGCGGTTGAGGTACACCGTGTTCGGCGCGTCGTAGAACGAACGCACCAGCGACTTGATCGGGAGGTTCTCGCCGACGTCGTTGGCCGGCGGCTTGTCGAACCAGCGGATCTCGAGCCCCAGGTGATTCGCGATATCGAATACTGTCTCGAGCGACAGCGGAAACAGTTTGTTGCCGATGCTTTCCGCCGCGCGCTCGATATCCGGGAAGCGGTTCTGGTTGCTTTCCTGGTGCGCCCGGATCAGCAGGTGCGCGAACTGCCGCCCGGTCGTGCCCGTCTGGCTGAGGAGTTCCGGGATGGCGAGCTGCAGCAGGTTTTCGGAGAACAGGAAGCCCGGTTCCAGCGGCATGCCGCCGATGGGTGCCTCGGGCGCCGTGTCGATCGCGGTTTCGTCCAGGGATTCGTCGAGGAACCAGTTGACGTCCTTCTGGAAGATCTCGGCGATGATGCCCAGCAGCCGCTCCGACGGCACGCGCTTGCCGTTTTCGATCATCGAAAGGTACGAAACCGAGGGCCCGGCCTCTGGATCGATCTGCACGCATCGCACCGAGAGGTCTTCGAGCGTAAGATGGTTGCGTTTCCTGAGCATGCGCATCTTGGTGCCCAGGAAATGCGATTTGCGCCGGAGGCTATGCGGGGAAGACATAAGGTCTCTGTGAAATTGACACTGTGAAATTTTTGCTGTGAAATTTCAATATTCGCCTGCGTACTATAGCGCCTCGGAACGGTGCTTTCACGCACATTGGAAACCGGATACAGGACGGGGTGTTCGTCATGAATCGAGAAGAGCAGATCAGGCAGCTTGAGACCGAATGGGCCGAAAGCCCGCGCTGGAAGGGCATCAAGCGGGATTACAGCGCAGCGGATGTCGTCAAGCTCCGGGGCACGGTACAGATCGAGTACACGCTGGCGCGCCGCGGCAGCGAAAAGCTCTGGAATCTCGTTCACGACGACGAGCCGCTGTGCGCGCTCGGCGCGCTGACGGGCAACCAGGCGATCCAGGAAGTGCAGGCCGGGCTCAGGGCGATCTATTGCTCCGGCTGGCAGGTCGCGGGCGACGGCAACAGCGCCGGCGAGATGTACCCGGACCAGAGCCTGTACCCGGTCGACTCGGTGCCGAAGATGGTCGAGCGCATCAACAACGCGTTCATCCGCACCGACGAGATACACGCGCTCAACGGCGACGACAGCATCGACTGGTTCCCGCCGATCGTCGCCGACGCCGAAGCCGGCTTCGGCGGCAACCTGAACGCTTTCGAACTCATGAAGCACATGATCCGGGCCGGGGCGTCCGGGGTTCACTTCGAAGACCAGCTGTCGTCCGCCAAGAAGTGCGGCCACATGGGCGGCAAGGTGCTGGTGCCGACGCAGGAAGCCATTGCCAAGCTGCTGGCGGCGCGGCTCGCGGCCGACGTTTACGGCGTTCCCACCGTCCTCATCGCGCGCACCGATGCCGATGCGGCGAACCTCATTACGTCGGATGCCGACGAACGCGACAGGAAATTCATCACCGGTGAACGCACGCCCGAAGGTTTCTTCCGCACCAACGCCGGGCTCGACCAGGCGATCGCGCGCGGCCTCGCTTATGCGCCCTATGCCGACATGATCTGGTGCGAGACCTCGAGGCCGGACCTCGAGCAGGCGCAGCGCTTCGCCGAGGCGATCCACGCGGAGTTCCCGGACCAGCTGCTGGCCTACAACTGTTCGCCGTCGTTCAACTGGCAGGCGAACCTCGACGACGAGACGATGAAGGTCTTCCGCGAGGAGCTGGGCAAGATGGGCTACAAGTTCCAGTTCATCACGCTTGCCGGCTGGCACGCGCTGAACTCGAGCATGTTCCGGCTCAGCCGCGCCTACAAGGCCGAAGGCATGTACGCGTATTCGCTGCTGCAGCAACGCGAGTTCGCGGACGAGCAGCACGGTTTCCGCGCGGCCAAGCACCAGTCCTTCGTCGGCGCCGGCTATTTCGACGCGGTGCAGAATACGATCATGCACGGGCTGTCATCGACGTCCGCGATGGAAGGCAGCACCGAGGAAGAACAGTTCGTCGCATAACAGACAGGTGTCATGAGCAATAGGGAAAAAGGCCGGCGCGAAGTCGGTAGTCTGCGGATCGACACGGCCTTTTTCGACTTCGTCGAGAACGAACTCCTGCCGGCGATCGACCTCGAGCCGGCCGCTTTCTGGCCGGGTTTCGAGGCTTTGATCGACGAACTGATGCCGGCCAATCGCGAGCTGTTGCGCACCCGCGACGCGCTGCAGGCGAAGATCGACGAGTGGCATCTGGCTCATCCGGGCGGTGACTTCGACCGTGCCGCGTACGTCGCCTTCCTGAGATCCATCGGTTACCTGCTGGAGCCCGGTGACGACTTCACCATCGGCACCGCGAATGTCGATACGGAAATCGCCGATGTCGCCGGACCGCAGCTAGTGGTCCCGGTCAGCAATGCACGATTCGCACTCAACGCTGCGAACGCACGCTGGGGCAGTCTGTACGACGCGCTCTACGGCACCGACGTTATCAGTGAAGACAACGGCCAGCAGCGCGAAGGCCCGTACAATCCGACCCGCGGCTGCGCGGTCATCCGCTATGCACAGCGTTTCCTCGATCAGGCAATCCCGCTCGATGGTGCAAGCCACGCGGACGTTTCCGATTACGGCATCGCCGGCGACGAGTTCATGGCGGTGGTCGACGGCAAGACGGTCGGCTTGGCGGATGCCGCCGCCTTCAGGGGGTGCTCCCGGGAAGGTGACGCCGCGACCTACCTGTTCGTGCACAACGGACTGCATATCGAGATACAGGTTGACCCGGATCATCCGATCGGCCGCGAAGCTGCGGCGGATGTCGCCGACATCGTACTCGAATCGGCTATAACGACGATCCAGGACTGCGAGGATTCCGTGGCCGCGGTCGATGCGGAAGACAAGGCCAACGTCTATCGCAACTGGCTCGGCCTCATGCAGGGCACGCTGGACGCAACCTTTTCCAAGGGCGGCGAGCCTATCACACGGCGCCTGAACGCGGATCGCGAATACACCGGCGTGGACGGCGAACGCATCGTGCTGTCGGGCCGCAGCCTGATGCTCGTTCGCAACGTCGGGCACCTGATGACCAACAGCACGATCCTCGACCGCAACGGCGACGAGGTGTTCGAGGGCATCATGGATGCGGTCATCACGACCGCGTGTGCACTGGCCAACCGCCGCGTGACGGGAAGTCAGCCGAACAGCCGCCATGGCAACGTCTATATCGTCAAACCGAAGATGCACGGTCCCGACGAGGCACGATTCACCGACACGCTGTTCTCGCGCGTCGAGGATCTCTACGGTCTCGAGCGCAATACGCTCAAGGTCGGCGTGATGGACGAAGAGCGGCGCACGACGGTCAATCTCATGGAGTGCATCCGTGCCGTGAAAGACCGGCTGGTCTTCATCAACACCGGGTTCCTCGATCGCACCGGCGACGAGATTCACACGAGCATGCGCGCCGGCCCGATGAAGCCCAAGGAGGCGATCAAGCAGGAGCCCTGGATCAACGCCTACGAAGACTGGAACGTCGACATCGGTATCCGCTGCGGATTGCCCGGGCGGGCACAGATCGGCAAGGGTATGTGGCCGAAGCCCGACGAAATGAAGCAGATGATGGACACCAAGCAGGCGCACCCGGAAGCGGGCGCCAACTGTGCCTGGGTGCCGTCGCCGACCGCAGCGACGCTGCACGTAATGCATTATCACCTGGTGGACGTCGCGGCGCGCCAGCGCGAACTGGCGTCGCGGCCACTCGCGAGCCTCGACGACATCCTGACCCCGCCGCTCTGCGATCCGGCGACGCTGGACGCTGGCACGATCCAGAACGAACTCGACAACAATGCCCAGGGCATACTGGGGTACGTCGTGCGCTGGATCGACCAGGGCGTCGGCTGTTCGAAGGTGCCCGACATCAACGACGTCGGTCTCATGGAGGACCGCGCGACGCTGCGCATATCGAGCCAGCACATGGCCAACTGGCTGCTGCACGGCATCACCGATGAAAGACAGGTGCGCGAGACCTTCGAGCGCATGGCGGCCGTCGTCGACGAACAGAACGCGGGAGACCCGCTGTACGTCCGCATGAGCGACGACTACGACGGCAGCATTGCGTTTCGCGCCGCCTGCGACCTCGTCTTCAAAGGATGTGAACAACCGAACGGTTATACTGAACCTTTGCTTCATGATTATCGTCAGAAGCTGAAGGCCAGCCGTTCGGGGTAACACCATCACACCGATATTTTTCCTCGTCGCGTTGATCTTGCTGCCGGTCGCCGCGGCCGGCGAGGATTACGTCACCGTCGCCGTCGCCAGCAATTTCGGTGCCACGGCGCGCGCGATCGCTGCGCGATTCGAGCGGGACACGAATTTCGAGATCCGTATCACGACGGCGTCGACGGGCAAGCTCTATGCCCAGATCGTCAATGGCGCGCCGTTCGACGTGCTGCTCGCCGCCGACGCGGAGCGGCCGCATCGACTGGAGGCGACAGGCGTCGGAGTCGCCGGGACACGATTCACCTACGCGCGCGGTATGCTCATACTGTGGTCCAGGACGGCGGATGACTGCCGATCGGCATTGCGTAGCAAACACGGTGGGCGTGTCGCGATCGCGAATCCGGAGACGGCTCCTTACGGTGCGGCTGCAAGATCCTTCATGCAGCAAGCGGGCCTCTGGGGAGCCGTGCGCGACCGGCTCGTAATCGGCGAGAACATTGCGCAGGCATTGCAGTTCGCGGCGTCGGGAAACGCGGAGCTCGGTTTCATCGCGCGTTCGCAGTTGCAGGCCCCGTCGCTGCCGCCAGCGTCATGCAGCTGGCCGGTGCCGGATTCGATGCATGACC
>JABAHS010020760.1_pt1 | contig 16973 bp, 28 predicted proteins | sample 7062111 | NCBI WGS metagenome assembly JABAHS01 (sample SAMN14534600, study PRJNA622989) | marine sediment metagenome | biome: marine biome [ENVO:00000428]; feature: marine pelagic biome [ENVO:01000023]; material: deep marine sediment [ENVO:00002113]; isolation source: pool of 4 deep marine... | reverse complement strand
CCCGTTGCCTTTTACCCGTTGAAGTGCCCAGAAAGTCCAGGCCTGCAGTCTAGCACGGCGCCCAGAAAAGTCCGTAGGCGAGGGCCCCGCTTGCCCCTAAGTAGGGATCGGTTTATGTTGCCGGGTTTCCCCACTCCCGGGGACGATCAGCGCGGGCAGGGATCTGCGAGCCGCGCTGGCAGGTCATAGGGCACGCGCATTGGACAGCATCGCGGTTCGCGGGGCACGCACCCACAACCTTCAGAACGTCAATCTGGACATACCCCGAGATCGGCTCGTGGTGATCACCGGTCTGTCGGGGTCCGGTAAATCCTCGCTCGCCTTCGACACGCTCTACGCGGAGGGCCAGCGCCGCTACGTGGAGTCCCTCTCGGCCTACGCCCGGCAGTTCCTGTCCATGATGGAAAAGCCGGACGTCGACCACATCGAGGGCCTGTCTCCCGCCATCTCCATCGAGCAGAAGTCCACCTCGCACAATCCTCGCTCCACGGTGGGCACCATCACTGAAATCTACGACTACCTGCGGCTGCTGTACGCGAGGGTCGGCGAACCCCGCTGCCCTCATCACGATCTGCCCCTGGACGCTCAGACGGTCAGCCAGATGGTGGACCAGGTTCTCGATCTGCCCGACGAAAAGCGGGTGATGATCCTCGCGCCGGTTGTCACCGAGCGGAAAGGCGAGCATCTGCACGTCTTTCAGGAACTCATGGCAAACGGTTTCATCAGAGCGAGGATCGACGGCATCGTCGTCGACCTCGACCACCCGCCGACCCTGGAGAAGAACAAGAAGCACACTGTCGAAGCGGTCATCGACCGCCTGCGTATCCGGGCAGACGCGCAACAGCGGCTCGCCGAATCCTTCGAAACCGCGCTGGAACTCGCCGAGGGGATCGCAAAGGTGGCGTCGATGGACGATGCGGAGGAGCCGGAGCTCGTCTTCTCGGCGCGGTTCGCCTGTCCCACCTGCGGCTACAGCATCTCCGAGCTCGAGCCGCGCATGTTCTCATTCAACAACCCCGCCGGCGCTTGCCAGGCTTGCGACGGCCTGGGGGTGAAGCAGTTTTTCGACCCGAGCCTGGTCGTTCAGGACGAGGAACTGACGCTGGCCGAGGGCGCCATCCGCGGCTGGGATCGGCGCAACGTCTACTACTTCCACATGCTCTCCTCTCTCGCCGCCCACTATGACTTCGACGTGGAGACCCCGTTCCGCAAGCTGACCAAGAAGCATCGCGACGCGATCCTCTACGGCAGCGGCCGCGAGCGGATCGACTTCAGCTACGCCAACGACCGGGGTGACGTGATCCATCGCCGCCACCGGTTCGAGGGCGTGATACCGAACATGGAGCGGCGCTACCACGAAACGGACTCCACCCTAGTCCGCGAGAATCTGCAGAAATACCTGCGGGTCAGGAGTTGCCCCGACTGCAGCGGTACGCGATTGCGGGAAGCGTCACGAAACGTCTTCATCGAAGGCGTCAGCCTGCCGGAGATCACCTCCGGGTCCGTGGAAGGCTCCCTAGACTACTTCGACAAGCTCAAACTGACCGGCCGCCGGGGCGAGATCGCCGACAAGATCCTCAAGGAGATCCGCGCCCGCCTGCAGTTCCTGGTCGACGTCGGGCTCAACTATCTCACCCTGGACCGCAGCGCCGAGACCCTCTCCGGGGGCGAAGCCCAGCGCATTCGACTGGCGAGCCAGATCGGCGCCGGCCTGGTCGGCGTCATGTACATCCTCGACGAGCCGTCCATCGGCCTGCACCAGCGGGACAACGCCCGCTTGCTCAAGACCCTGCTGCACCTGCGCGACCTGGGAAACACGGTCCTGGTGGTGGAGCACGACGAGGAGGCCATCCGAACCGCCGACCACATCATCGACATCGGTCCGGGCGCCGGGGTGCACGGCGGGTGCGTGGTTGCCGCTGGCAAGCTGGACAAGATCCTGAAGTCCAGGCGCTCGATCACCGGCCAGTATCTGTCCGGCAAGAAGACGATCCCGGTGCCCAACATCCGAATGCCCTACGTCGCGGACCAGACCATCAGCGTCATCGGGGCCACAGGCAACAACCTTCAGTCCGTATCGGTGGATATTCCCTGCGGGCTGCTGACCTGCGTCACCGGAGTCTCAGGCTCCGGCAAGTCGACGCTGATCAACCACACCCTCTACCCGGCCGCCGCCACCAAGCTCAACAAGGCAACCACCCTGACCCCGGCACCCGTGGAGGACGTTCAGGGTCTGGACCACGTCGACAAGGTGGTCGACATCGACCAGAGTCCCATCGGCCGCACGCCGCGCTCCAACCCCGCGACCTACACCGGTCTGTTCACGCCGATCCGCGAGCTCTTCGCGCAAACCCAGGAAGCCCGCACCCGGGGCTACAAGCCGGGCCGCTTCAGCTTCAACGTCAAGGGCGGGCGCTGCGAGGCGTGCCAGGGCGACGGCGTCATCAAGGTGGAGATGCACTTCCTGCCCGACATCTACGTGCCCTGCGACGTGTGCAAGGGCAAGCGCTACAACCGGGAAACCCTGGACGTCCGCTACAAGGGCAAGAACATCCACGAGGTGCTGGAGATGACCGTGGAGGAAGCCCGGGAGTTCTTCGACGCGGTCCCCATGCTGGCGCGCAAGCTGCAGACGCTGGTGGACGTGGGGCTTTCCTACATCGCTCTGGGGCAGAGCGCGACGACCCTGTCAGGCGGCGAGGCGCAGCGCGTGAAGCTCTCCCGGGAGCTCTCCAAGCGGGACACCGGCAAGACCCTGTACATCCTGGACGAGCCTACGACGGGGCTTCATTTTCAGGACATTGCTCAACTGCTCGACGTGCTCCACCGGCTGCGCGATCAGGGCAACACCGTGGTCGTGATCGAGCACAACCTGGACGTCATCAAGACGGCCGACTGGGTCGTGGACCTGGGACCCGAGGGGGGCTCGGGCGGCGGTCGGGTCGTGGCGGCCGGGACCCCGGAAGACCTCGCCAGGAAGCGCGGTTCCCACACGGGTCGGTTTCTGAAACAGGTGCTGGGTTAGCAGCACGCGCCGGGCTCAGCCTTTCTCCTCGGCTTCCGCTTCGTCCACCTGCTCGTCGTCCGTCTCGAAGTCGTCTTCGTCATACTCGTCGAACTCTTCGACGATAGGCCGGTCGACCAGCTCGATGAACGCCATGGGGGCCGCATCGCCCGCCCGGTAGCCGCACTTCAGTATGCGGGTGTAACCGCCGGGCCGATCCTTGTAGCGGGGTCCCAGCTCCGCGAACAGCTTACCGACCGCCGCGTCGCTGCGCGTGCGAGCAAACGCCAGGCGACGATTGGCAACGCTGTCTTCCTTGGCCAGGGTGATGAGGGGCTCGGCGACGCGCCGCAGCTCTTTCGCCTTGGGCAGGGTGGTCTTGATGACCTCGTGCTCGATGAGCGACGCGGCCATGTTGCGGAACATTGCCTGCCGGTGTGAGCTGGTGCGATTGAGATGTCGTCCACTCTTGCGATGTCGCATGACTGCTTCCTAAGTTACTCCGCGCCGACGCCGCGCCCTCATCACGCGCCGCGCTCCGGCGACCTATTCAGGCGACCTATTCAGGCGACCTATTCAGGCGACCTTGTCGCTGCCTCTGAGACTGGCGGGCGGCCAGTTCTCCAGGCGCATGCCGAGGGAAAGACCGCGGGAGGCCAGCACATCCTTGATCTCGGTCAGCGATTTCTTGCCGAGGTTGGGAGTCTTGAGCAGCTCCACCTCGGTCCGCTGAATGAGGTCGCCGATGTAGTAGATGTTCTCCGCCTTCAGGCAGTTGGCCGAACGCACGGTCAGCTCGAGATCGTCTACCGGACGGATCAGGATCGGATCGATCTCGTCTTCCTTCTCCTCCGCGACCGGCTCGCCCTCGCTCTCCAGGTCGACGAACACGGCCAGCTGCTGCTGGAGAATGGTCGCCGCCCGACGGATCGCCTCTTCGGGCTCGATGGTGCCGTTGGTCTCGAGATCCAGCACGAGCTTGTCCAGGTCCGTCCTCTGCTCAACCCTGGCGCTCTCGACGCTGTACGCGACCCGACGGATCGGGCTGTAGGTGGCATCCAGGCTGAGCACACCAATGGGGCGGGAGTCCTCTTCGTCTTCCCGGCTGTCGGCGGGCACGTAGCCGCGGCCGCGCGTGACACGGGCTTCCAGGCGGATGGCGCCGTTGTCGTTGAGCGAGCAGATCACGTGGTCCGGATTCGCGATCTCCACGTCCTGGGTGAGCTGGAAGTCGCCGGCCGTCACCTGGCCCGCGCCGTCCTTGTTCAGGGTGATCACAGCCTCGTCCTGATTGTGCAGGATCACGGCAATCCCTTTCAGGTTGAGCAGGATGTCGATAACGTCCTCCTGCACGCCCTCGAGGGTGCTGTACTCGTGCAGGACGCCATCGATCTGCACCTCGGTGATCGCGCAGCCGGGCATCGAGGACAGCAGTATGCGCCGCAGCGTGTTGCCCAGCGTGTGACCGAAGCCCCGCTCGAGAGGCTCCAGCGTCACCTTGGCCCGGGTCGGGCTGCTGGCCTCTATGTCGATGTGGCGTGGGGTCAGAAATTCGGTTACCGACTGTGCCATATGTTTCGTCTCCTGATCTCTGGAGTATTCAGTTGCTCGTCGCGCCCTTACTTGGAGTAGAGCTCCACGATGAGGTTCTCGTTGATCTCCGGCGGCAGTTCTTCCCGATCCGGCGGGCGCCTGTATACGCCCTCGAGCTTCGTCGGATCAACGTCCACCCATTCCACCGGCGCCCGCTGGCTGGCCAGCTGCAGCGCCGACTGGATGCGCAGCTGCCCGCGCGACTTCTCGGCGACCGCGACCACGTCGTCGGCAGCCACCTGGTATGAGGGGATGTTGACCAGCGAACCGTTAACCGTGATGGACTTGTGCGAGACCAGCTGGCGGGCTTCCGCTCTGGTCGATCCGAAACCCATGCGATAAACGACGTTGTCCAGGCGGCATTCCAATAGCCTGAGCAGATTTTCCCCGGTTGCACCCTTCTGCCGCTCCGCCTTCTTGTAGTAGTTGCGGAACTGCCTCTCCAGCACGCCGTACATGCGCCTCACCTTCTGCTTCTCACGCAGCTGGATCGCGTAGTCGGACAGCCTGCCGCGCCGCGCGCCGTGCTGACCCGGGGGCTGCTCAAGCTTGCACTTCGAGTCGATGGGGCGTACGCCGCTCTTGAGAAACAGGTCTGTGCCCTCGCGGCGCGAGAGCTTTAGTTTTGGTCCTATATATCGAGCCATGCTCGTCTATCTCTCCGTTGCTCGTCAGACACGACGCCGCTTGGGCGGGCGGCAGCCGTTGTGAGGAATGGGGGTTACATCGGCGATGCTGTTGATTCTTAAGCCAGCTGCGTTCAAAGCGCGAACGGCGGACTCGCGGCCCGGCCCGGGACCTTTGATGTAGACGTCCACGCTTTTCATGCCGTGTTCGAGCGCCGTGTTGGACACGCGCTCCGCGGCGACCTGGGCAGCAAACGGCGTGCTCTTGCGCGAGCCGCGGAAGCCCGAGCCTCCCGCCGTCGCCCAGCACAGCGCGTTGCCCTGCCGGTCGCTGATGGTGATGATGGTGTTGTTGAACGACGCGTGCACGTGCGCAACGCCATCGATTACCACCCGCTTCGCCTTTTTCTTCTCAGCCATGTCTATTTCCTGATTGGACGACGGGGACCTTTACGAGTACGCGCGTTGGTGCGCGTTCTCTGCCCCCGGACCGGCAGGCCTCGCCGATGGCGCATCCCGCGGTAGCAACCCAGATCCATCAACCGCTTGACGTTCATGGACACCGCCCGCCGCAGATCGCCTTCCACCGTGAACTTAGCCACCTCTGCCCGAATGGCATCGAGATTGGCCTCATCCAAGTCCTGGATCTTGCTCGCGGGGTTTACCCCGGCCGCCTCGCAGATCTTGCCCGCCGTGGTGCGACCGATCCCGAAGATGTAGGTCAGCGATACCACCGCGTGCTTATTGTCCGGTACGTTGATTCCGGCAATTCGTGCCATTCAAATGCTCCTAATCAGCCCTGCCGCTGCTTGTGCCGCGGTTCGGCGCTGCAGATCACGCGCACCACGCCGTTGCGCTTGACGATCTTGCAGTTTCGACACATCCGCTTAACCGATGCTCGTACTTTCATAACGACTCCCTACCTCGGCCGGCCCGATCGGCCGTAGCCCTTGAGGTTAGACTTCTCCATGAGCTTGGCGTACTGGCTCGACATCAGGTGTGCCTGCACCTGGGACATGAAGTCCATCGCCACCACCACCACGATGAGCAGCGCCGTGCCGCCAAGCTGAAACGTGACGTTGAACGCCACGATCATGAATTCCGGCAGCAGGCAGACCATGGTCACGTAAAGCGCGCCGAACACGGTCAGGCGCGTGATCACGTCGTCGATATAGCGGGCCGTCTGCTGCCCCGGACGTATGCCAGGCACGTACGCCCCCTGGCGCTTGAGGTTGTCCGCCATGTCCTTGGGATCGAACATGATGGCGGTGTAGAAGAAACTGAAGAAAATGATGCCCGCCGCAAACATCAGGATGTACAGCGGCTGTCCGGGCGAGAGCACGAGCGCGATCTGCTGGAGCCAGTCCATCCCCGGGCTGTTGCCGAACCACTGGGCCATGGACGCCGGCGCCAGCAGCAGGCTGGAGGCGAAGATGGCAGGGATGACGCCAGCCATGTTGATTTTAAGCGGCAGGTGGCTGCTCTGGCCCTGGAATACGCGGCGACCCTGCTGGCGCTTGGCGTAGTTGACGGTGATCCTGCGCTGCCCGCGCTCGACGAACACCACGAACCCGACGATGGCCACCGCCAGGGCAGCGATGAAAAGCAGCACGATGATGTTGATGTCGCCCTGCCGTGCCGCCTCGAAGGACTGCCCGATGGCTGCCGGGAACCCGGAAACGATCCCGGAGAAGATGATGAGGGAGATGCCGTTGCCGACCCCCCGCTCGGTGATCTGCTCACCGAGCCACATCATGAACAGCGCGCCCGTGACCAGGGTAGTCGTCGCGACGAAGAAGAAGGCGAAGTTGGCGGAGAAGGCCAGGCCCTGGTTGGCCAGGGTGACCGAAAGGGAGGTGCCCTGAATGAGCGCGATCAGCAGACAGCCGTAGCGCGTGTACTGGGTGATCTTGCGCCGGCCCGACTCGCCTTCCTTGCGCAGCTGCTGCAGGCTCGGATACATCATGGTCATTAAGTTCATGATGATGCTGGAGGTGATGTAGGGCACCACGCCCAGCGCCAGGATGCTCATCCGCTCCAGGGCGCCGCCCGAGAACATGTTGAACAGATCCAGGATGCCGCCCTGCTGCTGGTCGAACAGCGCAGCGAGGCGATCCGGATTGATACCGGGAACCGGAATGTGGGTGCCCATGCGGTAGACCAGCAGCGCCATCAGCACGAACAGCAGACGGGAGCGAAGCTCGCTCAAGCCCGCCTGCACGCCCGCCAGTTGACCCGCGTTGGTGGCCATCAGTCTTCTACCTTGCCCCCGGCCGCTTCGATGGCGCTACGCGCCCCTTTCGTCACGCTCAAACCCTTGACCGTCAGCGGACGCTCCACGCGTCCGGATTGCATGACTCGCGCGCGCTTGACGTTCCGCGACAGCACATTGGCCGCCTTCAACGAGTCCAGGTCCACGACGTCGCCGTCGACTTTGCCGATCTCGCCGAGCCGCACCTCGGCGGTGGTCAAGCCGACCCGCGAGCGGAAGCCGAACTTCGGCACCCGCATCTGGAGCGGCAGCTGGCCACCCTCGAACCAGGCGGGCACGCTGCCACCGGACCGGGCTTTCTGACCCTTCTGGCCGCGGGCGGCCGTCTTGCCCCAGCCGGATCCCGGACCACGGCCCACCCGCCGTTTGCCGGTCTTGCTGCCTGGCGCGGGAGAGATGTCATTCAGCCGCATCGTTACTCTCCTTCGACCCTGACCATGTAGCTGACTCGATTGATCATGCCGCGTATCGCCGGAGTGTCCTCCACCTCGACGCTGTGCCCGATGCGGCGCAGGCCGAGGCCCGCGACGCATGCCCTGTGCTTCTTCAGCCGACCCGCAGGGCTTTTGACCAACGTGACTCGAATCGAATTACCGCTCATGACCACAACTTCCTCAAAACTGCCTTAGGCGCCCTGTTTCAGGCCGCCCCGATCTCCTCGAGCGTCTTGCCGCGCTTCGCGGCCACGGCGTCGGGCGACTGAATACTCTTTAGCGCCTCGAAGGTCGCGCGAATGACGTTCACCGGATTCGTGGACCCGTAGCACTTGGCGAGCACGTTGTGCACGCCTGCGGCTTCCAAAAGCGCTCGCATCGTGCCCCCGGCGATGACGCCGGTACCTTCCGAGGCAGGCTGCATGTAAATCTTGGATGCGCCGTGGCGCTCGGTGACCGCGTACCAGATGGTCGAGCCGTTGAGATCCACGTCCACCATGTTGCGGCGCGCCGCTTCCATGGCTTTCTGAATCGCCATGGGCACTTCACGCGCTTTGCCACGCCCAAACCCGACGCGCCCGTTGCCGTCGCCAACCACCGTCAACGCCGTGAAGCCGAAAATGCGGCCGCCTTTGACGACCTTGGCAACGCGGTTTACCTGAACCAGTTTCTCGATCAGGCCTTCTTCACGCACCTCGTCCGTATACGCCATAGCTAGAACTCCAAGCCGCCTTCGCGCGCCGCGTCCGCAAGCGCCTTCACACGGCCATGATATTTGTAACCCGAGCGATCGAAGGCCACCTCGCTGATGCCCGCAGACTTCGCCCGCTCCGCGATGAGCTTGCCCACTTGCGCCGCAGCGTCGACGTTGCCCGTGTTGCCGCCGCGCAGGGTCTGATCCAGGGTGGACGCCGCCGCCAGCACGCGGTCGCCAGAGCCGGAAATCACCTGGGCGTAGATGTGCCGCGGCGTGCGGTTGACGGTCAAACGCACCGCTCCGCGTTCGCGCATGTTCATCCTGCCGCGGCGTGCTCGCCTCAACCTGGCTGTCTTCTTAACGTTCATGCAAACTCAACCTGTTCAGAACTCTCTTCCGCGCTACTTCTTCTTGGCTTCCTTGCGCCGAACCCGCTCGTTGGCATACCGGACGCCCTTGCCTTTGTATGGCTCCGGCGGCCGAAATCCCCGGATCTCGGCCGACACCTGGCCCACCAGCTGCTTGTCCGTCCCGGTGACGACGATCTCCGTCTGGCTGGGAGTCTCCACGGAAATCCCCTCCGGAAGCTCGTACTCCACCGGGTGGGAGAAGCCGAGCTGCAGATTCAGCTTCTTGCCCTGAGCCTGAGCTCGGTAGCCCACGCCTTGGAGCTGCAGACGTCGCTCGAAGCCTGTGGAGACTCCGGTCACCATGTTGAACACCAGCGCCCGGGTGGTGCCAGCCATCGCCCGAGACTGCTTCTCGGGCGACCGTGCGGCAACCTGGATCGTCCCGTCGTTCTGGGTAACCTCGACATCCCGGTGAACGTTCATGCCGAGCTCGCCCTTGGAGCCCTTGACGCTGATGTGCTGCCCGTCCAGCTTCACCTCGACCCCTGAGGGGAGCTCGATGGGACTGTTCGCTACTCGAGACATCGCCTACCTCGTCAAAATACCGTGCACAGCACTTCGCCGCCCACACCCATTGCCCGGGCCTGCCGGTCGGTCATGACGCCCTTGTTGGTGCTCACGATCGCGACGCCGAGCCCGCCACGCACCGTCGGCAATTCGTCACAAGCCTTGTAGATGCGCAATCCGGGGCGGCTGACCCGCTTAAGCTCCTCGATCACCGGCTTGCCTTCGTGGTATCGCAAACCGACATTCAACGTCTGCTTAGCGGCATCGTCCACGCTGTAATCCCCGATGTAGCCCTCTTCCTTCAGCACCTCGCAGATCGCGGCCTTGATCTTCGAGCAGGGCATTTCCACCGACTCGTGGCTGGCACGCTGGGCGTTGCGAATACGCGTCAAAAGGTCCGCGATGGGGTCTTGCATCGTCATCGTCGTACCTCTACCAGCTCGCCTTGACCAGGCCCGGAACGTCGCCGCGCATGGCCGCCTCGCGCAGCTTGTTACGGCCCAGGCCAAACTTGCGGTAAACGCCGTGCGGGCGCCCGGTGATGCCGCACCGGCGCTGCAGGCGCACGGGGCTGGCGTTGCGGGGCAGGCGCTGAAGCTTCAGCTGCGCTTCCCACCGCTCCTCGTCCGACGCCTCGCGATTGTTGATGATCGCTTTCAGAGCTGCGCGCTTGGCCGCGTACTTGGCGACCGTGCGACTCCGCTTCTTCTCACGCTCAATGATCGAAACCTTTGCCATAACTCGAGTTGCCCTAAATCAGTTTCTGAACGGAAAATCGAAGGCCCGCAGAAGCGCGCGCCCCTCGTCGTCCGTCGTTGCAGTTGTGGTGACCGTGATGTCGAGACCACGGATCTTGTCAATCTTGTCGTAATCGATCTCCGGGAAGACGATCTGCTCGGTGATCCCCATGGAGAAGTTTCCCCGACCGTCGAACGATCGCGGGTTCAGTCCCCGGAAGTCGCGCATCCGCGGGATGGCAATTCCGATCAGCCGCTCCACGAACTCGAACATGCGGTCACGTCGCAGCGTCACCTTGCAGCCTACGGGCCAGCCGGTTCGGATCTTGAACGCAGCTTCGGATTTCCGGGCATTGGTCACGATGGGCTTCTGGCCCGATATCACGGTGAGATCGCCAACAGCGCTGTCCATGACCTTGCGATCGCCCACGGCCTCCCCCACGCCCATGTTCAGGGTGATCTTATCGAGACGAGGCACACGCATGATGTTGGAGACACCCAGCTCCTGCTGCAGTTTCGGCCGGATCTCGTCCAGATAGCGTCGATACAAGTCAGCCATTGCCTTTACTCTTCGATGACCTTGCCGGTTGATTTGAATATGCGGACCTTACGGCCATCCTCATCGCGGAAGCCGACCCGGTCGGCCCGCTCCTCGTCCGGGTTCCAGATCGCGACGTTGGAAACTTCGATGGGGGCCTCCTGGTCGACGATGCCGCCCTGCTGACCGATGTTCGGGTTTGGTCGCTGGTGCTTCTTGACCATGTTGACCCCGCCGACCAGCAGCCGGCCGTCACCCAGCACGCGCAGCACACCGCCCCGCTTTCCCTTGTCCCGGCCGCTGATCACAACGACCTCATCGTCTTTCTTGATCTTGAGCATGGGCTAGAGCACCTCCGGAGCCAGCGAGATGATCCGCATGAAGTTCTCGGTGCGCAGCTCCCGGGTGACCGGCCCGAAGATCCGCGTGCCGACCGGCTGGTTCTGCGGGTTCAGCAGCACGGCCGCATTCTGGTCGAACCGGATGATCGAACCGTCAGGTCGGCGCACGCCCTTGCGGGTCCGCACCACCACGGCGTTCATGACCTGGCCCTTGCGCACCCGCCCACGCGGAATGGCTTCCTTCACGGTAACCTTGATGATGTCGCCGATGCCGGCGTAGCGACGATGCGAGCCGCCAAGCACCTTGATGCACTGGACGCGGCGCGCACCGCTGTTGTCAGCGATATCCAGCATGGTTTCAGTCTGAATCATCGGTTACACCCTTAATCTCATGAGCTGACTGTCTCAGCCTCAAACCTCGCGCGCGCGCTCGACGATGCTATGCAGCATCCAGGATTTGGATTTGGACAACGGCCGGCACTCGACGACGGTCACGGTATCGCCAGTGCGGGACTCGTTGTTCTCGTCATGGGCATGCACCTTGGAAGATCGACGCACGATCTTGCCGTATACCGGGTGCTGCACCTTGCGCTCGATCAGCACGGTTATGGTCTTGTCCATCCGGTCGCTGACCACGGTCCCGGTTACCGACCGGGTAACCGATTCCTGCGGCTGAGCCGTCTGCTCGTCAGCCATCTTCCTTCTCCTGCATGACCGTCTTCACACGTGCGATCTCACGACGGGTCTCCTTGAGCAGATGCGATTGGCCGAGCTGACCGCTCGCCTTCTGCATCCGCAGATGAAACTGTTCCTTGCGCAGCCGCAGCAGCTCGTCGCGCAGCTCCTCCGGTGATTTCTCTCGCAGATCGCTGGCACTCATCTCTACATCACCGTCCTTTTCACAAACGCCGTGGCGAAAGGCATCTTTGCCGCCGCGAGCGCAAAGGCCTCTCTGGCAACATCCTCGGGCACGCCTTCCATCTCGTAGAGGACGCGCCCAGGCTGGATCTGCGAAACCCAGTACTCGACCGCGCCTTTGCCCTTGCCCTGGCGGACTTCCAGGGGCTTCTTCGTGATGGGCTTGTCTGGGAACACGCGGATCCAGATCTTGCCGCCCCGGCGGATGCGTCGCGTCATGGCACGTCGCCCGGCTTCGATCTGGCGAGCGGTCAGCCGCCCGCGACCAACTGCCTTCAGCCCGAACTCGCCAAAGCTGACGCGACTGCCACGATGAGCAAGCCCACGATTGCGGCCTTTCTGCTGCTTCCTGAACTTGGTTCTCTTTGGCTGTAACACTTGCTAAACCCTTTCTGCCTCAGGCCTGCGCCGCCGGGGCCTCGCCCGACGGGCCGATGATCTCGCCCTTGAAAATCCAGACCTTGATGCCGAGGATCCCGTAGGTGGTCTTCGCCTCCCAGGTGGCGTAGTCGATGTCCGCACGCAGGGTGTGCAGCGGCACGCGACCTTCGTGATAGACCTCCGAGCGGGCGATCTCGGCACCGCCCAGGCGTCCAGCGACCCGGACCTTGATACCCTCGGCTCCCAGGCGCATGGCGTTCTGAATCACACGGCGCATGGCCCGTCTGAACTGGACCCGACGCTCCAGCTGCTGAGAGACGTTCTGAGCGACCAGAAGCGCGTCCAGCTCCGGCTTGCGGATCTCCTCGATGTTGATGTGCACGGGCACGCCCATGCGCTGCGTCAACTCGCCACGCAGGCGCTCAACGTCCTCGCCCTTCTTGCCGATGACGATTCCAGGCCGTGCCGTGTGGATGGTCACGCGGGCGGTCTGGGAGGGCCGCTCGATCTCGATGCGGCTGATGGAAGCCTGGGACAGCCGCTTGCGCAGATAGTCGCGCACTTCCAGGTCGTTGAGCAGGTAATCCGAGTAGCTCTTCTTGTCGGCGTACCACACGGAGTTGTGGTCCTTGACGATACCCAGCCGTATGCCCGTGGGATGTACTTTCTGACCCATAGCTAACCTATTCGTCGGTCACCGTCACGGTGATGTGACTGGTGCGTTTGAAGATGCGATCCGCCCGGCCTTTGGCCCGCGGCCTGATACGCTTCATGGTGAGCCCTTCGTTGACGTAGATCTCGGAGATCTTCAGCTCGTCCACGTCGGCCCCTTCGTTGTTCTCTGCATTCGCAATGGCGGACTCGACCACCTTGCGGACCAGCACCGCCCCCTTCTGCGTGCTGAAGCTCAAGATGTCGATCGCATCGCTGACCGGCTTGCCGCGGACCTGATCGACGACCAGGCGCGCCTTCTGGGGGGATATCCGCAGCCGATTTGCTTTCGCGCTGACTCGCATGATCCGCTCTCCTGACCTTCCTAGCGCCGCGCCTTGCGATCCGCGGCGTGACCACGATAGGTGCGGGTGGGCGCAAATTCGCCGAGCTTGTGGCCCACCATGTTCTCGTTGATGAATACCGGCACGTGCTGACGCCCGTTGTGCACGGCGATGGTCAGCCCCACCATGTCGGGCACGATCATCGACCGACGCGACCACGTCCGGATGGGCCGTTTCTCGTTGTTGGCCACCGCGGTGTCCACCTTTTTCATGAGATGGAGATCGACAAATGGGCCTTTGTGCAGTGATCTCGGCACGACCTACCTCCTGCCTCGACGACGAACGATCAGCTTGTCCGTGCGTTTGTTGCTGCGCGTTTTGTGGCCCTTTGTGGGCACTCCCCACGGAGAGACCGGATGACGCCCACCGGACGTTCGGCCCTCGCCGCCGCCGTGCGGGTGGTCCACCGGGTTCATGGCCACGCCACGCACCGTGGGGCGCACGCCGCGCCAGCGCTTGGCGCCCGCCTTGCCTAGCGAACGCAGGTTGTGCTCGCTGTTGCCCACTTCGCCCAGGGTGGCCCGGCAGTCGGCAAGCACGCGCCGCATCTCTCCAGAGCGCAGCCGAAGCGTTGCGTAGGCCCCTTCCCGGGCAACCAGCTGCGCCGACGTTCCGGCGCTGCGCGCCATCTGCGCGCCCTTGCCCGGCTTGAGCTCGATGCAGTGCACGACGCTGCCGAGGGGCACGCTCCTGAGCGACATGGCGTTTCCGGCCCGAATGGGCGCCCCGGTGCCGCTTCGCAGCTCGTCGCCGGCACTGACCCCACGCGGCGCGATGATGTAACGCCGCTCGCCGTCGGCGTACTTGAGCAGCGCGATGTTCGCGCTGCGGTTGGGGTCGTACTCGATCCGCTCGACCTTGGCGGGGACGCCGTCCTTGTCGCGCTTGAAGTCGATGACGCGGTAGTGGCGCTTGTGCCCGCCGCCACGATGACGCGTGGTGATCCGACCCGCGTTGTTGCGGCCGCCGGACTTGCTGTTCGGCTCCGTCAGCCCTCGGTAAGGGCTACCCTTGTGGAGCTCGGGGTTCACCACCTTGACGACGAAGCGGCGTCCTGGCGAGGTTGGTTTCGCTTTAACGACTGCCATCTGTCCTAATCCGATACCATGAAGTCGATTTCCTGGCCTTCGGCAACCCGCACATAGGCCTTCTTCCAGCTCTTGCCCCGGGAAAGCCCGCGCACGGTGCGCTTGACCTTGCCCTTCACGTTCATCGTGGACACGTTCTCCACCGTCACCTTGAACAGCTGCTCGACGGCCTGCTTGATCTCGTCCTTGGTCGCATCCTTGGCGACCTTGAAGCCGTACTGGTTGCTGCGATCCCCCAGGATGGCCACCTTCTCGGAGAAGTGCGGCTCGAGCAGAACGGTGTATAGCCTTTCCTGATTCACGCGAGCGCCTCCTCGAGCCGCTTCACGGCGTCCACGGTGATGAGCACCTTGTCGTGACTGATCAGACTGACGGGGTCCACCGCGGAGGCGTCGAGCACATCGACGTCCTTGAGATTCCGCGCTGCGAGGTAGAGATTTTCATCCACCTCCTCGCATACGATGAGCACGTTGTTCAGCTCGAGGCCCCGCAGCTTTTCCAGCAGCGCCTTGGTCTTCGGCGAATCCACGGAGAACGCCTCACAGGCAACCAGCCTTTCCTGCCGGATCAGCTCGGAGAGGATGCAGCGCAGGGCGCCGCGATACATCTTGCGGTTGACCTTCTGGGAGTGGTCCTGCGGCTTGGCGGCAAACGTGCGGCCACCACCCCGCCAGATGGGGCTGCGGATCGTACCCGCGCGGGCTCGCCCCGTGCCTTTCTGCCGGTAGGGCTTGCGGCCACCGCCGCGCACTTCCGAGCGCGTCTTCTGCGCCCGAGAGCCCTGCCGCCCACCAGCCATGTAAGCCACCACGACCTGATGGACCAGGGCTTCGTTGAATTCCCTGCCAAAAGCGACGTCGGAGACCTCTACGCTTCCGCCGTCAGCTGCCAAGCTCAGATTCATCCCTCTCGTCCTCCGCGCTCTCAGGCCTTCACCGACGGTCGGATGTACACATCACCGCCCGCAGGTCCCGGGACAGCGCCCTTGATTAGAAGAAGGTTGCGATCGGCGTCGACCCGCACCACCTCGAGGTTCTGCGTCGTGACCCGCACGTTGCCCAACTGCCCGGCCATCTTCTTTCCTTTGAACACGCGTCCGGGCGTCTGGCACTGACCGATGGATCCCGGTGCCCGGTGGGAGAGCGAATTGCCGTGGGTGTTGTCCTGACCACGGAAATTCCAGCGTTTGATCGTCCCTGCATAGCCCTTGCCCTTGGACACGCCTCGGACGTCAACGCGCTGGCCCGCTTCGAACTGATCCACCTTGAGCTCGGTTCCGACGTCGATCTCCTCGTCGACCGCCTCCACCCGAAACTCCCACAGACCGCGACCGGCAGCCGTGTTGGCCTTCGCGTAGTGCCCTGCCAACGGCTTACTCACGCGGTTCTGCTTGACCGAGCCCGTGGTCACCTGCACGGCCGCGTACCCGTCCGTGTCGGCAGTCTTGATCTGCGTGATCCGATTCGGCTGCACCTCGATGACGGTGACGGGCACCGATGCGCCTTCCTCGGTGAAGATGCGCGTCATGCCACTCTTTTTGCCAACAACACCAATAGACATTGGACCTGTTTCCCGTGCTCCACTGGCCCGACGGCCAGATAGTCAAGACCGTTTACCAGATTCCCGTGGGATCTGATAAACGGTCTGCTTCGATTCAGTGGTCCCCCATCGGGACCATGTCGAGCGCGTCCTCTTTTTCCCTCCGAACGCGCAAAAAAGGCGTCGGTGCTTGCGCAACCGGCGCCTTTATCAGTTCAGGCTGATCTGTACCTCCACGCCCGCGGCGAGGTCCAGTTTCATCAGCGCATCCACCGTCTTCTCGGTGGGCTCGACGATGTCCAGCACGCGTTTGTGGGTACGGATCTCGTACTGATCACGCGCGTCCTTGTTCACGTGCGGTGAGATCAGCACGTCGAAACGCTCCTTGCGCGTAGGAAGCGGTATCGGGCCTTTCACGTGCGCGCCCGTGCGTTTCGCCGTCTCGACGATCTCCTGCGTCGAAACGTCGATCAATCGGTGATCGAACGCCTTCAGACGAATGCGGATGCGCTGCCCTTGCACCGTTTACTGCACTCCAAAAACTTGATTGATACCCGCCATCAACGCTCCGGCTGTGTCTACCGCGGCGGGGACGCTGATGCCCCACCCCCGGTACCTGCCCGCAAAGCCCCACTTCGCAGGCCACCGGAAAAAGGGAGGGCGAACTATACAGACCGATTCCAGATCTGGCAACCGGCCAGTTTGGCCGCCGACGCCCCGTCAAAACTGGCCAGTTTGCGGGGCGTTTAGACGGCCGGGGGGGTGGTTTACTCGATGATTTTGCTGACGACGCCGGCGCCGACGGTACGGCCACCTTCACGTATCGCAAACCG
>JABAHS010000932.1_pt8 | contig 16974 bp, 14 predicted proteins | sample 7062111 | NCBI WGS metagenome assembly JABAHS01 (sample SAMN14534600, study PRJNA622989) | marine sediment metagenome | biome: marine biome [ENVO:00000428]; feature: marine pelagic biome [ENVO:01000023]; material: deep marine sediment [ENVO:00002113]; isolation source: pool of 4 deep marine... | reverse complement strand
CCTGAAACTCTGTGGGTGTAATCTCGTAGAGAGCATCTAACAAAGATATGATGAAGGAGCCTGGAGAACTTGTCTTGGTTCCGGCATGCTCTCCAGCCAATCCAAAGAAAGCGAGACCTGCAGAGGTTGCTTCAAGCGGGTCATTTGTTACGCCGGCAAAGGCTGCGATTGTCACCGTGGCCGCGCATCCGGTGCCCGTCACAGAACCGAGCATCGGGTGGCCGTTCGAGCAGCGAATTACCCGCTCTCCATCTGTGATCAGATCAACCGGGCCGGTGATGGCAGCAACTGAGTCTATCTCTGTGGCCACCTCTTTTGCCGTCTCCAGGGCCTGCTCAGCTCCATGGGATGTCTCAACGCCTTTCGTTCTTATGGAATCCGAGGCAATGGAAAGGATCTCCGAACCGTTGCCACGTACCACTGATAATTTCAACTCTTTCACCAGGCTCCTGAATGTATTTGTTCGCAGGGACGTGGCCCCAGAACCCACCGGGTCCAAAATGATGGGCACCTCGAGTTCGTTTGCTTTTCGGCCGGCTCTTAGCATTGATTCAATCCACTGTTTCGAAAGGGTACCGATGTTTATCACCAAAGCACTGGCAAGCGAAACCATCTCTTCCACCTCATCTGCGGCGTGAGCCATAACAGGTGAAGCTCCCATTGCCAGAAGCGTGTTGGCGGTAAAATTCATCACCACATAATTGGTGATGTTGTGCACCAGAGGTCTTTCATCCCTCAGTTTTTCCAGCAACGATTTCAAATCGTAGTCAACCATTTCCCACTCCGTTTCATTTCATCATTTATCATTTCACATTTCACAATTCGCATTAAACATTGAAAACTGACAGATAACACTAATTGAAAAATTCGAGCAAAATGCCAGATGATAAATGCCAAATGCGCAATGTGCATTGTCCTGCTGCTTGCTGCATGCTGCCTGCTGCCTTCTGCCTGCTGCCTGCTGCCCCCTACCATTTCTCATACTTCACCAACTCAGAGAGCGGCTTTCTTTTCTTGCGTGGGGCTTGATCTGCTGCGTAGCCGAGAGGGGTGAAGGCAATTGGCTCGATACCGTCTGGCAAGCCCAAAACTTCCTTTGCTGCCAGAGGATCAAAGGCCGCGATCCAACAGGTTCCGAGCCCTGCAGCAGTGGCGGCCATTACCAGATGATCCATGACAATGGCAACATCAACGTCGTTGTAGTTTTTCCCGTCTTTCCTGACCCAGTTTTTGGCAGGAATACCACAGGCACAGATGACAATCGGCGCTTCCACGAACCATACCTTACTATAAATTCTCAGAAGCTCTGCTTCACGGTCTTTAGTGTGAATAACTATTAACATATACGGCTGCCTGTTTGCTGCCGTTGGGGCCAAGCGGGCAGCATCAAGAATCCGGCTCAGCTTTTCTTTTTCCACCGGATCTGATTTGTAAGACCGTACACTGTATCTTCGTCTGGCCAGCTCTAGAAAGTCCATGATTAGCTTCTCCTCGTGAATATGCATACTCGTCCTTGTGGGAGTGATTTTCGGCCACGAGTCAACCAGCTTGTCTGGCTGACGACTCATTTTTTTACCACAAAGGACATAAAGATAACAAAGTGTTTCATAGATAGAGGTGCCTTCTCTCTTTACTTTTCAATCTTGGTAATATGAGGATGGGACGGCAGGTTTGTTATTTAAAGTGCCTCAAATATTGACTTGCAACTAGTTTCCGACTAAAATGGTAGACAATAAAATTTGAGGAGACCAGCTTCTTTGCTACGAAGTACATTTGCCAAAATATTGACTCTGGTGATCACGATCTGCCTGCTGGGTGGGGGAATTGCGCCCGCCAATCCCAGCTGCAATGCTGAGTGTTGTGCAAAACCCAAAAGCAATGGTGTTCATAGCAAGGCCCACGCACCTGCTGCTGATCTCCTCTCCGATTGCTGTTCCGGCCTCGAAACCGCCCCCTGCCCTCACATGTTAGAGTCGTCTTCTGAGGTCAAAGAGTATGCTATAGCAGCTCCCACTGTAGAGGTAAATTCAGCTCCGGTAAACCTTGCTGCCTCTGAGAACAGCACTTTCTTTTCATCCCAACCCCAGTTTCACCTGGCCCATTCACTGAGTCCCAATATTAGGGGTCCCAGCGTACCACTCTACCTTCAAACACTTACCCTTCTGATTTAATCCTCACTGATTAACCCGATTCACTCGTGTGTTATCTGCCGGAGCTTGCTCGGTTCGCATGTAGTCTCTGAGCTCAAGCAAAGGCTGAAGCGTCTTGTTGATACCCTTTCGTCGTACTGATCCATGGGTGTCGGGACGGTTCAAATAATTTCCTCAATGCAGAAATGGAAATCGGCAAAAAGTTGCTATTCCCTTAACTCAAAACCTTCTTATGTGGAGCTTGTTATGAGTAAGAAAAAGAGAAAGAAGAATAAGGTAGCTGAAAAGAGCGCCTCAAAAAAAGAAATGGTACTCAATACCGTAAAGCAAAGCCAGTCACCTTTTCGCACTTTGGCTGTCATCGCGGTGGTGGTAGTAGCAGGCTTGGCCTTTTACTTGTTTCAGACCGACTTTGACAACAAGCCCCAAGCCCGAACACCTTCCATTCAACCTGAAGTCACGGCCACAGAAGTCTCCTTTCCGGTACAAGCCTTCAGTGATGGGCAAGCCAAGTACTTCCAATACCCCACCGGCAATGGCATTACTGTCCGCTTTTTCGTCCTCAAGAGCTCTGACGGAGTGATCAGGGCTGCATACGACGCCTGCGACGTCTGTTGGCGTGAGGGTAAAGGGTATTACCAGGATGGGGACCATATGGTCTGCCGCAACTGCGGCCAGCGCTTTGCCTCCGTCAAGGTAAATGTAATAAAGGGTGGCTGCAACCCGGCTCCGTTGAACCGGACCGTGGTGGGTGACAAACTAGTCATCAAGGTTGCCGACATATTGCAGGGCAGCCAATATTTTGATTTCGCCAAGAGGAGCTAAAGATGAATCTTAAAGATATTGCTCTTCGTAATCTCAGGCGGAGAAAAGCCAAGGCCGCCTTTGTGCTTGCCGGACTTCTCATCGCGGTCTCCACGGCCGTGGCTCTCCTTGGGCTCGTCGAAGCGATGAACTACGACATCCAGAAAAAACTTGAAGAGTACGGTGCTAACATCCTCATACTGCCGAAAACGGAAAATCTCTCCCTTACTTACGGAGGGCTCTCCTTGGGAGGTGTTTCCTTTGAAATGCAGGAAATTCGGCAGGCCGATTTGGTCAAAGTCAACGCCATTAAGAATGCTGCAAATGTGGCCGCCATGGGGCCTACCGTTTTGGGTGCTGTCGAAGTGAAAGACCGAAAAGTGCTTCTTGCAGGTATTGACTTTCAGGCCACAAAGGTCTTGAAGCCCTGGTGGAAATTAGCTGGCACAGCACCAAGCGATTCCGGCATTTTATTGGGATCCGAAGCAGCTCGCATTTTAGAGTTGAAAACCGGAGATCTTTTCAAGGTCAACGGCAGCAACCTGGAAGTATCGGGTGTGTTGGCAGCTACTGGATCTCAAGATGATCAACTCGTCTTTACCCGGCTAGACACAGCCCAATCGCTTCTGCACAAAGAAGGTCGGGTTTCAATGGTCGAGGTGGCAGCCCTCTGCAATGCCTGCCCTATTGAAGAGATGGTGAGGCAGATATCCGTGGCGCTTCCTGACACAAAAGTTATGGCAATCCAACAAGTAGTGCAGACCCGCATGGAAACACTGGATTATTTTAGAAAATTCTCCTACGGAGTCACGGCGGTACTGGTATTGGTGGGTAGTCTTGTGGTGCTGGTGACTATGATGGGAAGCGTGAGAGAGCGGACTTCTGAGATCGGTATTTTCCGGGCAATGGGGTTTCGAAGGAGCCACGTGATCAGAATAATTCTCCTGGAAGCGGGGATAATTTCCGCCATGGCTGGAATCTTAGGCTACCTGGTAGGCTTCGGTTCCACCAAGGTCGCTCTTCCCTTTTTCACTGGTGGCAATGGGATAGCGGTGATTTTCGATCCGGTTCTAGCTGCTGGGGCATTTGCTGCGGCCGTAATTATGGGCTTGGCCTCAAGTGTCTACCCCGCGCTTCTGGCGGCCAGAATTGATCCCACAGAAGCACTGCGGACCCTGTAGTCCGGATGTTTCGTGAAGCATCTGGAATCTTGGTAATGGAGACCAAAAATTATGAGTTACATTCAAGCGGAAAATTTAATAAAGCAATACGGCACTGGTGACGCAGCCGTCATGGCTGTAGGCGGAATGAGTTTCTCTATCCAAATGGGCGAGTTTGTGGCTGTGATGGGTGAGTCTGGATCGGGAAAATCTACCCTGCTAACCATGATGGGAGCCCTCAACTCTCCCACATCAGGGGAATACTCGGTGGATGGGCTCGAGGTCTACGACTTGGGACAAGACCAGAGGGCCGATTTTCGCAGGGAATTCTTGGGCTTTGTATTCCAGAGCTTCCATCTTGTTACCTACCTTACTATTCTAGAGAACGTAATGCTTCCGCTGGTAACAGTTAAGACCAATGGAAGAACCAAGCGGGCCATGGCGGAGGATGCTCTGTCGAGGGTGGGCCTCGATGGTAAGGCTCACAGGTTACCAGGACAAATATCAGGTGGTGAACAGGAACGGGTGGCTATTGCTCGCGCCATTGTAAATGAACCACCAATCCTTCTGGCCGACGAACCCTCGGGAAACCTTGACACCAAGACCAGTCGAGAGGTAATGGATCTTCTTCGAAGCCTCAACGATGACGGAATGACCATTGTTATGGTCACCCACAGCCCTGAGTGTGCTAGCTACGCTCGAAGACTGTTGCGGATTTCAGATGGTCTTCTGGTGGAAGATGTTCCGCTGAACGGAAATAAGAGTAATCTGGAGTGTTGGAGTGTTGGAACAAAGGAGTAATGCACAATAACAGGTGGGAATGCCCACTGAATTTGACTTAATTATCAAACATTTGGAGTGAAGGGAAATGGCAAAAAAGAAAAAAGCACGAAGACCACACCCTCGGCAACAACAAGTTCACGCAAAAGAATCTAACTTCTGGAAGATTACCACCGTCATTGCCATTATCTTGCTGGCTGGTGTTTCAGCCAAAAGCATGTTTTCCGGAGGTCAGAAGACAAATACTATCACCCCATACCAGACGACCTCATCACAACCAATCTCCATCCAGCCGGTACCTAACCAGTCGCCGGCGGTGCAGGCGGCAACTTCCTCAGCAGCAAACTCGATTGAGGACCAGGTTCGTCAGGTGGCGGTGAACTTCAAGTGCGCCTGCGGCGGCTGTGGTGAACTGCCCCTGGCTGAGTGCCAGTGCGACATGCCCAAGGGAGCAGTGGAGGAGAAAGGTTTCATTCGGGATAAATTGATGGAAGGATACACCGTCCCTCAGGTCATCGAGCTGGTGGATAAAAAATACGGACTCCGGGTATAAAAAAGACGATCCCTCTCCCCGAAATGATGGGGAGAGGGATCGTACGAAGATATTTCTATTTGCTGCGGTGAATTGTTTTTTAGTTCCAACAGGGGCCGTAGCCGCCACGACCATATCCACCATACGAACCGGAATCTCCATATTGGCCGCGATGGCCGTATCCACCGTGGTAACCGTGATGATAGCCACCACCGTGGCCATGACCATAACCTCGACCGTACCCCTTGCCGTATCCTCGACCAGAGCGCGCATTCGGCGCAATCTTGCGTGCCTTGAGCTCGAAATCAAGCCTTTTGTCGCTCATTTTTGTCTTCAGGTCGCTGATCTCTCTTTGTAGACCCTTGGCCTTTTTGGGATCCGGGTTGGATGAATTCAGCAGAGTATCGAGTTCAGCAGACTTGTTCCAAATCTCTTCTCTCAATTTGGCGGTGTCATCGACGTACTGCTGATGCAATTTCTCTAATTCCGCCCTTTGGTCATCGGTTAAATTTCCCCCTTCATACCAGCAAGGGCCAGAGCCAGGGCCACCATAATTTTTGCCTCCCCCATAACGGTGGGCAAAAACCGGGGCTGCCAAAAAACCCACCAAAACCAAAATTCCTAGAGTCGTTAACACTTTTTTCATTTCTGTTTCCCTCCTTAAATCGACCGTTTTTCGGATGATCTTTTATTTCCTTTATGGCAATGTCCGTGCCACGATTTTTTTATAAACGTAACCATCTAATATCAAAACAATTTCGTTTATATCATTCATGCCGCCTCGTGTGCTCACCTTGACCTGGAGCATTAAAGTGGATACTTTTTATCCATATTGGCGGTCAAGAGATCTTCAGGTGGATAGAAAGTATCCACCTATTTTTCCTTGCTGCAAGTCAGGTAACTACTGGCAAGGCCCGAGTCAAGTGGCCTCTACAGGGAAGTTGTTCATAGATAAAGATCTGGTCCGTATATTGCTCTGTATGCTTTTTTGCCAGTTCTATCCAAGGACCCATTTAGTCCCCACTCACCAAGGGGGAGGGGAAGTACAATTTCTTCTTGGAGACTGAGCGCAATTCTGAACACCTTTTACTGCCAATAGAAGCAACTGCTTTCATTGAACTTTAGGACAAACTGAATGACGAGCGAACGAAAGAAAAATCTCTGGCTCTCCTTGTCTCCCTGGGCTGTTCTGGGCAGCTTGGCCGTGTTGGCACCTATCGTCTTCTTTCTGGCCAGTAGCAGCATCAAAGAGGACAGGGAGAACATGACCCGACTTCTGGTTGAGAAAGGTGCTGCTCTCATCCGCTCCTTTGAGGCTGGGGCCAGAACCGGAATGATGGGTATGGGCTGGGGCGGCACACAGCTCCAACGCTTGCTGGTAGAAACTGCCAAGCAACCCGATATCCTTTACCTGGTGGTAACTGATGAAAGCGGATATGCAGTCGCCCATAGCGACCCTGAACAAATTGGCCAACAGTATAGAGATGCAGTGCGTGCTCCAAAAGAAGTCGATACGGTGCAATGGCATGAGGTCCAGATAGACGGAGGAAATCTTGCCTTTGAAGTCTACAAGCGATTCAAACCCGTCAAGGGAATGCCATGGCAGGGCCGCATGCACCGTCACGGTATGATGATGCGCGGACCAGGGTTCGGCAGAGATTCGGCTGACAGGTCTTTGCAGAGCGACAGGGATGGGCAAAATGGGCCGGCTTTATACATATTCGTTGGTCTGGATATGAGTGCCATGGAAACGGCGAGAGTTGAGGCCAGACGTCATACGGTGGCCATGTCTATTGGGGTGTTGCTGATTGGTCTTGCGGTAATGGTCTCTCTTTTTCTGGCCCAAGGCTACAAACTGGCAACCCGCGCCTTAGCCAAAGTGCAGGCTTTTTCAGACCAGGTGGTTGAGAATCTTCCAATGGGGCTTGTGGCCACAGACGAAAATGGCAAGGTGGCCGCTTTCAACCAAACGGCAGAGGCAATTCTCGAAGATTCCAGCCACAAGATTTTGGGGGAAGAGGCGGCAGGGGTTTTACCTCCAGAGCTATGGCAACTAACTGAGCGGTTGGCAACGAAGGGAACGATTGTTGAAGAGGAACTCGATTGCCAGACAATCCGAGGCAGCGGACTGCCACTCAGGATTAGCGCTGCCGGTCTTCACGGTGAAGACAACACGTTTCTGGGTTATGTTTTTATTTTTCGTGACCTGATGGAGGTTAGACGACTGCAGCAGGAAGTGGAGAGAACGAAACGGTTGGCCTCACTAGGAAGCCTGGCAGCCGGCGTGGCTCACGAAATTAGAAACCCTTTGAGCTCAGTGAAGGGCTTTGCCACCTATTTCAGGGACAAACTCAAGGATAATCGGCAGGACCGGGATACGGCCACCACCATGATCCAGGAGGTGGAACGGCTGGACCGTGTCATCGGCCAACTACTGGAGTTTGCCCGCCCCAGTACTCTCAAAATAAAACCGACCCGGGTAGCCGATTTGGTCCAACACTCTCTCAAGCTCATCGAAGGCGACGCCCGGGCAAAGGGGATCGAGATAGAATCCGAAGTTCCTGCCAACCTTCCGGACGTCCTTATTGATCCAGACAGAATGAGCCAGGTCTTGCTTAACCTTTACCTCAATTCTCTGCAAGCCATGGAGGCGCAAGGCATTTTGGAGGTTAAAGTTTCCAGGGATGAGACCAGAAAACTAACAACAATCATTGTTGCCGACAACGGGGGTGGCATAGAACCAGCGGATCAGGAGCACATTTTTGATCCCTATTTTACCAACAAGCCAGACGGTACCGGCCTCGGTCTTGCGATCGTGCACAAGATTATTGACGCTCACCAGGGAACGGTAAAGGTGAAAAGTAAACCAGGCCTCGGTACTACAATAACTCTGATCCTGCCGGATGCAAGGGAGGAACAAGATCATGGCCAAGCCTAGTTATCCTGGCAGTATATTGGTGGTTGATGACGATCGGGCTCATCGAACCATGTTGAGCACCCTGCTGGGTGGTTGGGGATATGCGGTGCAGGAAGCGGACGATGGTGCTCGGGCCATCGAACAGGTACACGAAAAATCATACGATTTAATTTTGATGGACGTTCGTATGGTTGAAGTCTCCGGGCTGGAGGCTCTGTCTGAGATAAAGAGCTTCAATCCAGCCATCCCAATCATCATCATGACTGCCTACTCCTCAGTAGAAACGGCTGTGGAGGCCTTAAAAAAGGGTGCTTACGACTATCTCAGCAAACCATTGGACTTCGATGAACTCCAGCTGGCCATTGGCAGGGCCATGGATCATACTCGACTGAAAGTGGAAAACCGTGCCCTCAAGGAGACACTTGGGGTTGGTTTCAATACCGGCGATATCATTGGTCGCAGCCGGGTCATGGTTGAATTATTGGAGACCGTGGCCTTAGTAGCACCCACCGAAGCCACCGTGCTCATCACTGGAGAGTCTGGAACGGGAAAGGAACTCATTGCCAGCGCAATTCATCTGAACAGCCCACGCCGAGAGAAGCCGTTCATCCAACTGAACTGTGCTGCCATTACTGAGACCCTGTTGGAGTCTGAACTTTTCGGCCACGAAAGAGGGGCATTTACTGGTGCAGACCGCCGTAAGGAAGGCAGATTCCGACTGGCGAACCGTGGCAGTATGTTTCTGGACGAAATTAGCGAGATGTCTGTGGCCATGCAGGCCAAACTGCTGCGAGTGCTCCAGGAGAAGGAGATCCAGAGGGTCGGGGGAGAGGAAGTCCTACGAGTTGATGTTCGGGTAATGGCAGCCACCAATAGAGACCTGAAAGAAGAGATAGAGGGTGGTCGGTTTCGCGAAGATCTTTACTACCGCTTGAACGTGGTTACCCTGGCTGTGCCTGCCCTGAGGGAAAGACGCGAGGATATACCTCTTTTGGCCCAGCATTTTCTCGATTCTTTTGCTGAAAAAAACCGCAAACAGATCAAGGGCTTCACCCCGCAGGCCATGGATCGGTTGGTACGATACCACTGGCCGGGAAACGTGCGTGAATTGATGAATGCTGTTGAGCGCGGTGTAATTCTGTGCCGGGGTGACTATGTATCCGAAATGGATTTTCCTCTTTCGGTCAGCGAGGTTGACGCCCCGGAGCAGGAGTCGGTTAGAGAAGAGTCATTTGCAGACCTGCCCCTGGAGGAAGTAGAAAAGGTAACCATCTTGCAGACCCTCGAATCCGCAGGCGGCAACAAGAGCGAAACTGCCAGACGACTGGGAATCACCCGGCGCACTCTTCATAAGAAATTGAAAAAATACGGCGTGATGTAATCGCTCCTTCTGCCTTGCAAACTTTTAATATCTACAGCATTCAATTTGTCGTTCAAATAGATTGGGATTGTTTCACTGATGCCAACGACTAAAGTGATAGGATAATATGCAATTCGACAGGAGACTCTGTATGGTTCGCTTATCCTATTTATGTGGATACCAGAATTTGACAAGCCGCTTTTCCCCATCCACCTTAAAAAGGCAGATCACTCCATATTTGCCTTTTTCATCAAAGGTGAAATTGGCTGCAAGGATTCCGCTGTAATTTTGCAGACTCTTCACCTGTTCCTTACCAGTGGGGCTGATTATCTTGATCTTACCGATGGCACTATTTATTCGCTTCTGGGAAGACGCTTCAGCAAACTTCACCATAATGTGGTGCGTATTACCTTCCGGGTCCTTCATGTTCATACTTGCCAAAGTCATAACCTGAAATTCGGCCTGCACTCCCTCAACTATTTCCTGGTGAGTAAAAGCATCAACGGTTTGTCCATGTTCCATGGATTCTGTCTGAGAAACATCGCCATGACTCTGATGGTCTGTACCAGCCAAAGCAAAGGATCCCGGGCTCAATGCAAGCAGGAGCGCGAGTACAAGCAAAAAACTTTTTAGTTTCATATGCTACTCCATCTTTTCTCTCATTTAGATTTACTGTTAATCTTCTAAATTCCAGCCCCTCCACAATCCGTATATTGCCGGCACCACTATAAGAGTAAGAATAGTGGCACTCACCATACCGCCGATCATGGGAGCTGCAATACGTTTCATAACTTCAGAACCGGTGCCGTGGCTCCACATTATGGGCATGAGCCCCGCCATAATGGCGACAACGGTCATCATCTTGGGCCTGACCCTCAAAGCCGCCCCTTCCTCTATGGCCTCGTAGAGGTGCTGACGATTGAACTTCTCACCGTATTTGCCTTTAAACTTTTTGTACGACAGGTCCAGATATATGAGCATGACCACACCGGTCTCAGCTGCAACTCCTGCCAGGGCAATGAAGCCCACCCCAACCGCCACGCTCAGGTGGTAGCCAAGAAGGTACATGAGCCATAGTCCTCCGGTTAGCGAAAAGGGCACACTCAGCATAACGATCAAACTCTCGGTAATGTTCTTGAAATTGAAGTAAAGCAAGAGAAAGATGATCAGTAAAGTCATGGGAACCACTACCATGAGCCGCTTCTTAGCTCGCTGCAGGTACTCGTACTGGCCGGACCAGACGATGCTGTAGCCAGATGGCAGCTTAAGCTTCTCGCTTACTGCCTGCTGTGCCATTCTGACATAGGTCCCCACGTCTATCCCTCTGAGGTCAACGTAGATCCAGGCGTTCTTACGGGCATTTTCGCTCTTGATGCTGGGAGGACCTTTGACAATACTGATGTCAGCCAGCTGGGTGATGGGGATTTGAGCACCATTAGGAGTCGGCACGAGAATACGCCGGAGTTTTTCGGGTGAATCTCGAAACTCTGACTTGTAGCGAAGGTTTACCGGGTACCGTTCCAGACCTTCCACTGTTGTGGTGATGTTCATGCCTCCGACGGCGGACATAATAATGTCCTGTACGTCACCCACAGTAAGGCCATAGCGTGCCGCCTCCTCCCGATTGATGCGATAGTCGAGGAAATTACCACCGGTAACCCGTTCCGAATATACACTCAAGGTGTGAGGAACTTCTCGGATAATCGCCTCCACTTGCTCCCCAAGGTTGTTAAGAACCTTGAGGTCATCCCCCATGAGCTTGATACCCACGGGCGTTTTGATTCCAGTGGAAAGCATATCGATACGGGTTTTGATGGGCATGGTCCAGGCGTTGGTCAACCCTGGAAATTGGATGGCCTTGTCAAGCTCTGCCACCAGTTTATCCATGTTCATGTCCGGTCGCCATTCCGACTCCGGTTTGAGCATGATAGTTGTCTCGATCATAGAGAGGGGTGCGGGATCGGTGGCGGTCTCGGCGCGACCGACCTTGCCGAAGACATGGTGCACCTCAGGAAACTCGGCGATAATGCGGTCGGTCTGCTGCAGCAGTTCTTTAGCCTTGGTAATAGAAATACCCGGCAGCGTCGTGGGCATATAGAGTAAATCACCTTCATTGAGAGGCGGCATGAATTCCGAACCGATCAACTTCCACGGGATATAGCTTAGCGCCAGGACAACCACCGCCAAGAGAATCACAGGAACCTTGACCTTGAGCACTAATTTTATAAGAGGATGATAAATTTTGATAAGGAATCGATTGATCGGGTTCTTTTCCTCTGGTCTGATTTTACCGCGGATCCAGTAGCCCATGAGAACCGGCACGATGGTCACAGCCAGAAGGGAGGCACCGAGCATAGCGTAGGTCTTGGTAAAGGCGAGGGGACGGAACAACCTTCCTTCCTGAGCTTCGAGGGTGAACACCGGCAGAAAGCTAACGGCAATAATCAGCAGGGAGAAGAAAAGGGCTGGGCCAACTTCTTTGGAGGCATCCAAAACCAGTTGCCAGTGCGGCTTATTACCTCCCTCGTGTTCGATGTGTTTGTGAACGTTCTCAATCATGACGATTGCAGCATCCACCATGGCACCGACAGCTATGGCGATGCCCCCCAAGCTCATGATGTTGGCATTAATTCCCTGTCGTTCCATGATAATAAAGCTGATCAGCACGCCTAATGGTAGCGTGATGATGCCCACGAGAGCACTGCGGAAATGAAGCAAGAAAACAATACACACCAGGGCTACAATGATGCTTTCCTCGATGAGGGTCCTTTTCAAGTTCGCGATCGCTCTCAAAATGAGGCCTGAGCGATCATACACCGCCTTAATCGTTACCCCTTCGGGCAGTCCGGCCTTGAGCTGTTCAAGTTTGTTCTTGACGTTTTGAATTACCTGGAGAGCATTTTCTCCATAGCGCATGACAATGATACCGCCCACCACCTCGCCTTTGCCACTGTAGTCGGCAAGGCCTCTCCTGAGTTCCGGGCCGACCTTAACTGTTGCTACGTCTCGCAGCAGGGTGGGTGTGCCGTCCTTGTCAACCCGGAGGGGAATCATCTCGAGGTCTTTGACGCCCCTGATGTAGCCTAGTCCCCGTACCATGAACTCGGTCTCCCCCATTTCCACCACCCGCCCCCCCACATCGTTGTTGCTCCGTTGGATTGCCATACTCAGTTTCTGCAGTGGGATGTTAAAGGCCAAAAGCTTGTTGGGATCTACGGTTACCTGATACTGTTTGACGAAGCCCCCAATGGAAGCGACTTCGGCGACACCAGGCACACTGGTGAGTTCATATCGTAGAAACCAGTCTTGAATGGATCTGAGCTGAGCCAGATCGTGCCGGTCGCTTTCGAGCATGTATTCGTAGACCCAACCGACACCTGTGGCATCGGGCCCCAATGAGGGCGTAACCCCAGGGGGCAGTCTTTCTGCAACGTAATTGATGTATTCCAGCACCCGACTGCGGGCCCAGTACATGTCGGTGCCATCCTCGAAGATAATATAGACAAAGGAGAGTCCGAAAAAAGAGTAGCCCCTCACCACCTTGGCATATGGCACAGCAAGCATGGATGTAGTGAGGGGATAGGTGACCTGATCTTCAACTACTTGAGGTGCCTGCCCCGGGTATTCGGTAAAGATGATAACCTGAACATCCGAGAGGTCGGGGATAGCATCTAGAGGTGTCTTCAGCATGGCGTAGATGCCGGCAGCGACGATAAACAAGGTCATCAGGATTACGAGAAACTTGTTCTTGATGGAGTATTCGATAATCTTTTCGATCATTTAATATCACTACCTAAAGCTATTATATTGAGAAGATTAGTTGTTATCTCTAATATTTTCGCGATGCTTCACGTGCTGGAAACAATTTGATAATGACTCTTTCGCTGCCCGTTGCTAGCTGCTGACTCAACCACCTCGACCATTAATGCTTGTTAGAATTGGGTTGCTGGGGAGTGTCCTCCATTGTCATTCCCGACATATCCAAATCGTCCTGGTTGCTCTGCATGGTTATGCCACTCATGTCCAAGTCGTCAGAGGTTGACTGCATGTTACCGTTGACAACTTTGCCTGAACCCTGCATGTCTTGAGCGCCGACTCGCTTAATTTTCAGCATCTTTTCGATGGCCTCACGCAACCGGCTTTCAGAATCCAACATGAACTGAGCCGATATTACAATCTCTTCACCTTCCTTCAATCCTTCCAGTACCTGGTATTCGTTATCATTTCCTTCCATACCCAGTTTGACCTCTCGGGGCTCAAACTTGCCCTTTCCCAGAGATAGAAAGACCAGGTTGCGAACGCCACTTCTAATGACCGACTCTTGCGGAATCACCAGACTGTCTTCTGATACCGTGGATTTCAAGTAGACGTTGGCGTACATATCAAGCTTCAAGTCATAGTTTGGATTGGGAAACTCGAGCCGCAGTTTCGCCGTCCTGGTTTGAGGGTTGAGGTATGGATAGATATAGAGAATTTTCCCGTGGAAACGCTTGCCGGGTGTGTAGGGCAACTCCATTTCAGCTGTCATTCCCTCGTGAATCCAGGGAAGGTCGTACTCGTAAATTTCCACATCAACCCAGACCGTGGACAGATCAGCAATTTTGTACATGCGCTTGCCCCGTTTAAAGTAACGACCTTCGGTTGCCTTCCTGATGACAACCACACCGGATGCCGGAGAATGGATTGTTACTGTCTTGCGTGTTTTGCCTGTTCGTTCAATCTCGCGGATCTGCTCTTCGGTGTGATCCCAGTAGAGGAGACGAGTGCGGGAAGCCTGCACAAGACGCTCAGCCCCCTCGCGGATGCTCGGGTAAGCACTGCTCGAAAGATTTTTGTATTGCCGCAAAGCCAAAAGGTATTCCTCCTGGGCACTCACCAATTCCGGACTGTAGATGTCGAAAAGTGGTTGGCCCTTCCTCACCACCTCACCCTTGGACTCTACGTAGAGCTTTTCAATCCAGCCTGCAAACTTTGTGTTGATCTCATAAAGTTTGGTCTCGTCAGTTCTGATGTTACCGAATGTCCGGATGTATTTGACCAGGGGTTTCTTCTGGACTAAGGCCGTACGCACCCCCATATTCTGGACGGTCACCGGATCGATGCGGATCGTTGAAGTTGGTTCCTTTTCCTCGCCCTCTTTCTCGTAGACCGGCACCAGATCCATGCCCATGGGAGATTTCCCTGGTTCGTCACGGATGTAGGTGGGATCCATGGGCGCAACCCAGTATTTGATTTTCTTTCCTGTTTTGGGGTCAATCAACCCGGTTTCAAGCCCTTCTTTTGCAACTGTAGAGCTCTCTTGCCTTGCAGCCTCGCCACCACTTGGTTTACTAGAGGTCTGGCGGTGTGACCAGAGGCTCATACCGATCCAGCCCCCGATTACGCCGGCTAGCAAAACAACAAGAGCTGTAATTACCATTCGTTTCATATTTGTTTTACCTCAAGAGACATTCCGTTTGTTATCTCTACAAGTTAAGCACTAAAATAAGAAAAATCCCTTCATGAAGAATAATTCACCTTCCCGGTGGTTTTATCCAGGGGCCCGCCAATGACCTCCTCGAGTTCCGCCAACTTTTGGTAAATGGAGTAGAGATAGCGCTTTGCTTGCAGCTCGGCACGGAGCAATAGGATCTGTGCATTAACCATGGTATTGAATTCCACTTTGCCCACTTCGTAAGCTGCAAGAGAAGAGCGAGCCCATTGTTCAGACTGCACTAGAAGTGCATCCACGTAGAGCCTGTAGTTCTTCTGGGTATCTTTGATCTCGGTGGCCAAAACGTTCACCTGATAAGGGAGAGACTTCGCCAAGTTGTGATAGGATTTTATCGCAGCATCGTGGCTTTTCTTGGAGGCAGCAAGCTTTTTGTTCTGGCGACTCTTGGCCCACACAGGCAGGTTCAAAGTCACCGTAGCAGAAAAGAAATCAGGCAGATCCCGTCCGGTAAAGTCTTCGTCACGCTGACCGTAAGCCACCTTAAAGTCCATATCGGGCCAGTACTCTTTCTTGGCAAGTTTGATCTCCACCTCAGATTGAGCAACCTTCGCCTGTCTCAGCCGCAGCCAAGGATTATGGGTTAGGCTCCATTCTTTCAAGTCTTTCAAATCCTGGGGATCCAGTTCCACCTCTGGGTACTTGAGATCCATAAGCGGCTTGACAGACATAAATTGTTCGCGATTGAGCAGTTCGTTGATTTGATCACGCAAGGTTCGACGGCGCTTCCCCAGGACGATTTTTTCGTCTATGAGTTTGCTCAACTCCACCTGTGCCTGGAGGACGTCCTGCTGGAGGCCTTCACCAGAAGCGTATCTGGTCTCGGCCACTTTGAGAAGTTGAGTCACCATATCGGTCAACCGTTCATTGATTCCATGATTGGTTGCAACGAATCCCAGCTCATAATAAGCAATGGCGATTTTGCGAGCTAACTCCAATCTTTTGGCCTCGAGAAGAGCCTGCTGTTCGCTGGCCATGAGTGCCTGTCGCTGAGACCTGAGACTGAGTTTGCCGAACCAAGGAAACTTCTGAGCCAGGAAAACCGTTTTTTGGGTCATGGGCTCTTCGTCGAACTCCCAGCTATCGGTGGGCAGGTTTAGAACACCAAACCCGAGACGGAGATCTTCCAGTGACCCGGCGAAGGAAACTTCTTCCTCTAAGCTCTGGACCCTGGCTTCGAGGCTCTGAATTTCTTTGTTCTGTACAAGCCCCTCTTCGATCAATTCAACCAGAGGCTGTGGCGCGTTGACGGGCGCCTGAGCCATGAGCGGTTTGCAAACGACCAAACCCAGTCCGAATACTACTGCACTCAAGATCAGTCGTTTTGTAAAATGATGTCTCATTTTTGTTCCTCCTCACTCTTCGACTCGTCTCACCGAAAAGGCAATTAAGATGCCAAGAAATAGCTATTTAGCTAACTTATTAACTTAACTGAATGTATTGGGACTAAATAACGTTAGCTGCATACAGTGGCTTTGAGTTGATGTCACAATGTGGATACATCATATCCACATTGTCGAAATTCACTGGGTAAAAAGTATCCAGTAGAGAGTGGTTCAAATTCGATAATCGCACCTTTGACGAACTGTTGATAAGGCAGTACATCTGAGCTGAATCTTCTCACGAGCCGTGACTAATACGGCTTTTGAGTCGAAAGGAACGGGTAAGCTCCACGTTACAGAAGGGTGAGGCACCATTCTTGAATGGCTCAAGGAACTCAATGAAAAGAGAGATCGCTAGAACTTCAGGATGAACTAAAATATAGTATGTAAAGATTTTA
>JABAHS010003469.1_pt3 | contig 16990 bp, 13 predicted proteins | sample 7062111 | NCBI WGS metagenome assembly JABAHS01 (sample SAMN14534600, study PRJNA622989) | marine sediment metagenome | biome: marine biome [ENVO:00000428]; feature: marine pelagic biome [ENVO:01000023]; material: deep marine sediment [ENVO:00002113]; isolation source: pool of 4 deep marine... | reverse complement strand
CCGTCAGCACGAAGGTCTTGCCGGACAGCGCGCCGCCCCGCGGGCGCCGCGGCGCGGCCTGCGGCCAGCTCACGCCCGCGGCGCGCAGCTTCGCGATCACTTCGCGGTTGTGGGGCTGATGGAAGAAGGTGACGATGCTCTCGGCCACGATCGGGCCGACGTCGGGCACCTCAATCAGGGCCTCGTCGTGCGCCTGCATGAGCGCGTCGAGGTCGCCGAATTCCTCGGCCAGCGTCCGGGCGGTGGCTTCACCCACCTGGCTGATGCCCAAGGCGAAGAGAAAACGCGCGAGCGTGGTTCGCCGGCTCTTGTCGATGGCCGCGAGCAGGTTCTGGGCGGACTTGCGCGCCATGCGCTCGAGTCCCTCCAGCTGCGCCAGCGTGAGCGCGTACAGATCGGCGACGTCGTGGACGAGCCCCCGCTCCACGAGCTGGTCGACGAGCTTGTCGCCGAGCCCCTCGATGTCCATCGCTCGACGCGAGGCGAAGTGCTTGAAGCTCTCCTTGAGCTGGGCGCTGCAGTACAGTCCGCCGCTGCAGCGCGCGATGATGCCCTCGCCCTCATAGACGATTTGCGAGGCGCACACCGGACACTTCGCGGGGAAGCGGTAGCGGCGCGCCCCAGGCACCCGGCGCTCGCGCACGACGCGCACGACCTCCGGAATAACGTCGCCGGCGCGACGCACGATCACGGTGTCGCCGCGGCGAATGTCGAGCCTCTCGATCTCCGCGCGGTTGTGCAGCGTGGCGTTGGAGACCGTGACACCGCCGACGAATACCGGCTCGAGGCGCGCCACCGGCGTCACCGCGCCGGTGCGCCCGACCTGCACCTCGATGGAGCGCACCACCGTCTGCTCTTCCTCGGCCGGAAACTTGTGCGCCAGCGCCCAGCGCGGGGCGCGGGCGATGTGGCCGAGCGCTTGCTGGTAGTCGAGCCGGTTCACCTTGTAGACCACGCCGTCGATCTCGTAGGGCAGGCTGTCGCGGCGCTCTTGCAGGGCGCGGTAGGCGTCGAGACAGCCTTGCGCCCCCTGCACCAGGCGTCGCTGCGGCGACACCCGCAGACCCCAGCCGCGTAACCGATCGAGCAGCTCGGCTTGCGTCGGCGGCAGCTCGCCGTCGACACGGCCGCTGGCGTAGCAGAAGATCTCCAGCGCCCGCTGGGCGGTGATTCGCGAATCGAGCTGGCGCAGGCTTCCGGAGGCCGCGTTGCGCGGGTTGACGTAGAGCTTCTGGCCGCTGCTGCGCTGCGCCCGGTTGAGGCGGCTGAATCCCTCGCGGGACAGGAACACCTCGCCGCGGACCTCGAGCAGGCGCGGATAGCCGGCGCCGATCAGGCGCAGCGGCAGCGAGCGGATCGTGCGCACGTTGGCGGTGACGTCCTCGCCGGTGGTGCCGTCGCCGCGCGTGGCCGCGCGCACGAGCACGCCGTCGCGATAGGTCAGGCTGACGGCGAGCCCGTCGAGCTTGGGCTCGGTGAGGTACTCCACCGCCTCGACATCGAGCCGCTCACGCACGCGCTGGTCGAAATCCACGACCTCCTGATCTTCGAAGGCGTTGCTCAGCGAGAGCATCGGCACCTCGTGGCGCACCTCGGCGAACTCCGCCCGCGGCCCGGCGCCGACGCGCTGCGTCGGCGATTCGGGGGTCACCAGCGAGGGATACTGCCGCTCGATGTCCTCGAGCTCGCGCAGGAGACGATCGTACTGCGCGTCTGAAACGACCGGATCGTCGAGGACGTAGTAGCGGTGGTTGTGGTACTCGATCTTCTTGCGCAGCGCGGCGGCACGCTGGCGCGTGCGCGCGGGAACGGGGGTCGGCGTCAAAACAGGCGCAGCGCGGCGTCGCTGCCCGGCACCACGCCCTGCGCCTCCATCTTGCGCGCGATCTCCGCGATCTCGTGGCGGATGGCGTCGATGCCCTTCTGCGTCAGCGGCCGGCGGCTCTGGTCGACGAGTCGCCCGTTGACCCCTTCGCAGATGCCCTTCGCCGCCTCCAACATCTGCTCGAAAACCTGCGCGGGCGCCGCGGTGCAAGGCATGTTCATGAACAGCGTCAGGCCCGGGGTCGTGAACGCGTCCATGGCGTCGGGCTGGAACGAGCCCGGCTTGAAGAGGTTCGCCATGCTGAACAGGTTGCGTACGCCGCGGGCGCTGTGCACGCGCCTGTGGTAGATGTTCATGCCGCCGAGCTCCATGTCGAATTCACGCGCACAGCGATCGATGTCGGCGCCGGAGAATCCCTGTGCGGAGTTGGTGACGATGTTGACCACGGCGAGCACGTCGTAGCTTTTGCAGAAGCGGTCGAGCTCCCTGCCCTGCTCCTGGGCCTCTTCGAAGGACATCGAGAACTTGAAGCGACGCTTGAGCGCCTCGGACAGACGCAGAACGAGCAGGGAGAATTTCGTCAGCTCCGACTCGGTGATCGGCCCGCTGCGGTCGGCGAGCTGGATGGACAGCGCAAAGTCCGTGTAGCGCCCCTCCTCGGGCTCCTTCTCGAGATCCCGCCACATGCCCGAGGTGTGACTGAGGCCGAATATGCGGTGCGGCTTGTCGATGAGATACTCGTTCTGGCGGTAGACGCCGAGCGCCGTGTCACGCCGCACCACCTTCTGCCCCGGCAGGCGGGCCACGAAATCGATCTGCCGCTCCTCCACCTCGCGGGCGGCGTGCGAATCGAAGTCCGGCTCGTCGCGCGGCGCGGCGGCACCCGCCCGCTCCGGCTCGGCGAGCGGCGCCTCCTCCTGCTCCTCGACATCGACCAGCAGGTTGGCGTCCGGTCCCAGCACCGCCTCGCCGCCGGACGCCGCGTCGACGCTCAGGTCGGAGTAGCGGGTGAGAACCGGCTCACGGGTGCTGCGCTCGCGCCGCGACGGCATCTCACGCGACAGCCGCGGCAGCGTGAACCTTCGTTTCGACACCACGACGACGACGGCCAGGATCAGCAGGCCGACGAGGAGCAGTGCGACTCTCAGTTCCATCTACTGGACGGCCATCTCCACCGCCTGCTGCACGTCGACGGACACCAGTCTCGACACGCCGGGCTCTCCCATCGTCACTCCCAGCAGGACGTCGGCCACCTCCATGGTGATCTTGTTGTGCGTGACGACGATCAGCTGGGTGCGCTCGCTCATCGAGCGCAGCGTCTGGCAGTAGCGCTCGACGTTGGCGTCGTCCAGCGGCGCGTCGACCTCGTCGAGGATGCAGAACGGCGACGGATTGAGCTCGAAGAATGCGAACAGAAGCGATACCGCCGTGAGCGCCTTCTCCCCGCCCGAGAGCAGGTGGATGGTGCTGTTGCGCTTTCCCGGGGGCCGCGCCATGACGGTGACCCCGGCGCTCAGGAGATCTTCGTCGGTGAGCTCCAGATAGGCATTTCCGCCCCCGAACAGTTTCGGGAAGAAAGACTGAAACCCCTCGTTCAGCTGATCGAAGGTGCTCCTGAAGCGCACGCGCGTCTCGCGGTCGATCTTGCGGATCACCTCCTCGAGGGTCTCCAGCGCGTCGCTGAGATCCCGATACTGCTTGTCGAGGTACTCCTTGCGCTGCGACTGCTCCTCATACTCTTCGATGGCCACAAGGTTCACCGGTCCCAGCCGCTCGATGCGCCGCGCGATCTTCGCGACGTTCTCCTCCCACGCACCCTCCTCGGCCTCTTGCGGCAACTCGTCGAGCAGGGCTTGCGGCGTGTAGCCCAGCTCGCGCACACGCCCTTCCACCGTCTCACGGCGCACGAGCAACTCCTGGCGCTCCAGGCGCTTGTCCTCCAGCGCCCCGCGCGCCCGCTCGACGGCCTGCTCGTGCTGCATGCGCAGCTCGTCGAAATCGCGAAAGCGCTCCGCGTATGCCGAAACGCTCTCGAGGGCTTCGCTCAGGCGCGCTTGCACCTCCACGCGCCCGGCGAGCAACGCCTCGAGCTCTTCCTGCAGCTGCCGCTGCGGCGCGTCGCCGGCGGCCAGCAGGCTGTCGAGGGCCGCACGCCGCGATGCCAGCTCCGCGATCTGCGTTCCCAGCCGGGTCACGCTCTCCCCCGCCGACTCGAGCACGGAGCTGAGCCGCTGTTGCTCGAGCTCCACGCGGTGGCGGGCGTCGCGGGCATCGTTGGCGGCGGCGCGCGCCCGCTCGAGGTCCTGGCGCAGCCGCTCACGTTCGTCGAGCAGGCGGTCGCGATGCTGCTCGGAGCTGCCGACTTCCTCGAGCGCGGCTTCGAGGCGCTGCTGCGCGGCCGCGACCTCGCGGGCCTCGCGCTCACGCTCGGCGCGTATCTCTTCGAGCTCGGCGCGCACCTGCAAGCGCCGCGACTCGGCCTGTCCCGCCCGCGCCTCTTCCCGCCCGAGCCGGTTGTGCAGCTCGGTGCGTCGCTGCGTGCCGGCGGAAAGCTCCCGGCTGAGCTCGGCGCGCTCGTCCTCGAGGGCGAGCAGCAGCTCGCGGCCGCGCTCGAGCCGCGTGCGCAGGGCGCCGACCTCCTCATCGAGCCCGCCCACCTCGGCCTCGAGCCGCTCGATCTCGTGAGTGCGCGAGAGCAGTCCCGCCCTGGCCCCGGGTTGCCGACCGAAGCTCAGCCAGTTGGCTCCGACGACGGCGCCCGTGGGGGTCACGATGCACTCGCCCGCCGCGAGCTGCGCGCGCAGCTCCAGCGCACGCTCGACGTCGTCAACGGCGTAGATGCCGCCGAGCATCGACGCCACATCGACGCCTTCGGCCTCGACGTGCTCGGACAGGCCCGGCAACGCGGTTGCCGTGCCGCCGGGCACGCGCGCGCCGGCATGCACCATGTACAGCTCCGCCTCTGTGAGCATGCCGGCGTCGCCTCGAAACGCGTCGAGATCATCGACGCACACCGCCGCGAGCTTGGTCCCGAGCACGCGTTCCACGGCGCGCTCCCAGCCTTCGCTCACGCGGATGGCGCCAGCGAGGCGCGGCAATCGTTCGAGCCCGCGCGACTGGAGAAACCGCACCAGCGTCTCGTCGTGCTCGCCAAGCGCCGCCGCCTGGATCTCTTTCAGCGAGGCAAGGCGCGCGGCCAGCTCCTGGTGCCGCTCGCGGCGGTCCTCGAGCTCGTGCGCCGTCTCCTCCACCAGGCGCCGCTGCTCGCGCGCGCGGGCGTCGAGCCCGTCGATGGCGGCCTCGCACTCGGCATGGGCCCGGTCCTGCTCGCCCACCCGCTGCTTGAGTGCGACGACATCGGTCTGCTCCAGCTCCGCGTCGAGGCGACGCACCTCCTCTTCCTGGCGCGTGAGCCGGGCGCTCAGCTGCTCGAGGTGGCGCTCGAGGTGCTCGATGCGCGAGCGTTCGATCTCGCGCGCCTGCGCCGGCTCGGCGGCCTGCAGCCCGAACCGTTCCCAGGCCGCCTGCCATTGCTGATACGCGCTCTCGACGCGCTCCAGTGCGCAGATCGCGGCCTCGGCGTCCTGCCCGGTGCGCTGCAGCTCGGGCTGGCTCGTCGAGATCTCCGTCTCGGTGTTCTGCACCCGGTGCCTGTCGCTCTCGAGCTGGCGCTGCAGCGCGCTCAGCGTCTCTTCCAGGTCGGCCCGCTCGCGCTCACGGCTCTCGCGCGTCTCACGAACGTGCTCGATGCGCTGCTCGGCGCCGGCGATCTCCGCGCCGACGCGATAGAGCTCGCCCTGCACCCGGTTATGGAGCTCCTGGGCCGTGTCGTGCTCGCCACGCACACGCTCGATGTTGCTCTCCACCGCGCGCAGTTCCGCGAGCGTGCGCTCGTGCTCGGTCTGCAGCTGCGACTGCGCGGCATCTTGCTCGCGCACCTGCGCGTCGAGCCGCTGCCAGCGCAGGCTGAGCAGCTGTCCCTGCAGCCGCCGCTCCTCCTCCTTGAGCTCCTTGTAGCGCCGGGCGGCCTGGGACTGGCGCTTGAGCCGCCGCAGCTGCGTCTCGAGCTCCGACTGAATGTCCTGAACGCGGGAGAGGTTCTCGCGCGTGTGGCGAATGCGGGTTTCGGTGTCGCGGCGACGATCCTTGTACTTGGATATGCCCGCAGCCTCCTCCACGAACGCACGCAGCTCCTCGGGCCGTGCCTCGATGATGCGACCCACCATGCCCTGCTCGATGATGGAGTAGGAACGCGGGCCGAGCCCGGTGCCGAGAAAGATGTCGGTGATGTCGCGGCGCCGACACTGGGAGTTGTTGACGAAATACTCCGAGGTGCCGTCGCGACCCAGCGAGCGCTTCACGGAAATTTCCGCGAACTGCCCGTAGGGTCCCGGCGCCTGGCCTTCGCTGTTGTCGAACACGAGCTCCACGGACGCCTTGCCCACGGGCTTGCGCGCGGTGGAGCCGTTGAATATCACGTCGGCCATGCTGTCGCCGCGAAGGTTTTTCGCCGACGACTCCCCCATGACCCAGCGCACGGCGTCGATGACGTTGGACTTGCCGCAGCCGTTGGGGCCGACGATACCGATGACGTCGCGGGAGAGCTGGATCGACGTGGGGTCGACGAACGACTTGAAACCCGAGACCTGAATTTTTTTCAGTCGCATGGCTCGAAGGTCAGTGTTGGTGGAAAATCCGACCGTGTCTCGACGAAGGTACGCGGGCACCCGCGAGAGCGCCGCCGCATCCGAAAAGCTCTGTCACCCGTGGTAAGATCGCCGCATTATACGCTGTTCGAAGACTTCTCCGGATGACACACGAACCCGCCGTCCGCACCGCCCGGCGCGTACGCGCCTGAGCCGCTGCCGTGCTCGCCGAGGCGGCGCGCGGCGCCGGGTACGTGCTGCAGGGCCTGCGCCTCGTCGCGCGCCCGGGCCTGCGCAAGTTCGTCGTCGTACCGCTGACGATCAACATCCTCGTGTTCGCCGTGCTGGGCGTCCTCGCCGTGGAGGGGTTCGACCGGCTCCTCGCGCAACTTCTGCCCTCGGGCGAAGCGTGGTGGTGGGTGGCGCTGCGCGGCGCACTGTGGGTCGTCTTCGCGCTGGCGTTCACGCTCATCGCTTATTTCTCGTTCACCGTCGTCGCCAATGTCGTGGGGGCTCCCTTCAACGGTTTTCTGGCCGACGCGGTCGAGCGCCATGAGCGGGGCGGCGCGCCCGCACCCGCCCCCGCACTGGGCGTGCTGTTGCGCGAGGTCCCCGGCGCCGTAGGCAACGAGCTACGCAAGCTTCTCTACTATCTGGCATGGATGCTGCCGGCGCTGGCTCTGTTCTGGATTCCCGTGCTCAATGTGGCCGCCCCGCTCTTGTGGGCCCTGCTGATGGCATGGTTCCTGGCCGTCGAGTACGTCGACTACCCGATGAGCAACCATGCTCTGCGGCTCGTCGAGGTACGGCGATCTCTGCGGAAAAACCGCATGCTGAGTCTGGGCTTCGGTGGGCTAACGATGGCGCTGACGGCGTTGCCAATCATCAACCTCGTGATTATGCCTGCCGCGGTTGCCGGCGCAACCGTAATGTGGGTGCGTGAGCTCGACCGTTCGGCGGAGCGATGAATGGCCGGTTTCGTTTATTGCTTCGCCTCAGTCTTTCTGGTATTGATGATCGCTTAAACTTAAATTTCGTCCCGGCCGGCACCGCCGGTCCGCACCACCAGGAGTCCACCGCATGGCGGCCACGTCAAGAAGGAAGACGTCCAGAGCGCCGAAGGCAGAGGCGGCTTTGATTTTCGGCATCAAACCGTACAAGGCCCGCAAAGGCGAAGCGTACATGAACCCGGATCAGCGCAAGCACTTCCGCGCGATCCTCGGGGCCTGGCGGGACGAGTTGCTGAACGAGGTGTCGCGCACGGTCCATGCGATGCAGGACGAGACGGTCAATCACCCCGACCCCAACGATCGCGCCAGCCAGGAGACGGACATGTCGCTCGAGCTGCGCAGCCGCGACCGCGAGCGCAAGCTCATCAAGAAGATCGACGAGGCGGTGAGCCTCATCGAGACCGGCGACTACGGTTACTGCGACAACTGCGGCGTCGAAATCGGGATTCAACGGCTCGAGGCCCGCCCGACGGCCACCCTGTGCGTCGACTGCAAGACCCTCGACGAGATCCGCGAACGGCAGATGATGTAAGCGCGCCGTCCCCCGCCGCGCGAGCCGACGTGCGGGGCGCGCCCGCCGGCACAGCACACACCGCCTCCGCGCCGTGTACAGCCTGATCATCCACAACGCGCGTGTCGCACGCGCCGACGGCAGCACCGTCGAAGCCGACATCGCCTGCGGGCGAGGCGTCATCGAACGCATCGAACCCGCCGTCGACGCCGACGCCGAGGAAAGCGTGGACGCGCAGGGCCGCCTCGTGCTACCGGGCGTGATCGACCCGCAGGTGCACTTCCGCGACCCCGGCGCCACCGACAAGGAAGACCTGGAGTCCGGCTCGCGGGCGGCGGTCAAGGGCGGCGTTACGGCGTTTCTCGAGATGCCCAACACACGGCCGCCGACGATCTCGCAGCAGGCGCTGGACGCCAAGCTCGCCCGTGCGGCGAGCGTGTGCGTCGCGAACTACGGTTTCTTCATCGGCGCGACGCCGGACAACCTCGACGCCATCAACAACGCCGCGCCCGTGTGCGGCATCAAGGTGTTCATGGGCTCGAGCACGGGGTCGCTGCTGGTGCACGAGCAGAGGGACCTCGAGCGCATCTTCGCCAACGGTGAGCGCCTGATCGCGGTCCACGCGGAGGACGAGCAGCGCATCCGGCTGCGCACCCAGCACTTCGGCGCCGACACACCCATGGCGCCGCGGATGCACTCGCGGGTGCGCGATCGCGAGTGCGCCCTGCGCGCCACCGAGCGGGCACTCGCGCTGTCGCAGAAGCATCAGCGCCGTCTGCACATCCTGCACCTGTCCACCGCCGACGAGGTGGCGCTGCTGCGCCGGCACAAGCCGGCGTGGGTCACCGCGGAGGCCATCCCCAATCATCTGTTTCTCAACGAGAGCGACTACGAGCGCCTCGGTACCTGCGCACAGATGAATCCGCCGCTGCGCACCGCCAAGGACAACGAGGCGCTGTGGCAGGGCCTGATCGACGGCGTCATCGATTTCATCGCCACCGACCACGCCCCCCACTCGCTGGAGGACAAGGCCAGGCCCTATCCCGCATCGCCGTCGGGCATGCCCGGCGTGGAGACGTCGCTGCCGCTGCTGCTCACGGAGATGGCAGCCGGCCGCTGCACCCTGGCGCAGATCCAGCGCTGGATGAGTGCGGGCCCGGCCGAGGCATATCGCATCCGCAACAAGGGCACCCTCGCCGAGGGCTGGGACGCCGACCTCACCGTGGTCGACATCGAGCGCTACCGGCCCGTCGTCAACGCCGAGATGTTCACGCGCGTCGGCTGGAGCCCTTTTGCGGGGCGCGAGCTCACCGGCTGGCCCGTTTACACGGTCGTCGGCGGCCGCGTCGCGTTCGACAACGGACACATTCGCGAGGGCGTTCGGGGCCGGCCTCTCGAGTTCGCGTGAGCGACGCGCTCGAGTTGCCGGCGACTTCCGCCGCGGCGGAGCACGCAGCGCTAACGCCCGCCGCATTCACGCCGGCCTGGTGGTGCCGTGGGCCCCACGCCCAGACCTTGTGGCCCTACCTGCTGCGGACCCGGCCCCGACCCCCTTTCACACGCGAGCGCTTCGAGCTCGACGACGGCGACTTCGTCGACGTCGACTGGAGCGGAGCGGGCGGTGGCGCGATCGTGATCGTGCTGCACGGGCTCGAAGGCGGCTCGCGCTCGCATTACGTGCGCGGCCTGAGCGCCGCACTGTGCGCGCGGGGCCTGCGCACCGCCGTCATGCACTTCCGCGGCTGCAGCGGTGCGCCGAACCGCCTGGCACGCAGTTACCACTCGGGGGAGACCGGTGATCTGGGCTGGATGGTCGACACGCTGCGCCGCCGCGAGCCGCGCACCGCGCTCGCCGCGGTGGGCTACTCCCTGGGCGGGAACGTGTTGCTCAAATGGCTCGGCGAGGGCGGCCGTGGCCTCGCCCGCGCCGTGGCGGTGTCGGTGCCGTTCGAGCTGGCGCGCGCGGCGGCGCGGCTGGAGCAGGGCTTCTCGCGCCTGTACCAGTGGCGCCTGGTGAGCGCCATGCGCGCGGCGACGCGGCGCAAGTTCCGATCGCTCGATTCACCCATCGATCTCAGCGAGCTCGAGAGCCTGCACACCTTCCGCGAGTTCGACGATCGCATCACGGCGCCGCTGCACGGCTTTCGCGACGCTGCCGACTACTACGCGCGCTGCAGCAGCCGCCGCTTCCTGCGCGGCATCGACACGCCGACCCTGATCATTCACGCTCGCGACGACCCGTTCATGACGCCCGCCGCCGTGCCGACGGCGGCGGAGCTGTCGGCGGCGGTGCGTCTCGAGCTGAGCAACTCCGGCGGGCACGTCGGCTTCGTCGGCGGGCGCTGGCCGTGGCGGCCATACTACTGGCTCGAGCAGCGCATCGCCGCGGACCTGGCCGCGCTGGCGCCCGCGCCCGTGGAGCTCAACGCTCGAGCATGATGGTCAAGGGGCCGTCGTTGACGAGCCGCACCGACATGTGGGCGCCGAACACCCCGCTGCGCACGCAGCGCACGCCGGCCTCGCCCAGCGCACGGACGAAGTCGGCGAACAGCGCGGCGGCGGCGCCGGGCTCCATGGCGCGCGTGAAGTCGGGACGCCGGCCGCGGGCGGTGTCGGCGTAAAGCGTGAACTGGGGAACGGCGAGCACGGCGCCGGCGGTGTCGACGACGCAATGGTGCAGACGGCCACGCTCGTCGGGAAAGACACGCAACGCCGCCACCTGCGCCGCGAGACGGGCGACGACATCGGCGCCGTCGCCGTGAGTGAAGCCCACCAGCGCCAGCAGCCCGCTGCCGATCGCCGCCACCTCCTCGCCGTCGACGACGACGTCGGCGGAGCTGACCCGTTGCAGCAGAACCTTCACGGCGCCGGGCGCTCGCGCAAGCGCGGGGCAGGCGTCGCCGCCGCGCGGCGAGGACCGCCCTCTAGGCGGCGTCCTCGACCGCTTTCATGCTGAGGCGGATGCGGCCCTGCTTGTCCACCTCGAGCACCTTGACCCGGATGACGTCGCCCTCGCTCAGCTTGTCGCTGACGTTGTTGACACGCTCCTTGGAGATCTGCGAGATGTGCACGAGACCGTCGCGGCCGGGCAGGATGTTGACGAAGGCACCGAAGTCCATGAGCTTGACCACCTTGCCCTCGTAGATGGTGCCGACCTCCACGTCGGCGGTGATCTGCTCGATGCGCCGGCGCGCCTCCTGCCCCCCGGCGTTGTCGACGGACGCGATCTTGACAGTACCGTCGTCCTCGATGTCGATGGTGGCCCCGGTGGCGTCGGAGATGGCGCGGATGGTGGTGCCACCCTTGCCGATGACGTCGCGGATCTTCTCCGGGTTGATCTTGATGGTGATGATGCGCGGCGCGTACTCCGACATCTCCTCGCGCGGGGCAGCGATGACCTTGTCCATCTCGGAGAGGATGTGCAGGCGCGCCTCGCTCGCCTGCTCCAGCGCCGTCTCCATGATCTGCTCGGTGATGCCCTCGATCTTGATGTCCATCTGCAGCGCGGTGACGCCCTCGCGGGTTCCCGCCACCTTGAAATCCATGTCGCCGAGATGGTCCTCGTCGCCGAGGATGTCCGTCAGCACGGCGTAGCGCTCGTCGTCCTTGATCAGGCCCATCGCCACGCCCGCCACGGGCGCCTTGACCGGCACGCCGGCATCCATCAGCGACAGGCTGGCGCCGCACACCGTGGCCATGGAGCTCGAGCCGTTGGACTCCGTGATCTCCGAAACCACGCGCACCACGTAGGGGAACTCCTCGAGCGTCGGCATCACCGCGGCGAGGGCCCGCTTGGCCAGGCGCCCGTGGCCGATCTCGCGCCGCTTGGGCGAGCCCACGCGGCCGGTCTCACCGACGCTGTACGGCGGAAAGTTGTAGTGCAGCAGAAACGGCTGGCGGTACTCGCCCTCGAGCGCATCGATGATCTGCGCGTCGCGCTCGGTGCCGAGCGTGGTGGTGACCATCGCCTGGGTCTCGCCGCGGGTGAACAGCGCCGAGCCGTGCGTGCGCGGCAACACGCCGGCGCGAATGTGAATCGGTCGCACGGTGCGGGTATCGCGCCCGTCGATGCGGGGCTCACCGTCGAGGATGCGGTTGCGTACGATCGCCTTCTCCAGCTGCTTGATGGCGCCTTTCACGGCGTCGATCTCCGCCGGCTCGGAGTCCTCACCGGTGAGTGCGCCGGCGATGCTCTCGCGCAGCTCGCCAAGGCGCTCCTGGCGGGTCACCTTCTCCGCGACGCGGTAGGCGTCGGCGAGCCGTTCGCCCGCCTCGGCGGACACCCGCGCCAGCACGCTGTCGTCCTGCTCCGGCGGCTGCCACGTCCATTGCTTGCGTCCAGCCTCGTCAGCAAGCTCCCGGATGACGGCGATGGCGCGCTGCAACTGCTCATGGCCGAACATGACCGCGCCGAGCATCTGCTGCTCGGAGAGCATCTTGGCCTCCGACTCGACCATCAGCACCGCGTCGTCGGTGCCGGCGACGACGAGATCGAGCTGCGACTCGCTGCTGAGCAGCGCATTGCCCGGGTTGAGCACGTACTGACCGTCGACGAACCCCACCCTCGCCGCGCCGATGGGGCCGTTGAACGGGATCCCCGAGATCTCGAGAGCCGCCGAGGCGCCGAGCATGGCGACGATATCCGGATCGATGTCCGGGTCGACGGACATCACCGTGGCGATGATCTGAATCTCGTGGGTGAAGCCTTTGGGAAACAGGGGGCGGATGGGACGGTCGATGAGGCGGCAGGTGAGGATCTCTTTCTCGGAGGGGCGGCCTTCGCGCTTGAAGAAGCCGCCGGGTATGCGCCCGGCTGCGTAGGTGCGTTCCTCGTAGTCGACGGTCAGTGGAAGGAAGTCGACTCCCCTGGCCTCCTTGGAGGCGACGACGGTCACGAGGACCGTGCTGTCTCCCATGCTGGCGAGCACGGCTCCGGAAGCCTGTCTCGCGATACGTCCGGTCTCGAGGCGGACCTCGTGCTGGCCGTACTGGAATGCCTTGACAACGTGGTTCACGGTGAACTCCCTCAGCAAGCCGCCGCTATCGACGCAGACCCAGTCTGGCGATGAGCGCTCGGTACCGTTCCACGTCCGTGTTCTTGAGATAATCGAGCAGCTTGCGCCGCCGATTGACCAGCCGTAGCAGACCCTGCCGCGAATGGTGGTCGTGGATGTGCGTCTTGAAATGCGACGACAGATCTTCGATCCTCGCCGTCATGAGTGCGACCTGCACTTCGGGTGAGCCGGTGTCGCTCTTGCCGAGCTGATACTCCCCGACGATCTTGGCCTTGTCCCCAGCTTGTAATGCCATGTGGTTCCTCTCTACTGAAAAAGCCCCGGCGACCCCCGGTCGCCGGCCACCCCGTTTCCGGGCCCGCGTATTCTAGCGGCCCCCCTTATCTGCCACAACCAAGCTCTGCGGCACCCGTGCGCGCTGCGCCGCGGCCGGCTCAACGCGCGTGAAAAAGTCGCTTCGGCGCCACGCGCCCGTCGTCGAGCACGGTGCCAAGGCCGAGAAATCCCGCCGCCTCGGAGTACAGTCGCACCCAGCCCGACGCAGGCAGCCGCGGCGCGCGCACGGGCTGTCCCCGGCACAGGTAGTAGGCCGCGTCGACGGACAGCTGCACCTGCGGCAGGTGGGCGAGGCCCGCGTCGCCCGCGAGCAGCAACGCGCGCCGTGCCTCGACGCTGTCGAGCCCGCGCAACGCCTCCAGCGTGACGGCGTCCTCGACGCGCAGCTCGCCCACGGCCAGCCGGCGCAGCGCGACGACGTGTGCGCCGCAGCCGAGGTCCTCGCCCAGGTCGTGGGCAAGCCCGCGCACGTAGAAGCCGCGCGAGCAATGGATCTCCAGATCGACCCGATCGCCCTCGAAGGCGTCCAGCCGCAGCAGGTGCACGACCACGCGCCGCGGCTCGCGCTCCACCACGATGCCCTTGCGCGCGAGCTTGTAGAGCGGGCGTCCGTGTTTTTTAACGGCGGAGTACATCGGCGGAATCTGCTCGAACTCGCCGCGAAAACGGGCGAACGCCCTCTCCAGGCGTGCGGCGTCGATGCCCGTCGTAGGCCGCGTCTGCAGCACACTGCCTTCGCAGTCGCCGGTGTCGGTGGACTCACCGAGCTTGATGCGCGTCCAGTAGCGCTTGTCGGCATCGAGGAAGAAGCTCGATATCTTGGTCGTCTCGCCGAAGCAAAGCGGCAAAAGACCGGTGGCGATCGGGTCGAGGCTGCCCGTGTGACCCGCTTTGCGGGCATTGAGCAGTCCTTTCGCCTCCTGCAACGCGGCGTTGGACGTCAGTCCCGGCGGCTTGTCGAGGAGCAGCAGACCCGACACGTCGTTGCGTGGCGGCGCCCGTCGCCCCGGGCTGCGTCTGGGCACGTGCGCTGGCCCCTAGTCCGATGGGTCCCCGGCGACCGCCCGGTCGATGAGCCGGGTGAGCGCCACACCGCGCTCGACACTGGTGTCGTGGCGAAAGCGCAGTGCCGGTGCGGTGCGCATGTCGAGCCTGCGGCTGAGCAGCCGGCGCAGGTAGGCCGCCGCGTGGTTCAGCGCGGCAACGCTCTGCTCGGCCTGCTCGTGGCTGCCCACGCGGGTGACGAAAACGGTGGCGAGCCCCAGATCGCGGGTCACGCGCACCTCCGTGATCGACACCATGCCGATGCGGGGGTCGTCCATCTCGGTTCGCAGCGCCTGCGCGAGTTCACGGCGCACCAGCTCGGCGACTCGCTGCGTACGCTCGGCAACCATGGCATCTCCCCGAACGACCGCCACGCTACAGCGTCTGCGCCACCTCGACCTGCTCGTAGATCTCGAGCTGGTCACCCTGCTTGATGTCGTTGTAGTTCTTGACGCCGATACCGCACTCGAAGCCGGCCTTGACCTCCGCGACGTCGTCCTTGAAGCGGCGCAGCGAGTCGACCCGCCCGTCGAAGATGACGACGTTGTCACGCAGCACGCGCACACTGCTGTTGCGGCGCACCAAACCGTCGGTGACGTAGCAGCCGGCGATGGCGCCCACCTTGGGCACGCGGAACACCTCGCGCACCTCCACGGTGCCGAGCACGCGCTCCTTGATCTCCGGCCTGAGCATCCCGGTCATGGCGGCCTTGATTTCGTCCACGACGTCGTAGATGACGTTGTGATAGCGCACGTCCACGCCCTCGGACTCGATCAGACGGCGCGCCGCGGCGTCGGCGCGCACGTTGAAGGCGATCACGATCGCCTGCGAGGCCACCGCCAGGTTGACGTCGGACTCGCTGATGCCGCCCACCATGCCATGGACCACCTGCACCTTGATGTCGTCGCGCGAGAGCTTCTCCAGCGCATCGGTCAGCGCCTCCACCGAGCCTTGCACGTCGGCCTTGACGAGCAGGTTCAGGGCCTGCGTCTCCTCTTCGCCCATGCGCTCGAAGACGTTCTCGAGCTTGGCTTTCTGCTGACGCGCCAGCTTGACCTCCTTGAACTTGCCCTGCCGGAACAGGGCGATCTCACGCGCCTTGCGCTCGTCGGCGACGGCGTTGACCTCGTCACCCGCCACCGGCACGCCGGACAGGCCCTGGACCTCCACCGGCGTCGACGGTCCGGCCTCCTTGACCGGCTTGCCGCTCTCATCGGTCATGGCGCGCACGCGGCCGCTCTCGCGGCCGGCCAGGATCACGTCGCCGCGCTTGAGGGTGCCCTTCTGCACCAGCAGAGTGGCCACCGGTCCGCGTCCCTTGTCCAGACGCGCTTCGACGACGATGCCCGAGGCGCCGCCGGCGGCGACCGCCTTGAGGTCGAGCACCTCCGCCTGCAGCATCACTGCCTCCAGCAGCTCGTCCACGCCCTGGCCCGTCTTGGCGGAGACCTCGCTCATCAGCACATCGCCGCCCCACTCCTCGGGAACGATCTCGTGCTGGGTGAGCTCCTGCTTGACCCGGTCGGGGTCCGCCTCCGGCTTGTCCACCTTGTTGATGGCGACGACGATGGGAACCCCGGCATTGCGGGCATGATGAATGGCTTCCACGGTCTGCGGCTTGACGCCGTCGTCGGCCGCGACCACGAGGATGACCAGGTCGGTGGCCTGGGCGCCGCGGGCGCGCATGGCGGTGAACGCCTCGTGACCCGGGGTATCGAGGAAGGTGACGACGCCCCGGCTCGTGTTCACGCGGTACGCGCCGATGTGCTGCGTGATGCCACCGGCCTCGCCGGCGGCGACCTTGGCCTTGCGAATGAAGTCCAGCAAGGAGGTCTTGCCGTGATCGACGTGGCCCATCACCGTCACCACCGCCGGGCGCGCCTGCTCCTCGCCCTCCTCGACGGCTTCATCGAGCAGCAGCGCCTCGGGATCGGCCGCGGCGGCCGCCTTGGCCACGTGCCCCATCTCCTCGACCACCAGCGTTGCCGTGTCCTGATCGAGGACCTGGTTGATGGTGACCATGGAGCCGAGCTGCATCATGGCCTTGATCACCTCGGCGGCCTTGACCGACATCTTTTGCGCGAGCTCGCCGACGCTGATCGTCTCCGGAATGAGGACGTCGCGCACGACGGGCGCCGTGGGCCGCTCGAAGGCATGTTGGCCGGCCGTGCTCGCCTGCACGCGCTGCGGGCGCCGCGACACGCGCGTCTTGCGCCGCGCCTTGCGTCCCTCCGCGACGTGCAGCTCGTCGCGCCGGCGCGGCCCCTTGCGCTCCGCCGGCCCCGGGNNTCGGGCGGCGCGGCCTCCGCCGCAGCTGCCTCGGCGCTCGCCTCGGCGGCCTCCGGCGTGTGCCTGACGACCGGCGAGCCGACCGGCGGGAGGTCCTCCCGCGGCGGCGCCGGCATCGGCTCGGGCGGCGCGGCCGGCTCCTCGGGCACGACCTCCGCCGGCTCCTCGGCAGGCTCCTGATCGAGCAGGGAGCGCTTGACGAAGGTGCGCCGCTTGCGCACCTCGACATGGATGGTGCGCGAAGTGCCCGTGCGCGAGGTCTGCCGGATCTGTCCGGTGGTCTTCTGTTTCAGCGTGATGCGACTGCGCCGTGG
>JABAHS010100605.1_pt3 | contig 17006 bp, 9 predicted proteins | sample 7062111 | NCBI WGS metagenome assembly JABAHS01 (sample SAMN14534600, study PRJNA622989) | marine sediment metagenome | biome: marine biome [ENVO:00000428]; feature: marine pelagic biome [ENVO:01000023]; material: deep marine sediment [ENVO:00002113]; isolation source: pool of 4 deep marine... | reverse complement strand
ACCCTGCCAGTTGAGTCATGGCAATTAATCGCTCGTCTTAGCCCACCAGACACTTTTAGCGTCGCAAATATTCACTCCAACACTGTTGCTGAACAGAAGTTAGCTTGGGGTAAATATCATCAATAGGCTAAAGCTTCGGCACGCGTCTTTGTCAGACGCTCTTGGATAAACGCCAAGATCCTCTCTGCTCGCCGGGGCCAGGTATAATTTTCAGAATCTTGTTTTGCGGTTCTTGCCAGTTCATCGGCCCAGGTGTTGTCTGAGAAAAGGTTTCGAATTGCAGTGGAGGCCGCATCCAGATCATCTGGCTCAACCAGAACCGCGCTCGTGGAGTCCAAAACATCTAAAATATCGGGCAACGACGGTGCCAGGATCGGACGACCTGCTCCCATGTAGAGGAACAGTTTCAGCGGTAGAACCGTCTTGCCAAATCGGATCAACGGTTCGGCTGTCGGAGGTATGAGCAGAACATCCGAGGCCAGGAGATATTGACTCAACAGTTCGGACTTAAGCCAGGGAATCCTTCGAATATTTCTTAGCCGTTTAGCCTCAGCTTCATTTTCGATCCAGTCCTCTGGATCCTTCTGAGTTTTCCCGATAAAAAAGTAAGTGATTTCAGGTGTCATTGCCGCTAACTCGATGATTGATGGAATACCCTTTTCCTTGTCCAATCGACCTGCGTAGCAGGCAATATTGGCATCTACTGGGAGACACAGACGCTGCCGGGCTTCTTGTTTGGTTAAGGAATGGTTAAACAGATCCGGATTGGTGCCATTGTGAATGACTGTCACTTTTTGCTCGTCAATGCCAAATTTTACCAAGCTTTGTTTTGAAAGTTTGGAATGGGTAATAATTCCCAGTAAGTTGCAATGGCCTGAACATCTGGCAAGAAGTTTCCCAAGATACGAATTATGTTTCTCGTAATTTCGATAGGTTTCAAAAAGCACCCTCAGGCCGAGAAGAAGTGACAAAAAAGCCGGGAGCGGATTTCTGGTGTACACAATGTCTTGCCCGGAAAGCTTCCCCCACAACGGGGCAAGGATACAGTGAGAATACTTTTCCAGCCGGAGACGCGTGATTGGGAAACTCACCAATTCTTTAAGTTCGCAAAAACGCTGCACCCCGTAAAAATCGGTTAAGTTTTGTTTGCGCAGATGTTTTGGTGTTCCGAAGTTTCGCCAATCTCTGGGAATGACTAAAGTAACTTGTGACCCAGCAGCGGCCAAGGCGGACACATTGTTGATCACTTGTTCGGAATCCGCTTTTTCGATGGGGTATTGTTGGTCAGAGATATAGGCAATCTTACACTTACACGGAAGATTCGAAGTCCGTCGGTCGTCTCTAGCCTCGACAGTACATACTAATGCATCAGACTGATTTGAATTCAACCTTTTCCTCCATTTAGAAATCATGCTTCATCGGGAATCTTGATTACTTTCCCCGATGGTGAACGCTTACGTTAGTTTGGACAATAACCGTACCAAAATTGAAGTCCTGGTGAACTTCAACCGTCCCCATCGGCCAGTTTTGTCAAAACAAATGTTCTGGACCTTGCCGGGCGGAGTCGGGTACGTTCGAGTCGTTAGACTAACGAATAACGAGAGAGAAATGTTCTGTAAATATGAGGCCTTAGCACATTTTTCTCAGGCAGAATATGTCTACCAAATGAAAGCAAACCCAGAACGTGTCTTCAAGTTTAGAAACTCACAGAAACACTTCCCATCTTTACAGTCGAAGCAGAGCCCAAAGTTGGCGAACGTTGTTGCAATACATCATTGATGGTAAATGATGCGTATAGGATTTTTCCTGGAATACTAGCCTAGACTAGTACTTATTGTAAGCTTTTGAACTGAATACTCAATAAACTAAACAAAACAATTCCAAGCAACTGTAAAATGAACAGATAAGAAATATTCGCTGAGGGAGTCGAAGAGTCTAAATTCAACCCTAAACTAACAAGATTTCTCACTCCACTTCGTTCCGTTCGAAATAACAATTCCGGTGTTAAGTTAACGCAAAAACGGAGACGTCGTGCTCCTCGCGATGACGAACCGGTCTTAAACCTGTTCTAATGAATGCGCATTCGGGGGCGGAGAATTCAGGTATCTTTGGGAAAATCTAAAGGCTGGTACCAAAGTGACTGCGAACCGCGAATAAGAAGGTGCGGAGTTTTTCGACAACCGTTCCTAAGAGGCTGGGGCGTGGCTCTTTCGAGGACGGTGATTCGACATAACCTCCAGGCCAAACCGTGTCTCCACGGTATACTTTAAAAATGGCATCATGCAGCATGGGAGCAGAGGCATTCTTCAAAACGTAGCCTGAGGCGCCGGCCTTTATGCTGCGAACGATCTTGTCTTCCTCATCGTAATTGGAATGCATAATGATCTTCACGGACGGCAATTCCGTTCGAACCATTCTGATGCCATCAAGTCCCGAGATGTCCGGCAGGCTCACGTCCAACAAAAGAACATCGGGAGGCTGTTCAGCAAGCCCGCACATGGCCCCGGACATGGTTGCGTAGGTACCCGAACAGCGCAAACCCACAACATTGTCCAGCAACCACTTCAAACCGGTACGGACATTTGCGTCGTCATCCACCACTGCCACGTTCACCACTTCATTTTGTTCTTTGGTTTCAGTCAAAGTCACCCTTCAAAAAGTTCTATTTTCGCGAAAGCCCGAAGCACAGCCGTATTCAAAACTCCTCCTTCAGTTCTGCGAATTCAGGCTAACATTACGGGCTAAATATACGAAATTAAATGGGGGAGTAAACCTATCAAAAGTGATAGTTTTAAGGAAAGTTAATTCGAAACCTTAGTTACAATCACACCTGGAAGGTCCGCTTCACGATTTTTCAAGGATAGATGAGGGTTCGAGGACATGAAAGTGAAGACGTTGCAAAACCGCAGCTTCGAATAAGATTGTCAGGAAAATTTTTCCTGCATGGCCTTGACAACCGCCTCAGAACGCGAATTGACGTGCAGTTTCGCGTAAATATTCTTAAGATGAAACCGGACGGTCGGAATGCTGATAAACAGCTTGTCGGCAATGGCTTTGTCAGTCAATCCCTCGGTGAGCGCTTTCAGCACCTCCAGTTCTCGTTCGGAGAGTTTCGCCGTGTATTTTGTTTCCTTCTTTTGACTGTGAAAGTATGCCAGCACTTTCTTGGCTACCTCGCTCGACATGGGCGCACCGCCATTGTAAGCTTCTTCAATGGATTCACACAGTTTGGTGACGGAGGAATTCTTAAGCAAATACCCCACGGCGCCGGCCCGCAGGGAGTCAAAGATACGATCGTCGTCGCTGTAATTCGTGAGCATGAGCACTTTAAGATCCGGATATTCGGCCTTCAGATTTTCGACGCACTCAATACCCGACTGATCCGGCATCTCGATATCCATCAGAACCACATCCGGCAGGTCATCCTCAACAGCTTTCATGGCCTCAGCACAACTGTCATAGGCCCCAACACACTTGAACCCTTCGGTGCTGTCGATGAGCCAGGAAATGCTGTCACGGACTTTGTCATCGTCGTCGACAATGGCGACGTAAATGTTTTCGGTTTGTTTTACCATTTGCATTGCCCGATATATTTGTCATTTCATTCATTCAAACGATTTGATTCCAATGCTATCTCTGGTAAGGCACCATGGCGGTGACTCGGGTTCCTTTTCCAACCTCAGAGACAATTTCGTACTTTCCACCCAACTTTTCTGCACGTGCGCGCATATTTGTCAGCCCGTTTCCTTTCTTAGCACCGTTGACATCGAAGCCTTGGCCTCGGTCCTCCACCGTGAGCGTGATATAGCGACTGTTGGTGCCCATCTTAACTTCAACCGAAGGACTGCCCGAGTACTTGGCCATATTGTGCAAAGCCTCTTTTGCGATCAACAGAAGATTCCGTCGAACTTCTGGATGCAGCCTCATTTTAGCAATTCCGTCGGAAACATCCATTTTCAATGCGATCTCCTTTGTTTTGCAGATCTCGTAGGCAAACGCCGACAGCCGGTGCTGCAGCGCTTCGATCGAATCGTGTTTGGGATTGATGGACCACACAACGTCGCTCATGGATGCGGACAATTCACGAGCGATGCTGCCCACCTTTTCCATGGACCGGCTCAACTCAATCACGGCTGGGTTGGATACTTTTTCTGAATCCGCATCTTTTCCCGGAAGGTCAATGACGCCTGCTTTGCGTAGGCTGACCTCCGACAACAGACCAATATGTGTCAAACCGGCTCCGATGTCGTCGTGCAAATCGGTGGCAATACGGGAGCGGATTCTCTCAATTTGCAAAAGCCGACGCACACGCACCCGATGCAGCACGTATAAAATGGCCGCCACGAGCAAAACACAGCTTGTGATGAACCACCAGCGCTTCCAGATGGGTTTCAAAATCGTGAAGGTCAAAGTGGCGGGTTTGAAGCTCTCCACGCCATCAACGTTTATCGCGCTCACCTCGAATGTGTAGACTCCAGGCTTCAGAGAGGCAAACACGACCACTCGCTGATCGGTGGGACCATGCCATGTCTCGTCTAAACCACGCAAGCGGTACTTGTATCTAAGTGATTTTTCATCCTTGAAGCTGAGGCCATTGAATTTTATCACACAGAAATTTTCATCATGGGTGAATTCGGACCTGTTGATGAGTTCTCGATCCACACCGTTCACGCGCAGTCCTGTAATGTAAACCGGGGGCGGAGCAGTTGGCGATTCCATTTGCTCGGATTCGTACAATATAAGCTCGTCCGAACTCACACCCCGGAATACTTGCTCACCGGTGACAAAACCGAGTGAACCAATGTGTTGACCCAGTAGCCTGCGATGCGTTTGAAATTGACGGGGATTGTCGAACGAAGTGTATTGAACTCCCACAGAAGTGCCAATCCAGACTCGGCCTTGTTCATCTTCTGCTAATGACCAGATGGCATTGCTCAGCAGTCCATCCTTAGTTGAAATGGTCTCGAACCGGCCATGCTTGTAGATGGAAATTCCATGGAAGCGAGTGCCGATCCAAATCTCTCCGTTTCTGCGCTGAATCATGGAACGGATGCGATCGCCCGCCAACCCATCATCAGGGGTCCATCTGCGTTTCAATCGATACGTGTCTCCAGTGCGTTCAAATATGTGAATGCCTCCTTTGAAGGTGCCAACCCACATATCACCTTGTGACGTCTGCAAAATGGCCTGTACGGTACCGCCCTGGAGTCCGTCCTCCGCGGTGTAATATGCGGATAAATTCAGGGCATTTAGATCAATCTGCGCTAAGCCTGCACGCCAAATGCTGTACCAGAGTTGGTTGTTTTCGTCGATCAGGATCCCAAACGGATTCCCTTTGGGAATATCCCGTTCAGCAGATAAGGCTTCCGTTAGTGTCAAGGTAGACGGGTTTTGGGGGTTGTGCGTTATTTTGTAGCCGCCCAAACCTCCTCCATCAAACGCAATCCAGAGTTTGCCATCCACGGCAATATCGACGCCTACCATGGGCCCCTGCAAGTTCCGCCGGTCCGAATGATGTCGATATCTTTGCCAGCTTCCGCCTGGTCTTTTCCAGATTTCCCAAAGACCTTGGCTGGAAGCCACGAAAATGTGTCCCCGTTTATCGGAACCCGCCGTACAGTTCATCTTATCAGGTCGCAATTCTTTGAAAGGAAACGTGTAGATATTTTTGTCCGCGAGTTTGCACAGTCCATGATTGCGACTGGCAAACCAAAGATTCCTCTCTCGATCGACAAAGCAGTTTTCGAAGTCGTTATCTGGCAGGCCATTTTCTGTCGTAAAATGGACAACTTCACCCTCATAGAAATTTTCCTTTGAGACTTTGAGGATGCCTAAATCGGTGACAAACCAGAGTTGGCCTGCAGTATCATCGATCACCCCCTGCAGTGCGCCACACTCGGTCTTTTTCGAAGCCAAAACTCGATCCTCCTTGACTTTATAAATGGTTCCGTTTTGGGTGCCGAACCACAGCGTGCCGGCCGTGTCTTCAACTACACAAGTGAATGTGGTCGAATCCAGACCCAAGTTTAGCCGATGCATTTTTTTGGTTTTTGGCGAGTACTTGTACAACGCCGTTTCGATCCCGATCAGAATCTGACCATCACTTAGATCGGTCACGATGGCCGCCCAACCGCTGTCGCTGCCCGTAGGAACGAAAGACACACTGTCCCCTCGCACTTGGTATACGCCGCCAATGGTTCCACACCAAATCACACCCTGGCGATCTTCCAGAATGGAGGTCACCACATTGTCTTCAGTCCTTTTTCCTAAAGAGATCGAGGTGATCTGACCGCGTTCTAATTTACTGAGGCCGCCGCCATGCGTACCGATCAAGATCGTGCCCGGCGACCGTCGACTTTCTCGAATGCACCAAACGTGACTGACGGGAAGGCCGTCGGCTAAACCGTAATTCTTGAAACCAATGCCATCGTACCTCGAGACGCCTTCCGAGGTCCCAACCCACAAATAGCCTCGCGCGTCTTGAAAAATGGTCGTGACCCAATTCGACGTCAGGCCATCTCTAATGGTGTAATGATCGAAAGGCAGAACCTGCGTGCGAGCGGTAGTGACAGCAGCCACAATGAATAAGACCAGGGAAAGTTTGATAAGCAGCGCTTTCATGAAAAATAAATATCTGAAATAGTTTGGAAATTGTCAAGCTTAGGGTGGGTTTAGTCGGGCGGGCTGAAGTTTTTGTTTGGACTGAGACGGCTGCTGCTTTTTGATGATAAGATTTTGACGCTTTGCCTAATTTATTATTTTCTCTTTTGTTCGGTGAAACCGAAACAGCCTCTGCTGAGAGCAAGCCGCGACGGAAAGCTGGACCGAAAGAAATGGCCGGGAGGAAAAATGATCAATCCTCCCGGGTTTTTATGATCCATTTAACTGGCCTATACCTAAGCTAAGAAAAAAACTGAAGATTATCTTTTCCTGTGGTCATACGACACTTATTTCAGCATCAGCATCTGGCGCGTTTGGACGAACTGTTCGGCCTTTAGTCGGTACACGTATACGCCGCTGGCCAACTTTTCTCCGGAATCGCTTAGTCCGTCCCATTTGACGCCGTGAAATCCCGCCGTCTGTTGTTCGTCCACCAACGTCCGCACGACTTGTCCGCGTAAATTGAAAATGATCAGCCGCACGTGGGCAGTCTTGGGGACACCGTACCGAATTGTGGTTTCGGGATTGAAGGGATTGGGAAAGTTTGCGAATAAAGCGAATTCTGTTGGCACCAGGTTCTCTGGCTCCTCAACGGAAACCGCTGTGGTAATTTCAAAGCATGCAGAGAATTCCGAAGTGTTGCCCGCTGAATCCGTCGCGGTGGCCGTGACGAATTGTCCTATGGACGCCGTGCTGTCCATCGTAATGGAAAACGTTGCCTGGCCATTGGCATCGATATTCACTGCGCCGGAGCCGAGGAAACTTGCACCTTCTCCATTGCCAGAGGCATCGCATTCATCGCTGGTGAAGAACTGTAACATGAACGAAGCATTGGCAGCACTTTGAAGTGTGCCTTCGATGAGGGTTCCACCGTCCGGCACCATCTGAACATTTGTAAGTTCCGGGAAGTTTTGCAGATCATTGGCACCGGTATCGTCGTCGCCTGCATCGTTGCTCGTAATGCCGTCTCCGCCGAGATCGATTCCAAGCCCCGCGTTATCCGCGAAAGTGTTGAACAGCGCCGCATTGCCTGTGCCGGATTCGATAAGCAAACCGGTCCTGCCATTATCGGTGAAACGGTTGCCGGTCTCCAGGGTACCCCCGATGACGCTATCGTTTGCCTCTGCAATGAGCAGGCCACCCTGACCATTGCCCACAAATTCACTGCTGATGACTGTGTTGCTGTCCGATTCCAGCACCACACCGTAATCCGGAAAGTCAGCAAATCTAATATTCTCGATGCTGCTGTTGCCGCCCGCCAAAACCAGGCCGTTGCAGGGCTCCGGACAATTGCTTCCGTCAAGGGTGACATTGGATGTCCCCGAACCTTCCTGCGATGCACCTCTCAAAGTTACCTTTGCAACTTCGACATCGGGGAGAGGCTGCTCGATAAAAATATCATTGAGTGCTTTTATCGTCAGATCGATCAAGTCATCACTGCCTGGTTTCTTTTTTCTTAACCCGATAGCCCGACGCAGACTGTTTTCATCAGAAACCGGGAGCGTATCGTCTTGATCGAGAACTCCGAGATCTGCGCTAGTTTCGCTGGTTGTGGTATTTGTACCGTTGGCTGCATAGAACGTGGTGTACACGCCCGGTTGGAATCCTTGGGCGTGAAGTGTGAACTGCGTTGTAGAAGAAACGTCGCCGAGCTGAACCGTAGCGCAGCTTGCCGCGCCAGAGGTACAGTCGTCAACCAATTCGCTTCCAAAGCGGTCGCTCACCCGCTGCAGTACATTTGGATCCGTGTTGGCATCTATTTCTGTTAAGGTGCCGGGACCCGTAAGTGAGTATTCTATCCCGGAAGTCCCGTGCATCCTGTTAAGCACCCACACATCCTGATAGGTCTGTCCCTCGCCAGGGGTGATAACGTTATCGGTCCGCCGTGGATTCTCTGGATTTATTATTGGGTCTTGAATGTTAATGGTGTGGTTCATGGCGAGCATCGATGGAGTGACTTCCCCTGCTTGTAGGACTATGGGTATGGTGAAAATTTCAGGAAGCGCACGCGGAACCTGAATTTCCAGCATAGCCGTTTTTATCTCCGGGATCTGATCGTCGGCGAGCAAGTTGATCACACCATTGAACGTTGTCGACTCCAGAGAGACAGAATTATCGCTCACAAGCTGAACCGTTCCCTGCAGCGGATTGTCATTTTGGTCAAATACCTGAATGCTGGCCATCTGACCGGGGTTGAGCGGCTGATAATAGACGCTTGAACAAATTTCCGGCACATCCGGTGTGGCGGTTTTGGTGAAGGTGCGGCAAGTGTTGTGATCGATGATAAACCCGGGCGTCGTGCTGACAAGAAACACGGAATATTTACTCTCATGCAGGATTTCCCCGCCCTCGGTTTTAATGCGAATGGAATCTTTTTCGCAGTTGATGATCACCTGCAGCGCGCTTGCAGCGTCTGCATAGATTACCGGGACCCTTTTAGCGCTATCCACCTTAGTCGGCAGACCATCGATGCCAACCTGGTTGATGGTTGTTCTCTGTAATGTGCTGCTGCTGGCCGAGACATTGTAGGCCGCTCCAAAGGGTGTCACAGAGGGATCGAAGCGAATAATGTCCTCAGCGGTTCCCCCGCCTGATTGGAAGGTAAGATTGTTGCCGGTCGAAGGATTCGTGTTGCCTGCAAAGTGGGTCTGGGCGTTCGGAATAGGTTGAAATTGATCGTCAAAGTACTGCGCAGAGCTCCAGAAGGCACTGGCAAAAGTATCGGTATTGAATCTGTCCTGGATTTCGCAACGTCGCGATTTGGCCGGAACGTCGTCCACGAGCAGAGCCGAACCGGCGCATGCCAGAGCTGGACTGCCGTCGGAAAAAGTCCCTTCCAGCCGCACAGTCAGTTTGTTGCATGAGCCGTTGCCGCACATGCCCAGGCTCTTTACGCAGACGACGATAAACCTGGCTTCACCCGGCATCAAGGTCAGGGACTGATTCAATCCGGAGGGATTGCTTTCCGGGTTGCCGTCGGGTAGGATTTCCCAGCTCGCCGGGTTGTTGACAATTTGATGTGGGTAAAAATCGCCCTCCGGAAGCTGGATAGAGTAAACATTCGCTTCAAAGTTTTGCTGTGCCTGTGCTGCATCGAAGCCGTCCGGCAACCCGCTCCTGGGATCGAGTTCGGTGCTGACGTCGAGTTTGACGCTGTTCTGCGTATCATTGTTCCGCGCCAGAAAGTAGAAATAGGTCTGATCGCCGCGAGGACATTGTTGAAAGAAGTTCTCCGTCGCGCTGGTTGAGTAATACTGCAGGTCGAGCCGAGGTTTCGTGTTGTCGTCCGGCGAAGGCGGTACCAGGCAAATGACGGTTTGGTTGCTGGAGGAGATGGTACCGGAGCCGGTGCCGTTAGTGAAGTCTGCACTGAAAGTTGCGGAAATCTCACAGATCACTGGCGTGGTGGCGTCGCCGAACGAGCTGGCTGGAATCGTAAAGCATGCTGAATCGGGCTGCTGAAGTCCGGGATCAACAGGCGTATTGAGATTCTGGGAAAAAGGCCCGAGCTGCACGGGAGTGCCGCCCAGGGGCGTGCAGGTGACGTTGTAAGTGAGGTTAGCGTTAGTAAAAAGGTTCGCCGTGGAGGCCGTCCCTTCCAGTCCCGAATTGCCAGCCGGCTGGGCACACGCGGCGTTCTTATTCCAGGCTAGGTAGGCCAGATAGCGAAAGTGCACATCGATGGGGACGTTCGGCTGCAAGAGCACATTGCGTTGCGCCATCAACGCCAGCCAAATGGTGCGGCCACAAAACGGCACGGACGTGCCGCCACATGCCCAGGCCAAACGCTCTGCCGCAAACAAGGTCAGAACTCCCAGGATCGCGGCCACCATTGTTTTTGGAAACTTCATAATATCCTCCTTATCTAATATGAATTATTCACAAAAAGTTGATAGTCGTCATTTTCGGGTAAGCGTAATCCTATTAAACACAACAAGTTAAATCTGTACTTGAGTACTTGACGTCCGCCTTCGCGGGCATGACGTTCAAGCGAATTCGTGCCTAATACAGCGATTCATGAATAATGCTGTTTTGGCACTTCCTATTTCATCGCTGCTTTAAAAGCGCCAACACTCGTTCAACCAGCAGCTCCCGATCATAAGGTTTTGGGAACGCATCGGTGGCGCCTTGTGCAAACGCGCCCGCGATGTCATCGCCATTTATGACAATGATTGGCAAATCCGGACTGGTCTTCTTCACTTTGCTGACAAGCGAAATGTCGGTCGTTTTTGAGTCCCTTACTTCGAGTAGAAGAAGGTCCACCGACCATTCTTTGAGCATGCTGAAGACTTTGGAATAATCATGGGTTTTCAGAAGCGTAACGTCCTCACCGAGTTGTTTCATCAGAATCAAATCCGTGGTAAGATTGGGACCCGCAATGAGCACACAGGGATTTGTCATGTGGTTTATCTCTAATGTTGGAGAGAACATGTTCAACTTGTGTGCCAGGCGAAAACAAGGGGAGAGAAGAAAGTTAGGAATGGCGACTAATGTTTGTTTTTTATTAGCTAAGATGAATCTGATTTAAGAATGGGAAGGCAACATTTTGAGAAGGGACTATGGTATCACTGCCATAGTCGATATGGCAATCATGACATATGAAGTGCCTCCTGGAAGGTGGGTTACGAACCGAACTGCTTTGGATTGATAGCGTATTTTTTCATCTTCGTATGAAAATTCTTGAAATCCATGTCAGCGGCTTTGGCAGCTTTACTGATATTGCCGTTTGACTTTTGTAGACAGTCGATGACAAATTCTCGCTCGAACTTCTCGAGTATTTGCTGTTTGGCTTCTCTGAAGCTTACTCCTTCTTTGCGTTCAAAATCGGGCTCCGAAGCCAAAACCGGCAAATGTTCGAGATCGATTGTATCGGTTTTGCACAGGATGACTGCCCGTTCCATGATATTCTGCAGTTCGCGCACATTACCGGGGAAATCGTAACTGTGAAGCCGATTTTTGACACGTTCGGTGATCGTCAATACCCCTTTGTTATATTGTTCCGCGAATTGTGCGACAAAATGTTCGGACAGCAAACGGATGTCACTTTTGCGCTCTCGCAAAGGCGGCATCTCAATCCCGATGACATTCAGACGGTAGAACAAATCTTGCCGGAACGCGCCATCCTCTACCAGATGCGACAGATTCTTATTGGTTGCGGCGACCACCCGAACATCACATTGCCGAATTTGCGCACTGCCCACGGGCGCAAATTCGCCGCTCTGTAAAATACGCAGCATCTTCACCTGTAAAGCGGGGACCATTTCGCTGATTTCATCGAGAAAAACGGTACCGCCATCCGCACGTTCGAACCAGCCGATTTTATTTTCAATGGCGCCGGTGAAGGCCCCGCGCGCATGACCGAACAATTCTGATTCAAGCAGATCTTCAGGCAACGCGCCGCAGTTGATCGGAACGAACGGTTGCTCTTTGCGGCGACTGTTGGTGTGCAGGGCGCGTGCGATCAGTTCCTTGCCAGTTCCGGTTTCGCCAGCGATCAAAACCGTTGCATTGGTGTCGGCGATTTGGACAACGAGGTTCAAGATTTCCAGCATCGCCGGGTGCTCACCGACGACGGTCTCAAAATGGTAGCGTTCTCGCAGCTCACGTTCCAGGGCCTCGATCCGACTGTGCAACCGAGTTCGCTCCAAAGCCTGGTGTGCGGTCACGGAGATAAAGTCGGCAAACTGCCGTGCAAATTCGAAATGCTCCTCCGTGAATGCACCGCGCACCGTTCGGTTGTCGAGGTAGACGGCGCCAAAAATTTCATCTTGGTGACGTATCGGGAGACAGATCACGGAGAGGATTTTCCGCTCCGCAACACTTTCACTGGCACGGAATTCGGGATGCTCACGTGCATTTTTCACATAAACCGGTTTCTTCTCCGTTCTTACTTTTTGGATGATGGTGCGGCTGATTTCGTACTTGGGCTTCTGCAAGTCTTCGCGAGTGAGTTTACGTGCGGTCTGGAAGCGTACCTTCCCATCCAGATCGAACAGCAATATCAACCCGCGCTCAGCACCGGTAATGTCGATAGCACCATCAATCGCAGAGGACAAAACTTTATCGACATCTTGTTCTGTGAGAAGTTGGCGGCCGATTTGTAGCAATTTTTGCAGCATTTGAGTGTCCAGATTATACCCGATGCCTGATTCCAATTAGGTCGAAGCAGGTTATCTGGCATCAGGGATCCGAAATCAGGCCCTCCGCCAGCCAGAGGCTTCCACGAAATTTTCTTTCCACCAAAAGAAGTTGATCTTGATACAGCGTATAGTAGACATCTCGGGTGTGGTGACCTGACACATCCAATGGATGACGAATTTCCTGACTCTTAAAAGTGTACTCAGTGAATTTCTTGTCCTCAGCGCCGTAAGCACTTTTGCTAAAATAGAGCGCCCCATCATCGGAACGCCATAATATTTTGGTGAGAACGTCGATTTGCACATCGGGGAAGCGCACGATTTCGATTTCCCGCTGCTCATCAAAATCATAAATCCGGATGCTCGAACTGTTTTGCTCGTCATCATTTTGAAAGAAAGCGAGACGACGGCTGTCATTTGACCAATATCCTCCCGACTCAATTTCAGGAGATTCGGTGAGTTGCTGCATTTGGCCGGAATCGACGGCATAGAGCCACAGATCGAAGTGACTGCTTCGATTGGATAGGAAGCAGATATATTGTCCATCCGGTGAGTAAGTGGGCATCCAGTCGGCTCCAGGGTGTTCGATGATTTTTTCAGCTTGTCCGCCCTCAACAGGGATTCGCCAGATATCCGCATCATTGCCACCGCCCGCATCAAACGCAACCCAGTAACCATCGGGCGAACAAGAAGGGGCAAACGGCGGCTGCTCGTCGTACAGCAAAGTCTGGCTGCCATCATGCAGGGAAAACCGAATCAGCGAACGCAGCGTCCCGTGCTCCGTTTCCAGGATCAGATGTCTCCCGTCCGGCGTAACATCCAGATTTCCGGTGCCTTTCGTATGGCTGGCCAACAGCTCCGCGAAATCCCAGGGGTTTTCTGAACGACTATCCAGAGGAATCTGCCAGACTTTTTCTTCGGTCTCTTTTTTCGGGTAGATCAATTTGTTACCATCGTGGGAGATATTGAACGACATAAACTGTCTCAACTCAGTTAGCACCTGCACCGGCTCTGAAACAACCTCACCCGTTGACGGATCGATTTCGGCGCGCCACAACGCCGGTTCGGAATATTCGGCTGCGTGACCTACGAAATAAATAAATCGACCACTCCAGCGCGGAAAGGGGATGCCGGTATCGTGCGGCAGAATCTGTTTTGTCCGCCGGGTTTTAACTTCGATAAGCCAGAGCGCGCTTTTGCTGCCGAAACCGCCGGCACACACAAGCCAGTCTCCGGTCGGTGACCAGGATGGCGTGGCAAAATGTAAGTCATCCTCTGGAGAGATTTGTCTTACGGTGCTATCGGCCAGATCGAAAAGCATAATCGCGCTTCTTTCCGAAATCCGATCCGAAGATAGGCTGGCAAAGGCAATTTCCCGGCCATCCGGGGACCATTGGGGATTGTAACCAAACCTCGTGAGTTGGCGAAAACCACTTCCCGCGGTATCGACGATGGCGATTCCACCATTGCGAAAATGGAATGCGATCCAGCGGCCATCGGGAGAACAGTCCGGTCCCAAAGGCATGCGCCAGTTGTTTTCCATATCGATGTAAGATTCAAACAGAGTCTTGGTTCTTCCGCTTGCTATATCTTGCAAAAGCAACTTGCTGGAAGTGCGATCATCCGGTTTGGTTGCGACATAAACATATTGTTTGTCGTCGGGTAAAAAATCTCCATCTCCCGCATTGACGCCGGTCACGCTCAACGCTTTTAATTTAAGCACCGGCGGCGGTTTTTCGGCCCGTTCGAAGAAAAACAAAAAAGACAATATGATCAAAACTGAAATTGTGGCCAAAATGCCTGCCACACCCCAAATAGAGATTCGGGATTGAATTTCTGAGGAAGGTGCGATCTGTTCGAGTTCTCTGTGCACGGCGGACATGCTGGCTGGTCTGGATTCAGGGGATTTACTGAGACTGCATACAATAAGCCCATCCATCTTCGCTCCTATTTCCGGGCGAAACGCTGATGGTGGCTCTGGTTGCTGCTCGAGGATTGCTGCCATCAACGAAAGCTCGTCACGCCCCTTGAAAGGTGGCTCGCCGGTCAACATTTCATACATCACTGCGCCCAGCGCATAAACATCCGTGCGCTCGTCGACCGGGGCTTTATCGATCTGTTCCGGCGCCATGTAGAGAGCGGTACCCTCAAGGGTACTCATGGAGGTAGTCAGGGAAAAGGTTCGTGAGGTTGTCGTAATAGCGGGCCGTTGCGAAATCTTCTCCTGGTTGCCATCGTTGATGAGTTTGGCCAACCCAAAATCCATGATTTTCACACTGCCATCGGGAAGCACCATGATATTGTCCGGTTTAATGTCGCGATGGATGATACCTTTGGCGTGGGTGGCTTCCAGCGCGTCACATATTTGCCTGCTGATCGCAATCACTTCGCCTTCCGACAGACGGACGCGTTGGTTTAAGGTCTGTCGAAGCGACTTACCTTCAACGTATTCCATCACGATGAAATGCGCGGAATCGAATTGCCCGATATCATAGATCGTACAAATATTGGGATGATTCAAAGCGGAGGCGGCTTGTGCTTCGTGCACGAAGCGCTGTCGATTCTTTTCACTCACGACCAGGTCAGGAGAAAGAAACTTCACGGCCACGGTGCGCAGAAGGCGGGTATCCTGTGCTTTATAAACCACACCCATTCCTCCCTGCCCGAGAGGCTCAAGCACTTTGTAATGCAAAATCGTTTTCCCCGCCAAAGACTCGTCGTTTGAGTTCACTTAGAAAACCGAGGAATGGATAAAAATTGTATGTTCGCGGATTGATTGTCAAAAATTTTTCATTCAATCCAGCCGGGAATTTCGATGCAATCGATCTTCACGGGTTACAAGCGCTTCTTTTTATTTATGTTTATGTCTCTGTCGGATAAATCTTACACACGCCGATGGTCAAAAGGAAAGCAAGTTTGCAATCCCAAAATAGCTATTTCTGTCAAAAAGATCAATCAGATTCGCACCCAGTTGTTTTGGACGTTTTTGAAAACGATTGACATTGGTTAAAATTGGTAAGTAAAAAGCAGAAAATAAAATGGAACTCAAGCGGGCAAATTCAAACGACGTCAGCTCTCCACCGGCAGTCCCTCCATTCGCATGATCTTCAATGCATTAGTGGTCGGGCACGGACCAGGGCGCAATTTATAGTCGAACACCATTTTGCCTTGCTCTACGTGTTCTTTGAAGTGGTAATTGCGGACATTCGCGATTTTGTCGGCCAATTTGGTCAGCTCCAAATCGTGGGTGGCGACCGCGCCCAATCCGTTTTTTCCAACCAACGCTTGAATGAAAGACCGGCCGCCAATGTAGCGTTCGCGGTTGTTCGTGCCCTTGAAAATCTCGTCGATTAAAAAAAGAACGGGAACCGGAGTATCTTTCTCAAGCTCATTCAGCAGCGTTTTGAGACGCCTTACTTCGGCGTAGAAGAAGGAGAAGCCATCGGTCACCGAATCGTTGATTTTGATGCTGGTGTAAATTCGAAACAGGGAGGTTTGTAAATGTTGGGCGTTGACAGGACCTCCGGCAAAGGCCAGGCACAGATTGATGCCGATGGTTTTTAGAAACGTACTTTTGCCGGACATGTTCGAACCGGTGATGAGGGCAACTCCACTTTTTGAGTCGAATGCGAAGTCATTGCACTTTCTTTGGCCATCCGGTAAGAGTGGGTGGCCCAAATCCTTGGCTTGGAAGACAAAGTTTTTTTCTGAAATGATTTCCGGAAAGGTGTCGTCCGGATTTAGGTAAGCGAAGTTAGCTAATGACATTAGTGCCTCTAATTCAGCCAGTATCTGCAGCCAGGTTGGCAGAGAGTCAGCAAGGATGCGTTTCTGTTTATTTAATACATGCACACACAGAAAGTCCCAGGGTACAGGGGCATTCAAGATTAATCTTACCAGCGGGTTCATGCGTAGTCCCACGGCGGTTGCGGTTAGCAAGCTGCGCTTCAATTGCCTGGAGGGACGGTTTTTCGGATCTTGGAATGGTTGGCATAAATTTTTCAGATTTTCGTGTCCCTCATAATTGTATGATTCCAGATAATGGGAAATCACTTTGAACTTCTTCAATTCTTCGAACATTAAAACGGAATCGTCGAGCAGCGAGTCAAGAAGTCGGTGATTCATGAAATAAATCGCCCCATAAAGCGCGAACGAAATGACCCAAAAAGGCGGGATCATTTCCAGACTGTGAAGCGTGAACAGAGCGAT
>JABAHS010000145.1_pt2 | contig 17050 bp, 20 predicted proteins | sample 7062111 | NCBI WGS metagenome assembly JABAHS01 (sample SAMN14534600, study PRJNA622989) | marine sediment metagenome | biome: marine biome [ENVO:00000428]; feature: marine pelagic biome [ENVO:01000023]; material: deep marine sediment [ENVO:00002113]; isolation source: pool of 4 deep marine... | reverse complement strand
CTGGGCGCGTTGGCTGCGATCCTCTGCCGGCCCGACCTGTCCCGCAAGACGTGGGTAGGCGCCCTGCTCTTCCTTGGGTACTACACTCTGTTCCTGCTGGGCCTCGAATGGACGGCGCCTGGCTACATCGAGCGGGTGTGGAATCTGACGGCGCTTTCCGGCCTGGAAATTGCGGGTTTTCCGATCGAAGAACTCCTCTTCGCCGCTGCCTTCGGCGCCTACTGGGCAGGGGTGTACGATCATTTTACGTGGCAAAAGCTGGTGCCGGCTCGCAGATGACGGGAAAAGCAGTGTGTGTGCATTTGAGGTCCGACCGGCCGATGCGAGGAGGCCGGACTGCAATTTGTGGTGACGGCGCCATGTATCGCATTAAGGCCGATCCATCGTACTTTCCTTTGAAATACTTCTCGCTCGGAGCACCGCTCGAAGTCCCAGCGGCATGGCCATGGTTGTGACAACCGCTGTAATTACCAATGCAGAGAACAAGTTCGTGACGAGCTCATCCGACTGGTTAAAGAGCCCAGCCTCCAGCGCGATGCTCGCCACGACAAGTTCAATGGCACCGCGGCCGCTCATGCCAATGCCGACCGCCATGGCGTCTCTCGTGGGTAGTCCGGCTAAGCGGGCTGGAACACCTGTACCTACCAGCTTTCCAAGGAAGGCAACCGCCAGTAGCGCCGCGAGGAAAAGCGGGATTGCCTCCACGGCGCCCAGGTCGACGCGTGCGCCGATGGAGATGAAAAAGAGCGGTGCTAGAAGGCCGTCTGTTATGTCTCTCAAACTGGTCTTGACACCCGCATACGCTTCTTCTCCCACCGTTTCCGGATTGAAGAACAACCCCGCCAAAAAGGGCCCTAGGATGAAATCCATGCCGAGCGCTTCGGCCACAACGGCAAGCGCTAACGCCAAGGACATGAGGGCGCTGAACCGGGGCGCTGGTATGCGGAACTGGGCGACGATCCGATAAAGGGGCGGCCCGAGAAACAGGCCGGCCGATATGGAAATGACGAAGAATATGGCGACCCTGCCGAGAAGAAGCAGCATCTCCGGTGCGTCGGGGGCCGCTCCGGTCTCGATCAAGCTGAGCACGACCGCGAGTAGGACGAGTCCGATCACGTCGTCAAAGATCGCAGCAGAGACGATCATCCGGCCTACGCGCTCATGCAGCAACCGCAGCTCCCTGAGGACTTCTACGGCCACTGGTACCGCAGAAATCGAAAGTGCTATCCCTACGAGAAGTGCTTGGGCGAACTTGAGAGGAGTCTCGGGGAGAAAAGCCCAGGCGAGCGCGAAACCGGCCGCGAGCGGCAGAACCACGCCGCCAAGCGCGACTCCCAGTGATGCCGCCGACTGTGATGTGACTTCGTACGGTCGCATCTCCATGCCGGCCAGCAGAACAATGAAAAATATCCCGAACTGTGCGGCCACTTCGAGGAACGGGGTCGATGGAATCTGCGCTATCAGCGGGACCGCCAAAGGCGATGCAGCAATGAGTGCAAGTACGATACCGGCTGTGATTTCTCCCATCGACGCCGGTTGGCCGATGCGCTTGAACAGTTCGCCGAGCAACCGTGCAGCCGTGATCAGGATGAGGAGGTGCAGAGCGTGTTCCATCTAGATGGACCGCGCGCGAGTCATGGTTGGGGTAGTTTCTTCAGTCACTTCCGCACTCGCACTGACGCGTTGATTTGTGTCAGCGTCTGTTGCATCCCGAGGCTCGACAGCGGTGGATGGTTCCATTCCGGATGGGAATTTACAGAAACCTTGTGGCGGGACAGCGAGCGCGCTGTTGAATTTGCTCGACATGTTCTGGAACGCGATTACGCCGGTCAGCTCGACAATGGCGTTATCGTCGAAATGCGCTCGCAGGCGCTCGAAATGACCCTCCTCAACCCAGGTATCCGAGCGCGTCATGGCTTCCGCATAATCGAGCGCGACGCGCTCACGCTCCGAAAACAGAGCGCTGTTCCGCCAATCGCCGAGCGCTTCAACGTTCTCCGGGCTTGCTCCACGTTCGAGCAACGTGGCGGAGTTGAGATCGACGCAGAACGCGCACCAGTTGATCTGCGAGACGCGCACTGTCACGAGCGAACGCAAGGCCGGCTCGATTGGTGATCGTCGGCGGTCAACTATTCCATAAAGAGTGGCTACGCCGAGGAATAACCGCGGCGAGCGCGCCCAGAGGAGAGCGGCGTCGAGGACACGGCCGTACTTGCGACGTTGGTTCCAGAAGAAGGGGCGCAGATACCAAGCATAGGAGTCAATCGGCATGGGGTCTATTCGCATCGCTATGTCCTTTAGGTGAAGTTGACTCTGAAAGTGCAGAAACTCCTTGCAGGCTCACGATCAATCAGTCGTAGCCATCGCATGCCAGGTGCTGACCGCGATCTGGTGAAATTCCAACCTTCGATAAATCGCCTCGACTACTTCATCTGTGGAAAGGCCCATAAGCCCCGGGCTCCGCGTCTAACTCACCCAACGACCAGCCATTTCTCGTGGCTCTCAACGCAATTCATGATGAAACTGCCACCGCTATAAGTCACTTTCAGAAAAGCGGCCTAACAGAGTTCCACGAGCGCCTTGAGCGCCTCGCGCCGGTTGATGACCCCGACAACCCGATCGCCCGAGACCACGGGAAAGCGGCGGTAGGGGCCCTTCAGAAACATCTCGGCGACGGTAACGATGTCGGTGTTGGCATTCACGGCAACGACCGAGGGCGTCATATAGTCGGATACGCGGCCGCCGCGGTCCTGGTAGTAGCAGCAGCAGAAGGCGATCTTGAAGCAGTCCTTCTCCGAGAGGAACCCCACGAGGCGGCCGGCCAGATCTATCACGGGGATACCCGAGACGTGCTCCTCGACAATCAACTTGATGGCTTCGTGAATGTCCGTGTCGGGCCCGACGCTCACCAATCGTGCCGTCATCACGTCCCGCACTGTCGTGGTTGTGATCATTTCAGGCTTTCCCCGATTGGTCCGACGGCGGCGCGCCGGGACAAGTGCTCGTGCCAGCCGGGCGGCCGCAAACCCGGCACGCTGAGGACCCGCCCGCTGTCGCCCCCATGCCTGCACAGCCCGCACCAGGTGCCCGACGCCCGGTGAGAATGCCGATCGCCAAGCCCATCATCGCGAGTACGAACACCAGGAGAGAGAGCGCAAATATCTCGATCATGCCGGCTGTTCCGTGACGTACCGGTTGAAGAAGACGGTCATCCGCTCGCCAAAGCCGTCCTCGCCGCGTGCGATGAATAGCGCCGCGATCCGATGGCGTTCGGCGAAGGCGAAGCCCGCCTCGGAACCCATCACCAGGAGGGCGGTAGAGAGAGCGTCCGCTTGCATGGCAGAACCGGCGATTACCGTGACCGAGGCGAGGTCATGGTTCACGGGCTCGCCGGTACGGGGGTCGATGAGGTGGCTGTAGCGCCGCCCATCGACGATGAAGAACTTGCGGTAGTCGCCGGAGGTCGCGACGGCCGCGTCGGCCAACGCGACGTATCTCTGCGGCCGCGTCGCGGCGAGGTGGGGCAATTCCACCGCGATCGTCCATGGCCGCCCGGCCGGGTTGCTGCCGCCCCTGCAGCGGACCTCGCCACCGAGCTCAATCAGGAAGTCGGGGATGCTCAGATGGTCGAGAGTCCCAGCCAGCTCGTCTGCGGCGAATCCTTCGGCAATGCCCGAGAGATCGATCTGCAGTCCATATTTTCGCTTGCGCAGCGCGGGAGATTCCCGCCTTTCTTCAAGGGCGGGATAGCCGATCTGATTTCGTACTGCCGCGACAGAGCCGGCGTCAGGCACGCGCTTGAACGGGCCCGCCGAGCCGAAGCCCCAGAGGTCCACGAGCGGACCGATCGTCGGATCGAATGCCCCCTCGGTGCGCCACGCCATGTCAATGGCCGCGGCGGCAACCTTCGAGGTGCCAGCCGAAACGGGAATCCATACGCCGGGTTCAGCGCGATTGAAGCGCGATACCTCCGAGTCCGGCCGATAGGTCGACATCGTGGCATCGACATGGTCGAGCACCTCGCGCACCTGCCGGCGTACCGCTTCCCTGCTAACGCCTGCCGGAAGACGTGGAATGGTGACGCGATAGGAGGTGCCCATCGTCGGGCCGCCCAGGACGGCCCCGCCGTCGGTGGTTCCCCTCCGCCCCATCACGGGAGCAATCGCCACGGCACCGAGGGCGCCAGCGGCGATCGTCAATATCGTCCGGCGTGTGTATTGCCCTCTCATTTTGCTTCTCCGAAGTCGTCGAAACGGATGTGCTCCGGGGGAACGCCGAGATCGTCGAGCATCCGCAGCACGGCCCTGATCATCAGCGGCGGGCCGCAGAGGTAGTACTCGCACTCCTCGGGCTCGGAGTGGTCCTTGAGGAACCGGTCATACAGCACCTCGTGGATGAACCCTGTCGGCCCGGACCATGAGTCGTCCGGCCGCGGCTCCGACAGCGCCACCGTCCAGCGGAAATTGGGGTACGTCTTCGCGAGCCCTTCGAACTGATCGGCATAGAACAGCTCGCGCCGATTGCGTGCCCCGTACCAGAAGCCGATCGGGCGCTGCGTATCGATACCGAGAAGCTGATCGAGGATGAGTGAGCGCAGCGGCGCCATGCCGGCCCCGCCGCCGACGAAGACCATCTCGCGCTCGCTGTCGGTGGCGTGCATGGCGCCGAACGGACCGGATATCGTGACCGGATCGCCTTCCTTCAGGCTGAACAGGTAGGACGACACGATGCCAGGTGCGATCGCCGGCGCCGCGCCGGGCGGCGGCAGCGCGATGCGCACGTTCAGCATGATTCCCTCCTCGCCCGGATGATTCGCCAGCGAATAGGCGCGCGTCGTGCGGCGGCTCGCACCGGCGGCGTAGCGCCAAAGGTCGAGGCGATCCCACTCGGGTCGGTACTCGGGCTCGATGGCAAGGTCGCGGAACCGCGCGCTGTAGGCTGGGCATTCGACCTGGATGTAGCCTCCGGCGCGGAAGGTGAAGGACTCGTCCGCCGGAACGTCAAAAGTGATCTCCCGGATCAATGTTGCGACGTTTCGGGTTGACGAGACCGTGCAGACCATCCGGCGGGCGAACAAGACCTCGTCCGGCACTTCGATACCGAGGTCTCCGTGGACGGCGACCTGGCAGGCGAGACGCACGCCGCGCGCGATGTCGCGCCGGGCGATCCGAGCCGCCTCGATCGCAAGCGCCGTCCCAGCACCCTCGCGCACGAGCACGCGGCACTGCCCGCAGGTGCCGCGACCGCCGCACGCGGCCGGCAGATGGATGCCCGCATCGGCAAGGCCCCACAGCAGCTTGAGATCGGTGGGGACAACGACTTTGCGGCTATCGTTCACCGTGACGGTCGCCGTGCCACCTACGACCATCACCGCGCGCACCGCAAGCACCGCGGTCACGGCCAGCATCACGATGGTGGTGAACAGGGTGACTGCGAGGATGGCGTCGATCATGACGATTTCCTGCCCTTACCCGAACCGAAGTCCGGAGAAGCTCAAGAAGCCGAGCGACATCAGGCCCGCCACCATGAATGAGAGCGCAACGCCGCGGAGTCCCTCGGGGGGATCGCTGTATTTCAATCTCTCCTGGATGCCGGCCAGCGCAACAATGGCGAGCGCCCAGCCGAAGCCGCTGCCCACGCCGTAGACCACGCTCTCGCCGAAGCTGTAGTTGCGCTCGACCATGAACAGGGAGCCGCCGAGGATGGCGCAGTTCACGGTGACCATGGGCAGAAAGATGCCCAGCGCGCCGTGCAGGGCCGGCAGATGGCGCTCGAGCGTCATCTCGAGCATCTGCACCATGGCAGCAATGATGCCGATGAAGCTGATGAGCCGCAGGAAGGAAAGATCGGCGTCGACCCCGAGCCAGGTCAAGGCGCCCGGCCGAAGGAGTTGCGTGTAGATCACGTTGTTGAGCGGCACCGATACCGTCAGCACGAGGAATACCGCCCCACCCATGCCGAGCGCAGTCTCCATGCGCTTGGAGGTGGCGAAGAACATGCACAGGCCGAGGAAAAAGGACAGCGCCAGGTTCTCGACCAGGGCCGCCTGCACAAAGAGGTTGGCGGCCTCGCTCATCGCGCCTCTCCGGGCTGTACCGCGGCAAATTCCTGTGGCTCGACCTGAGCGGTCTTCCAGGTACGGATGCCCCAGATCAGCAGTCCGATCAGGAAGAAGGCGCTGGGCGGCAGGAGCATCAAGGAGAATGGCCGGAACCAGCCGCCCTCGGCCGTGGTGGTCAATACGGTCTCGCCGAGCAGCTGGCCTGTGCCAAGAACCTCTCGCACCGTTCCGACCAAGACGAGGACGATGGCGTAGCCGAGGCCGTTGCCGAGCGCGTCCAGCGCGCTCAGCACGACGCGGTTGTTCATGGCGAAGGTTTCCACACGCGAAAAGATGAGGCAGTTCGTGACAATCAGCCCGACGAAGACCGAGAGCTGCTTGCTCAGCTCGAAGGCATAGGCCCTCAGCACCTGGTCGACGACGATGACGAGCGAGGCGATGATCGTAAGCTGCACGATCAACCGGATGCTCCTCGGAATATAATGGCGGATGAGGCTGATGGCGGAGCTGGAAAGGACGAGCACCGCCATCACCGCCGCCGACATCACCAGCGCCGTGGCCAGCGTCTTCGTCACCGCCAGGGCGATGCACAATCCCAGGATCTGCACCGTGATGGCGTTCTCGTTGATCAGCGGGTTCACCAGCGTGCGCATGCGTTCGCCGTTCATGGCAGCCTCACTGCGGTTGGAGACGGCTCAGGAACGGTCCGAAGCCGTCGTCGCCGAGCCAAAATCGGATGAGGTTGTTGACTCCTTGCGAAGTGAAGGTGGCGCCGGTCAGCCCATCCACCTGGTGCGGCGCGTTCGGATCGTCCGGTGACAGAGGGCCTCGGGCGACCCCGATGCGCAGCCGCCCATCCCGGTCGCGCACCTTCTTGCCTGGCCATTGCTCGCGCCACTGCGGGCTGTCTATCTGGGCGCCCAGGCCCGGCGTCTCACCATGTTCGTAGAAGCTGAGGCCGACCACTGTGTTCGCGTCGCCGGCAAGCCCCAGAAAGCCGTAGAGGGTGGAGGCGTAGCCTCGCCCGCGGACCGGCAGAACGATAAGACGCAGCCTGCCCTCCGACCGGACCAGATACACAACCTCATATCTGCTCACGCGCCTGACGCCGGCGATGTCGCGGTCTGGCGGGATGGCGATGCTGCGCGCGGGATCCTGCGTCGCGGCGCGAGCATCGACCGTCTCGGGCTTCATGGTGGCGTCCGCCTCGCCGCTGCCGAGATCGACGACCAACGCCTCCACGGCCGCATTCTCGACCCGGTCGAACAGCCGCTCCATCCCGGGCAGGCGCTGAACGATCTCCAACAGATTGCGCTGTCGCTCGTTCTCCAGATTGGCTTCGATGCGCGGCCGCAGCAGCAGCGCCGAGCCCGAGACGAGAACCGATCCGAACAACGCCACCAGAAGGGCCACGATCAGCGTCTTGGCTATGCTGTCGTTCGGCGTCGAGGCCATGCGGTCGTGCCATGACCGCCCGCCGTCGCCGCCCTTCGCTTGGGTCGACTCACCGGCCATAGCGCTTCAACCTCCGACGGGCGTTGGCCCACATCACCGCGTAGTCGATCGCCGGGGCGAAGATGTTGCCGAGCAGGACGGCAAAGACCACACCCTCGGTGTGGGCCGGACCGGCCACACGGATGAGGATCGCCAGGACACCGATCAACAGGCCGTAGATCCAGCGGCCCGTGTCGGTCGTGGCTGCGGTGACCGGGTCGGTCGCCAGGTAGACGGCGCCGAACGCCACGCTGCCGAGCACGAGATGCCAGGTCCAGGAAAGCGCGAGAACGGATGTCGTTTCATCACTCACGGCGCCGAACATCATTGCGGTCGCGGCCGCGCCGATCAGAACGCCGGCGATGACCCGCCATGATGCAAGGCCGGCCCAAATCAGAACAACGGCGCCGACCGCAGCTGCCAACGCAGAGGTCTCCCCGAACCCGCCCGGGATGGTCCCGAGGAACGCGTCCATCCAGCTCACCCCCGCCTCGGCGAGGGCCGCCGGACCTCCCTGCTGGGCGATCTCGAGCGGTGTCGCGTCGAGGTAGCCCTCGACCGGAACCCATACCCGAGCATCCATCATTTCGGCCGGGTAGGCGATGTGGAGGAATGCCAGGGCCGCCACCGCCGGATTGAATACGTTCCGGCCGAAGCCGCCAAAGATCTCCCGTCCGAGGATGATCCCGAAGGACATCCCGAGCACCGCCAGCCACAACGATATCGTTGGCGGCAGCATGAGGGTGACCAGGAGCGCAATGCCGAAAACGCCAGGCTCCACCCGCCGCCCGCGAAGGACAGCGAACAGCCAGATCCAGAAAGCCGCGGCGGCGACCACCGCCAGGAGGGCTGGCACAAAGTAAACAGCGCCGTGGACGATGGACGCCCAGAGTGCCGAGGGATCATAATCGGCGCCAAGTAGATCGATCAGCTGCCCACGCCAGCCCGGCGCCGCAGTGATACCGAGCCGCTCCATGGCGAGATTGGCCTGATATCCGGTGTTGTAGACGGCCATCAGTGCTGGCGGGAGGAGGGAGACCACAAACACGCTCATGGCCACGCGCACACTCATGACGTCGCGCACATGTGGCGCGGAGCGGGTCACCGGCGGCAGTCGCAGCGAGATATCGAAAGGCGCCATCACAGCTCCTTCTCGATTTGCATCAGCGTCTGGCGCAGCAGGGCACCGTAATCGAGCTTGCTCGGGCAGACGAAGGTGCAGAGCGCGAGATCTTCTTCTTCGAGCTCCAGGCAGCCCAGACTGAGCGCGCGCTCGGTATCCCCCACCGCCAGCGCCCGCAGCAACGGTATCGGCAGAATGTCGAGTGGCATAACGCGCTCGAACGCGCCAATCGGGAATATCGCCGTCGGCTCGCCATTCATCGCCGTCGTGAGCGCCGTCGGCCGGCGGCGGAGCAATCGGTCGACAGCAGCCGCCGGGAAGGACGGGCCCGGCGGTGCGTCCAGTACGGGCTCGTCCAGCGCCGAGATCTGCACATGGTAGCGACCGAGATAGCAGACCGGCGACACGGCCGATCTTCCCGACAACACCGATCCCGACACCAGCCGCACCGGACCCGGGTTCAGATCGCCAGCAGTTAGCTCCGACAAGTCGGCGCCGAGTCGGGTTCTCAGGAGCCGCGGCCGGCGCACCGGGGAACCGGCCAAGGCCACCACGCGCTCGGTCCACAAACGGCCCATGGTGAACAGCCGCCCGATGGCGATGACGTCCTGGTAGCCGATGTACCAGGCCTCATGGCCCAGGCCGGCCGGGCACAGGAAATGGATGTGCGTCCCCGGGAGACCAGCCGGATGCGGGCCAGAGAAAGCGACCTGGGTGATTCGGCGCGCGTCGATATCGCCGAAATCAATGCCTCGTGCCGTGCACAGGAAAACCGGGCAGTCGGCCATCAGACTGACGACGGTCAGGCCATGGACGAAATCCTCGCGACGGTCGGCGATCACGATCTCAGGCGCGGCCGCCAGGGGGTTGGTTTCGATCGCGGTGACGAAAATGGCCCGCGGTATCGCGTCGGGACTCGGGACGCGCCCAAACGGGCGGCTGCGCAGCGCTGTCCACAGTCCGCTCCTCAGCAGGGTCTCGATAACCACGTCGCGCTTCAGGCCCGCAAGGGCCGAGGGTTGATGCGCCGGGAATTCCACTTCTCCGCCGTCGCTGTCGAGCGACAGCACCACCGAGCGCAGCGAGCGCTTTTCGCCGAGGTTGACGGCGGCGACTGTACCGGAGCCGAACGCCGTGAACACGATCCTAGGGTCGCGGCGGTCGGCGAAAAGCGGCTCTCCCAGTCGAACCCGATCTCCCTGCTCGACGAGCAGCTTGGGCCTTAGCCCCACATAGTCATCGCCGACAAGCGCCACGGAGGACACAGCGGGTCCGGTCTCGATGACCTGGCGCGGCGTGCCGGCAAGGGCAATGTCCAGCCCCTTTCGAAGCTGCACCGGCCCATCGCGCGCTGTCGTGGGAATTTCGCAGTTCGCCTTTGGCACGACAGCCTCACTCCACTTTCACCGCGGTGATGTCGGCATTAACGCCTATTCCCAAGGTCAGCGGGAAGGAGACATGGTGGAACCGCGTTGTGACGTTGTCGTCGTGGACCGAGAAGGAGACGGTGTAGCGTCCGCCCGCGCGCAGCGGCTTGTCGTCCCCGGGATGACCGGTGTCGAGCGCCCGCGCCCAGACGACGGTCCAGGTCCCCTGTTCCCAGCTCCCTACGACGTCCAGGTTGTCCGCGGCCGATCCACGGGTTCCGTCCCGCGTCAGCACCCGGCTCGGCAGTATGTCGCCGGCCCGCCAGTCGGCCTCCGGTTCGTACGGCACGGCGTTCTCCTCGCGGATAAGCGCGAAGGATTCGGAGCGGCCCACGATCTGCTCGAGATCGAGCGCCCGGTAACCGGTGCGCGCCCTGTCGAACATGTAGCGCGGGGCGGTCGTTTCCCGGTCGAGGTTCGAGGCGAACGAGCCGACACCGTCATCGAACAGCCGGTACTCCAGAACGTAGCCGTCGTCTGCCATGCCAACCGGGTTGCTCCGGTAGGCGCGCCACTGCATCAGATCGAGAAATGCTCCCGCCGCCTTCAGCCGCGCGATATCTTCCGCCGACTTGGTGCGATCCCACGAGGCGGCCTCGTCGCTTCGGCTTTCCGGCAGGTACTTGCGGACATCGTCCCGGCCCAGCAGCCGACCCAGGAGGCCATGTGCCCTTACGCGTTCCGCGGACGGCTGCCGTTGCATGTCACGCATGCCGTCATGGCAGGACAGCCAGCAGCCTTGGGCGGCGAAGGAAGGGACCCTGCCGTCGTCGAGGGTGATGCCCAGGCGGTCTTCGTAAAGCGGCGGCATGGCGCCCGAGCGCACCTCGGGCTTCGAGCGCGGCCCTCCGAAAGGCTTCCAGCGCTGTCCATCGTAGCGCAGGAAGTCATGCACCTGTCCAGGGCGCTCTTGCCGGGTTGACCACTGGAACCGCAAATAGAGCCGCTCCTGGTCGTACGCCGCCTGGACGCGGAGCTCGATGGCGCCGGGCTTCCCGGCAATCGGATCGGGTTCTAACGTGCCACCGGCGACAATACGCTCTCCGAGCGCGGCTTCCTGCCCGGCATGGCATGCGCTGCATGGTGCGCCATCGGCGACGGCCGCCCGGCCGGCGGCATGACCGGGACCGCGCAGCCATTGAAAGCTCGACTGGCCCGGGTAGAAGAGCGTCACCGCGCGAACGGGAACCGTCGCCCAGTCGACGATGCCGGACGCCTTCGCTTGTTGCGGCTTCTCGGTTTCGGCAGCGCTTGCCGCCGCAAATCCGGAGGCAATGGCAAACGTCACAAGAAGCCACAGAAATCGCGCGGCGGCAAAAACACGCCTGGAAGTGCATGTTTTCGTCGGTTTGCGACGAACCTCAAACGAGTCGGGCAGGCGGCACCGGGCGCCAAGCAGACGGAGGTCTCGTGCGGGGTCACCCTCGCGAGCGGCGCGGCGCGGTTCGCAGGATACGGCTATGTTTGGATTTCCCATGGACAAGTCCTCGAGGTTCATTGGATGGCGTCTTGGACGGCTGCTGCGGTCCACTGCTAATTCCCCTCCTCGGCGACCGACCCGGGATCATCCGGCACGTCATTCTGCGCCTCGCCATCGTCGGGTGGGCGGTTGGCGTGCCTCTGCAGATAAGCTTCCAGATCCCCGGGGGCGATGCGCCATTCCCGGCCAACATTCACGGCCCGTAGGTCCGCATTCCTGATCCAGGATCGGACGGCCGTCTCGCCGACTTTCAGGAGCTCGGCCACTTCTTTCACAGAGAGGAACTGGCGCGTCAGCATCTGAGAATTCTCCAGTGTCGGTGGGTGCTGTTGACGATAGGTGAGCGGTCCTCGGCGGTCCTTGATCCAGATCAAGGCACTACGCGCCTTGTTAGTTCAAATTTTCGAGGCTGGCGTAGTCGTCGTCCGATGGCCGCGTGAGGTCCCGTCCGGCGGCGAATGCACAGCCCACTACTTGGATGGGACGGTCACGATGAACAGGGTCCAGCGTATTGCCGTCGTTCCCCTCGGGATGAGCCTCGGTGTCTTCTTCGTAATTACCTACGTCCTGTGCGTACTCTTCGGGTTGATTGTGTCGGCAGAGTCCATGCATCGGCTGCTGCCGATGCTGCTGCCGGGCTTTACGTGGATTATCTGGCCGAGCTTCGCGATCGGGCTCGCCTGGGCGTTCGCCTATGGCTGGAATGTCGCCCTCGTGTTCGTACCCCTCCACAATTTCTTCGCTTCACGCGGCGGATTACTGAGGAGCGTCTGATCATGTCGAGGAACCGCCAGCAGATCCCGGTGTCAACGGCTTCCGAACCACCGACAACGCTACGAGATCGCCTGCTCTGGATATGCCCGCTCGTGGGCCTCGTGGCCGCAGTTGTAATCCTTTGGCAGTTCGGATTGTCAATCTGGACAGCCGTCGCCTTCGTGTTCCTGATCGCCTGTCCGCTCGTGGTGGTCTGGGTTCTGGCGATCGAGCGGCGACAGGAACCCTTCTCGAGGAAAAGGCCATGAAAGAGGTACAGCGGTCCGAGTCACCCGCGGCTACCGCCGATCGGGCGGCGACGCTCATCGTTCCGGGTATGGGGAGCGACCATTGCGCTGGACTCGTTTCCACCTCGCTCAGGCGCGTGGCGGGCGTAACCGACGTGCGCACCAATATCGCGGCCCACCGCGTGGACGTGCATTTCGATCCCGCACGCGTCGATCCAGACGGCCTGCGGACGGCCGTCGAGCAGGCCGGCTACGACGTCGACCGTATCGCCGCCGAGGGTCCCGAGGCTGCCAGGGAGATTCGCCTGACCGTGCCGGGCATGGGCAGCGATCACTGTGCGGGGATCGTATCGGAGTCGATTCGGCGGCTCCCCGGCATCACCGAAGTCGGCACCAACATCGCCAACCATCGCGTGACCGTCCGCTTCGATCCCATGCGGGCAAACGCCAATGCAATCCGCGGTGCAGTCGAGCGCGCGGGGTACGATGTCGCCGCCATCGAAGCGGTTGCGGCAAGGGCAGCGGCACCCTCTGCCGGTGAAGAGGCCGAGGAACGCTACCTCGCCCAGGCATGGAAGCGGCTATGGATCGCAGCGATTCCTACGATGCTGATCATGGTGCTGATGGCGGTCCATATGTTCTGGGCACCGGTTCCGGGATATCTGGCCATCGTCGCGGCGCTGGCTTTCCCCGTCGTGTTCACCTACGGCGGCTTTGCGACCCACCGCTCGGCCTGGCGCTCGCTGACCAACCGCACGGCCAACATGGACGTGCTGATCTCGCTGGGCAGCCTGCCGCCCTACCTAATTGGCCTCGTCGGCTTCTTCTATCCGATGACCTCTTTCATCGAGATGGCCGCGACGATCATGACCTTCCACCTGCTGGGCCGCTATCTGGAGACCCGCGCCAAGGGCCGCGCCTCGCAGGCGATCAAGCGGCTGATTACGATGGGTGCGAAGACCGCCGCGGTTCTGCGCGACGGCCAGGAGGTGGAGGTGGCGGTCGCCGAGCTGCAGGTGGGCGATGTCATGGTGGTCCGTCCCGGCGCCAAGGTGCCGACGGACGGGGAGATCGTCGAGGGCAACAGCCATCTCGACGAGTCGATTGCCACCGGCGAATCCGTGCCGGTCGAGAAGGGCCCCGGAGATCCCGTCATCGGCGCAACCATCAACAAGGAGGGCATGCTCAAGGTCCGGGCTACCAAGGTGGGCGCGGACACATTCCTGTCGCAGGTCATCAGACTCGTCGAGCAGGCGCAGGGCTCCAAGGTGCCGATCCAGGAGTTCGCCGACCGCGTGACGGCTCGGTTCGTGCCGGCAGTGATCATGATCAGCGTGGCGAGTTTCGTGATGTGGCTGCTGTTCGCGGACGGGCTGCGTCCGATCCTGGACTGGGGCGTCGCCTTCCTGCCCTGGGTCGATCCGTCCCTGACGCCGCTTTTGGTTGCCACCCTGTCCGCCATTGCAGTGCTCGTCATTGCCTGCCCCTGCGCACTTGGTCTCGCGACGCCGACGGCGATCATGGTCGGCTCCGGCCTGGGGGCGGAGCGCGGCGTCCTGATCCGCTCCGGCGAGGCGATCCAGACGCTCAAGGACATCAAGGTCGTCGTTCTCGACAAGACCGGGACGATCACCGAGGGCCGCCCCTCCCTGACCGACGTGATCGCGGCCGAGGGGTTCGACGAAAGCGCGGTACTGCGCGCGGCCGCATCGGTCGAAGCCGGCTCCGAGCACCCGCTCGGTCAGGCGATCGTATCCGGCGCGAAGGGTCGTGGCCTCGACGTGCCTGCCGTCGAGGGCTTCAAGGCGATCACGGCGCGCGGCGTCGAGGGCCGCGTAGACGGCCGATTCGTCCGCGTGGGCAGCCGCCGGCTCCTGAACGAGGCAGGCATCGAGCTCGGCGCGCTGGATGAGGCGCTGACGCGTCTCGAAACCGAGGGCAAGACGGCGATGCTGGTCGCCATCGAGAATCAGGCGGCGGGCATCGTCGCCGTCGCCGACACCGTCAAGGCGGACTCGAAGGCCGCCATCGCGGCACTGCACGACCTCGGCATCCGTACCGCCATGATCACCGGCGATAACGAGCGTACGGCCAGATACGTGGCGGCACAGGTTGGGATCGACGAGGTGCTGGCTGGCGTGCTGCCCGAAGGTAAGGTCGACGAGATCCGGCGCCTTCAGGACAGGTACGGCCAGAAGATCGCCATGGTCGGCGACGGCATCAACGACGCGCCGGCGCTGAAGCAAGCCAATGTCGGCATCGCCATCGGTGCCGGCGCCGACGTCGCTATCGAGGCGGCCGACGTGACACTCGTCAGCGGCGAGCTGACCAAGGGGGTGGAGGCGATCCGCCTGTCGAAGGCGACCTTCCGCAAAATCCTCGAGAACCTGTTCTGGGCGTGGTTCTACAACGTGGCTGCCATACCGATCGCCGCCCTCGGTCTCCTACACCCAATGGTCGGGGTCATCGCCATGACGACGAGCTCCCTATCCGTCATCGGCAATTCGCTGCTGCTCAAACGTACGCGGCTGGAGGTGCACAAGCCATGACCCACGATCATTCGACGCCGGAGAACGAAGGCCCGAGGCGCTCGTTCTGGAACACGCCCGCCGGCTTTGTGCTTTGCGTCTTCCTGGCGATCGCCGGCGTGCTGATCTGGCTGGAGCACCGCGCCCATATTCTCGGTGCCCTCCCCCTCCTGTTGCCGCTTCTCATTTGCGTGGGCATGCACTTCTTCATGCACCGCGGTCACGGCGGACACCATGGATCGGGCGGAGGTCGCGATGAACGGTGACGTGCCCGCCTACGGCCTGTGGTTCCTGGTCGTCATCAACGCGGCGATCTTCATTCTGTTCGCGTTCAGCTTCTTCAAGCCGCAGACGGCGCGCGACTGGCGTTCCCTGGGCGCGTTCTCCGCCTTCATCGTTGCATTGTTCGCGGAGATGTACGGGTTTCCGCTGACGCTCTACCTGCTCGCCGGCTGGCTCGGCAACCGGTTCCCTGCGCTCGATCCGCTGTCGCACGATGCCGGCCATATATGGCCGGCCCTGTTCGGCTGGTCGATGGACCCGCACTGGAGCCCGTTGCATCTGCTGAGCTTCGTGTTCATCGGGGGCGGGTTCATCCTAATCGCCAAGGCCTGGCGCGTCCTTCATGACGCGCAGCGGGAAGGAAAGCTGGCGACAACCGGCCCCTATGCCTGGATCCGCCACCCCCAGTACGTCGGCTTCGCCCTCATCATGATCGGGTTCTTCCTGCAATGGCCGACGCTCGTGACCGGACTGATGCTGCCGATCCTGCTGGTCATGTACTGGCGCCTCGCCCGGCGCGAGGAGCGCGAAGTCGAAGCAGCGTTCGGGGACGCGTACCGCGCCTACGCCAGGCGCGTCCCGGCATTCATCCCGCACCTGCCTTTCAAGTCGGGGGCACATGCCGGATGACGCCGAAATTCCGCCTGAAATCACATTTCCAGAGGGAGAACGAACCATGAGAGCGACATCGCTATGCACCGTCCTCTTCGCAGGCCTGCTGCTTGCCGCCACGGCGACAGTGGCACACGCCCAGGCGACCGATCAGGAACACGACGCGCACCATCCCGGCGAAACACAGACGGCTCCCGAGGTGCAGGCCCCCGGTGCAGGAGAGAGCCCGACGGCCGGCATGGGTCAGGGCGGTTCCGGCATGATGGGCATGATGAGCCCCGACANNGGCAACGCCGGACAGCCTGGCGCGATGATGCCGGGTGCAATGATGGGGGATGCAACGATGTGCCCGACGATGCCGATGATGGCCGGCATGGGCCCCGCTTCCTCCATGTCGATGGCGGGAAACCATGGGCTGCTCTACGGAATGCCCAAGGCCGGGAAAGAGATGACGCCCCAGCGTGTCCGCGCCTTCCTGGAAACGCACCTCGCCTGGCACGGCAACCCGCGCCTCAAGCTCGGCGAGATCGCGACGGCCGAGGACGGCAGCATCACCGCCGAAATTATCACGGTCGACGGTTCGCTGGTGCAAAAGCTCGCCTTCAACCGCTACCCCGGCCTGTTCCGGCAGGTGCAGTGACCCGCCGCGGCGCATTCGGGAGAGCTGTCGAAGCATGAGCGCCCGATTGAGCTTCCTCGGCGGAGTCGGCACCGTCACAGGTTCGAAGTACCTGCTCGAATTCGACGGCACCCGTATATTGATCGATTGCGGGCTCTTTCAGGGGTTCAAGCAGCTTCGCCTCCGCAACTGGAGGCTCTTCCCCGCCGATCCGAGGCGCGTCGCTGCGGTCGTGCTCACCCATGCCCATCTCGACCATTCGGGCTATCTGCCCCTCCTGGTACGGAAAGGCTTTTCCGGACCGATCGTCTGCACCGAGCCGACACGCGATCTCTGTGCGATCCTGCTTCCCGACAGCGGATACTTGCAGGAGAAAGATGCCGAATACGCAAACCGGCACGGCTTCTCGAAGCACCGCCCGGC